>WNFB01005509.1_pt1 | contig 11308 bp, 11 predicted proteins | sample 5400501 | NCBI WGS metagenome assembly WNFB01 (sample SAMN13153341, study PRJNA577476) | soil metagenome | isolation source: 200 cm saprolite under Douglas fir tree site 2 hole 1 | place: USA:California | collected 2015-04-18 | reverse complement strand
CGGGAGTTCGATGAAGAGAGGAGCGCCCAGAGGGAATATTACACCTAACGAAGAAAGCGAGGCGTCCCGTTGATCGTCAGAAGCCCCCGCCACCACCGCCGCCGAAGCCGCCGCCCGAGAACCCGCCTCCACCGCTAAAGCCGGAGCCGCCGGAACTCCGCGGCGCGGACGCCAAAACGCTGCTGGCGCGCGATGACATGTTATTCAGATCACTGGTGAACATTACGGGATAAAAGTTGGGGCCATAGGCGCCGCGATACCACTGGGGCGGCTGGGTCATGATGCCCTGAAACGCTTTGCTCCAGTTTTTTTCGACGCCGAGGGCCATGGCAAAGGGCAGAAACTTCTCGAACATTTGCGGCGTCTTGATCATTTTGTTGAAGCGGTCGGACTCGACGTGGTTGAGAAAATCTTCGAAGCCGAGGACGCCTTCCATGGCGCGCGCGCCCTGGTCCGTGTGCGCGGGCATGAACCAGCCAAACGCGCAGATCACGAGGCCGGTGAGAATTCCCGCGAGGATAAACGTGAGCGGGGCCATGCCCATGGACGAGGCGATGAAGTTACCGCCAAAGACGAGGAGAAGGCCGCCGACGATGCCGGCGCCGAGATAGGCGGCACGCACGCTATCCGGGCGGCGGCGATAGTAACCATGGGTCACCAGCGAGTTAAAGATGCCGCTCTTGATGTCCGGCAAGTTTTTGTAGAAGTGGTTTTCGAGGCTGGACATGGGGACGGTTTCGCCCACGGTGCCGAGGGAGAAAATTCCATTCAGGAGCGACTGTTCGTGGGGCTTCAGCTTGGCCCACTCGGAGCGGTCTTTTTGCAGGATGAAATTGTAGTCCTTGTCATGAACGAGGCCGAGCATGCGGTTGTGCTCATGCTCCTCGATGACCAGGTAGCCGCGCACGGCGAGATCGACGATGGAGGCGGTGATGTCGCGCATGTTGGCGGAGTCGTCGATGAGCGTGCCGGCTTCGCCCGGAGTGAGTTGATCAGGAGGCTCGTATTGCGCGGTGATGGGACGAAGGCGCGGATCGCGGCCGCGTGTCCACCACAAATAAAACATGATGACGAAAGCGACGAGAGGCAAACCCAGCGGCCAATTGCTGCGGAAGAAGAGAACGGCTTTGTCGATGGCTGTCGGTTCATGCACAAAACCTTTGTCGAAGGCTACAGCGACGGTCAGCCCTTCGTGATAGCGGAGCGGATCGCGCGTGCGAACTTCAACGCCATTGCCTGCAATTTCCACGCTCGCGCCGCCCGCCGTCGAGCGATAGGCGCCGGTGAAGACATTGGCACGGATGTTGGTGGTGCCTTCCGGAAGAATGATGCGCGCGCTGGCGGACTGGATGGGGACGTCCCACTCGTCGCCGGTAACGTTCCAATAGAGCTCGTCGTGATCCTCGAAGAAACGCAGGGCGTCGGAAACGGTGTATTCGATAGAGATGGTCTGGGTAGAGTTGTCGGCGTTGGGGACGTAAATCTTGAGCTTGCGGTAGTGACGCACGCGGCTGGTCTCGAATTTGAGGCGGTTGCCGTTGGCGTCGGTGATGGATTTGACGTCGAGAAACAGCGAGTAATTGAGCCCCTGCGGCGTGACGTATTCGACCGGGATGGTGCGGTACAGGCCGTGCCAGGGCCCCCCGATGAAGTGGACCTGGATATTTTCGGTGACGTCGATCGAACCGTTCGGCGAGACCACAATCTCCGCGTCGAATTTCTCGATCCGAAGCTGTTTGCTGGTGAAGGAAAAGCAGGTCGCAACAAAACCGAGGAACAGCAGCGCTGCGGTAGCTACACGCCGAAGCGAAACGGTGCGCAAGCGCATGAGGAGCGCCGTGCTCCTGCCCTCATGCCTTCGGCGCACTGAAACTGACCTTTGGGGCTTCCCGTTCCGCCGCAGCGGCAACTTCAAAGAATTGCCGTTCCTTGAAGCCCAGCATATTGGCAAAAATGTTGGTCGGGAATTGCTCGATCTTGGTGTTGAGATCGCGCACCACCGCGTTGTAATAGCGCCGCGCATTCTGGACGGTATCTTCAATCTGCGAAAGGGAATTCTGCAGCGAGGTGAAGCTTTCGATGGCGCGGAGCTGCGGATAGGCTTCGGCGAGCGCGAAGAGGCTTTTCAGCGCGCCGGTGAGCATGTTTTCCGCCTGTGCCTTGTCGGCGGGCGTGGTGGCAGTCATGGCGCGGTTGCGTGCATTGATGACGCCTTCGAGCGTGTCCTTCTCGTGCGCGGCGTAGCCTTTCACGGTCTCGACGAGATTGGGGATCAAGTCGTAGCGGCGCTTGAGCTGCACGTCGATATCAGCCCAGGCGTTGTCGCATTGAATTTTCAAGCGCACCAAGCCGTTGTACATGCCGATGAGGAAGATAACGAGCAGTACGAGAATGCCCAGAAGGATCAGACCAGTCATCGGAGAACCTCACGCGCGGTGAAGTGAACACAAACTTCGGTAACGCCAATATACGTTGGGGCCACGCGAGTGTAAAGCAGGCGGCAGAAAGCGCCGTTCAATGTGTAACCACCAGACTGTTAAGTTAGATGTTGGTATCGTATTGGTTTTGTTCTATCCTTGCCAAGCTTGCTGGGAGCCTCCCTCCTGATGCTTTACAAGACGCAGAGCGCGGCAGTTTACGGCATAGATGCCTACCTTGTCGAGGTGGAGGTGGACGTGGGGTCGGCGCGCATGCAGGACTTCAACGTGGTGGGCCTGCCGGACAATGCGGTGAAAGAGAGCCGCGAGCGCATCAAGAGCGCGCTGCGGAATTGCGGCTACGAGTTTCCCTATGGGCAGGGGGTGACCATCAATCTGGCGCCCGCGGATGTGCGCAAGGAAGGCTCGGGATTCGATCTGCCCATGGCGCTGGGTCTCGTGGGGTGCCAGGGGCAGTTCTTCGGTAAGCAAGTCGACAAATGCATGTTTCTCGGGGAGCTGTCGCTCGACGGGAGTGTGCGGCCGGTGCGTGGTGCGCTGTCAGCGGCGCTTGCTGCGCGCGAAATGGGTTTGCAGTCTGTGGCTGTCCCAGAGGCAAACGCAAAAGAAGCAGCGGTGGTGGAGGGCGTGAATGTTTTTGCGCTGAAGTCCCTGCCACAAGCGGTGGACCTGATAAATTCGCCGGAGTCCTTTACGCCGGTGAAGGTGGATGCCGCGCAGATGCTTTCGGAAGCGGCGCAGTATTCCGTGGACTTGCGCGACGTGCACGGGCAGCAGGCGGCCAAGCGCGCCTTGGAAGTGGCTTGCGCCGGCGGGCACAACATTTTGTTCATCGGGCCGCCGGGCGCCGGGAAGACCATGCTGGCGAAGCGCATTCCTACTATCCTGCCGCCGATGTCGCTCGAGGAAGCCATCGAAACGACGCGCATTCACAGCGTCGCAGGCGTCTTGGAAGACAGCCGCGGGCTGGTCGGCACGCGCCCGTTTCGCTCGCCGCACCACACCATCAGCGATGCGGGATTGATCGGCGGGGGCGCCGTGCCACGGCCGGGGGAAGTGTCGCTCGGTCATAACGGCGTGCTGTTTCTGGATGAATTGCCGGAGTTTCAAAGGAACGTTCTAGAGGTGATGAGGCAGCCGCTCGAAGATGGCGCCGTCACGATTGCCCGCGCCGCGGTTTCTGTCACTTTTCCCTCGCGCTTCATGCTTGCGGCGGCGATGAATCCCTGTCCGTGCGGGTATTTTGGCGATCCCACGCGCGAGTGCCACTGCACGCCGCCGATGATCCAGCGTTATGTCTCGAAGATTTCGGGCCCGTTGCTGGACCGCATTGATATTCACATCGAAGTTCCGGCGGTGAAATACAAGGAGCTGCGGGCGCCTTCTTCCGCTGAAGATTCGGCCGCAGTCCGGCAGCGCGTGATCGCCGCGCGGGAGCGTCAGCTGGAAAGATTCCGGGGAGAGAAAAGGATTTACGCGAATGCTCAGATGATGCCCAAGATGATTCGAAAGCATTGCTCCATCACACCGGAGGGCGAAAAATTGCTGGAAAACGCCATCACGCGGCTGGGGCTTTCCGCCCGCGCCCACGACCGCATCCTAAAGGTTGCTCGTACGATTGCCGATCTCGATGGAGGCGCAAGCATTGAGCCGCGGCACCTGAGCGAGGCGATTCAGTACCGCACGTTAGACCGCTCCTATTGGGCCTGAGAAGGTGCCGCCGCTCTCTGCTATGATTGTCAATAAGGAACGCCCGAAGGGGCTTGCCCTGTGACACTTCAGATGTTCCTGCGAACGGGGAGTTGCACGCCTTCTCCATTGACTCCGTTTCCTCGGCTATGTTACCCATTAGGCGCTCACATTGGGAGCTTCCGGGGCAGCTCCAACAAGGAAGATGACGCTAGAAACCAAGCACCTTGAAATTACGCTGGAGACCCAGGTCGAGAGTGTGAATCTCGCTGAGGAGATGTGTTTGCGTGTCGCGGAAGCGGCCGGGTTTGGTGAGGATGACTGCTACCGCATCGGAATGAGCGTGCGAGAAGGCGTGATCAACGCGTTTCACTACGGAAACCAGGAGCGTCCCGAAAAGAAAATCCACCTTGCGGTAGATCTCACCGCAGAAAAAATGATTATTCATGTGCTGGACGAGGGGGTCGGCTTCCGGCTGACCGATGTGCCCGACCCGCTTGCGGAAGAGAATCTGCTCAGCACTTCGGGGCGCGGGATTTTCCTCATGCGTGCCTTCATGGATGAGTTCGAGGTGGTGGAGGGGCGAACGGGCGGCGCGGAAATCGTGATGTCGAAGAAACTGCCCGCGCCCGGAAGCACTTCCCCGAATGGCCAGGGTGAAACTTAAGGAGAAACATGTTTTTGCGCGCAACTCATCGCGATGCCGGACAAGTTACCGTTGTTGATTTCAGCGGGCGCATCACACTTGGTGACGGCAGCGCGCTCCTGCGCAAAATGATTCGAGGCTTGCTCGACGACCAGCGGAAAAAAATCCTCCTGAATCTTGCGGACGTCGACTACATTGACAGTTCGGGAATCGGGGAGCTCGTTAGCGGATTCACGGCCGTGAAGAACCGAGGAGGCGATTTGAAGTTATTGCACTTGACGAAGAAAGTGCGCGACCTTCTTCAGATCACGAAACTCTTTACCGTCTTTGACGTGTACACCGACGAGAGCACAGCGCTTCGCAGTTTTCTTTAGCCGATTCCCTTCTACTTTATCGGCCGCTTCCCTGCTTTCCCCCCTCGCGTGAATGGCCCCGCTGCGGCACAATCTTCTGGATGACAGTGCCAGGGGATACGGCTTGGATTGTGAACCGGGCAAAATCGCTCGGCTTCGACCTGTGCGGCGTGGTGCGCGCAGACAAATTCCCCGAACTCGAACACACTCCGGATTGGCTCGCCCGCGGATACGGCGGCGAAATGAAGTATCTCTCCGATCCACGTCGTGCCGATCCACGAACGGTCATGCCGGGCATTCGGAGCATCATCGTTTGTCTGCTTAACTACAACACCGACCATCCGCTTTCCACGGACCCCATTCTTTCAGGCCTTGATGACGAACCGAGGGGCTGGGTCTCTCGCTATGCGTGGGGCGATGACTATCATGATGTGCTGAGAGAGAGACTGGACGCGCTGGCCGAGTTTTTGCCAGAACGATTTCCGGAACCATTTGAAGCCAGGACCTACGTGGACACGGGTCCCGTTCAGGAGCGCGTGCTGGCAAAATATGCGGACTTGGGTTGGCTAGGAAAAAATACTTTGCTGCTCAACCAAACGATTGGCTCTTTCTTTTTTCTCGGTGTAATTCTCACGACGCTGGATCTCGAGCCGACGCTCGGCGCCGGAGAACTGCCGCCGCCGGATTTGTGTGGAAGCTGCCGGCGTTGTCTCGACGCTTGTCCGACACAAGCCTTTGTCGAGCCTTATGTCATGGATGCCCAAAAGTGTATTTCTTATCTGACCATCGAATTGCGCGATGCCATTCCCGAGCGGTATCGCGGGCCTATGGGCAATCATGTTTTTGGGTGTGACATCTGTCAGGACGTCTGCCCGTGGAATCACCGCGCTCCCGTTTCCACAGTCTCGCAATTCCAGCCAAGAGTTTTTCCTTCGCTCGAGAAAAACGCATCCGGAGCATCTCCACCGTCTCGGGACAATTCGCTTTTGCTTCCCAGGCCTGAATGGCTTCTGGGACTTGGCGAGACGGATTTTCGCGAGCTCTTTCGCGGAAGTCCCATCAAACGAGCCAAGTGGCGCGGCCTGTTGCGCAACGCCTGCATCGCACTCGGCAATTCCCGGTTCACGCGGGGCAGCCCGGTTCATGCCCGAATCTGCAATGCTCTAAAGAGGCTCGCAGCCTCGAGTGAGCTGATTGTCGCCGAATCTGCCCAATGGGCACTCTCGCGCATCCAATAAGCGTGCGGAGGAAAAGCCTCGACGGACATAGGTGGGAAATCAGGACGTGGCCCTGCGCCGACTTGCCTTCAGACCTTTCTCAAAGGCCTCCATACCATCTCGGCGGCACTGGCGGTATAATCTCACCCGCTGGCCAACTGGCTTTCCGCGCTTCTGAGGGTTTCCATGAATCGCCGCAAATTTTTGGTCAATACGAGTATCGTCGGCGCAGGATTGTTTGGGGCAGGGAGAAGCGCACCAGATCTTCTTCGCGCCCGCTCCGTAAGCATTTCGGATTCAAATCTCACACTGGAGGAAAAACCCGTGGCATTTACCGTGCCCCCGCTTCCTTATTCGTTCGACGCACTGGAACCTTACATCGACGCCAAAACGATGGAGATCCATCACGACAAACATCATGGCGCTTACGTCACTAATTTGAACAAGGCCCTGGATGGCCATGCCGATCTGCAGGCCAAGTCCATCGACGACCTTCTCAAAGGTCTCGACTCCATCCCGGAGAATATCCGCGCTGCCGTACGCAATAACGGCGGCGGACACTGGAATCACACTCTATTTTGGACGCTGATGAAGAAGGGCGGCGGCGGAGAGCCCAAAGGAGATTTGGCCGCGGCGATCAACTCGGCGTTTGGATCGTTTACCGGTTTTCAGGATAAGTTTGCTGCTGCCGGTCTGAGCCGCTTCGGCTCTGGCTGGGCCTGGCTCGTCATGAAAGACGGCAAATTGGCGATCGACTCGACTCCGAATCAGGACACGCCCTATCTCCTGGGTGGAGGCGCAAAAACGGTGCTGGGGCTGGACGTTTGGGAGCACGCGTATTATTTGAAGTATCAGAACTTACGCGGCGATTACATCAAGGCCTGGTGGAACGTCGTGAACTGGGACAAGGCCGGGGACCTCTTCGCCGCAGCGAAAAAGTAGTCGCCAAAAGGGTACTTCCAAAACGTGAAAAGGCCCTCGACTTGGTCGAGGGCCTTTTCCTTCCTCTCAAGATTAAATGTGAGTCCGAATCATGCCATCATTTGTCGCTTCGCCAGGGGAACCACCGCCACCGCGCGTTGAGGCGGCGTGTAACTCTTCGCCGCGGCCGCGGCTGCGGCTGCATAGGAACGCACTTCCCCCGTCGCCACGGTCATGGGCATCGGCACTGTACCGAAGCTGTGCGCCGAGGCTTCGCGAGCCAGTTCCATCCGGCCCCGTACCTGGTACTTCGCGAGCAACGAGGACACGTGGAATTTCACGGTTCGTTCGGAAAGATTCAGATTTGAGGCGATTTCTTTATTGGAAAGACTATTCGTCACACCGGCAAGAACTTCTTCTTCGCGGCGCGTTAGCCTTACCCGGCCATGAACGGATCTCCCGGCCTCCAGCAGCTTCTCCGCCTTTTCCTTGAGGCCTTCTAGAATGCCATTCTCGGCCTGAATCATCACCATGTAATCACTCGGCGCCTGCCCTCGAACAAGGCAGTGCATCGCCAACAGCCCTGCGGCCTGTTCTACGGGGAACCGTCCATCAGGGCTGGCTTCGACACGGAAATGCGCCACTCCAGTATTTTTTTCATAAAAGAAGAAAACTTCGCGGGATGAAACAGGCTGGGCACTAAGCAACTGCTGCGGACGGTCACTTCTGCGGATCAGCTTCACGTGCACCCCCTCAGAATGCAGCCTCGTGACGGAAACCGAAGCCAGTCAAGTTTTTATTTTGTGCCCCTCAACGGGGCATATTCCCCGAGCTGGGTAAACTGTCCGGCAGGAGTCCAAAACAGAGGGCTGACGCCTCGGCGATTACCCATCCTAACGGCAAGTCCTCGCCACGGGCTCCCCGAAAGTCCGCAAGCAAGCGTCCCACCGAATCTCTGCCTGCCTTGCAAATATTCTTCCGAACGTGAACAGATGGAAGTTACTCACAAATGGGACACTTATGGCAAATCTTTGCTGGAGATTGCCTTTTTCTAGGGTAGGAATTGCACAGGCAGCGAATTTTTTTCCACGGATTCACCACAAGCTAGGCGCATGCAACAATTTGGTGGGCCCTGCAACTGCTGCTCCAGGCCCTGTGGAAAACTTGCCGGCTTCATTTGGTCAATTGGAATTGTTCCGAATCAAACAACACGCGTTTGCTGCGGGCTTACAAGTTCGTAGACCACACCGCGCCAGCGGATTTTCCTTGTGACCAAAGAGTTCACAAAATTGGCCACATAGAGAAACGGCACAAACAAGGTTAGCAACAGGTAGATCCAAGCCTGGCCCATAATCTGTGATCGCGCTGCGGGGAGGGCTTCCGTAACGCCGCTAAGCCGGAGCGCACCCCGAATTAAGGAGAGCAACATGGGCAGGAAAGTCAGCGTCATGATGTGGAATACCGGTCTCTGCGCGAGCAGCTCCTCCATAATCAGGATGCCTCCGAGCAGTATCGTCAGGCAGTACACAAGATGTGTGAGGGCCGCAAGCCTCCACACTCTTTCCGCGTAAACTCGCGTGATCAGGATTTGACGATTCGTAAATTCCAATAACCCTTCAAAGTCGGTCTCCGCGTAGGAAAGCGTCATGCATTCCGGCAGGAAAACGATCGGCCGTCCAATGCGTTCCAGTGCGCGAGTTAGGGAATAATCATCGCTGACGGAGTTTTTCCATTCCTCCACCACACCGGATTGTTCGAAAATGTTCCGGCGAATGGCCGTGCCCCCGCCCCAGCAAAAATTCTTTCCCTGCTCCCCAAGCATCGTGACAACCGGTGCGTTCCAAGCCGCGAGAAGCGCGGTCGGAAAATTGACACGGTTGGGAATGAACCAGCGCATGGTGGTGGTGGCTCCGATGGTGGGGTTTCCCAGCGGCGCCACCAGGCGATGCAGCCAGAATCTCCCGGGGCGGCCGTCCGAATCCGTGAATACCAGCACTTCAAATTCTTCCGGCAGTTGTTCGACGGCCACCCGCAAGTTGTTCACTTTCTCGCCGCAGTTTATCGGTTTACCCGCAATCACCACATGGGCTTTCACCCGGGAGTTTTTCGCCACTCGGTCGATGATGCTGCGCGCAGGATCTCTGTCCGAAGCGAGGATGAAAAAAAGTTCGTAGTTCTGCCGCTCGAACTCCGTCAGCGAAATCAGGTTGCGCTCGAGCCCCGGCTCAATCCCTTTGCACGGACAAAGTACGGCCACGCGCGGCGCATAGAAACCCGGATCGGTATGAAGCCGGCGGCGCACATAGCCGAGCCACTGCAATCCTTGCCAAACCAGATACGCACCCACCAGGATCTGAGAAACCGCTAGGAGATAGAAAAGTGTTTCCACGCTCTCAGAGAATAGCAGAGGAAGATTGCTCGCACGCTGCCGGTCAAGCGGTTAGAATCGCACCGGTAAACGTCTGTTCCATTCCTCCAAGGAGAAGCAGAATGACAAGAGTAGACGCGGGGATGGTCACTTCGGGGGTCGAGCTGCCCGGGTACCGCATTGTCAGAAATTTTGGGATTGTTCGCGGCATCGTGGTGCGTTCGCGCAGCGTTATCGGAAATCTCGGAGCGGCGCTGCAAACCATTGTCGGCGGCAACATCACCATACTTACGAATCTCTGTGAGAAAACACGAGAAGATGCGTTTGAACTTCTCTTGCAACACGCCGGAGAGCATGGAGCCAACGCCGTGATTGGCATGCGCTACGATGCGACGGAAGTGATGCAGGGCGTCACCGAAGTCCTTGCCTACGGCACCGCCGTCCAAGTCGAGCGCCTCTCCTGATCTGCTTTGCCCCTCGACAATTAGGTGGGGGCCGCCTGCGCACTGCTCATTGAGTCCGGAAACTGTTTTCCTTTGCGTCTGCAGGACGAACAATCTGCGTCGCAAGTTCCTCCAGGCTCGTCAATGTCTTGCTGGCCGCCAGCCGCGCCTTTTCCATGAAGGACGAATCCAGCAGAAACGCGCACCGATCCACAAAGGGATGGTTCGCCGCTTCGAACGGCTTGCGGCTCCGGCGGGGGAAGTTGCCGCGCTCGATCAACTGTTCGTACATCTGCAAGTCCGACTGAAACTCGAGAGCGTCGCCCGCGGTCCAGCCCTGCTGGCGGGTCAGCCCCGCCAGAAACTTCCTTCGAAAAGTCGCGGCATCCCGGCGCAGCATGGGTCGTGGCTTCGATCTGCCGGCGGGCTGCGGCTCGCTGCAAACAAGCTCCAGCGCGCGCGCCGCAAGTGCCAGCAACGCCTCGCGCTGCAACAGCGTTAGCAGGTCCCGGTAATTCGAAGCGTGCGCTTGCAACGCGTGGCGCCCATTCTCGATCACGTACGAATCCACAAACCGCGGCACGATGCGCTCGCGCAACAGCGCCTCCGCGATGTCTCGCGCCAGCGCCGCGGATGCCTCCGCCAAATTTTTCTTTTCCCGCGCCATGTTCGCAGCACCATGGTAGCAGGAGTTCATTTCGCCATTGCCTGGCGTGCTTCGAAAAGAAAAGCCCGGCAAATTTCACCGGGCTTGCGAGATTTCTTGGAGGGGCGCAGCATGCTGCGCCCCTGCCATTGATTTCGGATTGACTCTTCGTGAATGGCTCTCGGAATTTCCGGGCCAACGCGCTTTGGCTTCGGTTCTGGCTGCGGCACGATGGGCGGCGCCACGGCATCTTTCTGCAGCGCGTGTTCCAGCACTTCGTCCAGCGTGCGCACGTACGTGATTTGGATGTCGCCGAGAATTTCCGGCGACAAATCCGCGACGACGTTCGGTTCATTATCCGCTGGCAGCAGCACTTCCTTGATTCCCGCGCGCTTCGCGCCCAGAACTTTTTCCTTCACTCCGCCGATGGGCAGCACCACGCCCGAAAGCGTCATCTCCCCGGTCATCGCCAGGCGGTCCTTCACCGGCCGCCCGCTGAGCAGGCTGACCAGCGCCGTCACCATCGCTGCGCCCGCTGACGGGCCGTCTTTCGGCACCGCGCCTGACGGCACGTGGATGTGAATATC
>WNFB01005508.1_pt1 | contig 11308 bp, 9 predicted proteins | sample 5400501 | NCBI WGS metagenome assembly WNFB01 (sample SAMN13153341, study PRJNA577476) | soil metagenome | isolation source: 200 cm saprolite under Douglas fir tree site 2 hole 1 | place: USA:California | collected 2015-04-18 | reverse complement strand
CCGTAGCATTGGGGAAGAGGTGATTACATGGGCATCGTTTCGCGCGGCTTCGGGGGCCGGAGGAGATCGTCCCGGCCGGACCTGCCGCCTGGCCAGTACCTCGTCGAGGACTTCCCGGTGCTCTCGGCCGGGCCGACGCCGCGGATCGACCTGGGGTCATGGGAATTCCGCGTCGTGACCGAGGACGGCAGCAAGCGCTCCTGGGACTGGGCGGCCTTCCGCGCGATGCCCAGCGAGGACATCACGGTCGACCTGCACTGCGTCACGAAATGGTCGAAGCTCGGCACCAGCTGGGCCGGCGTCTCGCTGGATGCCATCCTCGGCGACATCGAGACGGCGGCGGAGTTCGCCCTGGTGGGGTCCTATGGCGGCTATACCACGAACCTGCCTCTTGAGGACCTGCTGAACGGGCAGGCATGGATTGCCTATGCCTACGACGGCGGGGATCTCGCTCCTGAGCACGGCGGGCCGGCCCGGCTGCTCGTCCCGCACCTGTACCTGTGGAAGTCCGCCAAGTGGGTCAACAGCATTCAGCTGCGGGACGATGACGAGCCGGGCTTCTGGGAGAGCGCCGGGTACCACAACTACGGAGACCCATGGCGCGAGCAGCGGTACTGGGGCGACTGAGCTGGCGGGTCGGTACCGTCGTCGCGCTGCGCGACGAGACCCCGACCGCCCGGACGATCGTCCTCGACGTGCCCGGCTGGCCCGGCCACGCGGCCGGCCAGCATGTCGATCTGCGGCTGACCGCGCCGGACGGATACTCGACGCAGCGGTCCTATTCGATCGCCTCCGCGCCCGACGGCGACCGGCTTGATCTGACCATCGAGCCGGTACCCGACGGCGAGGTATCGCTGTATCTGACCGAGGTGCTCACCAGCGGAGATCAGCTGGAACTGCGGGGCCCGGTCGGCGGCTGGTTCGTCTGGCGGCCTGGCGCGGCCGATCCCGTCTTCCTCGTGGCCGGCGGTTCTGGCCTGGTGCCGCTGATGGCGATGATCCGCACCCGCGGCCTGACCGGCGACGAGGCGCCGTTCCGGCTGATCTATTCGGTCCGCGACCCGGCCTCGGTGCTGTACGGCGGCGAACTGCGGCGGCGCGCACGCGACGACCAGGGGCTCGGCGTGACCTGCGCGTTCACCCGCGCGGCGCCGCCCGGATCGACGCGGCCTGCCGGGCGGATCGACGCGAGCCTGCTGACCGCTGCTGGCTGGTCACCGGATCGCCGGCCCGCCGTCTTCGTCTGCGGTCCGACCGGGTTCGTCGAGGCCGCGGCGAACATGCTCGTTGACATCGGCCACGACCCGCAGCGCATCAAGACGGAGCGATTCGGCACCAGCGGAGGTCCACCATGAGCCAGCCACCCCTCGACGGCAATGCGCTGGCCGGCGCGCTGAGCGAGGTTTTCCGAGTTGACGTCACCAGCGCCATCGGCGAATGCGCCCATTGCCGGCGTCGCGGGCCGATGGCAGAGACCGTGGTCTACGCCAATGCCCCAGGGATGGTTGCGCGCTGCCCCGGCTGCGACGCGGTCGTGCTCCGCCTGGTCACCGATTCCGGGCGCGCCTGGCTCGACCTGCGCGGCCTGACCTGCCTGCAACTCGCCATCCCGGCCTAGTGACCGGGCGCCACGGCCTCGACCCCGGCGATGAACAGGTCCACCCCGAACCGGTAGTGGAATTCCGGATTGTCGCAAGCCGTCAGGGGGACCGCGGCCTCCACCAGCCGCGGGTAGGCGTCCGGCGGCAGCATCGCGAGCCGGACCCGGTTACGGCGCTGCTGCTCCGCGCGCTCGTCCCCGGTCAGGCCGGGTTCGTATCCTGGCTCACTCATGACGAGCATCATGCCGGTCCACAGCGCGCTGCGGGCGATCTCGCTGGCATGCACGGGATCGAAGCCGCCGCGGCGCAGGACGTCCAGGGTGACCTCGGTTGCCCGCAGCGCGGCGTCGTTCTGCTTTTCGCCTGCCACCAGCAGCTGGGCTGCGCACGGGTGCGCGCGCAGCACCTGAACCAGGGATTCCAGCAGGCTCCGCAGCTGCCGTGACCAGCCGGCCGCGGCGTCGACGTCGGTCCTTATCTCGCCCCATATCTGCGTGGCCAGCCCGCTGAGCAGCTCTTCCTTGCTGCGGAAGTGCCAGTACAGCGCCATCGGGGTGACGCCAAGCTCCTGCGCGAGCCGCCGCACGGTCAGCGCGTCCAGCCCCTCGGCGTCGGCCAGCGCAAGCGCGCGCCCGACAACGGCACTCTTGCTGAGCCGCGCCTTGTCCGCCTCGTCCCGCGTCGCCGTGGAAGCCATCGCTTGACAACTATACGCCGTACAAGGCAGTCTGTGCTACGTACATGTACAACGTATATGAGTTATGTACAGGTACTACGTACAGGCAGGTGGCGGCAGAAGGAGAGAACACGATGCCCAGACGCTGGTGGACCCTGGTGGCGGTAGCGCTCGCCACCTTCATGAGCTACCTCGACAACAACGTGATCAACGTCGCGATCCCGACCATCCAGCGCAGCCTGCACCTGTCGGTGGCGGGCCTGGAGTGGGTCGTCAGCAGCTACATCCTGATGTTTGCCGGGCTCCTGCTCGTCGGCGGGCGGCTGGCCGACGTCTACGGCCGCCGCCGGCTGTTCCTGATCGGCATCTCGGTGTTCACCCTCGCCTCGCTGGCCGCCGGGCTGGCGGGCAGCGGCGGCGTCCTGATCGGCTTCCGGGTCCTGCAGGGCCTCGGTGCCGCGCTCGTGGTGCCCACCACGCTCGCGATCATCGTCGCCACCTTCGACGATGTCAGGGAGCGCACTACGGCGGTCGGCGCGTGGACGGCCATCGGCGCGCTGGCGCTGGCACTCGGCCCGCTCGTCGGCGGCTTCATCAGCCAGCACCTGCACTGGGGCTGGATATTCTTCATCAACGTGCCGGTCGGCATGATCGCGCTCGTCATCGCCGCCGTCTCCATGCGGGAGTCCGTCGACGACTCCGTTGTCCGCAGTCTCGACCTGCCCGGGCTGGCCACCTCAGCCATCGCGCTGTTCTCGCTCACCTACGCGCTGATCGAGGGCCACGACAGGGGGTGGACCGCACCGCTGATCCTCGGCGCCTTTGCGGTCTCCGCCGCCGCGGCGGCCGCATTCGGCGCGATCGAGTCCCGCAGCAGTCACCCGATGGTCGCGATGTCGCTGTTCCGCTCACGGGTCTTCAGCGGCGGGATCGCCACCATGATGCTGTGGGCCTTCGGCATCTTCGGCATCTACTTCTTCACCTCGCTGTACCTGCAGGACGTGCTCGGCTTCTCGCCGACCACGGCAGGGCTTGCCTTCGTGCCGATGGCGCTGTGCATGGCGGTGTTCGCCGGCGCGGGCGGGCCGATCGCAGCGCGGGTGGGCGCGCACCGGACGGTCGCGTTCGGGCTGGTGCTCGTCGCGGCCGGCGTCTACCTTGTCTCGCTGCTCGGACAGGGCGCAACCTTCGCTGGCCTGATGCCCGGCTTCCTGCTGGTCGGCGTCGGCTCCGGGCTCAATGTGCCGCTGACCGACGCGCTGCTGCGGACAATGCCGCCACAGCGCGCCGGAATCGCCTCGGCGGTGCTCAACGCGTCCCGTGAAGTGTCCGGGCTGCTCGGCATCACGGTCATCGGTGCCGTGCTGCGGTCCCGGCAAGGCGTCGCGCTGCAGCACGGCGCGACGCCGGCCGGCGCTTTCCTTGACGGCTACCAAGGCGGCCTGCTCGTCACCGTCGCGCTGGTGGCGGCCGGCGCCGTGGTCAGTTTCGTCGCGCTGCGCGGCCTCACCCGGCAAGCCGCCCCGGCACCCGTGTCCGCTGACCGCGAACGAACGCCGGAAACAAACCGAGGCCTGGCCGGCTTGACATCTGTAAGTAAGTAATCGACCAGGGAAGTGAACCTGATGAGCGAAACTCTCTCGCTGCCCGTGCTGCCGCTCGATGACTCCGTGGTCCTGCCGACCATGGTGGTCCCGTTCGACACCTCGGGCGCGGAGGTCCGCGCGGCCATCGAGGCGGCGCAGTCGGCCACGGCAGGCCAGCCTGACGACAAGCCCAGGGTGCTGCTCGTGCCCAGGCTGGGCGGCAAGTACTCGGCGGTCGGCACGCTCGGCGTCGTAGAGCAGATCGGCCGCCTGCCGAGCGGGGAGCCCGCCGCCGTCATCCGCGGCCTGGCGCGGGTCCGGGTCGGCGTCGGCACCGTCGGCCCCGGCGCGGCGCTCTGGGTCGAGTGCACCGTGGTGGCGGAGCCTGAGGCTTCCGCGCGCGCTCACGAGCTGGCGCGCGAATACCGCGGACTAGCCGCGACCATCCTGCAGAAGCGCGGCGCCTGGCAGGTCGTCGACTTCCTGCAGCGGCTCACCGACCCGTCGGCGCTCGCCGACAGCGCGGGCTACGCCGGCTACCTGACGCTGGAGCAGCGGACGGAACTGCTGGAGACGACCGACCCCGAGCGCCGGCTTGAGCGGCTGACCGGCTGGGCCCGCGACCAGCTTGCCGAGCTCGACGTCACCGAGACGATCGAGAACGATGTCCGGGAGGGCATGGAGAAGCAGCAGCGCGAGTTCCTGCTCCGCCAGCAGCTCGCCGCGATCCGCAAGGAACTCGCCGAGCTCGACGGCCAGCCGGCCTCCGAGGAGGACGACTACCGGGCCAGGATCGAGGCGGCTGACCTGCCGGAGAAGGTGGCCGAGGCGGCGCTGAAGGAGGCCGCCAAGCTGGAGCGCAGCTCGGACGCATCGCCGGAGGGCAGCTGGATCCGGACCTGGCTGGACACCGTGCTTGAGATCCCGTGGAACACCCGCACCGGTGACGCGTACGACATCGCCGGCAGCCGCGCGATCCTGGACGCCGACCATGCCGGGCTTGACGACGTCAAGGACCGGATCATCGAGTACCTCGCGGTCCGCAGGCGGCGGGCGGACAAGGGCCTCACCCTGGTCGGCGGCCGCCGCAGCGGCGCGGTGCTCGCGCTGGCCGGCCCGCCCGGCGTCGGGAAGACCTCGCTGGGCGAGTCGGTGGCCCGCGCGATGGGCCGTAAGTTCGCCCGGGTGGCGCTCGGCGGCGTCCGGGACGAGGCCGAGATCCGCGGGCACCGGCGCACCTACGTCGGCGCGCTGCCCGGCCGGATCGTGCGGGCCATCCGCGAGGCGGGCTCGATGAACCCGGTGATCCTGCTCGACGAGGTCGACAAGCTCGGCACGGACTACCGCGGCGACCCGACCGCGGCCCTGCTCGAGGTGCTCGACCCGGCGCAGAACCACACGTTCCGCGATCACTATCTGGAGGTCGAGCTCGACCTGTCGGACGTGCTGTTCATCGCGACGGCCAACGTGGCCGAGGCAATCCCCGAGCCGCTGCTCGACCGGATGGAGCTTGTCGCGCTTGACGGCTACACCGAGGACGAGAAGGTGACGATCGCCCGGGATCACCTGCTGCCGCGGCAGCTGGAGCGGGCCGGCCTGGATGCCGCCGACGTGACGGTCACCGACGGCGCACTGCAGCGGCTGGCGGCGGAGTACACCCGCGAGGCGGGCGTGCGGGCGCTGGAGCGCAGCATCGCCAAGGTCCTGCGGAAGATCGCCGCGCAGCTGGCCGGCGGCAAGGCGACGCTGCCGGTCACGGTCGGCCCGGCCGACCTGCACGGCTACCTCGGGCATCCGCGGCACACGCCGGAATCGGCCGAGCGGACCGCGGTGCCCGGCGTGGCAACCGGCCTCGCGGTCACCGGCACCGGCGGCGACGTGCTGTTCATCGAGGCGTCGCTGGCGGACAAGGAGACCGGCACCACCGCCGTCACGCTCACCGGTCAGCTTGGCGACGTGATGAAGGAGTCCGCCCAGATCGCGCTGTCCTACCTGCGCTCGCACGGCGCCGAGCTCGAGCTGCCGGTCGGTGACCTGAAGGACCGCGGCGTGCACGTGCACGTGCCGGCCGGCGCGGTGCCCAAGGACGGGCCGAGCGCCGGGGTGACGATGACCACGGCACTTGCGTCGCTGCTGTCCGGCCGCCTGGTCCGGTCCGACGTCGCGATGACCGGCGAGGTCTCGCTGACCGGCCGGGTGCTGCCGATCGGCGGGGTGAAGCAGAAGCTGCTCGCCGCCCACCGGGCTGGGATCACGACCGTGCTGATCCCGAAGCGCAACGAGCCCGACCTGGACGACGTGCCGGCCGACGTGCGGGCGCAGCTGGCGATTCACCCGGTCAGCGACGTGCGCGAGGTGCTGGAGCTGGCGCTGGAGCCGGCCGTCACCCGGTCAGCGGTCGCGGCCTGAGCCGGTCACGGCCGGAGCCGGTCACAGCCGGAGCCGGTCACAGCCGGAACAGGTCACGGCCGGGAGCGGTCACAGCCGGGGCAGGTCGCGGCCGGAGCCGGTCACGGCCGGAGCCGGTCACGGCACGATGTGAGCCCCCTGGGCGGCCACGCTCAGGGGGCTCACCTGCCAGCCGGCGCCCTCGGCCGCCGCGATGGACGCCACCTCGGCGGCCCCCGGTCCCCGCCCGGTCGCGGTGAGTGCCAGCACGGCGGGCCCGGCGCCCGACACGACTGCCGCGATACCGGCCGACCGCAGGCTGGCGACCAGGCTGGCTGTCCGCGGCATCGCGGCCGCCCGGTAGCGCTGGTGCAGGAAATCCTCGGTGGCATCAAGCAGCAGGCCAGGATCGCTGGTGAATGCCGCGATCAGCAAGGCCGCGCGGGCTCCGTTCTGCGCGGCGTCCGCATGCGGAACCGCTGGCGGCAGGGCTAGCCGAGCCTCGGCGGTGGCAAGAGCTTCAGGGGGTACGCAGACTACCGGCTCGATGCCTGCCATCGGCGAGAGCCTTGCGGAGCGAACTCCGTCGGCCGCCGTCCAGGCGATCGTCAGCCCGCCGGCCAGGCACGCGGCCACGTTGTCCGGATGCCCCTCCAGCCCGGCCGCCAGCCGGAGCAGCTCGGCATCGGGCGGCATCGCGGCGGCAGCCCTGGCCCCCGCCCCAGCTGCCAGTTCCCGGCGAAGACCTCCATGTAGGCCAGGTTGCGGCATCGCGGCGGCAGCCCTGGCCCCCGCCCCAGCCCTGGCCCCCGCCCCAGTCCTGGTCCGGGCAGCGGCACCGGCCAGCGCACGCGCGGCCAGCAGGCCGGCCACGATTGCGGCCGCCGATGAGCCGAGCCCGTAACCCTGCGGGATCGCGTTACGGCACTGCAGGGCAATCCCGGGCGGCTGGCCGCCCAGCGCCTCGAACGCGGCCCGCATGGCGCGGATGACGAGATGATCTTCGCCCGCGGTGGCTGTCTCGGTGCCGGTTCCGGACACCTCGATCTCCAGCCCGGCGCTGATGATCCGCGCGGCGACGACGTCATGGCGGGTCAGCGCCAGGCCCAGGGAGTCAAAGCCAGGCCCCAGGTTCGCACTTGTCGCCGGTGCGCGCACGATGACCGGCCGGTCTGGCCAGCTCACTCAAGGCCCAGCGCGGCGGCCGCGGCGGCGCTGTCGGCCGGGATCGTGACCGGCTCGGGCCCGGCCGAAATTGCCGGACCTGGCTCCTTCAGCCCGTTGCCGGAGATCGTGCAGACGACCAGCGAGCCCGCGCGCACCTGGCCCGCCGCGCACGCCTGCAGCAGGCCGGCCACGCCGGCCGCCGACGCCAGCTCGCCGAACACGGCCTCCTTGCTGGCCAGCAGCAGGTACGCAGACAGGATCTGCTCGTCGGTCACCGAGCCGATCAGGCCGCCGGACTCGTCCCGCGCGGCCTCGGCGAGCCGCCACGACGCCGGGTTGCCGATCCTGATCGCGGTCGCGATCGTGGCCGGCGCCGGGACGGGCCGGCCGGTGACGATGGGCGCGGCACCGCTCGCCTGGAAGCCGAGCATCCGCGGCGCCTGGGTGGCCAGGCCGCCAGCCAGGTACTCGGTGTACCCCAGCCAGTACGCGGCGATGTTGCCGGCGTTGCCCACCGGCAGGCAGTGCACGTCGGGCGCGTCGCCGAGCGCGTCCACTATCTCGAATGCCGCCGTCTTCTGGCCCGCCAGCCGGTCCGGGTTGACGGAGTTGACCAGGGCAACTGGGTAGCTTTCCGCCAGCTTGCGGACCAGCTTCAGGCAGTCGTCGAAGTTCCCGTCCACCTGCAGCAGCCGCGCCCCGTGCACCAGCGCCTGGGCGAGCTTGCCGATCGCGATCTTGCCGTGCGGGACCAGCACGGCGCAGGCCAGGCCCGCCCTCGCGGCGTAGGCAGCCGCGCTCGCGCTGGTGTTCCCGGTGGAGGCGCAGATGACCATGGTGGCGCCGCGCGCCACGGCCATGCTCACGGCGACCGTCATCCCCCGGTCCTTGAACGAGCCCGTCGGGTTCGCGCCCTCGACCTTCAGGTAGACATCGCAGCCGGTGAGCGCGGACAGGGCGGGCGCGGGAAGCAGCGGCGTGCCGCCCTCGCCGAGGGTCACCACCGGCCCGGCCGCGGTGACCGGCAGCCGGTCGCGGTACTCGCCGATCACGCCGCGCCACCGGCCGCCGGCGGCAGTGCCGATGGCCTGCGGCCGGCCCGGCTCCGCCCCTCGCGCGCCCGGCTCGCCCGCGGACGCCCCAGGCAGTGCTGCCGGGCGGGCCGTGCTCATTCCCCCTCCTCGCCCTCGACCCGCAGCACGCTGTCGACGGCGCGCACGGCCGCCATCGCGCCGAGCTCGGCCACCGTCGCCGCCAGCTGCGACTCGCGCGCCGTATGCGTCACGATGACGAGGTTGGCGTCCTCTCCCCTGCCCTCCTGGCGCACCGCCTTGATCGACACGTTGTGCCGGGCGAATGACTCCGCGACCGGAGCGAGCACGCCGGGCCGGTCGGCGACGTCCAGCGCGACGTAGTACCGGGTGAGCGCGTCGCCCATCGGCAGCACCGGCAGCTCGGCGTAGGTCGACGTGTCGGGGCCGCGGATCCCCGCGATCCGGTTGCGCGCGACGGCGACGAGGTCGCCGAGCACGGCGCTCGCCGTCGGCCCGCCGCCCGCGCCCGCGCCGTAGAACATCAGCCTGCCCGCCGACTCCGCCTCAACGAAGACGGCGTTGTAGGCCTCCCGGACCGCGGCGAGCGGATGGACCCGCGGGATCATCGCCGGGTGCACCCGCGCCGAGATGCCGCCGTCGCACCGCTCGCAGATCGCGAGGAGCTTGACCACGCAGCCGAGCGCCTGGGCACTCGCGATGTCGGCGGCCGTCACCGCCCCGATCCCTTCCCTGTGCACGTCCTCGGCGGTGACCCTGGTGTGGAACGCGAGCCCGGCCAGGATCGCTGCCTTGGCCGCGGCGTCGAAGCCATCGACGTCGGCGGTCGGGTCGGCCTCGGCATAGCCCAGCGCCTGCGCCTCCGCGAGCGCGTCAGCGAAATCGGCGCCGGAGGTGTCCATCTTGTCGAGAATGTAGTTCGTCGTCCCGTTGACTATCCCGAGCACGCGGCGGACCGCGTCGCCGACCAGCGACTCGCGCAGCGGCCGCAGCAGCGGGATCGCGCCGCCCACCGAGCCCTCGTAGTACAGGTCCGTGCCCTGCTCGCGCGCCACCTGGTGCAAGGCGGCGCTATCGCGGGCCAGCAGTTCCTTGTTGGCCGTGACCACCGACTTGCCTGCCCGCATCGCGGCCAGCAGCAGCGACCTGGCCGGCTCGACGCCGCCCATCAGCTCGATCACGATATCCACGTCCTGGCGGGTGGCCAGGCCCATCGCGTCGGTGGTCAGCAGCGGGCTGTTCGCCGCCGCGCCGCGGCTGCGGCTGGGGTCCCTGACCGCGACGCCCGCCACCTCAAGCGGGGCGCCCGCGCGCGCCCGCAGATCAGCCGACTGCTCCCCGAGCAGGCGGAAAACCTCCGAGCCCACTACCCCGCAGCCGAGCAGCGCCACCCGCAGCGGCGCGCGATCATCAGTCCTGGGCACTACAGGCCGCTCCCCTCGCCCGGCACTGACCGCTCACCCAGCCCCGGCGGTCTCCCGCTGGCAGAACCCGCAAGAATTGAGCCGGCCGCCGGCGGCAGCAGGCCCGAGCCGTTCCCCGCGCTCCGATCCCGCCTAGCTTACTGACAGGCTGGGGAGGACTGCGTAACCCATCGGAAGGGAGTGCCCGCGGATGACAACGGCTGACTTGCTCACCGACGCCTTCGGCCGGATCCGGGAGGTCGTCCACGAGGCGGTCGACGGCCTGCCGCCGGACCGGCTGGCGCTGCGCCCCGGCGGCCGGGGGAATTCCATCGCCTGGCTTATCTGGCACCTGACCCGGGTTCAGGACGATCATGTCGCTGACGTGGCAGGCACCGAGCAGGCCTGGGCGGCTGACGGCTGGGCGGCGCGGTTCGGCCTGCCCCTCGACGTGGCGGACACCGGCTACGGGCACGGCGCCGACGAGGTCGCTGCCGTCCGGGTGGCGTCCGGGGAGCTGCTGACCGGCTACCACGACGCGGTCTTCGAGCAGACGACCAGGTATGTCAGCGGCCTGGCCGACGCCGACCTCGACCGCGTCGTGGACAAGCGCTGGAACCCCCCGGTGACGCTCGGGGTGCGGCTGCTGAGCGTGATCTCCGATGACCTGCAGCACGCCGGGCAGGCGGCCTATCTCCGCGGTCTCGGCGACCTCGGCTGATCCGCGGTCAGTCCTATTCCATGATCACGGAGGATTTGCGGTGCTCCAGCACCCATTATCCTCCGCGATCATGGAATCCCTGGCGCCGGACGGCCGTTTTCCAGGTACCGCGGGGCCCCGGCGCGGCGGGCCGCGGCCACCCGGCGGCGGATCGGCTTCCTGAGCAGCTTGAGTGCCACGGGCAGCCGGGCCAGCCGGTACTCGGAGATCTCCGCGGGCTGCAGGACCACGGCCGCGAGGCTCGCGTCATCGAACTTGCCGCAGTCGAAGAGGAACCTGATGCCGCCGGGGTTAGCGGGCTTGCCGGGACGGGCAGGACGGGGCGGGCGGAAGTCAACGCAGGCCAGTCGCGCGGCCCGGACGTCGAGCCCGCACTCTTCGCGGACCTCGCGCCGGCAGGCCTGCCACGGCGTCTCCCCGTCGGCCTCCATCACGCCGCCGGGAATGGTCCAGCCCGATTTGTAGGTCGGCTTGAGTATCAGCAGTCGCCCCGACCGATCGAAGATCATCGCCCCGGCGGAGACCGGGATGGCGGGGATCGGCAGGCCGGCCAGGCTGGCCAGGTCACCCGGGTCAGCCGGGCCGGGCAGGTCGGCCGGGTCAGCCGGGTCAGCCGGGACGGGCAGGTCGGCCGGGATGAACGGCGCCACGCTGCCGGGCGGGTGACCGCTGCCCGGGTGACCGGCGCCGGGCGAGTGACCGCCGCCGGGCGCG
>WNFB01005505.1_pt1 | contig 11312 bp, 8 predicted proteins | sample 5400501 | NCBI WGS metagenome assembly WNFB01 (sample SAMN13153341, study PRJNA577476) | soil metagenome | isolation source: 200 cm saprolite under Douglas fir tree site 2 hole 1 | place: USA:California | collected 2015-04-18 | reverse complement strand
CGCGCAGAGTCGGCCAAATATAATCACGCACAAATTCTTCGCGCAGATCTTCGACGTGCGCGGAAGAAGCGCCCGTGGCAAGCGCTTTCTTGCGCGCGGCTTCGAGATCTTCCTTCTGGCCGACGTCGCCGATCACGGCGATGACTTCGCAACCGTAGTTTTCCTTGAGCCAGGGAATGATGATGGAGGTGTCCAGGCCGCCGGAGTAGGCGAGGACAACTTTTTTAGGCTTAATCAATTCCTTTTTCACGATTCCTCTCTTGCGTATAAATATTGCCAAGCTGGGGCGCCAGCCGCGGCGGGCGCCCCTACAAAGGAAACTTCACGCGCTGCGCTAGAAAACATCGCCAGCCTAGAACAGAGTATGCAGGATGGCTTTCTGCACGTACATGCGGTTTTCGGATTGATCGAGGACGACCGACTGCGGACCGTCGAGGATTTCCGGAGTGACTTCCAGGCCGCGGTGCGCCGGAAGGCAGTGCATGAATACGGCGTCCGGCGCGGCGAGCGACATCAGTTCGGCGTTCACCTGATACGGCTGGAACACGGTGTTGCGCACTTGCCCCTCGGCTTCAAAACCCATGCTGGTCCAGGAATCGGTGTAGACGCCCATCGCGCCGCTGACGGCTTCGCGCGGGTCGGTCAGCAATTCGATTTTGGCTTTCGTTTCGCGGGCGACGCGCTTGCCATCGGCGACAACTTCCGGCAAGGGCGCGTACTCCGCGGGCGTGGCGACGCGCAAATGAACGCCGAGGCGAGCGGCAAGATAAATCAGCGAGTGGCAAACGTTGTTGCCGTCGCCGGCGTAGGCGAGTTTAAAGCCGCGGAGCGCGCCGAATTTTTCTTCGAGCGTGAAAAAATCGGCAAGCGCCTGACAGGGATGAAACTTGTCGGAAAGCGCGTTGATTACGGGGATGCTGGCGTTGGCGGCCATTTCTTCGAGGACGCGCTGGTGGTAAACGCGGGCGACGATGCCATGCACCCAGCGCTCGAGGTTGCGCGCGACATCGGCGATGGACTCGCGCGCGCCGAGAGACGCGGACGCCTGTGTGTGGTCCAGAAAAACGACGGAGCCACCCATGCTCTGGATCCCGACATCGAAAGTGACGCGCGTGCGGAGCGAGGGCTTCTCAAAAATCAGCGCGATGAATTTGCCGTGGAGCGTGGAGGCGTAACGGACCGGGCGGGACTTGATATCCGCCGAAAGATGGAGCAGGTCGCGCGTGTGCGCGGGGCTCCACTCCGCTCCGGTGAGGAGATCATTCGACAAGGAAATGGGCGCTACGAGAGTGGTGGCTGTCATTTTTCCTTTCACCTCGCTGTGGCATGGGCGACGCGATTCGAATCCGCGGACTTTTCTGTATCCGGCGCGGAGGCCTGTTGGGGCGTTGTGACGAGAACGAGTTCAAAGAGCCGGAGAAATTCGCGCACTTGCGCGCGAGTGATGATGAAGGGCGGCAACAGGCGCAAGGTAAAATCGTGGGTGCAATTGATCAGCAAGCCGCGCTGCATGGCCTCGCTGACAAAAGGCGCGCCTTCGATGGAGAGTTCGACGCCGATCATCAGGCCTTCGCTGCGGACTTCGCGGATGAAGGAGAATTTAGCGGCCAGCTTCGTGAGGCCGTCGCGCAACTCCGCGCCGCGCGCGCGGATATTTTCGAGGAGTTTTTCGTCTTCGACGGTCTGGAGAAACTCAAGCGCGGTGGCACAAGCCAGCGGGCCGCCGCCAAACGTGGTGCCATGCATCCCGGGAGAGACGCGGGAGGCGACCTCTTCGGTGGTGAGAATGGCGCCGAGCGGAAGTCCGGCGGCGAGAGGCTTGGCGATCAAAACAATGTCCGGCTTCGAGGAAAATTTCTGATAGGCGAAGTAGCGGCCGGTGCGGCCGAGTCCGCATTGAATTTCATCGGCGATCAAGAGAGCGCCGTGCTGCGTAGCGAGCGAGCGGGCGCGATTCCAGAAAACTTCGCTGACGGGATAGATCCCGCCTTCGCCCTGGACCGTTTCGAGAAGGATGGCGCAAACGGTATCGTCAAATTTCGCTTCGAGATCAGCGACGTCGTTGAAGCGAACAAATTCGGCGCCGGGGACAACGGGTGCAAAGGGCAGCCGGTACTTTTCCGTGGCGGTAACGCTGATGGCGCCAAACGTGCGGCCATGGAATGAATTCTCGAGCGCCAGGAAGCGATGCTTCTTCGCCGTGGTGCCGGCAGCCTCGTTCGAATGGCGGCCGAAGAGGCGTGCGAGCTTCATCGCGCCGTCAATCGCTTCGGTGCCGCTATTCGAAAAGAAGACGCGGTGCATGCCGGACCATCCGGCGAGTTTGCACGCGAGCGGGCCCTGATACGCGTTATGAAAAAGATTCGAAAGGTGAATGGCGCGCGCCGCTTCGCGGCGGATTACTTTCACGACTCGTGGATGCGCGTGGCCGAGCGCGTTCACGGCGATGCCGCCAAGAAAATCAAGATACTTTTTCCCCGTGGCATCGAAAACGTATGCTCCGCGGCCGTGAGTCATGACCACGGGCTGGCGCTTATAGGTGGGCAGAAGAAACTGCTCGGCATCCTGTAGCCGTACGTCTGGTTTGGCGAGGCGCGGAGCCCCAGGCTTCGCCTTTCGCACCAGCCGCAGGACAGATTTCTTTTTGGACGAAGTCTTCATCATGCCGCCGAAAGAGCCGCTTGAGCGGTGGACAGAGGTTCACGGAGGACGCGTGTTCCGGGGATCAATGTCACTCCGTCATTGGCGGATGTTTCCGCCGCGTGCGAAGCCAGCAACAAGGCGTCGAGCGAGGTTCCGCCGACGATGCGGACTTCGCGGACGCCGCCTTCGATGGCACGCTTGGCGGCTTCGAGCTTGAGAACCATGCCGCCCGAAACGACGCGGCATTGGACCAAGCGTTCGATCTCCTGGCAGGTGACGGCGGAGAGAACTCTCTCCCCATCAAGGACGCCGGCGACATCCGTGAGATAGATTAACTGATCGGCGCTGAGATATTCCGCGCAGGCGGCGGCCATGTGGTCGGCGTTGATGTTGTACAACTCATTGTCCGAACCCAGGCCGAGGCAAGGGGCGACCGGCAGGAGTCCTTCGTGCCAGAGAGATTCGATGAATGGCGCGTTCAATCCGGTGAGGTAACCGACGAAGCCCAGGCCGCCTTCGACTTCGTTGTGGACCATCGGCTCGGCGACGAAACAGCGCGCGTCCGCTGCAGAGATTCCTACGGCGGATTGCCCTTCGGCAGAGATCGCCGCGGCCAGCTTCTTATTCAACAGACCGGCGAAAACCATGACCGCCACATCGCGCGTTTCGCGGTCGGTGACGCGCAAGCCAGCGATGAACTTGCTTTCGATGGCCATGCGCTTGAGGGTGGCCGTAAAAAGGCGGCCGCCGCCGTGCACGACGAGAATTTCGTGGCCCTGCTGCGCGAGCGCCGCGACCTGCCGCGCGAGAGAGCGCACGGTGGCGTCGTCTTCGAGCAATGCTCCTGCGAATTTGATAACGATTCTCATTGGAGTGAAGTTTGCTCCTCTATTCCCAGCATGTGATTGAAATTCTGCACGGCCTGGCCGGCGGCGCCTTTTCCGAGATTGTCGAGGCACGAAACGATCACCAGGCGGCGGCCGGATTTGTCCAACGCAAAACCGATGTCGCAGAAATTGGTGTGCGCAACGTGCTGCAATTCCGGCAAGGTACCGGCGGCCCAGAGGCGAACCATGGGACGGCCGGCGTAGAACTGGCGGTAGAGCGACTCGACGTTCGCGGCGGTTTGCGGCTCGCCGAGCGTGACGTAGATGGTGGAGAGAATGCCGCGCGCGAGGGGCAGCAGGTGCGTTGAGAAAACAACCTGCGACTCGGGGAGACCGGTGTGTTCGAGAATTTCCGGCGTGTGGCGGTGCGTGAAAAGGCCGTAGGCCTTGAAATTTTCATCCACTTCGACGAAGTGCAGATCGCGGCGAGGGTCTTTGCCCGCGCCGCTGGCGCCGGACTTGCAATCGCAAACGACCCCGGCGCCGGGAGCAAGCAAGCCGCCTTGGGTAAGAGGCCGCAGGGCAAGAATCACGCTGGTGGCGTAGCAGCCGGGATTCGCCACCAAGCGAGCCTTGGCGATCTCGTTCGAATAGATTTCAGGAATGCCGTAGACAGATTCGGAGAGCCATTCGGCATGGGGCGCGGGAAGCTTGTACCAGGAGGTGAAGGTTTCCGCTTCGCGAAAGCGGAATGCTCCGCTCAGATCGACTACCCGAAGACCAGCGTTGATCAAGGCCGGTGCCAATTCGGCGGAAACCTCGTGGGGAGTCGCAAGAAATGCGGAACCCGCGTTGCTGGAAGTGATGGCGTCGACCGAAAGAGGACGGAGGGGCGCTTCGCCCCAACCGCGGAACTGAGGGAAAAGTTCAGCCAGGCATTTCGCACCGTTCGTTTCGCGGACGTAGAAGACCGGAGGCTGAAGCGCGGGGTGGCGCAGAAGAATCCGCGCCAGTTCGAGACCGGTATATCCGGTGACGCCGACAACAGCGACTTGGTGAGGATTTCTCATTTCACCAGGGCTTCGATCTTTTTCTGGAGGGATTCGCGGGATTTCTTGTTGGGGGTGATGATCAGGACGGTGTCGTCGCCCGCAATGGTTCCCGCGATTTCCGTGAATTTGGCGCCATCGACGGCGGCAGCCAGGGGTTGCGCGCCGCTCGGGGGCGTTTTCAAGACGAGAAGATTTTCCGCGGGCCGGATATCGAGAAGAAATTCGCCGAGGGCGCGGGCGAGCGGGGGCAGGGGCGCGGGCTCTTCGGGCAAGGCGGTGGCGGGCTTGTAGCCTTCCTGCGTCTTAATCAGCCGAAGTTCCTGGAGGTCGCGCGAAAGCGTGGCCTGAGTCACGCGGAGTTTTTGCGCGGCCAGTCCGCGCCGCAGCTCCTCCTGATTGGCGATGCGGCGATCCGACACCAGGCGGAGGATCTGACCGTGACGAAAAGTCTTGTGCGTGTTCATGCTGTATCGAGGCCACTTAGCTCCCTGTATTTTTATACAAGCGACTGCATACTCCTGTCAATGGAATTCGCAAACTATTCCGGGCAGGGGTGCCGTCCAATGGTGAGAGACGCCGGAGAAGCAAGTCATGTAAGATTCGCAGCACTGGCGCGATGCGCACTGGATTTTCCGCGCGGGAGATGTAACCTAATCTCTAGGGCCATGGGCCTCATGGGAACGTCTTGCCAAATTGCGGGATGCAAGAACGATACGCCACCGGCACTCGCCGAGCGGCGGCTGTGCGTCCTGCACTTCACACTTGTATTGGAGACCAACTGCTCGGAGATGCGGCGGGAGACAGCACTGGGCAAAGCTCCGCAGGAGCGCCAGCGTGAAATCATGAAGTTTATTACGGAGAATGGGGAATGCCTGGCACGCGTGGCGACGAGCGGGCTGCACCTTACAGACGACCTGAAGGCGCGAATATTGAGCACATTCCTTACGCTGATGAATCTGCGGGAAAACCTCGACCGTTCGAACATGCGGAGCTCGTTCGGACGCTCCGGGCACCTGCCTCGCTGAATCACAATCTCCGATGTGGAAGAGAAGTGAGGGTTCAGGCGCCGATATAGCGGGCGTAGAGGGAGCGCGCCACGGCGGGATCCTTGGTGCCCTTGAGAATGGCACGGCCGTCGGCGAAGACGGTCATTTCATAAGGCGGGATGCAGAAGCGAAGCAGAAAATCGTTCTGCCGGACGTTGTCGACGAGGGGCTTCAAGCGAGCTTCGAGAACGCCGAGGTCGAGAGCGCGGGCGCGTTCGTGAATCTGGACGGAATCACGACCGCACAGGGTGATGCGGGGCTGGGCTCCCCCTGCAAGATAGGTGAACTCGCGTCGAAAGCAAGCTCGGCATTCCGGATGGCGCGCCACGCCAATTGATTGCACACGGCTGGACCAGACGTCGCACGAGAGTAAGCGACCATGAAGGGCCTCGGGGTGGCCGGAGAGGAGTTTCAAGGCTTCGGCTGCTTCCAGCGAGGCGATCAAATTGACGATCGGCCCGAGGACACCGATGGTGTCGCAGGTCTCCTCAAGGCCCTGGGTGGCGCCGCCGGACTCCAGGAGACAGGCGAGGCAGGCCGTTGCGCCGGGACGAATGGTCATGGTCAGGCCGTAACTTGCGACGCCGGCGGCGTATATCCAAGGGCGGCTGGATTTCACGGCAACATCGTTGATCAAGAAGCGAGTTTCGAAATTGTCGGTGCCGTCGAGGATCAGATCGGCTCCACCGAGAAGTGTTTGCGCGTTGCGCGGGCTGAGATCGGCGACGACACCTTCGACGGCAACGGAGGAATTGATGGAACGGAGCTTGCGTTCGGCGGCGACGGCCTTGGGCAGGACATTAAGGGCGTCGGACTCATCGAAGAGCGTCTGCCGCTGCAAGTTGGAGGGCTCAACAAAATCGCGATCGATGATTTTGAGGTAGCCGACGCCGGCGCGAACAAGAAGATTGGCGGCAGCAGCGCCGATTGCGCCGCAGCCGACGATGGCCGCCCGTGAAGCGAGCAGCCGCTGTTGCCCTTCAGCGCCGATCCCGGCGAAAAGCATCTGGCGCGAGTATTTTTCCTGGAGAGAATCGTTCACGAAAAGCACTGCCCTGGCAGGCGCAGCCGACGCGCCTGCTAAGCTACATGATAGCGCCAAAGGGGACAGGTCAGGCAACGCCGCTGTGCTACGCTTCGTTTGAGCGAATGGAAACATGAAATTGGGCTGGGCCAATGGGTGGCGAGGGATTGTGGCGCTCGCGCTCCTGACGGGAGCCGCGCCGACGCGCGGGCAGACGCCGCAAGGCACCTCCGCGACAGATGTTGCGAAGGAAGAGCCGAAGATTGTGGCGATCCGCATTGTCAAAGAAGACGGCCAAGTTTTGTCCGACTCGCCCTCCGGAATCGCGGTAGAAATCGGAAAAGCGGTGGACCGGGGGAAAATCGCGGAAAGTTTGCGGACGCTCTATCGAACGGGAGATTACGCGGATCTGCGGGCGGTGGTTACGCCGATGGCGGATGGAGTGCGATTGGATTTCGTGGTGCGGGAAAATTTGTTTTTCAACCAAGTGCGGATCGAGGGTCTTAAGGCGCCGCCAAGCGATGCTTCGGCGGCAGCGGCGATGCAACTGGCGCTCGGGCAAACGTACCGGCGGGCTGCCGTCGACGAGGCGGTGGAGCGGTTGCAAGAGACATTGCGCGATGAGGGCTTGTATCAGGCAAAAGTCTCGGCGGAAACGGCACCGCATCCGGAGACGCACCAGATGGATATTATTGTGCACGTGAAGCCCGGGCCCCGCGCGCGCGTGGGAATTATCCGGTTGAAAAACGAAACGGAGTATCGCGATGCCGAGCTCCTCTCGCGATTGAAAATGAAAACGGGAGGCGAAATCACGTCGGCCAAGTTGCAGCGCGGGACAGGCCGCATCCGGAAATATCTGGTCAAAAAGGGGCATCTCAGCGGGCGAGCGGGAGTGCGCCGTGGGAATTATGATGCCGCGAAGAATACGGTTCCGCTGGACCTGGAGGTAACGGAAGGACCGCGGGTAAAAGTGAACTTGACGGGCGCGAAACTTTCCGATGGCGATCTGAAAAAACTGATCCCCATCTATCAGGAGGGCGCGGTTGATACGGACCTGCTGGAAGAAGGAAAACGTAATGTTCGCGAGCGGCTGGAACGGCAGGGGTATTTCGACGCCGAAGTGAATTACACGGCGGAAACACATGCGGTGAAGTCTAGTCGCAGCGCAGCGCCGAGCACAGAAGAGATTATTACTTACACGGTGGAGCGGGGCGACCGGCACAAACTGATCGGAATAGAAATTACGGGGAACAAGTACTTCGACAAGGAATTGCTGCGAAGCCGATTGCAAATCTTCGGCGGGGCGTTCGGTTCGGCGGGGCGGTTCAGCCGAAGGCTGGTGGAATCCGACGCGCAATCGATGCGCAGCCTTTATCAAGCGAACGGGTTTCTCGATGCCAGGGTCGAGCAGCAGATCGAAGACAACTACAAAGGCAAAGAGGGCGATTTGCTGATCCGCTTTGTGGTTCAAGAAGGAAAGCAGACGCGCGTCGCTTCGCTGTCGATCGAGGGGAATCATGCGTTCAAGGAAGATGAACTTCTCGGCGTTGTCGGCTCGACTCCGGGGCAGCCGTATTCCGATTTTGGCGTGACGACCGATCGGGACAACATTCTGGCGCTTTATTTTAACGAAGGATTTCCCGAGGCGAGTTTTACGGCAGCGGGGGAACCCATTCCGGCCGGGGCGACGACACAAAAAGCGGACGGCGGCGGGAGCACTTCCTCGCAGGAGAATGATAAGAAAGAGCAGAAGGAGAAAGAGTCCAAGCCAGCATTTGAGCAGGCCGAGGCGATCCGGCTCGTGTATCACATTCAGGAAGGACCGCAGACGCGAGTGCGGCGCATTTTAGTTGGCGGCTACCAGCACACCCGGCCGGGGGTGATTCATCGAGAGGTGCACATCAAAATTAAAGAACCGCTGCGCGAAGGCGACGTCGTGGAATCGCAAAGGCGGCTGTACAACCTGGGAGTTTTTAATCGAGTGACCATCGAAGCGCAGAACCACAGCGGAACAAATCCTGAGAAGGACATCGCCGTTCTTGTCGAGGAGGCAAAACGATATACGGTGGCGTACGGAGGCGGATTCGAAGTGCAAAGGCTTGCCAGCACGACGAGCCCGACGGGGGCACAGATCCAGGCTGCACCGCGCGGAATTCTGGAGCTCAGCAAGTTGAATCTGACAGGGCGTGGAGACTCGCTTTCATTCAAACTGCGCGGCAGCACGTTGCAAGGGCGCGCGTTGCTGGGATATTCGGCGCCAAATACATTTGCCAATTCACACTTCAGCTTTCAGGCGACGGTGTTCGCGGAAAAAACGCGGGATATCAATACGTTTACGGAAGAGCGTTACGAGGGATCGGTGCAATTGACCGATCAAATCACGCCACTGACCACGGTGCTGTATCGCTATGCGTTCCGCCGAGTGAGTGTTTCGAATCTCAAGATCCTGAGTGAGGAGATTCCGCTCTTCAACCAGCCAACACTGGTTTCGCAATTCGGAGTAACGTGGTTCCGCGATTCGCGTGACAATCCCGCTGAGGCTTCGAAAGGCAGTTTTAACAGCGCCGATTTTGGCGATGCCGATACGAATTTGGGTTCCAGTGCCAGCTTCCTGCGGTTTTTCTTTCAAAATTCCACGTACTATCCAATCAAGCGCCGGTTCAGTTTTGCGCGTTCCACGCGATTGGGCTTGCTGGTGCCGTATCGCGAGACGGTTTCCTTGACTTTTCCTGCGCCCACCCCGGGGCAGTGCGTCCCCGGGACAGCGCCTTCCGGTCCAACCCCAACGATTATTCCGCTGCCGGAGCGTTTCTTTGCGGGTGGCGGAACGTCATTGCGCGGCTTCGCACTGAATCAAGCGGGTCCGCGGGATGCGTGCACAGGCTTTCCGGTGGGGGGTCAGGCGATGCTGATTCTCAACCAGGAATTCCGCTTCCCGATGCGCTTGCCGTTTCTCGGGACGTCGCTTGGGGGCGCAATTTTCTACGACGGGGGCAACGTGTACAGCCGGCTGAACCGGATCTCTTTCCGCTCGATGCTGCCGGCGCCTGCATTTGCGCTGCAAAATCCGGCACTACCTGCAGGACCGACGAATGTGCCGATATGCGTCACGAACTGTACGAACGAGCTCAATTACTTTGCTCACACCATCGGTCTGGGCGTGAGATATAAGACGCCAGTGGGTCCCATTCGAATCGATTTCGGATATCAGCTCAATCGCCCGTCGTTTGTTATTCCGATTCCGTGCCCGAGCAACGCGACGAATTGCCAGAATGGCACGCTGGGCCAGCAGAGCACACGGCTTCCCGGTTTTCAGATCTTTTTTAATCTGGGGTCGAGTTTCTAGTGCGCGGGCTGTCGATTCGCGGTCTTTTGTTCCTGGTGTTGATGGCGAATGCAGCGGGAATGCCGGCGTCACAGGAAACGGTGGATCGCATTGTGGCGCGAGTTGAGAACGATATCATTCTATTGAGCGACATTCGCGCGCTCAGCCGCTACCAGCAATTGCTCGACGGAAAGTCGGAGACGGATGCCCAGATTCTGGAGCGGCTGATCGATCAGTGGATAGTGCGAACCGAGGCGGATGTATCGCGTTTCCCCTACCCCTCCGATGCGGAGATTGAACGCGGCCTGGAGCGTGTGCGGAAATCGTTCACATCGACGGAGGAGTACGAGGCAAGGAAAAAGCAGAGCGGTCTGAGCGACGCGGAAATACGGGAAATGGTGGCCGCGCAGGTCTACTTGAGCAACTACCTGGATTCGCGTTTTCGTCCCGGGGTGCAAATCGATCCTAAGACGATTGATGACTTTTACCAGAAGTCGATTGTGCCGCGGGCCAAAGCGCGCGGGCAAGAGCCGCCACCGCTGGACGAGGCACGCGACTTCATCCAGGAAGCACTCGTGCAGAGCGGAATCAATGACCAGGCCGATCAATGGCTCATAGAGAGCAAGGCCCGGCTGCACATTGAAAAGTTTCTCGATGCGGCGGCGAAATGACGCAGGAGACCCGCCGCCGAAAGTGGCGCTGGCTGCGTCACGTCGCCTGGGTTCTCGGCGCAAAGATCTTCCTGATCGTCACCGGCCTGATGATTTTTTTTGGAAGCGGGGCGGGCAACCCGTTGTTGAGCCGGCTGCTTGTCAGCCGTTTGGAACAGATGACCGGCGGCAAGGTTGAGTTGCGCGCGCTGTCGATTCGTTGGTTCGCAATGCGGGCAACCATAAAGGGTCTGGTGATCCACGGGAAAGAGCCCTTGGGCACGGAACCACTTTTTACCGCAGAGGAAGTAGAGGCAGGTCTGCGCATTGATTCGTTCTGGGGCCGCAGAATTTCGCTGAATGAACTCGTGGTCCAGCAGCCGCACGTGCACATCCGCGTCGAAAAAAACGGCACCACAAACGTGCCCGCGCCTCCGCGGCCGGCGTCCATAAACAAACCGCTGCGCGACACGCTATTCGAATTGCATATCCGGCGCCTTCTGCTTGCTGACGGGTGGTTTCTCTACAAGGACATGAAAACACCTATAACAGTGCACGGAGGGGATCTGCGGTTTGGGCTCGATGCGGGGGGTACGCCGGAGCATTCTTTATATCTCGGCAACCTTGACTGGCAGAATATGCAGTTCACATCGAAGCCCTACGTGCCCCTGCGGGTGGGTCTATCGGCGAAGTTCACGCTTTGGCGCGATGGCTTCACACTCGAGCAAGGGGTACTCAGCGCGGG
>WNFB01005504.1_pt1 | contig 11312 bp, 11 predicted proteins | sample 5400501 | NCBI WGS metagenome assembly WNFB01 (sample SAMN13153341, study PRJNA577476) | soil metagenome | isolation source: 200 cm saprolite under Douglas fir tree site 2 hole 1 | place: USA:California | collected 2015-04-18 | reverse complement strand
ATTTCCAGTACTTCGGTCCCAGCGGTTTTGGATACTAGCCCAGCTCGCAGCAAACTGTGGAAGGTTCTGGTTCCGGTCACCGTCTTGCTCGTCGCTGCTCTAGTCGTGGGTGGCTTCTACTTCCGCTCGCCTTCGGCAAAGCCATTGACCGAGAAGGACACCATCGTGCTGGCCGACTTCGCGAACACCACGGGCGATGCCGTGTTCGACGATGCCCTAAAGCAGGCGCTGGCGGTCGACCTGGAGCAATCACCGTTTCTCAACGTTCTCTCCGACCGCAAGATGGGCGAGACACTTCGCTTAATGGGCCGCCCGACCAATGACCGCGTAACACGCGAAGTGGCGCAGGAAATCTGCTTGCGGACGGGGAGCAAGGCGCTACTGGCGGGATCGATTTCCCGTTTGGGCAGCCAGTACATAGTTGGCTTGCAGGCGGTGAACTGCGGCAACGGAGATACCCTGGCCAAGGAACAGGGCGAGGCATCGAGCAAGGAAGAGGTGGTAAAAGCCTTGGGCAACGTGGCTTCCAGCCTGCGAACCAAGCTAGGAGAGTCGCTCGCCTCGGTGCAGAGGTTCGACGTCCCCATTGAGGCGACGACGCCGTCGCTGGAGGCGCTGAAGACCTTCAGCATGGGCGTAAGGACCCAGGTTGAAAAAGGGGACGCCGAAGCTATTCCGTTCCTCAGGCGGGCGATTGAGCTGGACCCCAAATTTGCTGTCGCTCACGCGGTTTTGGGGGTGATGTACGCAAACCTTAATCAACCCAGTCTTTCTGCAGAGAACCTGAAGAAGGCATACGAGTTGAGGGAGCGGGTAAGCGAGAAGGAGAGACTCCGCATCTCTGCCTACTACTACGCTTTTGTTACCGGTGAATTGGAGAAGGAAGCCCAGACCTATCAGCTATGGATTCAGAGCTACCCCCGGGACACTGTCCCCCACTTGAACTTGGGTAGCAACTTTACCGCTCTCGGGCAATACGAGAAGGCCGTGGCCGAAACCCAAGAGGCGCAGCGTCTTGAGCCGAACAACGTCATCGTGTACCAAAACCTTGGGCAAGATCTTTCTGCACTTAACCGCCCAGATGACGCCAAGACCGTGTTTGAGCAGGCGCTGGCGCGCAAGCTGGATGGCGGAAGCTTGCGTCTGTTCATGTACTACCTAGGTTTTTTGCAAGGCGACTCCGCGCAGATGGCGCAGCAGTTGGCTTGGGGCACAGGCAAGCCAGGAGCCGAAGACCCACTGCTCTCGGCCCAGTCCGACACCGAGGCATACTATGGCCGCCTGTGGAAAGCACGGGACTTCTCTCGGCGTGCGGTCGATTCGGCAGTTCGTGCGGATTCCAAGGAGACGGCTGCGCTGTGGCAGGTGAATGCCGCCCTGCGCGAGGCGGAGTTTGGTAATGCCGCACCAGCGAAACAGGGCGTTGCAGCAGCTCTGGCCCTGGCCCCAGGCAGGGATGTGAAGGTGCTGGCAGCCCTCACGCTGGCTCGTGTGGGCGATGCCGCCCGGGCGAAGGCAATGGTTCAGGCCCTGGAAAAGAGCGATCCGTTGAATACAGTTCTGAAGCTGTACTGGCTACCTACACTCAAGGCAGCCATTGAACTCAACAGCGGCAATTCAGCCCAGGCGCTGGTATTTCTGGAAGCCGCTGCTCCCTACGAACTGAGCGAGCCACCACCGACGCAAGCGGGAACTTTGTACCCTGTGTACCTGCGCGGCCAAGCCCATCTCGTGGCACACAACGGCCCTGCAGCCGCTGCCGAGTTCCAGAAATTCCTCAATCACCGCGGCATCGTGCTGAATTTCCCGCTGGGGGCACTCGCCCATCTCGGAATTGCCCGCGCCCGCTCTCTTTCCGGCGACACCCCAGCTGCGAAAACCGCCTATCAGAATTTCTTCAATCTCTGGAAAGATGCCGACCCTGATATTCCCATCCTCCAGGAAGCGAAAGCCGAGTACGCGAAACTAAAATAGCGATGTAGGCGCGGGCGTCTTCGCCCGTGTGGTTCGTAGAATCGGCTGCTGCTACACTCTCTGGAAAGATGCCGACCTTGACATCCCCATTCTGAAAGAAGCGAAAGCCGAGTACGAGAAACTAAAATAGCGATGTAGGCGCGGGCTCCTCGCCCGTGTGATTAGTAGCATCGGCTCCTGCTACACTCTTCCTTCATTCTTCGCGATCCGCCGGGAGCTTCTCTCCATGTCCGAACCCTACATTCCAACTGCGCGCACGCGAGTTACACGCGAACCTCATCGTGGCGTGTACGATCGCGAGGCTACCTACCAGATCCTCGACGAAGGGTTCATCGATAGCGATGTAGGCGCGGGCGTCCTCGCCCGTGTGATTAGTAGAATCGGCTGCTGCTACACTCTTGCTTGATCCTTCGCGATTGCCAGGAGCCTGAAAGTGTCCGAACCCTACACTCCAACTGCGCGCACGCGAGTCACACGCGAACCTCATCGTGGCGTGTACGATCGCGAGACCGCCTACCAGATTCTCGACGAAGGGTTCATCTGCCACGTCGGTTTCATCGTGGACAACCAACCCTTCGTCATCCCTACCGGCTATGGCCGCGCCGGAGACAACCTTTACATTCACGGCTCCGCTGCCAGCCGCATGTTGCGCAGCATGGACCAAGGGATTCCCGTTTGCGTGACGGTCACGCTGCTGGATGGCCTGGTGCTCGCCCGCTCCATTTTTAATCAGTCGATGAACTACCGCTCGGTGGTGGTGTTAGGCACCGCGGTCGCGGTAGAGGACCCAAAAGAAAAGCTGGAAGCATTGCACGTCCTCTCGGAACACATTCTGCCGGGACGCTGGGCCGATGTCCGCCAGCCCAACGAGAAAGAACTCAAAGCGACGCTGGTGATGCGCCTGCCGATCACAGAATTCTCCGCGAAAGTGCGCCAGGGGCCGCCGATTGATGACGAAGAAGATTATTCATTTCCGACATGGGCGGGAGTGGTTCCCCTGAAGATGAAGACAGGCGCGCCGATCAACGATCCGAGACTCGATCCAGCGCAAGAGGTTCCGCTCTACGTGAGGAATTATTCGAGAAATAAATGAGCGACCGCGGAAAAACATAGGAGCGCTACCGAATCGGCAAGGGCACCACAACTTCCTGCCATGCCCTTACCATTCCTATTTCCCACTGACACTTACGTAAGCACCCTCAGAATCCTCGAATTGCGCTAGCATGCCGCCAAAATCCTGCTGCTTCGGTGGCATCGGGAATTTCACTCCCTTGGCCCGCATCTCGTCGTAGAACTTCTGGAGATCCGGAACGTTGAAGCCTATTTCAACTTTGCCGGCAGTATTCTTCTCCGAAGCCGGATGCAATCCGAGCGTCGTATCCCCAGTCGAAAATTCGCTCCAGCCGGGCGATTGGAATTTCAACGGCAGTCCCACCACATCGCGGTAAAACTTCACCGCGCGCTCCATGTCCCCTACAAACTCGATCACATAACTCAGTTGCACCATGTTTTTCCCCTTGAACCGTGAAATCAGATACGTCACACCGAAGACCACCGGTTTGTTCCACCTGGATAGCTTTCATGAAAAGATTGGATTCCTAACCACACTGTAGAGATTCGGCGAAGCGCAACACACCCGGGGCCGCGGCCCAGGGCCTATTCCATTTGAGTCCCCACGTGGCCTGAGATAGCTGGTTGCGAACGCGCCCCGCGCTACCCATCCAACCTTGCCCTTTCCTCTACTCTCCGCAGATGCGACAATAGGACTTCCCCATATGACCACATCTCTAATGCTTTCCATTACTCCGGACCTCATCCGGGAACACGGCCTCACGCCTGACGAGTACGAAAAGATCAAACAACTGCTGGGCAGACGCGAACCGACGATCACCGAACTCGGAATCTTCAGCGTGATGTGGAGCGAGCACTGTTCTTACAAGTCGTCGCGCGTTTACCTGAAGCGGTTGCCCACGCGCAGCCGCCGGGTAGTGCAGGGGCCCGGCGAGAACGCGGGCATCATCGACATCGGCGACGGCTGGGCTTGCGCCTTCAAGATCGAATCGCACAACCACCCTTCTTTCATTGAGCCATTTCAAGGTGCGGCGACCGGTGTGGGCGGAATCCTGCGCGACATCTTCACCATGGGCGCGCGTCCTGTAGCGGTGATGGATTCGCTGCGCTTCGGACCGATCTCGGATGTAGGCGCGCGCGTCTCCGCGCGTGCTGGAGTTACACCGGAACTTCATAAGAACCACACCCTCCTGGAAGGTGTTGTCGCCGGGATCGCCTCCTACGGCAACTGCTTCGGCGTGCCCAACCTCGGCGGAGAGACGAGATTCGAGCCCTGCTACTCCAATAATCCCCTAGTGAATGCATTCGCACTCGGCTTCGTTCGTCGCGATCAGATTTTCTACGCGCGCGCTGCGGGCGAGGGCAATCCAGTCCTCTACGTGGGCGCCAAGACTGGGCGCGACGGCATCCACGGCGCAACCATGGCCAGTGAGGAGTTCAGCGAAGGCTCAGAAGCCAAGCGGCCCAACGTCCAGGTGGGCGATCCCTTCCTCGAAAAGCTGCTGCTGGAAGCCTGCCTCGAAGCCATGCAAACCGGCGCAATCGTCGCCATTCAGGACATGGGCGCCGCCGGTCTGACTTGCTCTACCTGTGAGATGGGCGCGCGTGGCCATGTCGGAATCGAAATCGAACTCGATCGCGTGCCGCAGCGCGAGACCGGCATGACGCCTTACGAAATCATGCTCAGTGAATCGCAGGAGCGCATGCTGCTGGTGGCGCAGAAGGGCCGTGAGGAAGAAGTGTTCCGCGTTTTCCAAAAGTGGGGACTCGACGCAGTGAAAGTCGGCCACGTCACCAATGATGCCAAAATGCGCGTGCTCCAGCACGGCAATGTAGTGGCTGAGATCCCCAACCACGCGCTCACCGATGACGCGCCAGTTTACAAGCGGTCGCTCGAGCGCTGGGAGCCGCCGGTCGCGCGAGAGATGCCGGATCATATTCGCCTGGCCGAAGCTGGCGACCTCACTGATAATTTCAAGCGTCTGCTGGCGAGCCCGAATATCTGCGGCAAACGCTGGGTCTGGCAACAATACGATCACATGGTACAGACCAATACCGTCGAAGGCCCGGGGGCGAGCGATGCCGGTGTGATCCGCATTAAAGGGTCCGAACGCGGGCTAGCGATGGCGCTCGATGGCAACGGCCGCTGGTGCTATCTCGATCCGCGCCTCGGCGCGATGCACGCCGTCGCCGAAGCCGCGCGCAATGTGGCTTGCACGGGCGCGACACCAGTCGGTGCGACCAACTGCCTGAACTTCGGCAATCCGGAGAAGCCACACATCATGTGGCAGTTTTCGCAGGTGATCGATGGCATGACCAAAGCCTGCGAGGAACTGGAAGTCCCCATTACCGGCGGCAACGTCAGCTTCTACAACGAAACTCTGGGCGAAGGAATTTATCCGACGCCCGTGATTGGAATCGTCGGCATCTTCGACGACGTGCACAAAGCCGCCCGCATGCACTTCCGCGAAGTGGGGCGCACGATCGTGCTATTGCGCGCCACCGAACCGGGTGACATTACTGACGTTCAATCAGAATTTGGATCATCCGAGTACGCCAAAGAAATTCTGGGAGCAGTCTGGGGTTACCCGCCCGAACTCGAACTGGAGCGAGAAGCTGCGTTGCAAAAAGCACTGATCGAGATGATTCAGGCGGGGCTGGTCGAGTCAGCGCACGATTGTTCCGACGGTGGACTCGCGGTGACTCTGGCTGAGGCGGCATTTCCGACGGGTATTGGCATGACAGTAGAGCTCGCTTCCCAAGGACTTCCGGCGGAGTTCGCACTCTTCGGCGAGGATGCCAGTCGGGTGGTACTCTCCTGCGACCCAAGTAACCTCTCGCGAATCAAAAAAGTAGCGGTACAATACGGCGTCTCTCTGAATATGATCGGAGAGACCATTCCCGAACAAGTTGAAATCAAGCTGGATGGGCAAGTAGTCGTGTCTTCGACGGTTTCTGAGCTGCGCGATGTGTACGAGAACGCGCTGGAGCAGGCGCTGCGGACGGAGGCGGACGCGCTGGTTTCTTAGTATCGTGTCCCGTGAATTCGCGTCATATCTCGGAGGCCGTCATCGGAGGCTGTCATCCTGAGTGGCCTTCAGGCCGCGAAGGATCTATGCAATTGATTTGTAACGCATGGATTCTAGCTTCGCTCAAGATGACAGCGCCGGACTTATGCCACGAAGTTGCGGGACGTTACACTAGTTCAACAGTTCTTAGTCAGAGGTCGCGAAGAACTGTGAGCTGAGAGCTGATGGCTGAAAGCTGAGTGCTAAGTGCTAAGGGCTAATTGCTAAATGCTTCATCCCGACAAATTTCGCGAGGAGTGCGGAGTGGTGGCCATCTTCGCCAATCCCGAAGCGGAGACGCTTGCCTACCTCGGGCTCCATGCCTTGCAACATCGCGGGCAGGAGTCCGCCGGCATTGTCACTTCAGATGGATTGACCTTGCACCCCCACAAAGCCATGGGTCTGGTCGCCGACATCTTCACCGAAGAAGTGCTCTCGCACTTGCGCGGCACGCTGGCTATCGGGCACACGCGTTATTCGACCGCGGGCGACTCGGCACTGCTCAATGCCCAACCGATACTGGTCCAATCGAACAAAGGCATGATGGCCATCGCGCACAATGGCAATCTGGTAAATGCGCATGAGATTCGGCATCGTCTGGAAGCTCAGGGTTCAATTTTTCAGACCAACAGCGACACGGAAGTAATTGTTCACCTGATTGCGCAATCGCGCGAGCAGACGCTGCCCGAGGCTATGGCCGATGCCCTGCGGCGAGTCGAAGGTGCGTTCTCGCTGGTAATGATCAGCCCTGACCGCATTTTTGCGGCGCGCGACCCGCGCGGTTTCCGTCCCCTGGCCATGGGACGCATTCCCGCTCAGCCAGGCGATAAACAGGAGACAATTATCTTTGCCTCCGAAACCACCGCCTTTGATCTGATTGGCGCGACCTACGAGCGCGACGTGAAGCCGGGCGAGTTGATCGTCGTCGGGCCGGAGGGACTCACGTCCCGCTTCTTCGCTGCCGCGCAGCCGCAGTCGAGCTGCATTTTCGAGCACGTTTATTTCTCCCGCCCTGACAGCCTCGTCTTCGGGCGCCCCGTGGACCTCAGTCGTGACGCTCTCGGTCGTCAACTCGCGCGCGAAGCACCCGCCGAGGCCGATATCGTAGTTCCGGTACCGGACTCGGGCGTGGCCGCCGCCATGGGCTATGCTGCCGAAAGCGGCCTTCCCTTCCGTTTTGGACTCATTCGAAATCATTATGTGGGACGGACGTTCATCGAGCCCTCTCAGGCAGTGCGCGACTTCGGCGTGAAGCTCAAGTTGAACCCGGTGCGCAGCGTTCTCGAGGGCAGGCGCGTGGTGCTGATTGATGACTCGATCGTGCGCGGTACCACCAGCCGTAAGATCGTGCGCATGATTCGCAGCGCTGGGGCTAAAGAAGTCCACATGCGCGTCTCCTGCCCGCCGACCATTTCCCCGTGTTACTACGGCGTGGATACGCCTTCGAAAAAGCAACTCATCGCTGCCAACAAGTCGGTCGAGGAAATTCGCGAATACATCGGCGCGGACTCGCTCGCCTATCTCTCGCTCGAGGGAATGAAGAAAGCCTGCGGCGACGGTGAGAAGACCACCTACTGCACCGCCTGCTACACGGGCAAGTATCCAACCGACATAGTGGATGTGGAAGACATCCAGCCGGCGGGGGTGAGCAAGCGGTAAGACTGCCCGCGGTTCCTCAACCTCGGGGGCTGGCCCGGCCTTTCGCAATCGTACTATCCTTCGGGGTGCCCTGCCCCTTGTCTCTCCGGTTTCTTCATTGCATAACGTGAGTGAACGCGGACATCTGCTGGGCAGCGTACTTCTGTTTGTTATCGTCGGCGTAGCACTGATCGTGCTCGTGCCGGCAAAGTTAAGGATGGCTGGATCCTGATCGCAGCGAGGCTGCCCCACCCCTTCGACTGCGTTTCCGCGAAGCAGCTACGGAGTCGCAAAACCTGCCCTGAGCGCAACCGAAGGGACCGGCTGTCCGCCGTGCCAAGATGAACGCGAAGAGGGATTCTCGCGATGCTTCGGCGGATCGGGGAGACTCGGATCACGATGTTTTGGGGAGCTTCGTGTCAGGGGACGCCTTCCAGGCGTGCCGTACATGCGCAGAACGAGATCGCCTTTAGGCGCTGAGGGGCGGCGGCTGAAGCCGGTCTCAAATTATTCGACTCTTTTCGATACGGCTGGAAGCCCGTATCCTGACACGAACCCTTCCTGAAGGCCTGTCCTGACATGAATCTCCTGTTTATTATGCGATTCTGCTCTGCGGACTTTCCCAAAATGAACCTCAGCAACAGGAATTTTTTTCTTTGTGATATCCGTCACGTCATTTTCTCTGGTCGCCGCGCGAACATTCCCGTCGAGCATGCTCTGGGCGGGCCTAACATCGAAATCAGAGAGGTCTAAGCCACTACTTATGGCCATTCCCAAACGCAATGCAGACCCCAAGAATGTTGCTGCTGGCGCTCGTACGTTTCTTGTGACTTCCTCAACTGCCAACAGACGCCCGATTCTGCAATCCGACCGCTCGGCCAGATTTTTCATCCGCGTGCTCTACGACTACCGCGCGCAGGAAAAATTTAGGCTGCACGAGTTCGTGGTAATGGCGGACCATTTCCATATTCTGATCACGGTCGATTCCGGGACGACGATTGAACGAGCTGTGCAACTGGTTAAGGGTGGCTTTTCCTTTCGCGCTGGCAGGGAGTTGGGAATGAGGTCCCCGATTTGGCAGAAAGGCTTTTCGGACAGGCGGATCACGGGTTTCGACGAGTTTGAACGGGTCCGAAGTTATATTCACAAGAACCCGATCAAACAGCAACTGGTCAGGGAGGCGCCTCAGTAATTATATTCCTCCGCGCATGGTGGATTTGAGCTTGATCCTGCACCCCTTCCCTTAAATCTCAAGCTGATGACGGCGGTATTGAGTGTCGCAGAGACCTTGCCCGACAAGGCCTTGAAACCCGCCTTTTTCCGCGCGGTTTCGAAAGCGGGTTAATGCTCGTCGCCGCAGCTCCACCCAACCATGGCATCCTGAGCGGAGCGGGAACTTCACGAAGTGAAGTTCCCGCGGAGTCGAAGGACCCCTGCAATTTTTCCTCCGCAAGGACCCAGGGAATTCTACCCGCGCCCTAGGCCAAGGTCGGCCAGCCCGGTTTGGGGTAGGGCACGGCTTCAGCCGTGCCGGTTAAATCCTTTACTTTTGTCATTCCGAGCGGCCTTCAGCCTGCGAGGAATCTGCTTTTGAGAGTTTTTCCGCCGTTATGCGTCGATTATAAAAGGGTGGGCCAGGCCCCTCCTCACCCGCAAGATGGCTCAAGCCAGGACATACTTTGTCATCTTGAAGTAGGGCGGACTTGCCCCGGGGCTGCTAGAAGCCGCCTATCGCCAGCCAGGCTCCAGTCGACGTCGTGACAAAGACGATCGGAGCGAAGCACGGCCTCCGGAGAGTCAGCGTCTGTTCAATATCGGCATTCCCAGTCCTGGTAGCGGGGAAATCGCCCGTTCTAAGGTTCACGACCGATGGGCTGCCCAAAGTATTGATGCTCTGGCAACTTAGCACCGCGCGGAAGGTGGGCAAGGGATTTGTCCCATTCGCGCCCCCCGTACTGGGATCGTTCAACACCAATCCTCGGACGGTTACTTCTAACTTGCCGCTCGCGTCAAGCTGTGCTTTGCCCGAGGCGATCTTCCAGATCTTGCCGGCACCGGGGATTCCGCGAATCGGGTGAGCACTGCCGACGAACGGGCCCTTAACTGGTTGCATTCTGTTGAATTGAAGCAATTGAGGGACTGTTCCCTCGGCCGACGCCACAATTGCCAGCGCCAGAATGGCGGCTATCAGCAATAGTTTTTTTTTCAAGAAAGCCTCCTTAAACTGAGGCTAAACCGCATGGAGGACCCAGGTTGTCAAAGAATTGTCAGAAAAAGGTCATTTTTGTTTCTGTTGTTTTGTGCGCGGGAGCCGAACGAAGAGTTGCTGGCGGAGAGCGAGATTTTCCAGCTGCAGACTGCGGCGGGCGCGGAAGATGCGAAGGACGGCTCCCAGGGGGCTGGCCCACCCTTTCCTTGCCACCAAACACACCGAGGTTGCCCCATCCGCCTTTTGCAAGGGTGGGTATCGTTCATCCGTCACATAATCTCGCTGGGACACGACCTATCATCCCGACGTGCCCAAAGGTCTAAAGCGATACTACGGCGCCGGCTATCTGCATTTCATAACCTCCAGTTGTTATCAGCGTAGGAGTTTGCTCGGCAGCGCTCGTCGTCGCGATCTTTTTCTGAACATCCTCGAACAGGTGCGTCAGCGGTATGGTTTCGTGGTGGTCGGCTACGTAGTCATGCCCGAACATTTTCATCTTCTGATCGGCGAACCGGAGAAGGGGAATCCCTCGACCGTGATGCAAGTGCTCAAACCACGTTTCGCGCGCCAACTTCTGCGTGGATCTCGACCGCCCCACCCTACACAGAGCTCGCTGTGGGACGAGCGCCTGGAACCCGCCCACATCTGGCAGCGCCGCTTCTACGACTTCGTGATATGGAGCCAGCGCAAGCGGCCCGAACTGGGGAGAGACGTTCACCATCGATCCCTGGGGAAATCTGACTAACAAGGGGCCGATGACAGGCAAAACCAATTACGAGAACTTCAACGCCGCGCCTGCTAGTATCAAAAACCAGCTCTCGGGTTATTCCTATGATGCGGCCGGTAACTTGCTAAGCGATGGCCTGGGGCACGGTTTCACCTACGATGTGGAAAACAGGATCATTGCCACAGGGGGCTTCACGTATGTCTATGACGGCGATGGCAAGCGCGTGAAGAAGTGCAGCGCGACTCCTTGCTCAAGCGGAACACTCTATTGGACGGGTATCGGCTCCGATACTTTGTTTGAGAGCGATCTTAGCGGCAACCCGACTGCGGGGTATACCTATTTAGAGGGCAGGCGGATCGCCCGTGTCGACTACCCCGCGAACGTCATCCATTACTACTTCTCCGACCACTTGGGCTCGGCGAGCGTGATCACCGACACGGTCGGCACGATGCCTCCACAGAAAGAATCCGATTACTATCCCTACGGCGGGTTCTATAAAAGGGGATGTCAAGAGAAAATACTTCTCCCTTTCCGCAGGAAGGGGTAGTTGTCTGACATCCAGCCCCGTGTGCGGCTCTGTTCTGGAGCGTTGCGTTGCGCCGGATCCCGGTCCATCAGTTGCTGC
>WNFB01007484.1_pt1 | contig 11314 bp, 10 predicted proteins | sample 5400501 | NCBI WGS metagenome assembly WNFB01 (sample SAMN13153341, study PRJNA577476) | soil metagenome | isolation source: 200 cm saprolite under Douglas fir tree site 2 hole 1 | place: USA:California | collected 2015-04-18 | reverse complement strand
GCCGTACGCGACGACGCCTTTGCGGCGGAAGAAGCGCGCGTCCGTCGCGCCGACGATAAGGAACGGCAGGGTCTTTGCGTCGGGTATCAGATGCTGCGTCACGCGCGTGAGCGCCTTCCAGAGCGGCGTGTCGATCGGTGACGAGGTAGCCGGATTGGAGCCTTCCTCGACGATCTCGACGTCCTTCCAGAGATCGCCGGCGGCGTCGCGCAGCATCTTGTGCACGTTCTCGCCGTCGTCGCCGGACAGCGTGCGGATGTCGATCTGGACTTCAGCGCTGTCAGGGATGACGTTCAGCTTCACGCCCGCGTGCGCCATGTTCGGCGACAGCGTGGTGCGCGTGGCGGCATACATCATCTTGTCCGCGCCCGGCGGGAGGTGATCGAGGGCGGTATCGAACGTCGCGGCGGTCGTGAGCGCCACGCGCTGCACGGCCGGAATATCGAGGCCGGCGACGAAACCTTTCCAAAGCTCGTTGAGGTGCAGGGGCGCCTTGTACCTCGCGATCCGCGTGACGAGCTCGGACGCTTTCACCAGCGCGTTGTCCGACTTGTACGGCATCGAGCCGTGGCCGGGCGTGCCCTTGACCCGCAGGCGTGTCCATTGCGAGCCCTTCTCCGCGGTCATGATCGGCAGCTTGGCGCCCGCGCCGATCGGGATGCGCACGCCGCCGAACTCCGTCACGAGATAGTCGCTCCGGACCTCGGCCCACTTGTGCTCGGTCAGCCATTGCGCGCCATGCGTCCCCAGCGCCTCCTCATCGGCGACCGCCGAGTAGATGAGCGTGCCCTTGGGTTTGAAGCCGTCAGCCAGGAGCTTCTTGATCGCCACGGCCATCGACGCGGTGACGTCGAGCATGTCGATGGCACCGCGTCCCCAAACCTCGCCGCGGATGAGCTCGCCGCCGAACGGATCGTTGCGCCAGCCGGAGGGCGTGACCGGGACGACGTCGGTGTGTCCCATGAGGTGCAGGCTCGGCGCGGTCTTGTCGGTGCCCTCGATCCGCACAACGAGGCTGCCGCGACCAGGTGACGGCTCGTACCGCTCCATCTCGAGGCCCGGGGCCCGCAGGTATGCCTCGAGCGTGTCGACGCTCCGCACCTCGTGCCCCGAAGCGGGTGTGCCGTCATTCACGCACTGGTTGCGGATGAGGTGTTGGAGGAGATCGGTGGTCTCCTCGATCAGCGTTGCCACCGGCGTGGACTATGCCACGGCTTGCTTCGCGACCTCCGCGCGCACCTTCTTCGCGGCCTCGACCACGACGCGGCACTTGTCGAGCGACTCCTCGACCGTGCGCGTCTTGAGGCCGCAGTCCGGATGCGGCAGGAGCTTGTCCGGTGCGACGTACTTCAGCCCCTTGCGGATGCCCTCGGCCGCCTCGTCGACGGTCTCGAGCCGGTGCGAGTGCACGTCCACGACACCGATCGCCATCTCCTTGGTGAAAGGATGCTCGTCGAACAGGTTCAGCCAGCGGTACTCGTAGTTGTGCATCGCGAGGTCGAGCTGATCGACGGGCAGGTCGAGCACCTTGGGGTAGATCGCCGCGAAGTCGCCGTAACAGATGTGCGAGATGGTCTTCGCCCTGAGATTCTGCGTGACCACGCCCATCGCCTCGATGGCGATGTCCAGCTCCTCGGGGCGCGCGTGGATCGCGGGCTCGTCGATCTGGATGTACTGCGCGCCGGCGCGCTCGAGGTCCTCGGCCTCCTGGCGCACGACCTCGGCCAGGGCCAGCGCGGCGTCGCGCCGCGTGCGATACGCCTCGTTGTAGGACCAGTCGAGCATCGTGTACGGACCGGTGAGCATGCCCTTCACCGGACGGTCCGTGAGCGCCTGCGTCCAGCGGAACCACTCCACCGTCATCGGCTTCGGACGTGCGACCTTCGAGGCGATGACCGGCTTGTGGTAGTAGCGGTTTCCGTACGAGCGCACGAGGCCGCCGATCTTGAATCCGTCGAGACGCTCGGCGAAGTACGCGACCATGTCGCCGCGGTACATCTCGCCGTCGACGAGGATGTCGAGGTCGATGTCCTCCTGTCGGCGGATCCACTCCTCGGTCGCCTTCCGCTCGAGGTCCAGCAGGTCCGCGTCGGACACCTTGCCGCGGGCGTTGGCGTTGCGCGCCTTCTGCAGGTAGTCGGGCTTCCCGAAGGAGCCGACCGTCGTCGTCAGCAGGATGTCATCGGTCATGAGCGCACCCCTTCCAGTGAACGCGCCGCGTCGGCGAGCGCGCCGAGCTTGCGCACCGCGATGTCGTGCGGGAGGTACTCGAGGCTCGTCGTCGTGGAGACCCAGAGCCGGTCCGCCGGCACTCTCTTCAGCGCGGCCTCGATCAGCTCGCCCAGCTCGCGCGGCTCCTCGAGCCGCGTGTTGCGCGCGTCGATGATGCCGAGCACCACCGTCTGTTTGATGGCGTTCAGCTTGTCGATCGCCCCGGCCGAGGTCTCGCGGCTGCGTACATCAATACCGACTTGAGCTACGGGAAACCTCGCCAGGGCCTCGACGAGATCGGCGAGTGGGAAGAATCCCGGATAGAGCGCGAGGGCGACGCCGGCCTTCGCGAGACGGTCGAACGCCGCGCGCGCGAGCTCGGCGTGCTCGGGGTGCGCCGCGAGCGCTGGCTCCTCGACGTCGACCAGCGTGGCGCCGGCTGCCTTCAGACCGCGGAGCTCGGCCGCAAGTGCGTCGGCCACCGCGAAGGTGCGCGACGCGAGGTCCTTGTACTGCCTGTCCTCCGCGGTGAGCGTGGCGAAGGTGAGCGGACCGCAGATGCCTGCCTTCAGCTCATGCTTCGCGATCGCCTTCGCCTTCTTGAAGTCCGATACCAGCGTCTGCCCATCGCTCTCGATCGGCCCGCTGATCACCGGCTGACGGAAGTAGGTGTTGTTGTCGTAGAAGCGCTCGAGGGGTCCGCGCTCGGTGTTGCGCCAGGCGCGCCCGAACTTCGCGAGCAGGTCGTCCCAGCGGATGTGGCCGTCGTTGATGACGTCGATCCCCGCGGCCTCCAGCTCGCCGATCGCCCACGCGGTCGTCTCGTCGAACACGGTCTCGAGGGCCGCCTCGTCCAGCTCTTCGCGGTCGGCCTTGTGCAGCGCGCGTCGCAGGTCCTGATGCTCGTCGCTGAGCTTCGGGTACGCACCCACCACCGTGGTCTTCATATGGCCGCCTCTCTCATCTTTCCCTCGTTGTTCAGGGACGGAGTTGGCACCGAGCGGGTCTCCGCCGGTTGCCGAGGCTTCATCGGGCCGTTCCCTCAGCCTCTCTGGATGAAAGGGATCGCGTCTGAACTGGTCTGCCGATGCTAGCACGTACACTCGCACCGCCCATGACGGATCGCCTCGTCGACCTCACGCTGCGCGCGTTCAGCGATCAGCTCGCGTCGGACGCGCCCGTGCCGGGCGGCGGCAGCGCCGCGGCCTACGCCGGCGCGGTCGGCGCGGCGCTCGCGGCGATGGTCGCTCGCATCGCGTCAAAGAAGGCGGACGATGAAGCGGTGCGCGACTACATCGTCGAGGTCGACAACCTGCGCGCCGATTTCCTCCGCCTGGTCGACGACGACAGCGCCGCCTACGCCCGCGTGGCCGAATCGCTGAAGCTCCCGAAAACGACCGACGAGGAGAAGGCCGCTCGCACCGAACGCGTCCAGGCCGCGCTGCTCGCGGCGTCTCGGGTGCCCCTGGAGATCGCGAGGACCAGCCGCCGCCTCCTGGACGCCTGCGAGCGCGGGCTGCCAAAGGCGCCCGCTGCGGCGGTCTCCGACATCGGTGTGGGCGCGCTCATGGCCGAGGCCGCGCTCCGCGGGGCCGCGATGAACGTGATGATCAACCTCTCGTCGCTCAAGGATCGCGGCCAGGTGAAGGCGCTCTCCGAGGATCTCGACCGCGCCGTCGAGGGAACCGATGCGCAGCGAAAGAGGATCACCGACTTCGTCGAGTCGCGCATCGCGCGCTGATGCGTCTCCTCCATGGGCGGCCCCTGGCGGAGAAGGTCAACGCGCGCTCGCGCGAGCGGATCAAAGCGCTGGCCGCCCGTGGCGTCACCCCGCGGCTGGCGGTCGTCTCCGTCGGCATCGACCCCGCCGCGAGCACCTATCAAGAGCGGCTCATCCGGTCGGGCAAGACCCTGGGCATCGACGTGCAGGTGGCGGCGTTCCCTCGCGGCACGAGCGAGAACGAGGTGGTCGAGCGGATCGTGACGCTCGCGGCGGAACCGTCGGTGAACGGCATCCTGCTCCTCACACCGCTCCCCCTCCCGCTCTCTGAGTCGCGCCTCGTCGATGAGATCCCGCCCGAGAAAGATGTCGAGGGCGTCCACCCGTACAACGTCGGCCTGATGCGGGCCGGCCGCCCGCGTTTCGTCCCATCCACCGCCGACGGCATCCTCGAGCTGCTGAAGTTCCATGAGATCCCGCTTCGCGGAGCGAGAGCGGTCGTCATCGGCCGCAGCCCGGTGGTGGGTCGCCCGACCGCGACGCTGCTGACCAACGAGGATGCGACGGTGACGGTCGTGCACAGCCAGACGCCGGACATCCCCTCGATCACGCGTGCCGCGGCCATCGTCGTCGTGGCCGTGGGCAAGGCTGGATTCCTGACGGGCGAGATGCTCGCGCCTGGCGTGACGGTGATCGACGCGGGCATCAACGTGACGCCGGCGGGGCTGGTCGGCGACGTGGATGTTGAGAGCGTGTCCGCGGTGGCCGCCGCGTTGAGCCCGGTGCCCGGTGGCCTCGGTGCGGTGACGACGGCGCTGCTGCTCCGCAATGTCGTTCGTGCGGCCGAGGAGCAGACCAGCGAAAGGGCGCGGCCGCTCGCTTAGAGGCGGACCACCGGCGGCTTTGCGGGATCCTCGAAGTGCTGCGTGTTGATGAAGCGCACCTTCCCCATGCGTCCGTCGAGCAGGATCGTGTGCGTGCGCGCGCCATGCGCGAAGAAGCGCACGCCCTGCAGCAGCTCGCCGTCGGTGACCCCGGTCGCGACGAAGCGGATGTCCTTCCCGCTCGCGAGGTCCTCGGTGCGATAGATCCGCTTCTCGTCCGCGATGCCCATCTTCTTCGCGCGGGCGCGCTCCTCGTCATTGCGGAACGCGAGCCGGCCGAGGATCTCGCCGCCGATGCACTTCAGCGCGGCCGCGGCCAGCACGCCCTCGGGCGCGCCGCCGGTACCCATCACCGCGTGGAGGTTCGTGCCGGCGACGGCGACCGAGAGCGCTGCGATGACGTCGCCGTCCTCAATGAGGTGGATGCGCGCCCCGGCGTCGCGGACGGCCTTGATGAGCTTCTCGTGACGCGGGCGGTCGAGGATGACGATGGTGAGGTCGTCGACCTCACGACCCAGCGACTGCGCGATGATCTTCAGGTTCTCGTTGACCGGCTTGTCAAGATCGACCTTGCCCTTCGCCGGCGGCCCGACGACGAGCTTCTCCATGTACGTGTCGGGCGCATGTAGCAGACCTCCGCGCTCGGATACGGCCATGACCGCGATCGCGTTCGGCCGTCCCTTCGCGACGAGATTGGTCCCCTCGAGCGCGTCGACCGCGATGTCGACCTCGGGACCGTCGCGGCGGCCGACCTTCTCCCCGATGAAGAGCATGGGTGCCTCGTCGCGCTCGCCTTCGCCAATGACGATCGTCCCGTTGAACGAGACCTCGCTCATCGTGTGGCGCATCGCGTCCACCGCGGCCGCGTCGGCGTGGGTGTTGTCGCCGTGGCCGAGCCAGTGCGCAGACGCGATCGCCGCAGCTTCGGTGATGCGCACGAGCTCGAGGCTCGGCGTCCGCTCTTTGGGGATCGTGGGACCCATCGCGCTACACGCTAGCCAGTTCGCCCGGTGTGCGCCACGACGGCGCGCGCGGCCGCGGCCTCGATGAGCGGCAGCGGATCGCGCATGGCCTTCGCGCGGTCCGCGGCGCTGTTCGCGAGAGTCTCGATGCGCTCGATGCCCGCGTCGCGCATCGCCTGGTGTCCGTCGCCGAGCAGTCCAGCGACCGCGACGACCGGGATGCCCCGGACCCGCGCCGCGACGGTGACGGCATGCGTGAGCTTGCCGTAGATGCTCTGGCCGTCGATGCGGCCCTCGCCGGTGACCACGAGCGCGACGCCGTCGAGCCGCCGCTCGAAGCCGACCGCCTCGAGCACGAGCTTCGCTCCCGAGACGAGGCGCGCGTCGAGGAACGCGACCAGCCCCGCGCCGAGGCCGCCCGCGGCACCGGCGCCGGGCACGTCACGCACCGGCCGCCGCACGAAGCGCTCGAGCACGTCGGCGTAGCGCGCGAGTGCGGCATCGAGCTCACGCACCATCTCGGGCGTAGCGCCTTTCTGCGGCCCGAACACGGCGCTCGCGCCCTCGGGGCCGAGCAGCGGGTTACGTACGTCGGACGCGACGTCGATCGCGGGACGCACGAGACGCGGGTCGGTCTGGCCGTCGATGCGCGCGAGACGCGCGAGGGCCGCGCCGCCTTCGGGAAGCTCGTTGCCCTCGCGATCGAAGAACGTGTAGCCGAACGCGCGCGCCATCCCCGCGCCGCCGTCGTTCGTCGCGCTGCCGCCGATGCCGATGACGATGCGGTGTGCGCCGCTCATCGCCGCGGTGAGGATCAGCTCGCCCGTGCCCCGCGTCGACGTGATGCGCGGATCGCGCTCGTCCTCGCGCAACAGCGGCAGTCCGCTCGCCGCGGCCATCTCGACCACCGCGGTGGTGCGGTCGCCGAGCACGCCCCACTCCGCGTCGATCTCGCGCAGCAGCGGATCGTGCACGCGCGCGGTACGCAGCTCGCCGCTGGTCGCGCGCACCAGCGCGCGCACCGTGCCCTCGCCACCGTCGGCGAGCGGGAGCTCCACTGTCTCCGCATCCGGCCAGACCGTGCGGACACCGCGCGCGATCGCCGCGGCCACCGCGACCGCGTCGGCGCTGCCTTTGAACGACTGGGGGGCGATGAGGACCCGTGGCGCGGCGCGCGCGGGCACGCGGGAATGATAGTTACGACACGGAACGTTCATCAGGAGGTGCCCGTAAACTTGGGTGGCAGGTGACCCTCTCCACGAGTCCCGACGCGGGCTGTACCACGCGCGTCCCCAGTGAGGTCTCTCCGGCATGGAGCGCCATCGCCGCCAGGCGATCACCCAGCAGCATCTTCCTCACACCGGAGTGGACCGAGGTGGCGCGCAGGCACGACCACAGCGAGCCCATCACCCTCGCCGCCGGCGATCCCCCCTTTGCGATCGCCGCGCTCGCGCGTTCGGCCGATGGCACCCTCCGCTTCGCGGGCGGCGAGCTCACCGACGAACAGGACGTCGTCGCGTCGCCTGCGGACGCGCGTGGTGCGGCGGTCGCGGTGGCGCGCTGGATCGCGAATGAATGCGCGCCGCGCGTGCTGCTCGAATACGTCCCCGAGGATGCGCCCACGCTCGACGCGATCGCGGAGACGCTCGGCGCCACGGGTTACCGCGTGACCCGCGAACGCCTGGTGACGAGCCCGCGCATAAAGCTGCCCACCGACTTCGCGACGTACGTGCAGAGCCTCGGCAAGAAGGAGCGCCACGAGCTGCGGCGCAAGCTGCGCCGCTTCGAGAGCGCGCCGGGCACGGGCTTCCGCTGGGCGAACGAGCGGGAGCGCCCCGCGGCCCTGGATCGTTTCTTCGCTCTGCATCGCCTCTCGAAGGGGGAGAAGGCCGCGTTCATGACCGCCGAGACCGAGGCCTTCTTCCGCGACATCGCCGACGCGCTCGCGCCGATCGGCCGTCTGCGACTCGGCGTCGTGCGCGCGCACGACGAGGACGCCGCGGTGCTGTTCGCGTTCGCGTACGGCGACACGCTCGCGCTCTACAACGCGGCGTACGATCCCGCGCTCAGCTCGCTCTCGCTGGGCATCGCGAGCCACTCATTCGCGGTGCGCGACGCGATCGCGGAGGGCTTCAAGATCTACGACCTGCTCCGCGGCGACGAGCCGTACAAGTACGACCTCGGCGCGCAGGATCGCTGGCTCTGGCGTCTCGAGGCGGTGCGGGCGTGACGCGGGTCGCGATGTTGTCGGTTCACGCCTGCCCGATGGCGAGGCTCGGCGGGCGCGACTCCGGCGGGATGAACGTGTATGTGCGCGAGCTGGCGCGAGAGCTCGGCAGGCGCGGGGTTGAGGTCGACGTGTTCACCCGGTGGCGCGAGAAGGACGACCCGCGGATCCAGCCGCTCGGCGAGAACGCGCGTGTCATCCACATCGCCTCCGGGCCGATGGGCTACTGGCCGAAGATGGACGTCTACGAGCACCTCGACGAGTTCACGACGAAGCTCCAGGAGCACGTCGCGGCCGAGGGCAAGCGCTACGACCTCATCCACTCGCACTACTGGCTCTCGGCCGAGGTCGCGCGCGCGGTCGCGCCGCGGTGGGGCATCCCGCGCGTGCAGATGTTCCACACGCTCGGTCTGGTGAAGCGCGAGGTCATGGACGAGGATATCGATGGCGAGAGCGACGTCCGCGTCGCGATCGAGAAGCGCGCGGTGCGCGAGTCCGCGGCGGTCACCGCCGCGAGCCAGATCGAGGTCGGCGAGCTGCTCGATCTCTACGACGCGGATCGCGAGAAGCTGCACATCATCCCCTGCGGCGTGGACCCCAACCTGTTCCGTCCGATGCGCCAGGCCGACGCCCGCGAGGCGCTCGCTCGCGACCAGTGCGAGCGCATCGTCCTGTTCGTCGGTCGCATCGAGCAGATCAAGGGCATCGACGTGCTTTTGCGCGCGCTCGGTCTGCTCTTCTTCCGTCACCCCGAGCTGCGCAACGATGTCTGCCTGCTCGTGGTCGGCGGCGCGCTCGACGCCAGCGACGATGGGGACGAGACGGAGAAGATCGTGGAGCTGCGGCGCCTCGTGCATCAGCACCGCATGGAGGCGAACGTGAGCTTCGTGGGCTCGATGGATCAACAGCGGCTCGCGCTCTTCTACGCGGCCGCGGACGTCTGCGCGGTCCCCTCGCTCACGGAGTCGTTCGGCCTGGTCGCGCTCGAGTCGATGGCCTGCGGCACGCCGGTCGTCGGCACTCGGGTCGGTGGGCTGCAGACCGTCATCGAGGACGGCGTGTCCGGCCTCCTCGTGCCGGCCGGCGACTACCAGGCGCTCGCGGAATCGATCGCGCAGGTCCTCACCGATCATCGCCTTCGGATGCACCTGGCGCACGGCGCCCGCGACCGCGCCGAGCACTTCACCTGGCGCGGCGTGGGCGACAAGGTCGAGGCGCTCTACGGCAAACTCCTCGCGAGCGCGTCGAAGGTGGAGGTCTAGCGGATGCCCGAGAAGACGTTCCCGGTGCCGAAGCGCGCCATGGCCGTCTATGCCCACCCCGACGACGTGGACTTCGGCTGCTCGGGGACGCTCGCGGCGTGGATCGAGCGCGGCACGCATGTCACGTACTGCGTGATCACGAGCGGACAGAAGGGCACGTGGGATCCGAAGGTGACACCGAAGGAAATGGCAAGGCTGCGCGAGCGCGAGCAGCGCGCCGCCGGCGCGGCCATCGGCGTCAAGGGATTCGTGTTCCTCGGTCACGAGGACGGCGAACTCGAGGTCTCGATGAAGCTGCGCGAAGAGGTGTGCCTTGCGATCCGCCAGCACAGGCCCGAGCGGGCTCGACGGCGTGATCGCCGCACGCGACCACCTCTTCTTCCCCCACCACCTCAAGGAGGGAAAGGTCAAGAAGCACCGCGTCTCGCGCGTGCTCCTCTTCGGATCCCGCGAGCCGAACATCTGGTTCGACATCAGTGGGACGCTGGACAAGAAGATCAAGGCGCTGCAGTCGCACGAGTCGCAGGTCGGCAGGCACGAGAATTTCGCCGAACGCATCCGCGCCATGACCAAGAACGCAGGCGCGGCCTGGGACCTGCCGGCCGCGGAGGCCTTCCGCTACCTCGAGCTCGGCTAGTCTCAGCGCGATGGCGCCACTCGGGCGCGCTCGCCTTGCGCTGACGGCGTCGCTCGTCTCGATCACCGCCGCGTGTACGCCCGTCGCGCTGCCGGTTCCGCCACATCAGGAGAGCGCGGCGCCATCCGAGGCGGCGGCGCCAAGCGTCAGCCGGACCTCCCCACCCACGCCATCGCCACCAACGGATCCACTCGCTTCAGTGAAGATCGAAGCCCCGGGATGGAGCCCGAGTGGCGCGACACTCGTGCTGCAGGTGCTGTCGAATCGCGACGCCACGTTCGTCGCCGTGCCGGCTTCCGGGGGCGCATCGACGACGTTGTTCCGGGTGTCGGAGCCTCTCTACGGGTGGAGCGTGAGTGCGCGAGGCGTGTTCGCGCTCGCGATCCCCGTCGCGTTCGATGCCTCTCGGATCGCGATCGTCGAGCTGAAGAGCGGCAGCGTTCGTTGGCTCGCGCCTCCAGGCCCCGGCTCGCAGATCTCACCGGTCTGGTCGGTCGACGGCACGAGCGTCATCTTCGGTCGAACCGACTCGATGCAGGGTGGCGGCACCATCGAGCAGGTGCGGGCTGACGGGACTGGCGCGAAGATCGTCACCCAGGCGAAGGGCGTCCTCGGCGGCGCACTGGCGCCGGCGATGGACACCGCGCAGGGGATCCTGCTCTACACGGAAGAGTTCAACGGCTCCCAGCTGTTCGCGCTCGATCGCGCATCGGGAAATACGACGACGCCTGGACTGCGAGGCCAGTACCAGAGCCGCCTCGGCGGTTGGCGTGACAGATCGCCGCGGGTGCTCGCGCAGGCGACGACGAGCATCGTGGCGCCGGCAGGCCAGGGTGCGATCATCCTGTGGGACGACATCAGCGGTCTGAGCAGGACCCTCGCGTCGGGCGCGGTCAACTCCCCCAGATTCGATCCGGTCGGCATACGCATCGTCTTCGGCGCCTATGACGACGCGAGCAGGCACTGGCAGCTCGAGATCATGAATGCGGATGGCAGCGGGCGATCTGCGATCCCCGGAACGGAATCAGCGATGAATGCGGTGTGGGCGGATGGCGGCATCTACTTCACACCGGTGCCTGACAGTCCTCACGACCTTCGCGTCGTCGATCCCGCCGGGCGGTCCGTTCGCACGCTGTTCCACACCGACGAGGTCGTCGCGGGATTCCGTCTGATCGGGCCGTGACGACCTCGGAGCCGGTCGGCACGCCGCTCGGCGGTAACCTCAACGACGCCGTCCGCGTCGGCGACACGGTGCGGCGCACTCGCGGGCCGTGGACGCCCGCGGTGCATGCGCTCCTTCGCTATCTCGAAGAGCAGGGCTTCCCCGCCCCGCGTGCGCGCGGGTTCGATCAACAGGGACGCGAGGTCCTCGAGTACATCGAGGGCGAGGCGCACTCGGGCACGCTGGTGC
>WNFB01005500.1_pt1 | contig 11314 bp, 10 predicted proteins | sample 5400501 | NCBI WGS metagenome assembly WNFB01 (sample SAMN13153341, study PRJNA577476) | soil metagenome | isolation source: 200 cm saprolite under Douglas fir tree site 2 hole 1 | place: USA:California | collected 2015-04-18 | reverse complement strand
GCGGCGTCGCGAAGCATGATCGGGCAGTATGGGCAGGCCACAGCGATGGTGGAGGCTTTCGTCTCTTCAAGCTGTGCAAACCGCCTCTGGTTCACTCGTCCCAAAGGTTGGTCGCGGCGGTCGTCCGTGATAAAGAGTTGCGCGCCCCCTGCGCCGCAGCAGGCCGTGTTTTGGCCGTGATTTCGTGTTTCTGTGACTGAGATTCCGCACTGGCGAAGAACCTCCCTGGGTTCTTGGGTGATCCCGCGCCCGCGCGCGAGATAACACGGGTCGTGAAACGTCACTGATTCGGGCGACGGCTTCAGCGGAAGCATCGACAGGAGATCGACGAGGAGTTCTGAATGGTGCAACACGCGAATCCCGAGCTTTGCATAGGCGGCGATTTGCCGGTAATCCTTGTCGAGCATCGTCGTGCAGTGCGGGCAGCACGACACAATGTTCTTGACCTGACTTTGGGCGAACGTTTCGGTCAGTTCTTCAGCCAACTGCAGGTAGAGGTATTCGTTGCCGGCGCGCCGCGCAGGTTCTCCACAGCAGGACTCACGCCGCAAGACACCCCAAGACACGCCCGCCGAATCCAGAATTTGCTTCATCGCGAAGGCAACCGCCTGGCCGTGCGGATCGAAATTCAAGCCGCAGCCCAGCCAGAAGAGCCACTCCTGCTTTCCGTCAAAGATCGGAAACTGTTTTGCCTCGACGAATTTCTGCCGGGCGTCTTGCGTGATTCCCCACGGGTTATGCGGGGCGCGCTCCATGGTGGTAAATAGTTTGACGACTTTGTCGTTCGAGACCCGCCCTTCGCTGACCAGGCCCCGGCGCAGATCGAGAATCTTTCGCCCCACATGCTCGATGCCGACCGGGCACACGTATTCACAGGCCCCGCACGAAAGGCACTGAAACAAATCCTGCTCCTCGATCCAGACGGAGCCTGCGGCTTTCTCCTGGGAAGTTCCCGCGATGAGGCCGCCGCCGTGAAGCAGCCCTCGCTGCATGTTGAGGACGATTTCTTTGGGGCTGAGAGAGCCGCCGATTTGATTCGCGGGACAGAAATCAGTGCAGCGTCCACACTCGACGCAGGCGTTTACGTCGAGCACGTCCTTCCAACTCAGGTCCTTAAAGTGCACCATGCCTAGGTCTTCGCCGTCCTCCCGGAGAGAGCGGATCGCGCTGGTCGTCTCAGGGCGAAAGAAAATGCCGAAGGGCGCGAGGACAAGATGCAAGTGTTTGGATTGAGGGATAACAATCAGCAGAGAATAGAAGGCGAGTGTGTGAGCCCACCAGTTGATTTTCCACTCCGTGCTCCTGACGGGAAACATCTTCCACCCCAGCAGATAGGTCACCATCAATAGGGAAATTAAAGCGGCCACTATGGCTGAGGAAGCCGAAAGCTTTCCAAGAGATTTGGGCCGCAACACAAACCGCCGGAACGAAAGCGCAAGAATGCCGAGGAGCACGGCAATGGCCCAGCCCGCGGCGAACGCGCCATAAAACCCCGGCGCATCGTCGGCATGTTCAAGGCCACGGATGCCGAGGGAGAGATGTTTTGTGCTGACCCAGGCGAAGGCGATGAAGCCCCAAACCACCAGCGCGTGAAAAATACCGGTGATCGGCCGGTCGCGGATGACGCGAGATTGCAGGATGACTTCTAAGAATGTGCGCCAAAGCCGCTTCCCAACGGGCCCACCCGGAATTTGCCAGGGCCTGGGGAACTGCGCGAGGAGCCGCTGATTCAGCGTTTTGTAAAAGAGCCAAAGGCTTCCAGCACTCAGCGCCAGAAAAGCCGCCTTCTGCGCGAGCTCGGTAAAGAGGACTGCAAGCACGAAGACAGAGGCGGGGGTCACCACCCATCTCTCCTAAGATCTTTCTTCCGATCCGTTCCCCAGTTCATCGCAACGAATTGTGGCAGGTTACCATGGCCCGGCTTGGTATTTACCAACAACTCTTGGATGAGTGCAGAGGGCCGAATGGCTCTGTCGCTCTCACAAACTGAATGAAGCGATCGTGGATGAGCGCCGTACACGCAGGGCAAGATTCATGCTGCATGTCCGGCGGTGAATCTGGTTTGCGCAAAGGCTATGGGAAGCGAAAGGGACGTCCTATGTGAGTGGGCTCATGCTAATTCGTAGGCTTCTCTCCGGCCGCGGGCATGCGAATTCTTCTGGTGAACGCATCCTCTTCTTCCGGGACGCAGAACAGCTCCTCCATCACTGCTTCCTTCTTCGGCAACAGCTTGTAAATCTTCGTGTCACTCGCCCACGTCTTGGCATAGGCCAGCGGATCTTCGACCGTAAAATTGAGCTGCAAGGTGTCGTGATCCACGCGCCGATACCGCTCGACCAAATGCAGTTGCTCGCTCCGTGGATGCCCGTAGAAATCAAGCCACGCCCGGTCGTTGAACCCAATCGAGTCCACCACGAAAGTGTCTCCGTCCCACTTGCCGACGGAATCCCCCATCCAGGTCGGCTCTACATTTTTGGGATGGTCCCGCCCGTCGGTCCAAATCTGGCGCCAAGCGTGCTCGCGCTCGAAAAACATATAGACTCTCTCCGGCGTCATCACGAGTTCAAAGGGCAGGGGGAAGAACAAAATGCGCGGAATTCCGGAGGGCGTGCATTTCAGGATCGGGTCATTTCCGCCAGGTTGCGCCTTGGGCCCATACCCGGGTTTGGCCGCGTCCCACTTCGCTTGCGCCCACGGGGTCATCGGAGGAGCGTCCTTGCTGGGCGTTGCATAAATGCCTTGCTTCGGGACGGCGTTGAAAAACTCCCACATCCCGTTGAGGTCGTGGGACAGCGCAGACAGCGCCGGCTTGGCCTCTGCTGACCGCGGTTGTGACGTCTGAGCCAAGCCCACCGACGGCCCGCTCAACGCTGCCGCCAGCGCAACGATCAACGTCATGTGGCGTTTGCGCATCTCTTGCTCCTTGGCTGGCTTAAATCCCAGCCGCCGATTCGGATTCGGAGTCCCGTGCCGAGAATTTTCTGACTCAGTTGGTAATAGGTATCATGGGTGGGGACCTGACACAAGCACTCGATGTCTTTAAAGGCCTTGCCTACCTTTTTCCTCGGACGCCGTGACGGTCGCGAAGACCCCAGAGGTGCGCTAATTCTCCCCGCGCGTGCGTCAGTTTGGCAGCTCAAAGCCGCCGGGAATCCTGATCCCAAGAGCTATTTCCAATGTGACGTGAAACCTTGACTTGAGGGGAGGCTTGGCATATGGTCGTGCCGTTTTGCCGGTACCCACACCGTTCGAGGATATCCAAGCGAAAGGGATGGGCTGAATTTGTAAGACTAACTTTGTAAGGGTCCCGATTCACTCTTCAGAGGCGGAAGGGAGGCGCCAACTAGCATGTGGGAATCATTGGAACAATCGTCGTGGGTGCAAACACTTGCCCAAACGGGTTGGTTGTACGCGAGCGTTTCTGTAATCCACTATCTCACTTTTTTCTGGTGCATCGGATCGATTGCGATCGTTGACTTGCGGATCTTGGGGATTGCCGCGCGCGGGCGAAAAGCATCTGAGCTTGCGGAAGTACTGTTTCCCTGGGCCTGGATTGGGTTTGGTTTGGCTGTACTGTCGGGATTCCTCATGTTCGCCACGGACGCCGGCGACTGGGCGCCGGATCGGGTCTTTCACGTCAAGTTGCTCGTACTTTTGCTGGCGGTGGTGTTCACAGGCATCGTCCAGAAAGGCGTGCCGAAGTGGGATGGGGCTCCAGCCATGCCGGCAGCAGCGAAAGTCGTGGCGCTCATTTCGGTGTTGCTCTGGATAGGCACGATCCTGGCGGCGTCGGAAATCCCAGCGCTCGAGGGCCTCGGCTAGAATTTGGGGCGCGGTTTATTTGCGCTCCGAGAAACGCACGGGGAAAGGACTTCACGCATGTACAATCTTCTTGTGGCTTTCTGCAAGTGGCTCGAAGACACTTGGTGGGGCACCGGGGTCCGCACGACGATTTGGGGATATCCGTATGTCCAGTTGATCCACTTCACAGGATTGTCGGTGTGGCTGGGGACGAATTTCGCGCTGGATTTGCGGCTTCTCGGTCTGGGCAAGAAGCGTCAGACGGCTGCGGAACTTCGGAACGCGCTCTTTGCTTGGAACTGGATCGGATTCTGCATCGTCCTCCTGGGGGGATTCCTCCTGTTTTCCTCGACCGCAACCACGTTTGTCGTGAATCCCGCGTTCCGAGTCAAGCTGGGCATTTTCGTTCCGGTGGCGCTGGCTTGGCACATCTTCGTACAATGGAAAGCGCGCACGTGGGGACAGACGCCGGACACGCCGCCGGTGGCGAAATTCGCCGGCCTGACCGAGGTTTTGTTGTGGCTGTGCGTCATCACCGCGGCCGTGGAGATCCCGAATTATTAGTCCCATTCCCTTGATCGAATCCATCTGCTCTGGCAAATCACCTGCGGCGAAATTAGACACGTCACCAACGGGCTGGCGCGGTTTCTAACCGATTTATGAGGCTGCTTGTCTTCGTGCATCGCTGGCTGGGCATCGTTACCTGCCTGCTGTTTCTCGATTGGTTCGCCTCGGGGATTGTGATGATGTACGCGCAGATGCCGGGTTTCTCGGAAGAAGATCGGCTGGCCGCCCTTCCCGGATTGGACGCAGCTCGCTGTCAATTGTCAGCGAGGGGAGCCATCGCGGGGGCCGCGGTGAGCGACGTAGGGTCCCTCAAGCTCACATCGCTATTCGCGAGGCCGGTATGGAGAATTCTAGGACTCGGCGTCGGATGGCGTACTGTTTTCGCGGACAACGGAGAAGTGGAAACTTCGTTTCCTTATGAACAGGCCCAGGGCTCGCTCCAGCCTTTTCTCACCACTGGCGCGCACCCACGGCTCATCGAAACAATGAACGAGCCAGACCAGTGGACGCTGGAAGGGGACTACGGCGGGTTGTGGCCTCTCTACCATTTCGCTCTCGATGATTCCCCGCGAACGCAATTCTATGTTGCATCCGCGACTGGAGAGGTTGTGCTGCGGACCACGGCTCGCAGCAGGGCGCTTGCTTGGATGGGCGCCATTCCGCACTGGATCTACTTCGCAAGTATCCGGAAGCATCCCGAGTTTTGGCGTCAGCTCGTGATTTGGCTCGCTGGAATTGGCTGCGCGGTGTCGCTCCTCGGGATCACTGTGGGGATATGGCGGATTTCAAAATCTCAACGTGGTCCCGGGGGGAGACGAGGCCAGGGCTGGTCTCCCTTCGTGGGGGTCATGCGATGGCACCATTGGTGTGGTCTCATTTTCGGAATCGTAGCCTTCACCTGGGTCTTCAGTGGAATGTTATCCATGGAACCCGGTTCCTTCAGCGCCAGCACTGCGCCATTGAGCGGGCAGGCGGAGGCTTTCTCCGGCGCGGAGTTGGATCTCCGAGCTTGGGATGCTTCGCCAGCGAAACTGATTGCAACGCGTCCTTCCGTGAAAGAGATTCAAATTCACCAGGTCGCGGGCAAGCCGTACTATGTCCTGACAGAATCCGGCCGAGGGCAGGAATTGGTCGATAGTTCAGGCAGGCCCGTGGATTCCTTTCAGCGAGATTTTCTGGTCGCCGCAGCGCAGCGCGCCGTGCCGGAAGGGAAGCTCATCGAAGAATCTCTCCTACACGACTATGATGCTTACTACTATGATCGCGAGGGGAGCTTGTCGCTTCCTATATGGCGGCTCAAGTTCAACGACCCTCGAAGCTCATGGCTCTATATTGATCCCCGCCGTGGCGCCATCGCCGCGCGCTACGAACGATCGGGGCGCATCGCCAGATGGCTCTATCACGGGCTGCACAGTTGGGACTTTCCTTTCCTGTGGCGGCATCGGCCCGCGTGGGATGTCGTGGTGGTTGCCCTGAATGGGGGCGGCGTTTTTCTCAGCGGCACAGGAATAGTGATTGGGTTCCGGAGGTTGCGCGCCTCAATGCGCCACTGAAGCGCAGCCAATCGGACTTGCGACCAGGCGCTGACAGGGCCAAGAGAAAGTGGTAAGTTGTGCCGCAATTCTGAAAGCTATACTTCGCGCGAAGGGAGGGCGCATGAGACACCACGGTTCGGCAAGTGGCGCCACCCGCCGGGAGATTCTGAAGTCGCTGGCCGCTGCCGGCGCGGTGTTGTCTGCTAGCCGATTGCTCGCGCAGGTGGCGGCGCCTAAATCCGCGGGTGCGCGCGGGCGGATTGACGTGCACCATCACTTGTATCCGCCGGCCTACGTGAAGGTCATGGAAGACGAGTTGAAAGCCGCGGGATTTACTCCGCGGCAGTGGACTCCCGCAATTTCTCTCGACATGATGGACAAGGCCGGCGTGGCCACGGCGATGCTGTCCCCGGTGCAGCGCCTGGTGATGGATTCGATGAGCGACAAGAGCGAAAGGGCAAAGAGCCTGACCCGGCAAAACAACGAATACAACGCGCAGTTGGTGAGAGACTATCCGGGCCGCTTCGGCCATTTTGCGGCGCTGCCCCTGCCCGATCCGGACGCGAGCCTCAAGGAGATCGCGTACGCCTTCGACACGCTGAAAGCCGATGGCATCGCCCTGTGGACCAGTTATCTGGACAAATGGGTGGGCGACCCTGCGTTTTGGCCGGCTTACGAGGAGCTGAATCGGCGCGGCGCCATTGTCTTTTACCATCCGGGTCGACCGATATGCTGCCGCAACCTTTCCGGACAGTCCGGAATCCTCGAGTTCGATATCGATACGGCCCGCGCAGTTGACAGCCTGCTTTGGAACGGCACGCTTTCCAAATTTCCGAATGTGCGCCACATCTTCAGCCACGCCGGAGGAGCGTTTAGCGTGCTGGCCGCGCGCATCGAAGACGATTTCCCAAAGAACCGCGCCGACAAAGTTCCTAATGGCGTGGACTACGAATTCAAGAAACTCTATTTCGATATTGCGCACGCCGCGAAGGCTCCGGCGCTCGACGCCTTGAAGGACCTTGTGCCAATTTCGCAGATTTTGTATGGGAGCGATGTCCCGCTGCGGAACTACGATCTGACGGATACGGGGCTCGATGTATATCCTGGTTTTTCCGAAAGCGACTGGCGCGCCATCAATCGCGGCAACGCCGAGCGGCTATTCCCGCGGCTGAAGGCATAGTTCGGGCAGAGCGCCCAAAAGATCCTCAACGCTTACTTCGCGAGATACATATATCCAACTGTATTATTCCCTGGCGAAGCGAACCACATCCGCCCCTTGGAATCGTTGTTGAGTTCCCTCATCCCATTTCCAACAGCGGGTGGCGGATATTCCGTAATTTTGCCCGTGGCCGGTTCAATCCGTCCCACCGTATCCATGATGCCGGAGGCGTACCACACATTGTTGTTGCCATCGATCCCGACGGGATAGGGCGTTGGCTGGTCCCCCGGCAGCTTATACACTTTGAAGTTTCCGGTCTCCCCATCGAGACGAACGATCTGCCCCGCGTCGTATTGCGCGAGCCACGCGTTTCCGCTCGAGTCCACTTGCAGACGGCGGCGAGAACCCGGCGCTGGAGGCGGGGTGTACGTGGTCACCTTCTCGGTCTTGTAATCCACCTTAAAGATGCGTCCCTGGCCGGCGGCTTCGTCGAACCAGAGGTTGCCTACCTTGTCCATGTTCACCCCATATGTGTTGGGCACGTCCTTGAGTTCGGTGTATACCCCGGTCTTGGGATCGAACCGGTAGGAGTTCGGGCCGCCTGATACCCAAAGAATCCCATTCGGATCCGAGCGGACCGTATTCATCGAACGGCCTGGGCCTTTGTACTTGGTGGTCTTGCTGGTTTTTTGATCCAGCTTCACGAGCGTGCCGCCTTCCTCCACGATCCACGGAGTTCCGTCTTGTCCAAGGTAAGCCGAGCGCGTGCCGACGCGGGGATTTTGGCTCTCCCACAGGAACTCTTGAACCTCGCCCGTGTCCGGGTTCAACTTTCCGACTCCATTGACGGTTCCGAAATACGGGCACCACACAAAACCATTTTTGTCCGGGTTGGCGTCCCAAGTCATCCGGCCGGGGGGCATCTCATACATCACGTACACAATTTTCAAGGCCTCATCAGGGAACTGTGTCATCCAGTCCTTGTAGCCGGGGAGGTCGGCCGGGGACGACGGCAGAGCGCCCGGCCCCATGCCGAACGCTTTGCTTGCATACGCGGCGACCTCGGCAGCTTCGTTATCATCCTTGATGGTTCCGAGCACGACTCCGCCCCCGATTCTTGTCCGCATGTCGTTGATGGTTTGCATCCAGCCGTTTTGGTCGCGCGTGACTTCGATCATTTTCTGGAATCCGTGGCAACTGGAGCCGCACCGCGAGAAGCGGTCCTTTCCGGGCCCTTCCGGGAATAATTGAATCCCTTGGGCAATGGGAAGCTCGGTCCACTGCACTTTCTGTTTCTGAAGAGACAGGTCCATCGAAGCGTTCTGGTTGGCCGAAAGAACGAGTCCGCTCATGGGATCGCTGCGCAACCCTGTGGCCTTCGCCTGCAACTGATAATCGCCCGCCGGCAGGTTTTCCACTTTGTAGCGCCCGCTGCCGTCTGACAAGACGATGACAGTGATCCGCGTCTTCGCATTCCGCGCGTGCACGAACGCTGCGCGGACCGGACTCCCGTCCGGCCCCTTCACCGTGCCGGTGATTGTCGCACCGTAGGCACACGACACGAGAAACACTATCGCACTCAGCAGACCCAGGATTCTCGACATTGGCTTCATGACTCCTCCCCGGCCGGCATGCCTTCAGCACAGATTCTCGCTTGGGTCGTGGACAGAAATGAGCTCGCGCGCCTTCTCTTCACAACGGGACCTCACCGGGCATCGCGCGAAGGGTCACAGTCGCTAAATAGTTTTTGAGAGCCTACCAAAGGCGCGAATTGCCTGTCTACGGAAGATTTTCCTTCGGCACGCGGTCAGTGGAAACCGCGTCTCCCGTCTGGAACTCGTTGTCCCCCAAGGAAATTGCGCTGCGCCAGGTTCCTTGACACTTCTTCCAGCGCGACAGTACACTGGTTTCGCGAAGAGATTCGGGGCCAAACACGATGCTGCTTTCGCGGGACTATGTGGGTTACATGGCTGGCGAGGTCGTCAAGCGCCTGGTCGCCTCGAAGATGATCGAGACGCCTTCGCCCGAGGCCTTGTCCCAGCGCTTGCGCGTGGCCATGCAGGAGGAGATCAGCGTCGAAGACCGGTTGAACGAAGAGGTCCGCGAGATTCTAACGCAATACGCCGACGAAATGCGGCGCACGGGCGCCTCTTATCAGGAGATGTACAAGAAAGTGAAGGGGCAATTGGCTCGCCAGAGAAAGCTGATTTTGCGGTAGCTCGGGCGTCTTCTACTTGTCCAGTTCGCCGGGACAGGGTCGGTGAGGAACCAAACAGAAAACGATGCGACTCAGCCGCGAAAAAACAATTCGTCTTTCCCACGTGATCACCGATCATTTGGTCTCGAACGACAACGTTGAATTTGTCGAAGACCGCGACACCATCCGCCAAAAAACCGTGCAGATCCTTTTGGAGCTTCTGAAGGAAGAAGAAGCCATGGACGCGGAAGTCCGCAAGAAAATCAGCTCGCAGAAGAAAGAAATCCTCGAAGGCAGCGAAGAGTGGGACGTCCTCTACCGCAAATATTATGGGGACGAAATGCGCCGCATGGGCATCGTCCACCAACCCCGTGCCTGATACCCCCTGACAATCTGTGAGATCGGCCACAAGAAAAAGGGCCATCTCTCAATTGGAGATGGCCCTTTCGATTCTCAGAGGCTCGGCGAATTACTGGCTGTCGTCGGGCCGCTTCTTGAGCACCGGCCGGTCGGGATCATCGTCGCCGGACTGTGTCTGCGTTTGCTGTTTGTCGGCCTTGTCCTGCTTTTGCTGCTCGGTGCGAGTGCGCAGCGTCGGCTTATCGCCCTGCTTCTTCTGCTCGAGCTTGTTACGGTGCTCGATCTTGCCCAGCCGAGCCTTGATGGTGTCAAACTCGGACGTGGAGACGATATATTCTTCTTTGGCCGGAAGGATCGTAGCGATTTCTTGCTGTGCTTTCTGAACGCGCTCCGGCGTCGGCGGGTGAGTGGAGAAGACCTTTGGGATGCTGCCTGGACGGCGCCGCTCTTCGGCCTCGATCTTTTCGAAGAAGCTCACGAACGCGTTCGGGTCATACCCGGCCTTGTACATGTATTGCAAACCGAGGTAGTCGGCTTCCCGTTCCGCATCGCGATTGAACTTCAAGAAGCCGAGTGGGATCGCCAGGTTCAGGCCCTCGTAGAGGCCGTAGCCCGCCCAGCCCACCGGCCCGAACACGATCAACGGAATCGTGGCCCACTCCATGATTTGCCCCTTGGTGGCTTGCCTGGTGCCGTGCCGAGCCGCGACGTGCGCAATCTCATGCGCCATCACGCCGGCCAGCTCCGCTTCTTCGTCTGCGCGCAAGATCAAACCGCTGTTCACGTAGAAGAAGCCGCCCGGCAGAGCGAAGGCGTTGATCTCGTCCGAATCAATGACTTTGATCGTGAAGGGAACCTTGGCATCCGAATTCCGCACCAGGTTTTGGCCAACACGGTTCACGTATTCGGTGACGACGGGGTCGTCAATCATCTTGGCGCTTCTTTCGACTTCCTGGGCCGCCTGTTTTCCCAGTGCAATCTCTCTCTCCAGGGAATAGAGATTTACGCCGCTGCCCACCTTGCGGTTGCCTACGGCGTCTACGTCCTTCTCGGAACCCGGTTTAACGCCCTTGGGCTTTTGCTGTTGGTCGGTGGAAGACTGATCCTGCTGGTCCGGCGCCGGGGCTGGCGTTTGGTCCTCGGGAGCAGCCTGGGGCGGCTGCGGTGAACTGGGTTGCTGGGTCTGCTGCGGAGACTGTTGCGGCGCAGCGAAACCGGCTGGGGCTGCCAGCGAGAGCGCCAGCATTGAAACCAGGGCAACGTTCCAAAGGCGTTTCATCGCTTCTACCTCCCAATCAGCTTTCCAATCATTATACACCCACCCGCCTAGATCCACTCTTCTCAGTCCTCAGATGAGCCCTGACGGGAATAGGTTTCCTTTAGAGCACTGGAAAACTTGGCCTTGGGAATGATTGACAGGTGCCTCGGTTCCCCATAACCTCGAACCCGGAAACCTTATGTCCACTCAGAGCATCCAAATCGGACAAATCTGGAAGAGAATTGGCACCGAGGAAACCTTCCTCGTGACGAAGCTCTACACCGAAGCCTTGACCACGATCGCCGTCCTGCGGCCGACTGGGGCGGCAACGCAGACAACCCAGACCATGATCCGCGTTCGCGTCGAGCGCCGAGGGGGAAGCCAGGGCTTGCCCGGGTTCGCCATGGCCCAAGACAGCGAAGATTCGTAGGTACCCG
>WNFB01005499.1_pt1 | contig 11314 bp, 10 predicted proteins | sample 5400501 | NCBI WGS metagenome assembly WNFB01 (sample SAMN13153341, study PRJNA577476) | soil metagenome | isolation source: 200 cm saprolite under Douglas fir tree site 2 hole 1 | place: USA:California | collected 2015-04-18 | reverse complement strand
GGGCAGGAGTTGTTTGTCATCCGCCCGCGAGCCTAGGGAGTGGGCAAGAGGTTTCGGGGCGCGCGCAGCGCGCTTTTTTTGTGCGTAGCGCCGCCCGTCTCGGCGGCCCGAAGCGCGGGCGGGACGCTCGCATGCCGGCCGGCAGAGCCTGCCCTAGGCGAAGTCGAAGGCATGCCGGCGCTACTCTTACATGTTCAAGAAGATACTGATCGCCAACCGCGGAGAGATTGCCCTGCGGGTCATCTGCGCGTGCAAGGAGCTGGGCATCCGCACGGTGGCTATTTACAGCGAGGCGGACCGCCACTCGCTGCACGTTCGCTTTGCCGATGAGGCCATCTGCATCGGACCGCCGCAATTGGCCCTGAGTTACCTCAACATCCCGGCGGTTATCAGCGCGGCGGAAATCGCCAATGTGGACGCCATTCACCCGGGATATGGGCTGCTGGCTGAGAACGCCAATTTTGCCGAGGTTTCTGAGACCTGCAACATCAAGTTCATTGGGCCGCCTCCGGAAATCACCCGGCTGATGGGAGAGAAGGAAAAGGCGCGGGCAGCCATGAAGAAAGCTGGTGTGCCCATCCTCCCCGGGTCAGAGGGGATTCTCGCCAGTGATGGCGAAGCGGGGGAGTGGGCGCGGCAGGTTGGGTTCCCCGTAATCATCAAGGCATCGGCCGGAGGCGGCGGGCGCGGCATGCGCATCGTGCGCAGCGAGGAAGAGCTTCCCAGCCTGTTCGAGGCGGCGCAGTCGGAGGCGGCTGCAGCTTTCGGTAACGGCGACCTCTACATGGAGAAATTCGTGGAACGGCCGCGCCACATCGAGTTCCAGATCCTCGCCGACCAGTATGGCAGCGTGGTGAGCCTGGGGGAGCGCGAGTGCTCGATCCAGCGGCGGCACCAGAAACTTTTGGAAGAATCGCCCTCCACGCAAATGACCCCGGAAGTCCGCGACCAGATCGGACAGGTGCTGTGCAAGACGCTTTCCGACATCGGCTACGTGAACGCGGGCACGATCGAATTCCTCATGGATGAAGATCGGCGGCTGTACTTCATCGAGATGAATACCCGCATTCAGGTAGAGCACCCGGTCACAGAGATGGTCACCGACGTGGACCTGGTGAAGAGCCAGATCCTGCTGGCTGCGGGCGAGCGCATGGAAAACGTGCTACAGGGGCCCATCGTGCATCGCGGACATGCCATCGAGTGCCGCATCAATGCAGAACACCCGGAAACCTTCACGCCCTCGGCGGGAAAGATTACGGCATTTCATCCCCCAGGCGGAACTGGGGTGCGTGTGGACACGGCGGCCTATGCGGAAGGTACCATTCCGCCTTACTACGATTCGCTGATCGCGAAACTCATCGTGCGCGGGAAAGACCGCGCGGAAGCGGTTTCCCGCATGGCGCGGGCCCTGGAAATGTTCATTGTGGAGGGTATATTTACTACGATTCCGCTGCACCGGAAGATTCTTGCCGATCCCGATTTCCGCGCCGGGAAGGTGGATACCACATTCATTGAGCGCTTCCTGAAGACGGGGAAAATTGGTGAGCGGGTGAGGGAGGGCACGGCTTCAGCCGTGCCGCATACGCCGGAATCGGATGGGCTTTAGCCTGTGAGCCTAGGCTTATTCTGGAGAGTCTCGCAAATGCGGCATTTGGATTGGAATGGAGGGGAATCCCCGACTGACCCCCAGTGGCTGAAGCCCAAGGCCAACGCGCTTCTGCGGCACCCTTCGACTCACTTGCGCTCGCTCAGGGCGGGCTCAAGAGCTGAAGCCATGCCCTCCCGCAGCGGTTCTCGGTACGAGCGATCGATGATAAAGCTACCCCGCCTTTACGCCATCCTGGATGCTTCGCTCTTTTCCGATAACGAGGCTCTTTATACTTCAGCACAAGAACTCGCCGCCGGTGGTGTTACCTTACTGCAATACCGCGACAAGAGCGGCAACGCTCGGCAGATGCTCGAACATGCGCGGGAATTGAAACGGCGCGTCGGCGGTTCCGTCAAACTGATCATGAACGATCGCCCGGACCTGTGCCTCGCGGCGGGATTCGATGGAGTGCATGTGGGACAGGACGACCTTTCTCCGGAAGGCGCCAGAAAGGTAATTGGTGACGAGCTCTGGCTCGGAGTCTCGACCCACGACCCCGCGCAGGTGGTCGAAGCCGATAAAACTCCGGCGGATTACATTGCCGTCGGGCCCGTATTCCCCACGGCAAGCAAGGTAAATCCCGACCCGGTCATTGGACTTGAGGGAGTCCGTAAAGCCAGAAGCCTGACCCGCAAACCGCTGGTCGCAATTGGGGGAATCACGCGAGCCAATGCCCGTTCCGTGATTGAGGCGGGAGCCGACTCGGTTGCGGTGATATCTGACTTGTTACGGGAGCCCCGCAAATCAGCAGAGGAATTTTTCCGGATATTGAGGTAAAGTCGTGGCGCGCTCCCCGTAAGTGTCGCAAGTGAGGGCGAGGCGCCCTCGAGACAGCTGGGCGGGGCGCCGGCGCTACGAGTCAGGAGGGCTGTGAGTACCGAGACCAAGTACCCCGCGCCCGCTGCGGTTGCCAGCGACTGGGAGATCCACACCCATCAGGATCAAGAACTGGTGAAAGGGCTGGGGCTGACCAGCGCCACCATGCTGGTCATGGGCTCCATGATCGGCTCCGGCATCTTCATTGTTTCCGCGGAGATTGCTCGGGAGGTGAATTCACCGGCGCTGCTGATCGGGGCCTGGGTGGTGACCGGTTTCCTCACTATTGTGGGGGCTCTGTGCTACGGAGAGCTGGCCGCCATGATGCCGCGCGCGGGCGGGCAGTACGTTTATCTGCGCGAAGCGCTGGGGCCGCTGTGGGGATTTCTGTACGGGTGGACGCTCTTCCTGGTGATACAGACAGGGACCATCGCTGCCGTGGGCGTGGCTTTCGGCAAGTTTCTCGGGGTCTTCGTTCCCTCGGTTTCTTCCTCGAACTGGGTTCTCCACTTCTGGAAAGTGCCGCCCATCCACGTTGGGCCCATGGTCCTGGGCAACATGGACGTGGGGCTGAACACACAGAATCTGGTGGCGATCCTGGTGGTGGTAGCGCTTTCGGTGATCAACATATTTGGCCTGAGGACGGGAGCGCTCATCCAGAACGTCTTTACTTTCGCCAAGGTTTCCGCCTTGTTGGGTCTGGCTTGCTTGGGTCTGTTCATCGGACGGAATGCGCAGGCGCTGGCGGCGAACTTCCACGGAAATTTCTGGCACAACGCCGGACTGGGCGCGCAGCACGCCGTACAGGTGGGGGTCGGGGGCCCAACGGTGATGGTGGGCACGCTGACCATTCTGGCCGTGGCTCAGGTGGGATCGCTGTTTTCGGCAGACGCCTGGAACAATGTGACTTTCACGGCGGGTGAGGTCAAGAATCCCAGCCGTAACCTGCCGCTGTCGCTGGCCCTGGGCACGGGCGTAGTCATTGCCCTCTACATCGCTTGCAATTTTGTTTATCTGAACGTGTTGCCGCTCGATGGTATGGCCACCGGCGCGACGATTCTGGAACGCGGCATCAAGTACGCCACCGAAGAACGTGTGGGCACGGCGGTGATGACACAGATGTTCGGCGCCACAGGTGGTCTCCTGATGGCGGCGGCCATCATGCTCTCCAGCTTCGGCTGCAACAACGGGCTGATTCTGGCGGGGGCGCGAGTGTATTACGCCATGGCGAAGGATGGCCTGTTTTTCCGCAATGTTGCGAAATTACATCCCGCCTACAAAACGCCTTCGGTTTCGCTGATGGTGCAGATGGTCTGGACGTGCGTGCTTTGTGTCTCGGGAAGTTACGGCCAGTTACTGGACTATATTATTTTCGCGGTGCTGGTCTTTTACATCCTGACCATTTTGGGATTATTCGTGCTCCGGCGGACACATCCCAATGCGGAGCGGCCCTATCGCGCGATTGGTTACCCCGTGCTGCCAGCGATTTATATTGTGATGGCTTTGTTTATTGATGTCGTACTATTACGCTACAAGCCGCAGTACACGTGGCCGGGGTTAATCATCGTGCTGTTGGGAATTCCGGTGTACTACCTGTGGTCGCGGCGCTCGGGTCAAGCGACTACGGCATAACTGCCAAGGAGAAACCAAACAGATGGCAAATCTGCTGGCTACCAAGCCACTCGACACGCTCATGGTTGAAGCTCACGAAGAAGGTGGGCACGCATTGAAGCGGGCTCTCGGCCCGGTGAACCTGGTCACGCTGGGAATCGGCGCCATCATTGGTGCTGGAATCTTCGTCCTGACGGGCGCGGCGGCGGCGAAGTACGCGGGACCCGCGATTGTGCTCTCGTTCGTGCTCGCTGGCATCGCCTGCGTTTTTGCCGGGCTCTGTTACGCTGAGTTCGCCTCGCTGATTCCTATCGCCGGCTCCGCCTACACCTACGGCTACGCCACTCTGGGCGAGATCTTCGCCTGGATTATCGGCTGGGATTTGATCCTCGAGTACGCCTTCGGAGCCGCAACTGTGGCCTCGGGTTGGAGCGGTTACATGCTCAGCTTCCTGCAAGACTTCGGCATCCGTATCCCCCCGAGGCTCACCGCAGCGCCTAGTGAGATGCTGGTGTCGTACAACGGCCACTGGGAACACTATGACCGGGTCAAAGACACACTGCTGGCTCGAGGTATCGACTGGCATTCTCTACCCCAGATGAGCGGGCTTTTCAACCTAGTGGCGTTTCTCGCTATCCTTGTAGTCACGACCGTCCTGGTTATCGGTATCAAGGAGTCGGCCAACCTCAATTCAGGCATCGTGATCGTGAAAGTCTCGATCGTGTTGATGTTTATTGGCATCGCCGGTGCTTATGCGCTGAAGCATACAGACCTCGTCATGGCACATTGGACGCCGTTTATTCCCCCGAATGCAGGCACATTTGGCCGATACGGATGGTCCGGAATTGCACGAGGCGCCAGCGTCATCTTCTTTGCCTATATCGGCTTCGATGCGGTGTCGACGGCGGCGCAGGAATCGAAGAATCCGCAAAAGGATATGCCCGTGGGCATCTTAGGTTCGCTGGCTATCTGTACGGTGTTGTACATACTCGTTTCCGGCCTCTTGACTGGTGTAGTGCCCTACACCTCCCTGAACGTCTCGGATCCAGTTGCTGTCGGTATCGATGCGACCGGCGTAAGCTGGGCAAGCTTCCTGGTTAAACTGGGAGCGATTTTCGGCCTGGCTACAGTCATGCTGGTAATGTTGCTCGGGCAGTCGCGCGTCTTTTATTCGATGTCCCGGGACGGGCTCTTACCGCAGTGGTGCAGCGCGGTCCATCCTCGCTTTCGCACACCATGGATTTCGACCATCTTCGTTGGGATCTGCGTGGCCTTCTTTTCTGCTTTGGTTCCGATTGATATCCTGGGCGAACTTGTGAGCATTGGGACACTACTGGCCTTCGTGATTGTCTCGGCGGGCACGTGGATTCTACGTAGCAGGCGCCCGGACCTGCCCCGGCCATTCAAGACCCCATGGGTACCGTTTGTGCCTATCATGGGCGTGCTGGTCTCCGCTGGCCTGATGGCCAGTTTGCCGGGCGCGACCTGGCTGCGATTGATCATCTGGCTAGTCATCGGGATGGCGATCTATTTTGGCTATGGCCGGAACCACAGCCGGGTGCAGATTGCCCTCGCCGCCGAGCCCAAGACTCCGAAGGTGATGGCGGACTGAATTCGCCTGATCATTATCCAACTCATCATTGTCTCTGAGGCCTTCCGCACGTATTCGGAAGGCCTTTTTGCTTTATAGTCGGTGGTCGTTAGTCTGTAGTCGTTGGTCGTGGACTAGCGACCAACGAGCAACGCCTGCTATGAAAGCTTTCCGCAATCTGCGGCTGATTGGAATCGCGCTGGCGCTCCTGAGCTTGATTGGGATGGCGGGCTTCCATTTTATTGAAGGCTGGCCCTGGTTCGATGGGTTCTACATGGTGATCACTACGTTCACCACCATTGGATACCAGGAGATCCATCCGCTCTCGCATGCCGGACGTGTTTTCAACGTGGCGCTCATCCTCGCTGGTGTGTCGCTGATGTTGCTCAGCATCGGGTTCCTCACGCAGGCTTTGCTAGAATTCGAGCTGCGCAGCTTCTTCGGAAGGCGAAAGATGGAACGTGATATCGGTCGGCTCAGCGAGCACTACATCATCTGCGGTGCGGGACGCGTGGGACGCAGCGCAGCGCGGGAGCTGGCGCGCCGGCCGGCGCCGTTCCTCGTCATCGAGCAAAATGAAACCAAGGCGGGGCACCACAGCGGTGAATGGTTGACCCTGGTCGGAGATGCCACTCAAGAGGCGACCCTGCGGGAGGCGCATATTGAGCGTGCCCGCGGACTGGTTGCAGCAACCACCACGGACGCAACCAATCTCTATATCGTGCTCACCGCGCGCGGCCTGAATCCGGGCTTGAAGATCATCGCCCGCGCCAGTGAAGAGGACGCGGAAAAGCACCTGCTCACGGCGGGCGCGGATTCAGTCGTCTCACCCTACCTTTTCGCCGGCCAGCGCATTGCGCAATCATTTCTCCGGCCGCACGTGGTGAGTTTTCTCGACACCGCGACGACCCACCTGGGGATTGATCTCGAGATTGGCGAAATCTGTGTAGGGCGGGACTCCTCGTTCGCCGGCAGCACAATTGAGAATTCGCGCATCCGGCAGGACCGGGGCGTGATCATCCTGGCCATCAAGCGCGAGCAAGGTATGCGGTTTAACCCTTCGCCCGAAGACTTCATCGAGGCCGGCGATTACCTGATTGCCATGGGTGAACCTTCCCAACTCCGCCAACTGGAACAGATGGCGAACCGGCCATGAAGATCGTCACTGCGGCCGAAATGCGCGAGATCGATCGTGTTACCAGCGAGCGCTTCGGTGTCCCTTCGCTCACCCTGATGGAAAATGCGGGCACGGCGGTGGCGGAATTTGTGATCGCGCAGTATCCCTCGGCGAAGAGCGTTGGGATGATTTGCGGGAAAGGCAACAACGGCGGAGACGGTTTTGTGGCCGCCCGCAAGCTGCACGCAGCGGGCAGGGAAGTGCGCGTCGTTCTACTTGCAGATCGCTCGGAGCTGCGGGGCGATGCGGCAGAGATGTTTACAAAACTGCCGGTCACACCCCTGCTGGCGCGCTCAAGTGAAGAGCTGAAGGCTGAGCCGGCGCGGGCCGTGTTGAGTGCCGATGTACGGGTGGATGCGATTCTGGGAACGGGCTTCCGCCCGCCGGTGGGCGGGCTGTACGCCGAAGCCATCGCCGCCCTGAACGCAAGTGACGCCCCGAGCGTCGCCGTGGATATTCCCTCCGGCGCCGATGCGGACGTGATGGGCCAACAGACAGGCGCCGTGGCGCGAGCCGGCGGAGTTGTGACCTTCACTGCACCGCGGCCGGCACATATTTTCGGACTGCTAACCCAGGGGCCAACTGTGGTTGCTCCTATCGGTTCGCCGGACGAAGCAGTCGTTTCCTCGCTCCAGCTCAACGTAATTACCGCACGCGAAGTTGCACCGCTGATCGGTCCCCGCCCTCCGGCTGCGCATAAAGGAAGCTTCGGACACGTGCTGGTGATTGGGGGATCGGTGGGGAAGGCTGGAGCAGCGGCGATGGCCGGCATGGCGGCCCTGCGCGTGGGCGCCGGTTTGTCGACAGTTTGCACCCCAAAGTCCGTACTGTCAACCGTAGCCGGGTTTCATCCCGAGGTGATGACCGAACCGCTCGAGGAGACCGATGCAGGCAGCATCTCCATGCCTGCTCTGCAACACGGGCGAGTGGACGGGTTGGTCGAAGGCAAAACAGTGCTCGCTATTGGTCCGGGAATCTCGCGCTACTCCGAGACCGCAGAGTTTGTCCGCGCCGTAGTGGGGAAGTACAGAACTCCGATCGTGCTGGATGCAGATGGCCTCAACGCATTTGAGGGGCATGCCGCGAAACTAAACGGTAAGAAACGCTCGCTGATAATCACGCCGCATCCCGGCGAGATGGCGCGCCTCGCGGGTTCGACAGCTACTGCCGTACAACGCGACCGCCTGAATGTAGCGCGAACCTTTGCTCGAGAGCACGAAGTGATTGTCGTGCTCAAAGGCCATCGAACTCTGATTGCGCAGCCCGACGGGACAGTCTGGGTGAATACCACGGGAAATCCGGGAATGGCGACCGGCGGCACGGGTGACATATTGACCGGCATGATCTCGGGCTTCATCGCGCAGAACCCGGATCGAATTGTGGAGGCGGTACTCACCGCAGTTCATCTCCACGGCCTCGCGGGCGATGTGGCAAATGAGAGCATGGGCGAACAGTCGCTGGTTGCGACTGACCTGGTCAAGGCGTTACCGGAGGCGTTCCGGCGGGTGCGCGAAGCGGCGCCAAAGAAGCTGATTCGCATCGCATGATCCAGTTACATCGTTCCCCTGTCCCTTGGGACATTGACCAGTTGGCTAATACCTCTATCCGCTTGCTGGATAGGCAGTTAACAGAATCGTTCGGTGAGCCGCGCTCGCATCGGACCGGTGCTTCCGTAATCTATATCGAGGTAACCTGGCGTGACATAGTTGATCTTGGCTATGACCCATTTCCCCCAACCACATCCACAGCGACGCGCTCCGCGAGTACAGCTCGGAGGCTCAATTCTCGCCCTCGTGTTGCTGGAAGACGGTCAGCGCGCCAAGGCCAAACTCCAAACCATCTCTGTGACCGGCGGCCTGTTGCGGCTGGCCAGATCCTTGGGTCAAGGTGATTTTGTCGAGATTGCCTTCCAGACGCAGTCTGGCCCAGTGCACGGCATGGCCGAGATGCTGGGTCCAATGCGGGCGGCTAGCAATGATACTCTGCAACCGTTCCGCTTCATCGCGCTGGGCGACGACGATCATCGCACGCTGCGCATGGTGGTGGACTCGGTCACGGACAAGAGTTTTCAGGGAATCCGATCCAGCCAGTGGACTCTGCCTAAAGTGTGAGAGTGCTTGAGCTGACGCTTCCGCCCGCCCTCCCCGCGCAGTCTCGCTATACTGGTCTCTCGACCAGGATGAACACGCAAGAATTCACCACGCATTCAGCTGAGGATACAATTGCCCTGGGACGCAGGCTAGCCGAGACGCTGGCTCCGCCCAAGCTGGTGCTCTTGCGCGGTGAATTGGGAGCGGGCAAAACTACACTGGTCAAGGGCATCGCGGAAGGCTTCCACGCTGCCTCCGAGGAAGACGTCACCAGTCCCACCTTTACTTTGGTCCATGAGTACCGCGGGCCCGAGGTCAACCTCTATCACATCGACCTTTATAGAGTAGATACTCCCCGCGAGCTTGAGACCCTGGGTCTCGACGACCTCATCGGTGAACACAGCGTTCTCCTGATAGAGTGGGGAGAGAAGTTCGCACGCTTCAAACGGGAGCGGGATGTCGAGATCGTCCTGGAGAGAGTGGGGGAAAACGCGCGTCGGATCCTGATCGCCAGCTGATTGCCTGGGGAATCTTCTGTGCGGAGCTTTTTAGCTAAAGACAAATACCTCCGCGAAACCCGGGTGTCATACTGGTGAAACCATTATTGTGAGTGTGAATCTATCCGGGAGCTCACTTTTTGGGAACCCGGCGGACCATAGGTACAAAAATCTAGTTCCCCAGGGGATAATTTAGCCAATGAAGTCTAACGAATGCGGGAAGCCAAGCCAATCGTTGCTACTCTTTTTGATTCTTCTGGTGCCGGCTTCCCCGACCGTGGCACAGCAACAACAAACACCCACTCCTGCTCCATCCGACCAGCAAACGCCGAAGAAGCAGGATGGCGCAGACGGTCAGAGCAACAGGAAGCAAGGCAAGAGCAAGCTGGAGATAGAGACCGGAACCGTAAACGATCGCATACTTGAAGTGATGCCGAACTATGGGACCGTCGAAAATGCCGACAAGCTGCCACCGATTTCAAGCGGACAGAAGTTCAGGCTGGCGACCGCTGGAGTAACCGACTATTTCACATTCCCGTTCATCGGCGCGCTAGCTGGGATAGACCAGGCAAATAATGCTCCGAAGTCCTGGGGACAGGGGTGGGGAGCGTACGGGCAGCGCTATGGAGCTTCGTTCGCCGACAACGGAATCGGCACCTATATGACGACAGCTATTTTCCCGAGTATGCTCCATGAAGATCCGCGTTACTACCAGCTGGGGAGAGGCACTCTTACTCACCGCACCTTTTACTCGCTCGGCCGGCTATTCGTCGCACGCACAGATGCTGGACACAGCCGATTTAATTACTCGGAAATTTTCGGCAATGCTACGGCGGCGGGCATTTCGAATATTTACCATGCACCGGAAGATCGCACGCTGAACAGAGACTTGGGCACATGGGGAATGCTGAACATGTGGGACGGTGTATCCAACCTGATGAAGGAATTCTGGCCTGATATTCGGCGCAAACTGCACAAGAATAGAGGAACTGACACCTCCCCTAGAACCCCATGATGTTGTAGCCGCAGTCCACGTAGATAACTTCGCCGGTGATGCCGGAGCTGGCGTCAGAAGCGAGAAACACGCCGGTGGCGCCTACCTCATTCACGTCCACATTGCGCTGCAGCGGGGCGCGCTCGGCCTGAGATTTCAACATGTCGCTGAAACCCGAGATGCCGCGGGCGGCGAGGGTTTTGATCGGGCCAGCCGAAATGGCGTTGACCCGAATCTTGCGCTTGCCCAAATCGTAGGCCAAATAACGCACCGTGCATTCGAGCGCGGCCTTCGCTACGCCCATCACGTTGTAGTGAGGCACAACTTTTTCCGCGCCGTAGTAGGTCATGGTGATGATGCTGCCACCGTCCTCCATAAGGGGCACGGCTGCTCGTGCTACCGCGATCAGGGAATACACGCTCACATCGTGCGCGATGCGAAAACCCTCGCGGGTGGTGTTGACGAACTCCCCCTTCAGTTCGTCGGCGGGAGCAAAAGCCACGCTGTGCATCAGCACATGCAGTTGGCCGTAGCGCTCTTTGAGCTGGCCGAAAAGACGGTCAATTTCGGCGTCATTGGAGACATCGCACATGAACGCCTCTGCACCGGGAAGGGAAAGGATCAAGTCCTTGGCTTCCTCTTCGAGCCGCTCGTTCTGGTAGGTGACGGCGAGCTTGGCGCCCGCGTTGTGCAATCCCTGCGCGATCGACCAGGCGATCGACCGTTTGTTGGCGACTCCGAAGACTACGGCGGTGCGGCCTTCGAGGCTTCTCATCGAACCCCTCCCATCACGTGTGATCCGAAGAACAAAGAGGATACCAAAAGTGTCGGCCGCTGCGGTGTGCGAGTTTGGCCCGCCCAGGGCTCTGTTCAACCGTCGCTCCGGCGTC
>WNFB01005495.1_pt1 | contig 11316 bp, 12 predicted proteins | sample 5400501 | NCBI WGS metagenome assembly WNFB01 (sample SAMN13153341, study PRJNA577476) | soil metagenome | isolation source: 200 cm saprolite under Douglas fir tree site 2 hole 1 | place: USA:California | collected 2015-04-18 | reverse complement strand
CAGCAACGACATGGAGTCGTCGACACTGTTCGTCGTCTCGCGAATCCGCAAGCTGCGCGCGGGGACGATCAACGTATGCGTCGACGAGCTCGGCGCCGGCGAGATCCACCACCTGGACCCGAAATACATGGACCGCATGCTGCGCGTCGCCGTCGATGCGGTGAAGCTACTGATCGAGCGCGACCGTGCCGCTGAAGGTAAGTAGCCACCCGCTCGTCGCCGACAGCCTTGCCGGTCTGCGCGACGTTTCGACACAACCCGAAGAGTTCCGAGTCCTCGCGCGCAAGCTGATCACGGTTCTGTTGTATGAGGCGACCGCCGACCTGCCCGTGCGGCATGGCACGGTAAGGACGCCCCTCGCCGATGCGGCCTCTACCTCGGTGGATCGCGAGGTGGTGGCGATCCCCGTGCTGCGCGCGGGCCTTGGGCTGCTGGGCCCGGTGCTGGAGCTGCTGCCGCGCGTGAGCGTGGGCTACATCGGGCTCGAGCGCGACGAGGAGACCGCCGTGGCGCGCATCTACTACAAGAAGCTGCCAATGTTGAAGGGCAAGGTGCCCCTGCTGCTCGACCCGATGCTGGCGACCGGCGGGTCGGCCGCGCAGGCGCTAGACCTCATCAAGGAGGCCGGTGGGCGCGACACGCGGATGGTGTGCATCGTGGCCGCCCCAGAGGGGGTGAAGGTGCTCGAGGAGCGTCATCCCGAGGTCGACGTTTACACGGCGGCGCTCGACGAGCGGCTCAACGACAAGGCGTACATCGTGCCGGGATTGGGGGACTTCGGGGACCGCCTCTTCGGCACCGGCTGACTTGAGACTGGCCGCGCTTCGAGTCGGCGTCCGGCTAGAGGTCGCCACGGTGGTCTGGATGGCGGTCGAGGCGGTGCTCGCGATAGGTGCCGGAATCGCGGCTCGCAGCGTACTCCTCACGGCGTTCGGCTTCGACAGCGTCATCGAGCTGATCAGCGGCGGAACCCTGCTGTGGCGGCTGTCGTCTGAAGCGCGTGGAGCAAGCTCACAGCGCGTCGAAGCCGTCGAGCGCCGAGCGACGTGGATCTCCGCGGTTCTCTTGGCGCTGCTCTGCGTCTATCTGGTCGGCGTCGGGCTGGCGGGCCTGGTGTCAAGGCTTCGGCCCGAGGGATCAGCCCTCGGCGTCGGAGTGGCTGCCGCCGCGGTCGTGGTCATGCCGCTGCTGGCATGGGGGAAGCGCCGCGCCAACGTCACCATCGGCAGCGCCGCGCTGCGAGCCGACATCGCCGAGACCATCACCTGCGCCTACTTGGCCGCTGCCACCCTCGTCGGAGCTGCCCTCAACCTGATCGTCGGCCTGTGGTGGGCGGAATACGTCGCCGCCATCGTGCTCCTCGTCTTCATCGCCCTTGAAACCAGAGAGGCGGTTGAGTCGGCCCTCAACAGGGATGAAAAGTGATAGGTTGACGGCGTCGCCGCTGGCCAGGGGGTGTTTGTGAGGAAGGATCATGAGACGTTTCCTGCCGGCCGTTTCTCTTGCCGCCGTTCTTTGGCTCGTTCCCGTCACCAGCTCCGCCGCGGTAGTAACAAACATGACCGTCCCGCTGAATCAAACGGTCTTCAATCCATGTACCAGCGACCTCATCGCCTTCACCGGCAACATTCATATTGTGGTTGCTATGACCCCGGATGCGAGCGGCGGGTTCCACTTCCACGCTGATGTCAATGTGTCCGGAGTCACCGGTGTCGGCGTCCCAAGCGGCATTACCTACCACGGCGTCGGTGGCGACTGGTTCGAGTTCAACGCCGAACCGCCGTTTCCTGTCGCAGCCACGTTCACCAACGTATTCGGCTTGATCAGCACCGGATCTTCGCCCAACTTTGTCGTCACCGAGACTTTCCACATGACAGTCAACGCGGACGGGACGATCACGGCTCAAGTGATGAGAATCAGTATCGCCTGCAGGTAGATCAGAGAGTAGGGCGCCGCGCGCGCGGCGCCCTGCCTATCCCCGCCCGAAGGCGGCCTCGTATCCGATCGCATTGCACCGCTCGAGCTCGTCATCGGACATGCCCATCTCCGACGCCAGCTCGAATTCGTGGCTGAGCGTCGTGTCGGCGACCGTGCGCGAGTCGGTGCTGATGGTGCATCGCACGCCCGCGCGCACCAGTCTCGGCAGCGGATGCTCGGCCAGCGTTGGCACCGCCTTGACCCTCCAGTTCGCGGTGGGGCAGAGGTCGAGCACGACGCCCTCAGATCGCACCCGCTCGACGATGCGCGGATCCCGAGCCCCGATCACCCCATGCGCGATCCGCTCCACGCCGAGGTTGAGCGCGTCCTCGACGTTTGACGGCTCGCCCGCCTCCCCTGCGTGACAGGTGAGCCGCAGCCCGGCTGCACGCGCGGCTTCAAATGCCGGGCGCTGCGGTGGCGCCGGATAGCGAACCTCATCGCCCGCCAGGTCGAAGCCGACAACGCCCCGACCCGCAAACCTCCCCGCCTCTCGGGCCAGCGCGACGTTGTCTTCGACCGCGTGCTGCCGCATCGCGCACACGATTGCTACCGCGCGCATCGGTGCGGCGGCCAGGCCCGCCAGCACCGCTCCGATAACCTCGGGCACCGTGAGCCCATCGCGCAGGTGCAGCCGAGGCGCCCAGCGCACCTCGAGGTAGTCGATGTTCTCTGCCGCCGAGTCAATGCACAGCTCGAGCGCCGTGCGCTCCAGCGCGGCCGCGGTCTGCAGCACGGCGATGGCGTCGTCGAAATACGAGATGTAGACCGCCTGAGAAGGGGTATCCGCCGGCGCCACCATCCGCAACGGTCGCGGCAAATCGAGTCCTTGTTGCGTGGCAAGCTCTTCCGCGGTCGAAGGTCGCACTGCACCGTCGAGGTGGCAGTGCAGCTCGGCTTTACGCCAGCTCTTGTACTTGCTTATGACAGCGAGTAGATGCCCGGCAGCTCGCGATAGAGCCCGGCGTAGTCGAGCCCGTAGCCGATGACGAATCGGTCGGGGATCACGAACCCGGTGAAATCGATCTTGACCGCGACCTCGCGCCGCGCCGGCCGGTCGAGAAGCGCCGCGAGCCGGAGCGACGCCGGCCCCATCCTCTTGAGCCGCTTGGCGATCACGTTCACGGTGCGGCCCGAGTCGATGATGTCCTCCACCAACAAGACGTGGCGGCCGACCAGCGGACCTTCGACCATATGGGCCAGCCTCACGTGACCGCTGCTCGCGGTCCCGGAGCCGTAGCTCGCCGCGCTGACGAACTCGAGCTCCGCGGGAATGCTGAGGCTGCGCAACAGGTCGGCCGCGAACACGGTCGCGCCCTTGAGGATCACGACCATCACCAGCGGAGTGTCGATGTCGGCGTACACCTCTGAGATCTGCCGTCCCAGCTCCCGTACGCGGCGCTTGATTCGCTCGGAGCTGATCATCGCCCTGGCGGGCTTCTTCACCTCCCCACCTTGTGGGGAGGAAGGCTCCGCTTGCGAAGCAAGCGCAGCCAGGTGGGGCGAATCGGCGGCCATCAAACCCCGACTGGGTGCCACACGGTCTTCATCTCCATGAAGGCTGTGATGAGGTATGGGCTCATCTCGCCAGGCCCCAGCTTCACGACGCGCTTGACGTTGTCGGCGGCGGCCTTCTCAATCTCGGTCACCTCGTCGTCGGTGCAGCCCGCGACGTCGATCGCGTTCACGTCCATGTGCGAGGCGAGCCACGGGAGCAGCTCCTTGCGAAACCCGCTGATCACGTTGACCACACCGCCGGGCAGGTCGCTCGTCGCCAGCACCTCAGCCAGCGTGAGCGCCGGCAGCGGATTGACTTCGGGAGCGAGAACGACGAGCGTGTTGCCGCCGCAGAGCGCCGGCGCCACCCGCCGTACGAGCCCGACGAGCGCCGGCTCTTCCGGCGCCACCACGCCGACGACGCCGGTAGGTTCGGGGATCGTGAAGTTGAAGTACGGCCCGGATACCGGGTTGGTGCCGCCGATGACCTGGGCCAACTTGTCGGTCCACCCCGCGTACCAAACCAAAGCCTCGACCGCGTCGTCCACTTCTTTGTGCGCGCCCCGCCCGGAACCGAGCAGCTCGATGAACTGCGCACGACGGCCGTCGAGCATCTCGGCGGCGCGATAAAGGATCTGCCCGCGGTTCATCGCCGTCCGCGCCGACCATCCAGCCACCGCGCCTCGTGCCCCCCGAACCGCGTCACGCAGGTCCTTGCGCGAGCCGCGGGGAACATTGACGTTGCCATCGAATCGATACGCTCGGCCGGATTCCGAGCGCACGAACTCCCCGCCGATATACAGCTTGTAGGTCTTGCGCACCTCGACCCGGCCGTTGGTACTGCTCTTCGCTGGCACCTAAACGAGCTCCAGGTATGGCAGCAGGCCATGGCGGCCGCCCTCGCGGCCGAAGCCCGATTCCTTGTAGCCGCCGAAAGGCGACGTCGGATCGAACCGGTTGAAGGTGTTCGCCCACACCACTCCAGCGCGCATGCGCTCCGCCATCCACAGAATCCGCGAGCCCTTGTCCGTCCACACTCCGGCGGACAGGCCGTAAGGCGTGTTGTTCGCCTTCTCCACCGCCTCGGCAGGAGTGCGGAACGTGAGCACCGACAGCACCGGGCCGAAGATCTCCTCGCGCGCGATCCGGTAAGACTGTGAGACGTTCGTGAACAGCGTGGGCGGGAACCAGTAGCCCCGCTCCGGCAGCTTGCAATCCGGCTGGAAGATCTCCGCGCCTTCCTCGACGCCCGATGCGACGAGCTCCTCGATCTTCTCCAGCTGGGCTTTCGAGTTGATGGCGCCGATATCTGTGTTCTTGTCGAGCGGGTCACCGAGGCGCAGCGTGCCCAGGCGAAGCTTGAGCTTCTCGAGCAGCGGCTCCGCGATCGACTCCTGCACCAGAAGCCTGCTGCCGGCGCAGCACACGTGGCCCTGGTTGAAGTAGATGCCGTTGACGATGCCTTCGACGGCCGCGTCCAGCGGCGCGTCGTCGAACACGATGTTGGCCGCCTTGCCGCCGAGCTCGAGCGTGAGCCGTTTGCCGGTGCCGGCAAGCGAGCGCTGGATGAGCTTGCCGACCTCAGTCGACCCGGTGAACGCGACTTTCTTGACCGTCGGGTGCGTCACCACCAGCGAGCCGGTCTTGCCGCCGCCGGTGACGATGTTCACCACGCCCGGAGGCAGCTCCGCCTGCATGCAGATGTCCGCGAACAGCAACGCCGACAGCGGAGTGGTTTCGGCCGGTTTCAACACCACCGTGTTGCCCGCCGCGAGCGCGGGCGCGATCTTCCACGCCAGCATCAGCAAGGGGAAGTTCCACGGAATGACCTGGCCGGCGACTCCGAGCGGGCGCGGTTTGCGGTTGGGGAATGCCCACTCGAGCTTGTCCGCCCAGCCCGCGTAATAGAAGAAGTGGGCCGCGGCGAGCGGGATGTCGACGTCGCGCGATTCCTTGATGGGCTTGCCGCCGTCCATCGTCTCGACCACCGCAAGCTCGCGGGCGCGCTCCTGGAGGATGCGCGAGATGCGAAAGATGTAGCGGGCCCGTCGCGAAGGCGCCATCGCGGACCAGGAGTCGAAAGCCTTGGCCGCCGCTTTCACCGCATGGTCGACATCTACCTCGTCCGCCTCGACCACCTCGGAGAGCCTGTCCTCGGTGGCCGGGTTAATGGTCGGGAAACGCTTCTTGCTGTGCGCCGCGACCATCTTGCCGCCGATGAACAACCCGTACCGCGGCTCGATCTTGACGTGGTCGATCGATTCGGGCGCGGGCGCGTACTCGAAGGTTTGCTTGGCGAGGTCCGCAGATTCCCTCCCCCTTGGGGGAGGGCTAGGGTGGGGAGCTGGGGTTGCCAGAGGCCTCTTCGCTATTGCCATCTCAGTCGATCGTGAAGTAGTCGCCGGATTGGTAAGCGCCAGTGCGCTCTTTCTCGATCTGCATCAGCACGTCGTTGAGCAGGGAGGACGCACCGAGCCGAAACCGCTCGGGCGTCATCCAGTCCGCTCCGAGCGTCTCGTACAGCACGACCAGGTACGCGATCGCCTGCTTCGAGGTTCGAATGCCTCCGGCCGCCTTGAAGCCCACGGGGCGGCCTGTCTCGCGAACGAAATCGCGGATCGCCTCCATGATCACAAGGCTGACGGGCAGCGTCGCCGCGGGCTGCAACTTGCCTGTCGAGGTCTTGATGAAGTCCCCGCCCGCAGCCATCGCGAGGATGCTCGCCCGGCGGACGCTGTCGTAAGTCCCGAGCTCGCCCGTTTCGAGGATCACCTTCAGGTGCGCGTCGCCGCACGCCTCCTTTACGGCCACGATTTCGTCGTAAACCTTCTCGTGGTCGCCGGACAGGAACGCGCCCCGGTCGATGACCATGTCCACCTCGTCCGCGCCTGCGGCTACGGCCTCTTTGGTCTCGGCGATCTTCACGTCGAGGAAGCTCTGGCCTGACGGAAACGCGGTCGCCACGGAGGCCACCCGCACCGAGCTGCCGCGAAGGTGAGCCTTGGCGTCAGCGACGCGGGCGGGGTAGACGCAGATCGTCGCCACCGAAGGGATCGAGGCGTCGCCGGGCTTGGGCCGGATGCCCTTGGCGCAAAGGGCGGCGACCTTGCCTGGGGTGTCGGAGCCCTCGAGGGTGGTCAGGTCGATGCAGCGGATGGCGAGGTCGAGCGCCCAGAGCTTCGAGGCCTTCTTGATCGAGCGTTTCGCCAGCGACGCCGCCCGCTCTTCGGCTCCCACCTCGTCCACGCTGCGCACACCGCGCATGAGCGAGCCGAGGTGCGACAAAGAGAGGGCTGTGGCCACCAGGACATAGTAGGACGAGGTAAATCGTGGCGCGGTAAGCTGGGCCCGAGGGGTCGAGATGGCCCCGGTCACATTGGAGGCATTGCCATGCAGTTCCTCGTATTGACGAAGGCGGCGACCACGAACCTGCCGCCGCAGGTCACGCTCCAGCTCGTCAGGCAGACCTTCGAGATGGCGATCGAGAAGCGTGAGCCCCGTATCAAACAGGCTTTCCCGTTCGCGGGCGAGCGAGCGGGTGCTTTTGTCATCGAGGTGGGCTCCGCCGAGGAGTTGAGCGACGTCATTTCTGACTTGCCGTTTTCCGGCATTGTCGACGTCACCATCCACCCGTTGACCACGCTCGAGCAGTCGCTCAAGACCGTAAAGAAGGCCGAGCAGCGCGTCGCTCAGATGACGCCTGCGACGATGGGGCGGTAGTTCGAGCGTCGTTTGTTGTTGGGCGCGGCATGCGGCCGCGCCCAAACTGTGTCTAAGGGGTTACGCGCTGACCAGCTTCGCGTCCCTCTCCCTAGCCCGTTCAGTGCTCTGGCCGTCACGGCGGCGACGGCGCAAGGTGAAGGAATCGAACTCGACCTCCTTGCCGGTGTCGGCGGGGTTAAGAGGATCCAGCACCCGCTGATAGCGCACAGTGATCGTGGTCCAGCCGCCCCGGTCACTGCCCGGGTTGACGTCGAAGGTGGCGAACCCATAGCCGTGGCCCGAGTCGCGTGTGTGGGAGAGAGTCGGGTCGGCGCTGAGAATGGTCGGCGACCACGTGGCGATCTCTCGCGGCTTGGGGGTGATCAGCGGAATCGGCCCACCGGGCATCGCGGGCGGCGCGCCCGCGGGGGCGAGGATTTCGGCCTCGAATGCGCCGTCGTTGATCGAGTATTTGTCGTGCGACGAGCTGTTGTGGCCGCCGCCGCCGAGGATCATGTGGACGGTTCCGGCGCGCGTGTCGATCGTGTCCGTGTCGTTGGATGCCACCACGGGGCGGCTGTAGACGCCTTCCTGGCCGCGCAGCGCGAAGCTGCGCTCGTAGTGATGCTCGTGGCCGGTGACGACAAGGTCGACCTCGTACTTGTCGAACAGCGGCAGCCATTCCTGGCGCACACCCAGTTCGCATCCATTGAACGGGATCGCAGTCGATATCGCCACCTGATGCATGACCACGACGATCCAGTCGATATCGTTGCTGGCACGCGCGGCTTTCAGGGTCGACTCGAGGAACGCCTTCTGCGCCCCGCCGCTGTAGCCGTGAACGTACGTGTTGCCGCCGTCCTGGAAGCACACGTCGTCGTTGTTGAGTGAAATCACCAGCATCGAGCCGACCCGAAACGAGTACCAGAGGCCGGCAAAATCGGCGGCCGCGCCGTTGTCTGGAACGCTGAAGTAGGTCTGGTACGCCTTGAACGGGTCGGCGTTTGACCGCCCGTCCTTGCGCTCGTTCTCGTGGTTGCCCGCCGCGGGCATCCACGGCCGGAAGCGGGCAGACCTGCTGTTGTTGGTCAAGAAGCTTTGCCATGTCTGCACCCTCAGGGCCACGCGGCCGGCCACGTTCGCATAGCAGAGGTCGCCGTTGTACAGGTGGAACAACGGCTGGGCGGCTTCGATCTGGGGAACGATGAGGCCCGCGTAGCGGGTCCATGGCTGCGTCGGCGGTGTGCCGAGGGCGTCCGGGATGCTCTGGTCGCCGAAGCTGGTGAACGAAAACCGGCCGCGGCCGACGGGCGCAGTCCGGAACTGGCCTTTGACCGGAGCCGCACCATCGTGCAGCGCCTCGTAGAAGTAGGTCGTGTCGGGTCGCAGGTCTGTGAGAGCTGAATGCTGGCTGAACACCTGGGTGCCGCTGGGGCCGTCGACGTAAGTCTTGGTGTTCGCGCCAACCGTCTCGCTGAGGTCGGCGGCCGAGGTGCCGACACGCACCCTCGGGTTGGCGACCGCCGACGGCGTGACCCATGAGACGGTCATCTCGCGCGCCGGCTCCGCCCCGAACTGCAGGTGCAGTCCGAAGGGTGGGTCGGCGACAGTTCCCGTCTGCCGCCATAACGAAGGAAACAGCGGCAGGCCCATGCCCATCACGAGACCGCTTGCGCCCATGCCTTTCAAGAAGGTGCGTCGAGTGACTTTGCTCGTCATGTGTCCTCCTTAGAACGAGAAGCGCCCCGAGAGAAGCCAGAATAACTCGCGCTGGTTGTGAGCAGGTTGAGGCGATGCTAACCGGCCTGAAGCGGGCGGTTAAGAGATGTAGCGGTAAGCGTCAACCAAACGATCAGCGCTGCTTTCGTGTGAACGGCACGTAACCAATTGCGTGCCCTGTGCATAGAGTCGGATCATGAAAGCCGAGCCCGTATCGAAGGCAACGCGTATCTCGGTCGAGACTTCGGCGTCCGCGGACCTGGACCAGGTTGTCCGCTGGCTTCTCGAGTGCCGCAGCAATCCGTTGCGACTCGAAGCCGATCACCTGCCGTCCCTCGGGCAGGGAGCCCGGCTCATGCTCGCGGTGCCGATGACCGCGCGGCGGGCGGTGCTGTGTGCGCTCTGGTTGCTCGAGGACGGCGCCGCGGGCGCGTGCCTGCTATCGGGCCAGCTGCGTTTCGTGGCCCATCCGAACGCGACCGACCTCACGCTGAGCTTCAGCGGTCACACCGCGATGGCGATGACGAGCGGCTTCCTATACCGCCAGGCGCACCACGCCGTGGGCGAGCTGCTGCAGCTGATCGCCGAATCGCTACCGCACCCAGGAGCACACTCTCGTCCGCTGCAGGTCGCGATCTAGCCCTTCAGCTGTTCGACGCCGGCCTCGCCTCGCGCGAGCCGGCCCCTCAGCGCGGCGAAGTACCACGCCGCGGCCACGACGAGCACGATCACGACGATCACGTCGGCTCCCCAGAAGTCTTTGGGGATCATCAACGCCGCGAGCGCGATCACGGTCCACGCGAGCGCGGCGTACATCACCGGTGTCGCCCACATGCCGAGGTCGAACGCCTCCGGTAGCTTGTCCATGCGGTGGCGCCGCGTCACATAGGCGAGCACGGTCAGGAAGTAGACGATGAATGGCAGCGTGGCCGTGGCGGTGATCAGGAGCAGGAACTGCGAGTTGCCTTTGCCCGTGACCGCGCTGATGTAACCCCACGCGACGAACACGAGTCCGAGCGCTGACGCGGTCGCCAGCGCACGGATCGGTGTCTGTGTCTGCGGGTTGACCTTCTTGAGCGCGGATGAGAACGGGATGATGTTGTCGCGGGCGAAGGAGAAGATGAGCCGCCCGGTGGCCGCCAACCCCACCACGTCGAGCGCGAAGATCGAGAACACGACGATCACCACGAACACGTCCTTGGCGACGTCCCCCATCCAGTAGGCGACGATGTCGACCAGCGGCACAGGCGATGCGGTGATCTTCGCCAGGTCCGGGATCGCGATGGTGAATCCGATTAGCGCCACCATGCCGAGGATCGCCGAGCTGGCGACCGACCAGATCACCGCCCTCGGCACCGTCACGCGCGCCGCGACCGCCTCCTCGCCAAGGTCGGCTGCGAGCTCGAATCCGACAATGGTGAAGATGCCCATCAGCGCCGCGTAGGGGAGGGCGAGGATGATGTCGCCCCCGTGCACGCCGCCGGTGTCGCCGAGGAAAGTGATCGAGTGGTTGGGCTTGGTCGCCCAGATCACGAAGAGGACGAGCCCGAATCCGACCATGCCGACGATCTCGGTGAACACGGCGACGTTGTTGATGCGTGACGCCAGCGCGATCGAGATGATGTTGATCACGAGCACCGCCGCGAAGATGACGAAGGTGATGACGAGGTTGATGGTCGGGTTGGATGCGTCGAGGTTGAGGATGGTGGCGATGACGGGCGCCACCACCACGAAGTTAATCCCTGCCGCGCCGACCGCCAGGTAGGCCAGCCCGACGAAGCCGGTAAACCAGCCGTAAGTTGTGTTCACCAGCCGGGCTCCCCACTGGTACGAGTAGCCGGCGAGCGGTATCCGCGTGCCCAGCTCGGCGACGACGAGCGCCACCAGCATCTGCCCGACCGCAGCCACCGGCCAGAGCCAGATCATGGCGGCGCCCAGGTGGGCGAGGCCGAAACCGTAGTTCGCGAAGAGCCCGGTGGTGATGGAGATGATCGAGAAGGCGACCGCGTAGAGGGAGAAGAGCCTCAGCGCCCGGCGGAGCTCCTGCTTGTAGCCGAAGGATTGGTTGATGCTTTCGTCGCTTAGGGGCAGGGACTCGGACATGGGGCTCCCTCTCCTTTATCTATGTGCCGTCCCCGAGCACCCGCTCGAGGTAAGCGTTGCCGAACACATGTTTAGGGTCGAGCCGCTTGCGGACGGACACGAACTGGTCCCAGAGTGGGTAGCGCTGCCGCAGCGTGGCGGCCGTCTGGAAATGGAGCTTGCCCCAATGCGGGCGGCCATCGTGGGCGTTCATGATCGCCTCGACCTCCCGGAAGTAGGGCTCGTACTCGAACCGGTGATAGACGTGCACCGCGATGTACCCGGTCTCGCGGCCAAAAGCCGGGCTCAGAGGGATGTCGTCGGCCGCGACCGCGCGAA
>WNFB01005493.1_pt1 | contig 11318 bp, 7 predicted proteins | sample 5400501 | NCBI WGS metagenome assembly WNFB01 (sample SAMN13153341, study PRJNA577476) | soil metagenome | isolation source: 200 cm saprolite under Douglas fir tree site 2 hole 1 | place: USA:California | collected 2015-04-18 | reverse complement strand
GAGCCGATCGCATATTTACGATAGCCTAGGCGAAGGTGATAGCATGCCCTCCCGCTGCGCGGTTCACGAGCGATCTGTTCGATACCTTCCTTCAGTATTCGATCGTAACGCTCGGCTTGATCGGCATCCCATCTATGTTCCGTGTAGGCCCAAATCTCCTCAATGTCCGCAAGGGCGCGAGGTGATAAAACGTAAGCCGCCATCACCGCGGCACGCGGCCACGTTTGCGAGCAATGAAGGCTTCAAAGTCGAACGGCACAGCTGGTCCGCTGTTCTCACCCTCAATGAGCGCTTCCCGCAACGCTTCCACCTTCATCTCATATTCCTCCAGTAGGCGCAGCCCGGCCTGCACAACGTCACTGACAGAACCATAGCGACCTTGCGCAACTTGCTGTTCGATGAAGGCGGCGAGATGATCACCGAGGGTTACGGAGGTGTTCTTCGGCATTGCTTGGTCCTCACGATAGCGGCAGTAACATAATGTCGATCGGCTTCGCTCTCAACTCGTTGCCATTCGTCAGAACGCCTCCGCCGGCAGCTCCATCGTGCTTGCCGCGCCGGTCTTGATGCGGGCGAGGTGCGCGGCGGTCTCCGGCAGCACGCGCTCCATGAAGAAACGGCCGGTGACGAGCTTGGCGTTGAGGCGCGCCGCCGCGCCGTCGGCTCCGGCGGCAAGCTTCGCCTGCACCGCCTCGACCATGCGGCACCACATGTAGCCGAGCGCGACCAGGCCGAACAGGTGCATGTAGTCGGTGCCGCCGGCCCCGGCATTGTCGGGCTTCGTCGGCGCATTCTGCATGAACCACATGGTCGCCTGCTGCAGATGCCCGAGCGCGGCGCCGAGCGGCTCGACATAGGCCTTCAGGGCCTCGCTGCCGGCGTGATCCTTGATGTAGCCCTGCACCTCGTTGAAGAACGCCATGACGGCGCGCCCGCCGTCCTTGCCGAGCTTGCGGCCGACGAGGTCGAGGCCCTGGATGCCGTTGGCGCCCTCGTAGATCATGGCGATGCGGGCGTCGCGCACGAACTGCTCCATGCCGTGCTCGGCGATGTAGCCGTGCCCGCCATAGACCTGCTGCGCCGCCACCGCGTTGGCGAATCCCTGATCGGTGAGCACGCCTTTGATCACCGGGGTGAGCAGGCCCATGTGGTCCTCGGCCGACATGCGCGCCTTGTCGTCGTCGGCGCGGCGCGCAACGTCGGCCTTGAGCGCGGTCCACATCACGAGCGCGCGCGCCGCCTCGTTGAAGGCCTTGATGGTCATCAGGCTGCGCCGCACGTCGGGATGCACGATGATCGGGTCGGCGGCTTTCTGCGGGAATTTGGTGCCGGAGATCGCGCGGCCCTGCAGGCGATCCTTGGCGTAGGCCGCGGCGTTCTGATAGGCGACCTCGGACATCGCCAGCCCCTGCACGCCGACCCCCAGCCGCGCCTCGTTCATCATCACGAACATGGCGTTGAGGCCGCGATTGGCCTCGCCCATCAGCCAGCCGGTCGCCCCGTCGAAATTCATCACGCAGGTCGAGTTGGCGTGGATGCCCATCTTCTCCTCGATCGACCCGCAGGACACGCCGTTGCGAGGGCCAAGCGACCCGTCGCCGTTGGACAGAAATTTCGGCACGACGAACAGCGAGATTCCCCTGACGCCCTCGGGCGCGCCCTCGATGCGCGCGAGCACCAGATGCACGATGTTCTCGGCGAGGTCGTGCTCGCCGGCGGAGATGAAGATTTTCGTGCCGGTGATCTTGTAGCTGCCGTCGGCCTGCGGCGCCGCCTTGGTGCGCAACAGGCCGAGGTCGGTGCCGCAATGCGGCTCGGTCAGGTTCATGGTGCCGGTCCAATGGCCGGCGATCATGTTCGGCAGATAGGCCTTCTTCTGCGCGTCCGAGCCGTGCACGTAGAGCGCGGCGATCGCGCCCTGGGTCAGGCCCGAGTACATCGCGAAGGACATGTTGGCCGAGCACAGGAACTCGCTGACCAGCTGGGTCATGGCCGTCGGCAGCCCCTGGCCGCCGAACTCGGTGGGGCAGGAAATGCCGATCCAGCCGCCGTCGACCAGGCGCTTGAACGCGTCCTTGAAGCCCTTGGGCGTGGTCACGCTGCCGTCGGCGTGACGCGTGCAGCCTTCCATGTCGCCGATCCGGTTGAGCGGGGCGAGCACCTCCTGGCAGAATTTTCCCGCCTCCTCGAGCACCGCCGCGAGGACATCGGGCGAGGCGTCGGAAAACCCGGGCAGATTGTCGTAGCGCTCGATGTGGAAGACGTCGTTGAGCAGGAACTGCGCATCGTCCACGGGGGCTTGGTAGATCGGCATCGCTCACTCCTGATCCTGGCTGGTGTGCTGGACGCGCGCGGCCAGCATGGTCTCGACCGCGAGGCTCGCCCGGCTCAGTTCGGCAATGGCGCGATCGATATCGGCGCGCTGGCGCTCGAGGCGGACGATCCGTTCCTGGAATTTCGCCAGCGTCACCTGCAGCTGCGTGCGCTGGCCGTCGCCGAGGTCGTAGAGGTCGAGCATCTCGCGGACCTCTTCGAGCGAGAAGCCGACGCTCTTGCCGAGCAGCACGTAGCGCAGGCGCGCGCGGTCGCGGCGGCCGTAGAGGCGCTGCTCGCCGTTGCGGCGCGGATCGAGCAGGCGCTTCTCCTCGTAGAACCGCAGGGTGCGGGCGCTCACCCCGAATTCCTTGGTCAGATCCTGGATGGTGAAGACGTCGCGGCCGACCGCGCCGCGGTCGAAGCCGGACACGAGATCGGGGCCGGGCGAATGCGGACTGCCGGCGTGGCGGAAGGGGTCGAGTTGCGGCATGGCACGGGACATAGCATCAGTTTACGTAAACGTCAAGTATCCATCATATACAAATGAAGATACGCTCGCGATCTACCTACTATCTTCACGTGTGCTCCTGCAGAAACAAAGCCATTTGGCCCACGCCGCAACCGGACCGTTCGGTGGCGAACCGCGGTTGAGCCGAAATTTGTTAACGGGCACCGGCAGGTTAACCGGTTCTTTACCGTAAAGCGGAAAAGTCGATCCCGAGGACAGCGGACCACGCGCAACGTCCACGTTCCATTAACGGGCGCCGGTTCCACCCCGCTCCTCCCTGTCCGTGTCGAACGCGGGTGCGAGCATGAAATCTGGCGCTCAGCTCAAGCTGAGGGGAGTCCGGCCTGAGGCGATCGAGACGGCGCGCGAAGCGGCGCGCCGCTCGGGCCGCTCGCTGAGCGATTGGATCGGCAGCGCCATCATCGAGACGGCGGCCGAGTCCGGCGTCAGGCCGCGCGGCCAGCCCGATCAGCAAGACGATCTCGATCATTCCGGCGAAGACGACGCGGTCCACGACCGTCTCGACGAGATTGCCGCGCGCCTCGATCGCCTCATGCAGCGCGCCGAGACGCCCGCTCCGTCGAACGCGGCCGCAAGGCGGCCGGACGTCGACCTCGGCCCGACCGTCAGCGACCTCGAGGCGCGCCTTGCCGCGATGACGCGCGATCTCGGCGCCCGCAACGACGCCACGCCGCGCCGCCTCGCCGACGCGATCGCCCGGCTCGACAAGCGGCTCGACCAGATGATCGCGGGCAAGCACGGCGCCGCCAAACCCGATGCGCGGGTCGCGGCGCTCGAGCAGGCGCTCGAAGCGCTCAGCCGCGACCTGGCCCAGCCCCTGCCTTCGCCCGCCCCGCCGCCGCATTCGTTCGGCCTCGATCAGGCGATCGAGGAAATCTCGGCGCGCCAGCGCGCCCTTGAAGCCGAAGTCGCGCCCCGGGCACCCGCGCAGCCCGACATGTCGGGCCTGGAGCAACTGCTGCGCACCATCACGCAACAGCTCGAGACGCTGCGGCGGCCGTGCGCAGTTGAAGACGCCGTGCCGCTGCTCCGGCGCGAACTCGCCGAGATCGGCCGTACGCTCGCCGAAGCGCTGCCGCGCCGCTCGCTGGACGCGGTCGAGGGCGAGCTTCGCGCGCTGTCCGAACGCATCGATCGCGACGGCCGCCGCGGGGCCGACGCCGCGGCCCTGGCAAGCGTCGAGCAGGGGCTCGCCGAGGTGCGCGCGGCGCTCCATGCGCTCGCGCCGGCGGAGAGCCTGGCCGGCTTCGACGAGGACGTGAAGGCGCTCTCGCGCAAGGTCGACCGCATCAGCGCGACGGGCCCGGACGCCGACACCGTCGAGCATCTCGAGACTGCGATCGCCGAGCTGCGCAACATCTCGACGCGCGTCGCATCGGGCGAGGCGCTCGCGGCGCTGGCGAGCGACGTGCGCAATATCGGCGCCAAGCTCGACCGCGTCGCCTCCCCGCAGGCGCCCGATCGCGTCGGAATCGACCACCTCGCGCGCCGCATCGAAGCGCTCGCCGCCGCGCTCGAGACTCGCCCGGCGCCCGGCCCCGCCGCCCCGGCCGACACGACGCACATCGAATCTCTCATCAGGACGCTGACCGACAAGCTCGAAACCGTCGAGGCGGCCGCGGGCGGACACGGCTTCGAGCAATTGGAAGGCCAGATCATCGGGCTCGCGCACAAGCTCGACGCCACCGAGGCGCAGCTCGGCAATCTCGGCGCCATCGAGCGCGCGATCGGCGATTTGGTCGAGCAGCTGCACCACGCCCGCGCCAGCGCGATCGACGCCGCCGAACAGGCCGGCCGCGCCGCCGCGCGCGAGATGATCGGCGAAGCCGCAGGCGGCGCCGACGTCGACGCGCTCAAGCACGACCTCGCCGCGTTCCGCGCCACCCAGGCGGACATCGACCGCCGCACGCAGGACATGCTCGAAGCCGTGCAGGGCACGCTGGAGCGGCTGGTCGACCGGCTCGCCGCGCTCGAGACCGACATGCACGGCCGGGCGATCGCCGCGGCAAGCATGGCGCCTGCCATATCGCCCTTCGCACCGGCCCCGGCCGCACCCACGCCCGGCCGGCAAATGGCGCTTGCGCCGGCTGCCCGGTTCGCGCCGGCGGCAGGCGAGCGCCAGCCGATCGATCCCGGGCTTCCGGCGGACCATCCGCTCGAGCCGGGCACCGGCGCGCCGCGCGCGCGCGGCCCCGCCACGCCGGCCGAGCGCATCGCCGCCTCGGAAGCCGCATTCGCGCCGATGAAACCGGCCGCCGCGGAGCCGGCCGGCAAAGCGAACTTCATCGCCGCCGCCCGCCGTGCCGCCCAGGCGGCCGCGGCCGACGCCTCCACCGACGGCGCCCGCCGGCAGGACGACAAGGCCGGCCGCTCCATGCTGGGCACCGTCGGGACGATGATCAGCCAACGCCGTCGTCCGTTGATGATCGGCATCGGCGTGCTGCTGCTCGTGCTCGGCACCCTGCAGCTCGCAGTCCTGCTCGGCTCCGGCGAGACGCCCCGCGTCGAGCCGCCGCGTCCGGCCGTCAACGAGCCGAAGGCCTTCCCCCGCGACGGCACCAAGGCCGTCCCGCCCGTGATCCAGCCGAACAGCGTCAGCCCCGTCGAGCCGCCGCTCCCGGCGGAAGCGCCGCCGGCGCCGGAGCGCCAATCGGACAACACGCCCAAGCCGCCGGCGATCGCCGCGGCGCCCGCGGCCGGCGCCCCGAGCCCGCCGGCCGACAACAAGGCCCCGGCGTTCACGCCGAGCGTGCCGGGCTTCCCCGGCATCAAGTCGCCGATCGACATCACCGGATCGAGCGGCGGCGCGGCGCCGATCGCGACGATGGCGCGGCCCGTGACGGTTCCGGCGGCTGTCGCGCCCGCAAATGCGGCGGGCCCCGACAAGTTGCCGCCGTCCATCGCGCCGGGCCTGCGCAACGCGGCGCTCAGCGGCAACCCGGCGGCCGAATACGAGATCGGCGTTCGTTACGCCGAGGGACGCGGCGTCACCGCGAACGCGGAGGAGGCGATCCGCTGGTTCCAGCGCGCCGCCGACCACGGAGTCGCGCCGGCCCAGTACCGCCTGGGCAGCATCTACGAGAAGGGCCAGGGGGTAAAAAAGGATCTCGAGGCGGCGCGGCGTCTCTATACGGCCGCCGCCGACAAGGGCAGCGGCAAGGCCATGCATAATCTGGCCGTGCTCCACGCCGAGGGGATCGACGGCAAGCCGGATTTCCGCGCGGCGGCGCAATGGTTCCGCAAGGCCGCCGACCGCGGGATCGCCGACAGCCAGTACAACCTCGGCATCCTCTATGCGCGCGGCATCGGGGTCGAGCAGAACCTCGCCGAGTCCTACAAGTGGTTCGCGTTGGCGGCGCTGCAGGGCGACCAGGACGCGGGCAAGAAGCGCGACGAGGTTGCCGGACGCCTCGACGCGCAGTCGCTGGTGGCGGCGCGTCTCGCCGTGCAGACCTGGACCGCGGATCCGCAACCGGACGAGGCCGTCAACGTGAAGACCCCGGCGGGCGGATGGGACAAACCAGCCGCCGCCAAGCCGGTGAAACCGCCGGTCGGCCTGCCCCGTAAATTGACTCCGTCGTGACCTGCGCGCCGGCCGCGGCCGGAGCCCGGCGACGGACTGAGGCAATCGCAGATCGCCGGCCTGCGCTCTGGACATGGCCGGATGCCGCATCCAATGTACCGGCGCTGCACGCGCGGTGCCGCGACTGCGCAAGGAGCGGCACACGCCGGTCCTTGGCGGGATTTCCTTGATCGGGCCGGCGCCTGGCCCCGCCAAGGCAATCCTGTAGACATGAACTGCCGCCGGTTGCCTGACCCGCCCGCCGGTCCGCGCGGCCGAGCGGGCAAGCGCCGCTCATAATCCGCTCGCGCTCGCGACTGCGAATCTCACCGGCCGCGAGGCCATCGGCCCGCAGGGCCTGACAACCCGATTGGCGGACGCCGCCCGTGGAAATCTATCTCCCGATCGCCGACCTGCCGGTCAACGTGTTCCTCCTGTTCGCCATGGGGGTCGCGGTCGGATTCATTTCCGGCATGTTCGGCATCGGCGGCGGCTTCCTGATGACGCCGCTCCTCATCTTCGTCGGCATATCGCCGGCGGTCGCGGTCGCCAGCGTCGCGAGCCATATTTCCGCGTCGTCGTTCTCCGGCGTCATCGCCTACTGGCGGCGGCGCGCGATCGACATCGCGCTCGCCCTGATGCTGCTCGGCGGCGGCATCATCGGCACGGCGGCGGGCGTCTATCTGTTCTCGCTGCTGCGCGCGATCGGCCAGCTCGATCTCACCATCGGCCTCGCCTACCTCATCCTGCTGACCATCGTCGGCATGATGATGATCGTCGAGAGCAGCCGCGCCATCGCCCGCGCCCGGCAGGGCAAGCCGGCGGAGCTGCGCCGGCCCGGCAGCCACATGTGGATCCACGGGCTGCCGCTCAAGATGCGGTTCAAGCAATCGCGCATCTACGTCTCGGCCATCCCGGTTTGGCTGATCGGCTTCCTGATCGGGTTCATCGGCGCCATCATGGGCATCGGCGGCGGCTTCCTGCTGGTGCCGGCGCTGATCTATCTGATGCGGGTGCCGACCGGAGTCGTGGTGGGGACGTCGATGCTCCTCACCCTCGTCACCATGGCCGGCGCGACGGTGATGCACGCCGCCACCAATCATCTGGTCGACGCGGTGCTCGCCCTGATTCTGATGGTCGGCGGCGTCATCGGCGCGCAGTTCGGGGCCAGGGCCGGGCAGAAGATCCGCGGCGAGCAGCTGCGCATGCTGCTCGGGCTGCTCGTCTTCATGGTCGGGCTGCGCTTCGCCTTCGACCTGGTGCTGCGGCCGGACGAGCTGTTCTCGGTGCGCCTGCTGGAGAGCGGGCTATGACCACGCGGCGCCGCATCGTCCCGGCCCTGGCCCTCGTCCTGTGGCTCAACGGGGCGATGCCCACGTGGTGCGAGCACCTCGTCGTTGCGCTGTCGAGCCACCGCGTGCAGATCACCTCGAGCTTCGCCGGGACGGAGCTGGTGCTGTTCGGCTCGGTCGAACGCGACGATCAGACCGTGGCGCGCACCCGCGGCTATGACATCGTCGTCAAGGTCAGCGGCCCGCCGCAGGCGGAAGTGACGCGCCGCAAGGAACGCGTGCTGGGAATCTGGGTCAACGCCGAATCGCGCACCTTCGTCGAAGCGCCGGGCTATCTCGCCTTCCTGTCGAACCGGCCGGTGACCGAGATCGCCGGGCCCGAGGTGCTGCGGCGCAATCAGATCGGGCTCGACTACATCCTGCTGCCGCAACTCATTTCCGGCGACATCGGCGACGTCCCGCCCAACGACCCGTTCCGCGCCGCTTTCCTGCGGCTCAACCGCGAGCACGGGCTCTATCGCGAGGTGCCCAACGCGGTCACGTTCCTCACCCCCACTTTGTTCCGCGCCGTGATCCCGCTGCCCGCCAACATTCCGACCGGCACCTACGTGGTCGACGTGAAACTGCTCAACGACGGCGTGGTGCTCGCGCCCAGCAATTCGGCGATCGAAATCCAGAAGGTGGGGTTCGAGCAGTTCGTGGCCAGTTCCGCGCGCGAGCACGGCCTGCTCTACGGCCTCGCGACCGCGGGCCTGGCGCTGCTCACCGGCTGGCTCGCCTCGGTGGTGTTCCGGCGCGATTGATTTGAAGCAGCGAATAGTGAATAGCGAGTAGTAGCAAGCAGTGTCTATTCGCCATTCGCCATTCGCCATTCGCTAATCCGCAAGGCAATGCGTCCCGGCGAAGGCGTGCAGCCGTCCGGCGCCGAGCATGTGCGCGGTGAACCCCGCGCCGAACAGGCCAGCGATGGCCGCATCGCACACGTTGAGCCCGCCCGCGTAGGCCCCGAAGGCCGGCATCACCATGCGGCGGCCGTCGGCGGCGAAGCAGCGGCGCCGCACGCTGCCGCCCCGCGTCGCGACGCGCGCCATCGGATGCAGGTGGCCGGCGATCTCGCCGTCCTCGGCGCCGGCGGCCGGCTGGTGGCGGAACGAAAGCGCGCCGACCGCGAGCGTGGTCGCGAAGGTTCCGCCGATGCCGGCGGCCGGATCGGGGTCGTGATTGCCGGCGATCCAGATCCAGTCGCAGCCGTTCTGCAGCGCGGCGAGCGCCGCGCGGTCCGCCGCAGAGAGGCGCTGCGGCCCGTCGCCGTCGTGAAAACTGTCGCCCAGCGCGACGACGATGCGCGGCCGGTAGCGCACAACGACCCGCGCGAGCGCCGCCAATGTGGCCGCGGTGTCGTAGGGCGGCAGCAGCACGCCGCGCACGGCGTAGCTCGAGCCCTTCTCGAGATGAAGGTCGGCGACGACCAGCAGGCGCTGCTCCGGCCAATAGAGCGCGCCGTCCGCATCGGCGACGAGCGCGACGCCGGCCACCGCGACGGCGGCTTGTTCGCCGTCAGGCCGGCCGTCGAGATCCGCTCCGCGCGCGGCCCGGTTCACCCATCGCCTCCCTGACCAGCTCTTCGGCCGCTTCCGCCAGCAGCGTATCGGACGCCTCGCCGGGAACCGGCTCGCGCCCGATCTCCAGCAGCACCGGTACCGCAAGCGGCGATATGCGGTCGAGCGCTTTATGGACGATTCGGCCCCGGGTGCGGGAGAGCATGTCGCCGAGCCGGCGGATGTCGAGCAGCCCGGTCGCGGCATCGATGCGCGCCGCACGCAGCAGCACGTGGTCGGGCTGGTGGCGGCGCAGGACGTCGTAGACGAGGTCGGTCGAGATCATGATCTGGCGGCGCGATTTCTCCTTGCCCGGATGGCGCCGCTCGATCAGCCCGGCGATGATCGCGCAGGCGCGGAACGTGCGCTTCATCAGCGAGGACTCGGCGAGCCACGCTTCGAGGTCGTCGCCCAGCATGTCCTGCTCGAACAGGCGGTCGAGCGACAGGTCGCCGCGCTCGATGCGCAAGGCAAGGTCGCCGAGGCCCCAGACCGCCAGGGCATATTCGTTGGCGACGAAGCCGAGCGGGCGCATGCGCGCGCGCTCGAGCCGGCGGGTGAGCAGCATGCCGAGCGTCTGGTGGGCGAGGCGTCCCTCGAACGGATAGCAGACGAGGTAATGCTTGCCCGCGTGCGGGAAGGTCTCCACCAGCAGCTCGCGCCGGCCGGGGATGACCGAGCGCCATTGCTGGATCTCGAGCCACTCGCGCACCTGCACGGGCAACGGCGACCAGGCGGAGGGCTCGGCCAAGAGGCCGCGCACGCGGTCGGCCAGATAGGTGGAGAGGGGGAACTTGCCGCCGCCGTAGGAGGGGACCTTCGGGTCGACCGCGTGCGTGCGCGACACGTAGGCCTCGTCCTCGACCAGCGCCTCGTAGCGCAGGATCTCGCCGGAGAACACGAAGGTGTCGCCCGGCACCAGGCCTTCGACAAAATATTCCTCGATCTCGCCGAGGATGCGGCCGCCGCGCGCGATCGGCCCGGAATGACCGTGCCGGCCTTCGCACGCCCGCACCAGACGCACCTTGAGCATCGCCTCCTCGACGATGGTGCCGACGTTGAGGCGATATTGCTGGGCGATGCGCGGATGGCTGATGCGCCAGCGGCCGTTCTTGTCCCGGCGGATTTTCGCGAAGCGCTCGTAGCTTTTGAGCGCATAGCCGCCGGTCGCGACGAAATCGACCACCGCGTCGAACGCGCCGCGCGCAAGCCCGGCATAGGGCGCAGCCCGGACCACCTCCGCATAGAGCTCGTCGGCGTCGAACGCCGCCGCGCAGGCGGAGCCGAGCACGTGCTGGGCGAGCACGTCGAGCGCGCCGGTGCGCGCCGGCGGAGTGTCCTGCGCATTCTCGGCGATGGCGTCGATGGCGACGCTGCATTCCAGCACCTCGAAGCGATTTGCGGGGACCAGCACGCCGCGCGAAGGCTGGTCGAGCCGGTGGTTGGCGCGGCCGATCCGCTGCAGCAGGCGCGAGGAGCCCTTGGGGGCGCCGACATTGACCACGAGGTCGACGTCGCCCCAGTCGATGCCGAGATCGAGCGATGAGGTGCACACGACCGCGCGCAGGCGGCCTTTCGCCATCGCGTCCTCGACCTTGCGGCGCTGCGCCACGTCGAGCGACCCGTGATGCAGCGCGATGGCGAGCGAATCCTCGTTGATGCGCCAGAACTGCTGGAACAGCATCTCGGCCTGGCTGCGCGTGTTGACGAACACCAGCGTCGTCTTGTGGCGCCTGATCAGGTCGTAGATCTCGGCGAGCGCGTGGCGCGCCGAGTGGCCGGACCACGGCAGGTGCTCGCGCGTGTCCAGCATGGTGACGTGCGGCGCGGCGCCTCCGGCGGCGAGGAGGAGGTCGGCGCGCGCGTCGCCGCCGCGCGGCTGCGCCACGAGAAAACGGCAGAGATCCTCGGGCTGCGCGACTGTCGCCGACAGGCCGACCGTCGCGAGCCGCGGCGCCAGCCGGTAAAGTCGTGCGAGGCCGAGCGCGAGCAGGTCGCCGCGCTTCGAGGTCACGAGCGCG
>WNFB01005492.1_pt1 | contig 11319 bp, 7 predicted proteins | sample 5400501 | NCBI WGS metagenome assembly WNFB01 (sample SAMN13153341, study PRJNA577476) | soil metagenome | isolation source: 200 cm saprolite under Douglas fir tree site 2 hole 1 | place: USA:California | collected 2015-04-18 | reverse complement strand
ATTTCGTCCCCGACAGCTTCACCCGCAAACTGTGGTTGGCGCCACCCTCGTTGTGAAATAACCATGCGCGCCCGGCATTGGTTGTCAGCAGAACATCGAGCGCGCCGTCGTTATCAATATCGGCGTAGGCAGCCCCGCGCGCCACTTTCGGACTGGCAAAGGCTGTGCCCGTCCGCTGGGTCACTTCCTGAAACCGCCCGCCACCGAGATTACGGAACAGATGTGGAGGCTCGGCATACGCCACCCGCTTCTGCACTCGCTCGATTTCATTTTCAATGTGGCCGTCGGCGACAAATATGTCGGGCCAGCCATCGTTATCGTAATCGAAAAAGAAACATCCGAAACCGAGCGTCACCAGCGTAGCTCGGCCCACTTCTGAGCGTGGCGCTTCGTCCACAAAGAGGCCGTTTCCCTCGTTGTGATAGAGCGAGAGCATTTGGTTGGCAAAATTCGTGATTAGAATGCTGGGATATCCCGAGCGGTCATAATCAGCGGTGTCCACACCCATCCCGGCGCGTGCAATCCCATCTTCACTGAAAGCAATGCCAGCCGCAACCCCGCGCTCCTCGAAACTGCCGTCCTTCTTGTTCAGATAGAGCTTGTTGGGTTGGGTATCGTTGGCCAGCAAAATATCGGGCCAGCCATCGCCGTTGTAATCAAGAATCGCAACCCCAAGGCTTTTCGAGGTCGGGTCGTGGAGCCCAGCTTTTTGTGTGACGTCCTCAAACTTGCCGCTGCCCAAATTGTGCCAGAGCCGCGCCGAAGATCCCTTGTAGGACTCCGGTGTGCAATAAGACTTGTGGACACCATCGAGAGTGCAATATATATCCGTCTGCGGCGACCACTGAACATAGTTGGCGACGATCAGGTCGAGTTTCCCGTCGCGATCGTAATCCACCCAGGCTGCGCCCGTGGAAAACTCGTTCGGACCCCACAGGCCGGCGGCTTTCGTCACATCCGCGAAAGTGCCATTGCCATTGTTATGAAACAACCGGCTCTGGCCAAGAGCGCTGATGAAGACGTCATCGTAGCCGTCATTATCGTAGTCTCCGATGGCAACACCGAGGCCAAAAATGGAGACCGCGAGCCCGGCTTTGCGCGTCACATCGGTGAAAGTGCCGTCGTGATTATTGTGATAAAGCTTCAGCGTGGACAACGTGTGCTGGTGCCCCGGCCAATCTTCTCCATTCACCAGCAGGATATCGGGGTAGCCATCATTGTCATAATCAATAAAGGCACAGCCTGGACCCATGGTCTCGGGCAGCCACTTCTTGCCGAACGCTCCGTTGTTATGGATAAAGTGAAGACCGGCTTGAGAAGTGATGTCGCGGAATTGAATGCTTTGGGCAGCAAGAGGCAGCGTTATTAGGGTGAAAAATAGAACAGGAATGTTGCGCATTATCTGGAGGCCCCGCCGGGTGCGGCATTTCTAACGCGTGCCGAGCTTCGCTCCGCCGAGCGGCCGGTCTTAGAAACCTCAAGCCGCACGGACACGTGCTCGTGGATGGCTTGCCGCTCGTTGTTATCTTCGGGATTGAGCTGGCGGTAGGGACCTGTGATCGCCTGTGCGGCCTCGTCAGCTTTGAAGCGAAGATATCTGGCCTGATGCTCTTTGGCCCGTGTCTCGTCTCCCAAACCGTTATAGCAAAGCATCAGATTATAGTGCGCCTGAAGATCCTCGGGATCGATGGCAAGTACTGTTTCCAGCACCTTCACCGCTTCGCTGTATTTTCGTTGCAGAAACAGAATGCGTCCCAGGTCGTTCAATGTCACGCGATCGCGTGGATACTGGGCAAGCACCTTGCGCAAGTGATCGGCAGCTCCCTCGTAGTTGCCATCAGCACGCATGACTTTGGCATAAAAGAAATGGGCACGCGCGAGATCGGGACTAAGCGACAGCGCTTTCTCCAGCACCGCGCGCGCACGATCCATATCGCCTTCCTGGACAGCAGCCCGTCCAATGTTCACCCACCCATCAGGATTCTTCGGATCGATTTCGGTCACCTTCTGAAACGCAGCCTGCGCCCCTTTGAGATCGCCCTGCAAAAGCAAACCGATTCCGTAATCGTTCCAGCGTTGCCAGTCCTCCGGTTGCAAGGCTACCTTGGGTTCGGGTGCAGATGCTGAGTGTGGCGCCGTCTGCAACGTAACTTCGTCTTCTGCCAGAATCACCGTGGGCAGATCAGGAATTTGTTCACGCTTCGCAGAGACTCCGGTTAGAGGAGCGCTGAACACAAATTTAGAGTCGTCATAGTCGGGAGTGGTCTCGTGCTCGGGCTGTTTTGGGTCGGGCATGCCGGCAAAAGCGAACTGCGTGTTCCACCAGGCGAACTTGCGATAGCACAGCCGGGCATGAAGGATAATTTTATTGCCCACGTTTTCTGGAACATGCAGCCGGTAGTGGACGGTATCAGCGGCGCCTGGTGGTATCAGATGCACATAAACAACCGCTCGCGATGCCCAGGCGTTGCGCTTGTTGATCGGATTTCCATGAGCGTCCACTTGAAGCGAGCGGTAAAAGTGCGCGCCCTTCTCGACTGGACCTTTCCCTTGGTCCTCGATTTTCCCGCTCCAAAAGACTGTTTCGTCCTTATCATCCGTAGCCTTAAGTTCGAGCCAGGTGTCGTACGCATCGACCGTGCCGCCGGGAAAGAAGTGGCCGATTTTCTTCGTGCGCACCACCACGTCAACCCGCACGGTGTCGCCTCGGCGAAGCGCTGGTTGCACACGATTCAGCGGGGCGGTAACGGGCACCGCTTCGCCCGCTGCCCCGGGCGTGATCTTGCTCTCGGCTTCCTCCCCGACAGCGAATGTAGTGGCTATTTCAGATTGGGTGACTACGCTGGGCTTCGCTTCCGCCCGGGCGGGTGATAGGGCGAAGATATCCACGCCCACAATTTTATTTTTCAGGAAGTCTTCGCTGATCTTTAATTGTTCTGCATCTTCGTTGGCAATCGGTAGAGCTGTATTGGCCCCCGGAAATCGATGGGAATGCACCAAGCCATTGGTGTTACCTGCATCCTTCGATTGTTGTAATGGCATATGGCAGTCGGCGCACTGTGACGCTTTAGCAGGATAATAGAAAGATCGCGCACCCTGTCCAGACACGCCGCTGGCTTGCCAATTGTCGTACTCATTAAATCCGCGTATCCAACGATAGTGGTTTACCGGGACGTCGAGATGCACCTTGTGACAGGCAGAGCAGAATTCCGCCGTCTGATCGCGCATGAAAGGCTTCAAAAAGACGCGGCGATGCGGTTCGGGATTCAAGTTGATAAGGAAATCATGCAAGGTGCGCACAAAGTGATTCTTGCTGGCCGCCAGCTCGTGCAGGGTTGGATACTCGAGGTAAAAGTCCCCCTGCCCCATAGTGCTCTTCACTTCGGCAATGGAGTGACACATCATACAGCCCAGCCCAGCCTGGGCTTCCGGCGTATGCACAATCTGTTTGATCGGCGTATCCATCTTGCCCGCATAGAGCACCGCCGGATCGTGGCAGCCACCGCACCATTTTGAAGGACGAGTGCCGATGGTGTCCTGCATATATTCAATACTTTTGCGATACCACTGGTTATTGAATGACGAAAAATGATGCGCAGAGCTGTACCACTGCTTGTAAATGTCCTGGTGGCAGCGTTGGCAAGAGTCCGACTCCATAAAGAACTTGCTGGGAATTTTCTTGCCGCCGAACACTTGTGCAGAACTGGGGAAGAATGGGCCGTTGGGCCCGTCACCTTCGCCATCCATGTTAGCGGCCGGCATTAATGGGTTCTGAATTCGTGCTCTGGTCTGCCAGCGTGAGTGTCGCAGGTATCGAGCTGCCGCTCCCAAAACCACGAGAACGGCCAGGCAGATCGTAACCCTAACAATCGCTCGGCTCGTGCCAGAGGGCAACCAGCCACGTTTGCCCGCCCAGTCTGCAAATAAGATTCCCGCTCCCGCCAAACTAAGAACTATGTGTGCGTACAGCCAGTTCCATTCCGAGCGGGGAGTGCCCGTGTAGACGAGCACCAAACCAAGAACCGCTCCGCCTGCGATTAGAAGCCAACCCAGTCGTGAGAGAAACTTGCCATTGCGCAAGAAGTGCAACAGGTGAAGAGCGAGCAAGAGACTGGCACCGATGCCCGCCGTCGCGTGCAGCAGCACGATTATCGCGTAAACGACATTTGATTGAGGAAAGCTGTAAAGATAAGCGGCAGAAAACACCAAGAAGACGAGCAGCCCAGGAAGTACGCGATGGCTGGCGGAAACTTCAGAACGTGGCATTTTCTGATCAGGAAGCCGAGTCGGCCCGAGTCGAAACAGGACGACACAGGAGATTATTATGGTTACCACAGAGTACCGCTTTTGGGGGTGTACCGTCATAGTATAAAAGTATTACTGACGGCGGAGCGTGCGTCGCATTTCAGGCAGCGTCAATTTATTGGTGGCTGCCGCCATTCTCCGCGTTCCCTTTCCAGGGCGGCAGCGACCGCAAGCACGATCTCTTCCTCCCAAGGGCGGCCTACGATCTGCACTCCGATCGGCAATCCCTCAGGTGAGCTGGCGACCGGCACCACTGCAGCGGGATTCCCTAGCAAATTGAACCATTCCGAATAGCTCCAAGCGTCCAAGTAGTCCACCTTCTTCCCCTCGATTACCCAGCTGCGTTCGCCGTGTCGAAAGGCAGGGACCGAAGCCACCGGGCATAGGAGAATTGGGAACTCTCGCATCTGTGTGAGCACCTGAAGACGAACGATGTCTCGCTCCACCCATGTTTGAAGCAGCGATTCGCCGGTGTGTGGCGGCTGCGCTGCTACCCAACTCGAAAACTCTCTAAGGATCTGGCTTAACTCTGACTCATGACCTCTGGTTAAGGGTCGCAGTAACATTCCGCCTGCGATACCGAACAAGTTCCACCAGAGCTGCCGCGCGAGTTCGAGGCCATCGGGACGAAATGGAAATACATCGAAACCCGCCCGCTTCAACGACTCTGCAGCCGTGCGAACGGCAGTTCGCGTCTCCGGAGTAACAGGTGTGCGGTCATCATCTTCGAAGTAGCCGATCTTAATGTTCTTCAGGTCTGCAGGGAAAATGTCGCGCAGTAGAACGGGCGCTGAGCAAGGATCTCCGTCATCCGGTCCGGCCATCACTTCAAATAACATTTGCAAATCTGCGACAGTGCGCGCCATCGGCCCGACGACGCCTAAGAGCGCAAAGGGGCCAACCGAGTTAGGATAATGTCCAGTGGACGGGATACGACCGGGAGTGGGCTTCAGCCCGCAAATGCCGCTGAAATGCGCTGGCACTCGGATGGAGCCCCCTCCATCACTGCCAACACCTCCTGCCGAACAGCCCGAAGCGATTGCTGCCGCTTCCCCGCCACTTGACCCGCCTGCCGTGCGCGCCAAATCCCAGGGATTATTCGTTCGGCCGTATAAAAGATTGTCTGTCTCCCAGGCCATCAGCAGTTCGGGCGTGTTAGTCACTCCAAGAATGATTGCTCCGGCAGTCCGCAGTCGTCCCACCAGAGGAGCGTCCTTCTCGGCAACCACCCCCGCCCGCAGACGCGTGCCCGCCTCACAGTGCAGACCTGCGACCTCGATCGAACTCTTGATGCTGATTGGAACGCCATGTAGCGGTCCGAAGGCTTTACGGCCCATTACGGCTGTTTCTGCGGCCTGCGCCTGGCTACGAGCCCGTTCGGCATCTAGTTGCACAAATGCATTCAACTTGGGATTCAGGGTTTCGATGCGGCTCAAATGCGCTTCGATCAGTTCTACAGGCGAAAGTTGTTTTTCGCGGATTCCCTTGGCCATTTCTGTAGCTGAAAGAAAAGTCAGGTCAGGCATGAAGACTTGTTTCCCAGGGTGGAATCGTCGAGTCTAGCATGAGCGGATTTGGTTACTTTTCCGGCGATTCGGAGTGGACTGGATAAACGCAGGCGACTAATGCGCAGAGGAGACGGTGGCGCGGGCTTTTTGAGGACGCGTTGTCGGACGGGTGGCGGCTTTCTTATTGCCCTTTGCCATCCAATTCTTCAGTTGTCTGCGGGACGAGGCAGAAAGTTCCTTAAAGAGAATTCCGGCGCGGCCGTTCTCGTCTGCCCAAACCACTTCGCCGGTTCCCTCAATAAGGTGTGAAGTCCCGGGCAGAATGAAGCGCAAGGGAAGCTGCGCCGATGGCAGAGTATCTGCTGCCTGGATCGCCACTCCCTCTTCATTCAGGTCAAGCACGATGGCTGGCAGGGCACAAGCATCCCCGAAGCGCAGGTACACAAGCGTCTCGAGTTTGAGGCGTGTAGAACGCCGCCGGTCCGGCTGCATAAATCCCCTTCCGGCACGCAGCGAACGGGAAACCTGCGCAAGGGCGAGCGGCTTATAAAGCACAAAGTTGGCACCCGATTGAAAGCTGTCTGCGACATCGGTGCGCGCGCCAATCATGGCAAAGACGACCGGCCGACGCTCCGGAGGTGCAAGCCGTGCCATTCGCGCCACTTGCGCCGCTGACAGCAAGTCGAAGTCGACGACCAATGCTGAAAAGTATCGCTGAGCCAAGAGTTCCAATGCGTCCGGCGCCGAAGCACAGACGTCCGGCTCTATTCCAAGTTCCCCCAATCCAGCGGACAAGGTTCGCAGGCATTGATGCTCGCGACACAGCAGCAGAGCGTTCAACCTCATACGACCGGAGCTTATGCTGCAAGGCCATCGCCGTAAAGTGACCCCGGTAATCGCCAACTCTTACCAAAGATGGAACTTAAATGGTAGATGCGTATTGTTTTGGCGCTGGCGCCGGGGGCCGCAATTGATGCTGATGGCTTACCGGCCGAGCTTGCAAAAGGGGAACTTATTCCTTGTTTGAGAAACGTAAGGCAGGAAGACGGAGAAGGATGTGCCAGAGACTCCCGGTTTGGTGCTGCTTCTGAATCGAATCGAGCCACCGTGTTTTTCAATGATGCCACGGGAAACCCATAGACCTACTCCCGTACCTTTCTCCCCCTTCGTGGTATAGAAAGGTTTGAACAGGCGTGCGTGATGTTCCCGGGCAATGCCTCCGCCATTGTCGGAGACAACAGTCCTGACGCCTTTGACGCTGGGATCCCTCCAATCCCGCGAATCAAATACGTGTACAAATAACTGATTACCGGTTCTGGCGAGAGCATCCATGGCATTGACAATGAGGTTGGAAAAAACTTGCCGCAACTCACCGGGATCGGCGTGTACAACTCCTGTCCCGTGATAGCGCTTGTTCAAAGCAATCCCCAAAGTCATAACTTTGCGCTCATAGAGAGTCAGGGCGTCGTCGATCAGGTCCATAATCTTCACCGGAGTTTCCCTGCGTTCTGAGCCACGATGGAAGCCGAGGGTCAATTTCGTGATCTGGCTGATGCGCTTCAACTCGGTCTGGGCAGCACGAACAAACTCGCGGGCGGTGTCATCGAGTTGTGCAGAATTCTCCAACAAATAAAGGATATTGGTTACAGCTTCCAAGGGATTGTTAATTTCGTGAGCGACCGTTGCCGCCATGCGCCCGGCAATCGCGAGCTTTTCCGAACTGCGAATCGCCTGCTCCGCCATTTTGGCCTGCGTAATATCACGGGCTGTTGTGGAAGCGCCAACAATCTTGCCCAGATCGTCGCGAATCGGAGAGACTGTGAGTATCACAGTCAATTCACGTCCGTCCTTCGCCCTGCGACGGGTCTCGAAATGCTTGATCCCGTGCCCGCGGCGAAGCGTTTCGAGAATATCGTTCATTTCATTCGGGCGGTCGGAAGGCATTAGCAGCGATACAGGCTTTCCAATAACCTCTCCCACACTATAGCCATACATCCGCTCTGCGGCTTTGTTCCAACTGGTGATGATCCCGTCAAGAGTCTTGCTAAAGATGGCATCATCTGAGCCCTCTACGATGGCAGCAAGCAATGACTGCAAGGGCCCGGTCTCCAGGCTGAATAGCGGCTGCTCCTGCGCCGGCCCCACCTGCGCAGCGGAATTCGGTCGGTTCAGGGCGAGCAACTCCCGCACCTTCTCCAGCAGTTTCTCCGGACCTTCGGTTTTAGGCAGGAAAAAATCAGCGCTCTCTAACCCTTCTGGAATATTAGTTGTACCGGACAAAACAATGATAGGAATATCAGGTTTCAGCCGCCTAATCTCAGCTGCCATCTTGGTGCCTGTGGCGCGTCCCATGAGATGGTCGGTCACCACGAGGTCGATGTCGCTAGTCTTAAACAGCTCAATACCGTCGTCCGCAGACGTTGCGGTAACCACCCTGTAGCCCTGCCGTTCAAGAATCAGTTTGCGAAAGTACAATCCTGGCGCTTCATCATCAACGCAAAGAATTGTAGGACTGAGAGAGTCTGCGGTCATCCCTTCCTTCCTGGAGTTCAGAAGCTGTCACAGCCTGAAGTCAAATAGGTTACTCCAAGTGTGATGTCTGCTGGAAGGTCAAGTCGATCAAAAAATTCTTTCCCAGTACTCTTGTAATCACCGACTCTGGTGCAAGGGCGCGGCCTGGGGAGGGGCATTTCTGTAGTGTTTCGCGGCGAAGAAGACATAGGTCAGTGAAAGTACGACCAAAAAGACCGCGACATAGAGGAACACAGGTTTGCAACGGTTTCCAGCCAGCAAGTTAGTTCCGATCTGCGAAGCGCAAGATTTCGATTGTTGAGGAAAATGTCATCATTTTGAGCTCATCTTTCCGATGCCAGAGTTTCCAGCTTGGTTTGTTTCTGTCCCGGAAAAAGATTTGCTAAGGGTACCCCTCTCAAATGAGCGCTCTTCCTCGACCACGTCGTAAATCACCGTGGAGTGGTAGCCTTTCAAACGGGCCTATTCGCTCACAAGGAGTTTTACATGTCCCCGAAACACTCCCCCCGTTTCCTGGAGATTGTGCAGGATTCCAAGAGACGAATTCGTGAAGCTACAGTGGATGACGTCCGTTCGAAGCTCGATAAGCATGAAAACTTTTTGCTCGTGGATGTGCGTGAGGAGAGCGAGTGGACGAAGGATCACCTTCCCGGAGCCATTCACCTGGGGAAAGGTATCATCGAGCGCGATATCGAAGAGCGCGTCCCCGATTTGAACGCGCAGATCGTCCTCTATTGCGGCGGAGGATTCCGCTCCGCCCTGGCGGCCGACAGCTTACAAAAAATGGGGTACCGGAACGTTCTTTCCATGGATGGGGGCATTCGCGAATGGCGCGAGAAGGGCTTTCCACTTTCAAGGGAATGAACGAATCTCCGGCCATTTAGTGTGCTTTCTTCGGTAGGCCCTTCCTCTTGGGCGAACCGTCGGCGGGCAGCCTTCGCGCGTCTCTCATGCCGCCATTAAGGGCTAGCTTCTCCGTATTCGTGAGCGGCCGAGCGGCACCTTTCGGAAGATCACCCAATGTAAGGGGTCCGATGCCCACTCGCACGAGCCGCAACACTTCGATTCCAAATGGCTCGAGCAAACGCCGGATGTTCCGGTTCTTGCCCTCGTCCAACACAATTTCGAGCCACGTATTGCGCTCACCTTGCCGCAGAATGCCTGCGGCTTTGACGCTGAGAAATTCGCCATTTTCTGCGTTAACCCCTTTGATCAGAGATTGGAGCAGTACAGTATCGACTATCCGGTCAACCTGCACGTGGTAGAACTTATCCAGGTGCGTTTCAGGGGCGAGCACTCGTGCCGACCACTCAGAATCATTGGTCAGCAGCAACAGACCTTCACTCGCCTTGTCCAATCGTCCCACAGGCGCTACGAATGGCAACGCTTGGTGCGGTACGGCTGGGCCGAGGTTTTGGGCTAAGCAGGAATAAACTGTCTTGCGGCCCTTCTCGTCCGATGCAGTCGTCACTACGCCGCGAGGCTTATTTAGCATCAGATAAACTCTCGCTTTGGTAGATACTTGCTGATGATCGACCTCAATTCGATCCTTTTCCAGATTGACAGGGCACTCAGGATTCCGCCTCGTCTGGTCGTTCAATTTGACGCGTCCGGCGCGAACAAGTTCAACGCCCTGAGAGCGCGAGCAGTAACCCAGTTTGGAGAGCGCACGCGCCAGACCGACTCTGCAAGGAATAATCGTATGCAATCTTTTCATCTAGTGAATGGAGCAAGAGGCGACCTCAAATTGCTTGTAGGTCTCCTTATAAAGGCCACACGCCCGCTCGCCCCACGGTCGTCGTAACTACCCGAGCCTACAGTCCTTCCTGTAGCCTTTGGGTTTCGGAATTGCTTGCTTCCTCTCTCACTTACGTCAGCAGCAAAAACAGCAAAACCTGCATCAGAATACCTGGCACGTAGCTTTCTAATTATCGCTGAGAGAGGTCAAACATGCTTTGGACAATCTTTGTGATCCTGTTGGTCCTGTGGTTGCTGGGATTGGTTAGTTCGTACACCTTGGGCGGGTTCATCCACATTTTGCTGGTGTTGGCGATAGTAGTGCTGGTGATCAACCTGTTAAGCGGACGCAGAACCGTAGTTTAGGGACGGCTCATTCTGCCGCGAGCCGCCCTTTGGGCAGGAGCTCTGCGGGATAGCGGCGCCGTGCTGCGAGAATGATTTTACGTTTCGTTGGCTTCGCAAGACGCCGCAATCCCAACTAGTGTTGCCACAGGTTCCACATTATTTGTGTGGAGACCGCATTCACTTTTGTTAAAGCCGGACCAGCGGCCGGCGCGCGGATTTTCCCCCGACAATACCGCCCGTGTGCAATGGGTGCAGCCGACGCTGGGATAATTCTGGTCATGTAAGGGATTGTACGGAAGCTTGTGCTGGCGGATGTAAGACCACACTTTTTCTGACGTCCAACTCGCCAGTGGATTGATTTTCACGAGTTGAAACTTCGCGTCCCATTCCACTTTTCGAGCCATCGCTCGTGTTGGCGTCTGATCGCGCCGAATCGCAGCAACCCATGCGCGCAGTTCGGCCAGCTTGTTTTTTAGCGGCTCGACCTTTCTCAGCCGGCAGCATTGATCTGGATTTCGGCTCCACAGTGCTGCTCCGTAAAGGCCAGCTTGATCCTCCGGTGTCAATGTGGAATAGACCCGTTCAACCTTAATGCCGTACCGCTTTTCGACCCGGTCGATCAATTCGTAGGTTTCCGGAAACAGGAACTCGGTGTCCAAGGTGAAGACGCGAAAATCGGGATTCAGTCGCGAAGCCATGTCAATCAACACCATGCCTTCCGCACCGAATCCGGATGCCATTGCTATGTCCTGTTGAAATGTGCCGTAGGCCCAACGCAAGACCTGTTCCGGACTCCATGTTTCTGCAACGGTCTGTACCTGCTGCCAATATTCGCTCACTCGGTCTCTCCCAGTCTGCCGATAATCCCTGACCCTTCGCTGAAAATCTC
>WNFB01012206.1_pt1 | contig 11321 bp, 9 predicted proteins | sample 5400501 | NCBI WGS metagenome assembly WNFB01 (sample SAMN13153341, study PRJNA577476) | soil metagenome | isolation source: 200 cm saprolite under Douglas fir tree site 2 hole 1 | place: USA:California | collected 2015-04-18 | reverse complement strand
GTTCAAGGGGCCGCCGTAATGTGTAGGGGCGGGGGTGGCGGTTGAGAGTGGAGGGGGCCTTTGGGCCACCCATCGTGGTGTTCGTTTCTATGCCGACGATGGACGTAGGATGGCCCCAACCTTGGGCGGCCCAAGGGCCCCCTCCCTCCACAACCCCTCTCCCGCCCCTACGGGTACGATGGACCTCATTGGCGGTGTGTATTTTCCTGTTCATAATACCCCTCCCGTTACCATTCGCGGACGACGTTATACAGGGTGTCGCGCTCGATGGGTTGGCGTTCGGCCTCTTTGATCAGTCGCACCAGTTCGCTGAGCTTCAGACCCAGCGGCACGATAGTGCGTTGGGCGTGGCTGATACGTTCCTCGACGATGGTGCCGTCCAGGTCGTCGGCTCCGCAGGTCAGGGCTACCTGGGCCAGTTTGGGACCCAGGTCGATCCAGTAGGCTTTGATATGTGGGAAGTTGTTGAGCATCAGGCGGCTGACGGCGATGGTCTTCAAGTCTTCTACGCCAGTGGTCTCGCTTTTGGAGCCGGAACGCGCCAGTTTGGGCTGGTAGGCCAGGGGGATGAAGCAGTTGAAACCGCCTGTCTCGTCCTGTAGCTCGCGCAGCATCGCCATGTGTTCCACTCGCTCGCGTCGTGTCTCGATCGTGCCGTAGAGCAGGGTTGCATTGGTGCGCAGCCCCAGGCGATGGGCCGTGCGATGGACATCTAACCATTGCTCAGCGTTGGCCTTGTCGGGGCAGATCTTTGCGCGGACACGTGGGCTGAAGACTTCCGCGCCACCGCCAGGTAGTGAGCCAAGACCGGCATCTTTCAACTTACGCAGTATTTCTTCGACGCTTATGTTATAGATCTGCGAGAAGAAGAAGATTTCAACGGCGGTAAAGGCCTTTATATGGACGTGAGGGTACTCGCGCTTAAGTGCGCCCATCATCTCGGTGTAGTAGCTGAATGGCAGGCCCGGGTGATTGCCGGCCACGATATGAAACTCGGTCACATCTGGTCCGCCTGTCGCTGCCGCCTTGAGTATATCATCGATGGTCATCAGGTAGGCACCATCCTCGCCCTCGTCGCGGCGGAAGCCACAGAAGCTGCAATGGGCATCGCAGATGTTTGTGTAATTGATGTGCCGGTTCTGGTTGAAGTAGACTCTGTCGCCATTTCTGGCACGGTTTGCGCGGTCGGCCAACATCCCAACCATCATCAGGTCGCTTGAGTCGTAGAGACGAACACCATCGTCTACGCTCAAACGCTCGCCGCGCTCAACTTTGGCGATAATATCATGTAATTCTGATTGGGGGAGTGCAATCTCTAACATAATTGCTCCTTATTTTTATGAATGTCCTCGTTCTTTGCCTTTGTCCGAAACGCCCCGCCACCCAGGGCGACGCAAGCGTCCAAGGTTCCCGCACCCAACCCTGCTCCTCACCCGCCCCTACGGATTACGACCATTCTTCTTGTTAACTTGGTGCTTGTGGAGCGGGTCTTCCCCACCCCCATCCTGGGCGCGATAAATCGGGCCCCTACGGATTTACGCCGACGCTGCGCAGCAGCAATGCTCGCAGTGAGGGGATAATATCTTCTAGCCGCTCCGGGTCGCCGGTGACGACCCAGCGGATGACGATCTCGTTGATGGCACCGAGCCAGGCGAAGGCGGCAGTTTTGGTGTCAATGGGGGCGATGGCTCCTTCTGCAACGGCCTGATCCAGGTATTTCTGGATCACTGCGGCAAATTGGGCTCGCACATCCATCAACTTTTCCTCGAAACCGTGACCGAGGCCGACCGCTTCAATCAGCAGTATTTTGCTGAGGCGGCGGTGTCGTGAAAAGGTATCCAGCACGGTACGCAGCGCGGCATCTACTTTGGCTACCGGGTCTGTTTCTTGCGCGATAGCCCGCTCGGCAGTGCTGATCAGGCGGGGTGTCAGGGCCTCCATCAGTGCCAGGAAGATGCCCTGCTTGTTTGGGAAATGGAAGTAAAAACCGCCTTTTGACATATCGGCGGTGCGCACAATATCGTCGACGACTGCACCGTGGTAGCCCTTTTCCGCGAAGACTTCTTCGGCAGCATCTAAAATGCGCTGGCGAGTGGCTTCTTTGTCCCGCATGTGAGTGTGCTCGTGAGTCTGTTTTTCCTTGCCCATCCTGTTACACCTCTCTGACACTCCCCGCCATAAATGGACGGGGGTTCTTGGTTCCACCAGGCGGCGCAATGTTGCCCATCTCTGAACAACACAGGAGGCCATCTGTCCCCAAGCGTTTCATGAGACTCGCTCATGGGTTTCCTTGTGCCCCAGGGTACCGTCTAATGCTTTTGCCAGGATGTTCACCGCCGCATTCTCATTTCGATCCAGGACAAGTCCACACCTGGGACAGACATGCGTGCGGGTCGAGAGTGTTTTTCGCACCCGTTCCCCACAGCCAGAGCAGTCCTGGCTCGTGTAATGTGGGGGAACTGCTACCACGACTATCCCATGCATCGATGCATAGTATTTCATCCAGCCCAGGAATCGTCCCCAGGCGGCATCGTGAATACTCTTGGCAAGCATGTGGTTCTTGACCATGTTGCGGATCTGAAGCTGTTCATAGGCAATCAGGTCGTGAGACGAGACAAGCGCGTTTGCCTGTTTGCGGGCAAAATCCTCGCGCTGCCTTTGCACTTTCAGAGACGCTTTCGCCAGTCGCTTGCTGGCTTTCTTCCTGTTCTTGCTCCCCTTTTCCGTGCGGGAAAGGTGCCGATGCAACCGCTTCAGCTTCTTTTCCGCTTTCCGATAATGACGTGGGTTCTCAACGGTCTTTCCGTTGGAGTCGGCATAGAAAACCTTGAGTGTTTGCCATCAGGCTCCAACTTCCAGCCCGTTTGCTTGTACTCGACTGAGCGGGTATCATGCTGAAATGTGGGATAGCCCTTCTTGCCTGGCTTGGTATTTTTGCAGTTGTCATAGAAGCGGGAAATAGCAAACCAGGCTCGTTGGGCACTGGCTTGACGAGCTTGTGAATTGAGGCGAGCAGCAAATGGATATGCTTGAGCAAGGACAGCACAATAGGACTGCAAGTCATTTTTGCTGACGCCGCGTTCATCCATCCACTTGCGCAAGCACGAATTTCGGATGAACTGCACAACCCGAATCGCTTCATCAATCGCGGCGTACTGCTTTTTTGTTCCATCTAGCTTGTACTCGTAGATCAACATTTCTGCTTGGATTGCCTTTCGATGTACTTCTGAATATTCTCCTGGCTGACATATCCCGCCGTGCTGTAGAAGAAGAAACGAGACCTGAATAATTACTTTACAACAAACCGACGTGTCAGTCGGTAACCACTGTATATATCATAGGACGGGGTTGAAGGAGGTGTCAAGAGCAAAACAAAGATAGCTTTTCACAAAAATGCTTGCTTGAACATGCAACACAGCGTAAAATAGATGAGGGTGGGCCTCTATTTCTTGTAGCTCATGGCGTGCTAGATTTGAAAGGGCGGGCAGATGTGGCAATACCTCTTGCAAGCAGCGGTTTCCTCCTGGCGGCTTGCGCACTTATCCTCTTGAGTGCGACGACGCAGACGACCCTCGTGCGGGGCAACCAGATCATCAATCAGAACTGGCGACCGACCTACGACCTGGTTGTCTTGCCGCCGCAGGCAAAGATTCCCACCGATCAACAGATTCCCTCTGATCTGCTTGCTGGCTATAGTACAGGGATCAGCGTGCAGCAATACGAACAGATCAAGGACCTTCCAGGCATAGAGGTAGCTGCCCCCATTGCCTACGTGGGGTATATACAGATGCCTGTGCCCCAAATTTACTTCTCAGACCACAGTTTTCCCACGGGTTACTACCAGCGAGACTGGACGTTGACCGCCTTCAATGGACAGCGGCAAATTGTCGAATCGCAAGAGAGGGAAATCGTCTACATCATCTCTGGCAGCGATAGCACAACCCCTAGCAACGACCATAGCGATACTGGCCCACAATCTCTTGATGTGTTATCGGCCTTTGGAGGACAGATCCATGAAGAAATAGTTGAAGTCGGCAATTCCCCCGCGCCTATGTCACCATCTGGTACGGGAACCTTTCTGTTGGCAGCCATTGACCCGGCAGCCGAAAACCAGCTTGTTCATCTCGATAAGAGCATCAGTGCCGGGCGCATGCTGACTGAACAGGATACCGTGCATCTCGACCACCGCATACCGGGCAATCCGTTTTTCTATCCAGGTATGAACAAGAGCATTCCTACCGATGCCATCCCCATGCTCATCCACCGGCAACTTCCAGGTCAGATCACACTCAATGCGACTTTGACACTCCTCTATCACGGCCCGATGACTACTGACCAGATCCTGGCAAAGGGAGGGATTGCCTACCTGCAGCCCTCACGACGATTTCCGCTGCCTGTGAGCTTGTCGGCGATCATTGCATCAGTGCTATTCGCGTGCGGGTCGCGGGTGTCGTCACTCCCAACCAGGAGAGCTGGAAGCACATCCAGCAAGTGGCGCAAGAGATTCACCAGCAAACAGGCTTACAGGTAGTGGTCACGCTGGGTTCCTCACCGCAGCCAACGCTGGTGTATGTTCCAGGTGTGCGCGCGGGAGCTCTGGGAACAGACCAGAATATTGCTCCCATTGGTTGGGTGGAAGAACGCTGGATTCATATTGGTGTGGGACTGGTATATCTGAGCCAACTGGGGTCGACGCGGCTACTGCTTTTAGGCGCGGTACTGGCGGTGTGCCTGGGCTATCTCGCAGTGGCGTTCAGCGCGCTGGTGAGTTCGCAGCGCAGAGATTTTGCAGTCCTCAGCGTGCTTGGCTGGCGACCGTGGCAGCCCATACGGCTGTTCCTGATCCAGGCACTGGTGCTGGCCATTGGAGGCGGTATTGTCGGGTTGGGCCTGGCACTGCTGATAGCATCTCTCCTGGAAGCGACACCGCTGTGGTTCGTGGTGATATGGACCATTCCGGTTATGCTGGCTTTTGCACTGATCAGCACGCTCTACCCGCTGTGGCAAATCTGGCGCATTCGCCCTGCTGAGCTCTTACGTGCGGGTTCTTCCGTGAGTACTGGTAAGGTCGGCCTGTTGGGGTCACGTCTTGGAGGGCTGCTCATGCCAATTGGTACGCTGGTACTGCGCAACCTGGGGCGTTCGCGAACACGGGCCTTGATTGCTATGTTGAGCCTCTTCTTTTCCGCCTTGCTGCTGATGATCATGTTTAACGGTGTTCTCGCGCTGCACCAGGCACTACAAGGGACGTTACTGGGAGATTATGTGCTTTTTCAGACGGCCGTTCCCCAGATAGCGGGGTGCGTGATTGCGATTGTATTGACCTTTCTCAGCGTGGCAGACTTGCTCTTGCTACAGGTGCGAGAGCGGCAGAAAGAGATCGGACTTTTACAAGCGGTAGGCTGGCGACTGTGGGCAATACAACGATTATTTGTCCAGGAAGGGCTGATCCTGGCAATTATAGGGACGGTTCCAGGGGTACTGGTCTCGTTATGGGTGTTGGCTGCGCAGCACTCGGCACAGAAAATCGTATCCGTTCCGCTGATAGCTTGCGGGGTGATAGTGCTGATGGTGATGGTTTCGGCCCTGGCACTTCTGCCTGCGCTGCGGGCAGTTAGCCGTATGGAGGTTGTTGACCTGCTGAGGGCAGAGTAACCATACCTGTTTTTGAAATAGCAAGGAGGCACAGCGAGCGAATGCTGCACATTCGCTCGCTGTGCCTCCTTGCTATTTCAAACAAAGAGAAGTCGTGGAGCGACTGCGCCGCTCCACGACTTCTCTTTTTAAGCGAGAACTCATGAAGCGCTTGCGAGATGTCAGTGGCCGCCGATTTGGGAAGTTATAAATGCTTGTACATTGGAAATCGGATGTAACGAGCTTTTCGTTTAGAGAAAGCAAATATATAGTTGTTGATAATTATTAGCAGTTGATAGTAAATACAGTTAAACTAACGAACGGAAATTCGTAGTATTTTATATTGATTTTTAGTATAATAATATGTTATAAATTAAATGATATATATCGGCTAAGAATATGTGCTGCACATAGAGATTTAGGAGAGAATTTAAATGAAGGAGTAAACTATGACGCAACGTATTCAAACTGAGCCATTTGGTGATGGCCCGTTTCCACCAGGGCCAGATGATGATGACGGAGAGGAACAATCATCTCGTACAGGGCCTGGGCCATATGACGATGATCCTCCACAAGAGCCAAAACTGTCATTGTAGCTCTTGTGAGCATAGAGGTCCGTTTGATCGGGCTTGATATGCATTAAACTGGGGAGAAGTGGGCATCGTCCCGTAGGGGCGGGGGCGGAGAGGAGGTGGTGTGGGGGCCCTTGTGGCCGCCTGCGGGTGGGGAGAGTCCCTGCCCCTACGGGACGGCACATCTACGATGTTTTTGCTGCCGCTGCTGCCGGTTCTCGGATGGCAAAGTAGGTTGCTTGTTGGTGATGTACCACAATGGCGGCTGTTGACTGTTCTGGCACTAACTGGAATGCCCCGGTAAGCTCTACATTGATGGTATCGCTGGCAGGCAGCAGCTGGAATACCTTCACATGGTCTTCGAGGTCGGGAATGGCCGGATAGCCCCAGCTATAGCGGCGTCCACGGTGGGTATCCAGGCCGAGTTCCTGGCGAATCAGGCGGTTGGTGTATTCTGCCAGGCCCTCGGCCATTTCGACTGCCAGGCCATGCACGAAATATGCCTCGGCATAATCGCCCCCTTGTTGAAGTTTATCTACTGCCTCGCTGGCTGCCTGGCCCATCGTGACTACCTGGAAGGCCACAACATCTATCTTGCCACTTGTAACTGGCGCGAAGTAGTCGGCAAGACAGAGCCGCTCGCGTTCGCCCTGACGAGGGAAATGGAAACGCGCTATTTCGCGCAGCTTACCACCCTGCGCTTGCATCTCCTGCGGGTCGTATACAAGCAGGTCATTGCCGCTGGACTGGCAGGGGAAGTAGCCATAGATGACCCTTGGCTGCAGGTAACGCTGCTGGCGTGCTTCGAGCATCATGCGCTTCAGGCGAGGTCGAAAATCCAGCTCGACCAGGCGGGTAAATTCGGCTCCGTGGGCTTTGCCTCCCCAGTGGAGACGGAAAAGCGTGTTCAGGTCCATGCAGGGGGCAACATCTTCGATGCCAATGCGTTCGAGGACACGCGGCCCCCAGAAAGGCGGTTGTGGAATGGAGAGTGCGGGCTGCACGCTGGCAGAAGGAGTATCTGCACCTTCTAAGGTCGCCACTTCTTTTGTGGAATCTGCCTTCTTCAAACGCTCTTTTAAGGCCTCCGCTTTAATGCGCTGAATAAAAGTGGCCCGCTGTTCAGGAGTGCTGGTCAGGCGATCAATGATCTCCAGGCCTTCAAAGGCGTCGCGGGCGTAGAACACCCCGTGCTCGTAGGGAACAGGCGTTGATTCGGGGGTCTGCTCGTCGACAAAGAGGATGCGGCGTCCATAGGAGCGATTGATGGCGGCTCCTCCCACGATCACCGGGAAATGCAGGCCGCGTTTGTACAGTTCTTTGACGCAGAGCGGCATCTGCTTGGAGGTACTGACCAGCAGTGCAGAGAGGCCGATGGCATCGGCATTCACCTCAATGGCCTTATCCAAAATCGTGTTGAGGGGCACCTGCTTGCCGAGGTCATAGACCGTATAGCCATTGTTGCTCAGGATGGTGTTGACCAGGTTCTTGCCGATATCGTGTACATCGCCAAAGACAGTCGCCAGCACAACCTTGCCTTTCGTATAGCCTTCTACTTTTTCCAGGTAGCCTTCCAGGTGAGCCACGGCCCGTTTCATCACCTCGGCGGACTGCAGCACAAAGGGCAGGATCAATTCACCTGCACCGAAGCGATCACCGACATCTTTCATCGCTGGCAACAGGACGGTGTTGAGGACATTGACCGCCGCTTCGCTCTGGGGTACGCCCAGCTCTTGTGTTCGTTCTTCAATAATTTGTGTGACGAGCGGTTCAATCCCTTCTTTGCGGCGGTGCAGGATTTGCCAGTGGATGCGTTCCGCGACAGTCATACCCTCGGTGGGATCGACTTTGGCATTATTGTTGTCCTGCTGCGGTGCGTGCGCTTCATAGTAGGCGATGTAGCGCGGCAGTGCATCGGGCCGATTGTAGATCAGGTCTTCGGCCAGTTGGCGTTGTTCGGCGTCGATTTCCGCGTAGGGCGTGATATGCAAGGGGTTGACGATGGCCGCGTCCAATCCTGCTTTGACGGCATGATAGAGAAAGACGCTGTTAAGCACGGCGCGTGCATGCGGCTGGAGCCCGAATGAGACATTGCTGACGCCCAGGATAGTCAGCACGCCGGGAAGTTCGGCTTTAGTGCGGGTAATCGCGTCCAGTGTCTCGATGGCCGCCGTTTGGAGCTCCTCCTGCCCGGTTGTGACCGGGAAGGTGAGGACATCGAAGATCAGGGAATTGGGAGTAAGTCCATACTCGTTGACGCAGATATCATAGATTTTGTGGGCAATCTCAACCTTGCGCTCGGTGGTTTTACCCATGCTTATCTCATCGATAGTCAGGGCAACCACGGAGGAGCCATGTTCAATAGCCATCGGTACGACGTTCTCAATACGCTCTCGACCGGTCTCCATGTTTATTGAGTTGATGATAGCCCGTCCCGGATAGGTTTCCAGTGCGGCTTTGAGAACATCTGGCTCGGTAGAGTCGATCACCAGAGGAGCTTCGATGCCCATCGAGAGCTTTTTGACGATTTTTGCCATTTGCTCGGCTTCGTCGGTGCGCTCTGTGAGGGCCACGCAGACATCCAGGGCATGTGCACCGCCCTCACCTTGTTCTCTTCCGATGGCGAGCAAGGTATCATAGTCATCATTGAGCAGGGCCTGTTTCGCTTTACGGCTCCCCTGAGCGTTGACACGTTCTCCCACTAGAAGTGGGGGAGGGTCTTGCTGGAGTGCCGTTGCTCGTATGCCGCTGGAGACAAACGGCGGGATGATGCTGGCAAAATCTTTGTTGCTGAAATTGTTGTCCGCGATTGGGCGAGGACGCCGCGGCGCATGGCGACAGGCTTTGACAATGGCCTGCAGATGTTCATGGCTACTGCCGCAGCAGCCGCCGACGATATTTACGCCAAACTCGGTGATGAAATCACGCAGAGCCGCGGCCATTGGTTCTGGTTCCATGGGATAGACGGCCAGGCCATTGACATTGAGCGGGATGCCTGCGTTGGGAATAGTTGAGATGGGCAGGGGGCAATTCTCTGACAGGAAGCGCACTGGCTCGCGCATATGCTCCGGCCCCGTCGAACAATTGAGGCCCACGATATCAACCCGCAGTGCCACAAGGGTGGTCATCACCGCCGCGATATCGGTTCCAAGCAACATGCGCCCACTAGTATCGAGCGATACCTGGGCCTGAATAGGTACAGTTCGTCCAACCTGCTGCATGGCGCGTCGGAGGCCGGTGATTGCTGCACGTACCTCTAAGATATCCTGGCTGGTCTCGATGAGCAGGACATCGACACCACCCTGCAAGAGGAAACTGGCCTGCTCCTGGAAGATAGCAACCAGTTGTTGGTAGGTGATGTTGCTCAACATGGGGTCATTAGAAGAGGGCAGCATACCGGTGGGGCCGATTGAACCGGCCACAAAGCGTGGATGCTTAGCTGTGCTATACTTGTCAGCCAGGCAGCGTGCCAGACGTGCGGCAGCCAGGTTCACTTCACCTGTGAGTGCGCCCACACCATATTCATCGAGCTTGAGGCGGCTCGCGGTGAACGAATCACTTTCTATTACATCGCAGCCAGCTTCAAGAAAGCCCGTATGAATTTCTTCGATGACGCCGGGTTTTGTGAGCACGAGGTATTCGTTGCAGCCTTCAGTTGCCTGCCCGCCAAAATCTTCTGCTGTGAGTTGATAGCGTTGTACATTGGTACCCATTGCTCCATCGTAGATTAAGACGCGCTGTGCCAGGGTGTCGAGAAATTGACTCATGAAATAAAACCCCTCCTATCTTCCCTGAAGATGATATTGTATGCCTATTCGGCCAGGGCGGCGACTAATTCCCGGCAGAAAGCCGGAATGTCCTCGACGACGCGGCCCCACACCATATTCCCCTCGCGGAAGGCCGCTTCGTTGACCCAGATACCCCCGGCATTAGTGATATCGTCTTTGATGCCGGTTGAGCCTGTGGCTTTGCGCCCCTGTATGATGCCCGCGGAAATGGGGACCCAACCGCCATGACAAATGGTGGCAATGACCTTCCCCTGCGCGTGTATATCGCGTACCAGTTGCAGGACGCCCTGGCTGCGCCGCAATTTGTCCGGTGCCCAGCCGCCAGGAATGACTATACCATCCAATTGATCAGCCCGGGGCGCTTCCTCGATGCTCACATCAGGTGTCATCTCCAGGCCATGTTTGCCTCGCACTGTCTGGCTGGAGAGGCCAATAACTATCACATGGGCACCTTCCTCGCGCAGGCGCATAACCGGCACCCAGAACTCTAAATCTTCTACCTCTTGTGCGACGAAAACTCCAATGATTTTCCCTTGTAGACGCAGAGTACTCATAATATATGGCTCCTTCTTAATAGGTCGTTTCAGGTCGTTACGAGACATTATATCATGTGGATAAGCATAGGTCAGTACGAGAGGCGGTATGGCAGAACTTACTTCTGCCATACCGCCTCTCGTACTGACCTATGCTTATCTAATTACTGCTGCATTGGCGGCATTTCTTGTGGATACTGGGCCTGTGGCTGCTCCTCGTACTGTGTTTGCTGGTACGGGGGAGGAGTATACTGCGGCTCTTGATTTGGCACTACCGGCGGCTGGTACTGGTACCCCTGCTCATACGGCTGATAGGTTTCCTGGTAGGGCTGTTGCTGCGGTTGTTGTTGCGGCTGGTAATAAGGCGGTTGGTTTGACATTGAGTTGGAATTCATATTGCTCATACCAAACAACGCCGGCAAAACGGCCCTAAGAATAAAACCGATTATAATGATGACCGGTAATATCATAAAAATTCCCATCATAGAGTGAGAAAACAAGAAGATGAAGAATAACAGCATAAAAGGAAGACCTAATATACCTCGTCCGTGCCAACGGCGTCTTCTATATCCTCGATATCGCATCGTGTATGTCCTTCTGTGTGTGAATGAGTAAAATCTTGTTACTTTGGTTTCTTCTACGTAGTTATACGAAATCTATCTGCTGTAATAAAATATAACAGATAGTTATTTATTTGTCAAGCTCAAGCATATGGTGACTCTTCAGGTCTCTTTACCTGTTAAATCCTCACTGCCTTCGGCAGTTCGCAGAGGTTTTTGTGTAGTTGCATGGTG
>WNFB01005490.1_pt1 | contig 11322 bp, 8 predicted proteins | sample 5400501 | NCBI WGS metagenome assembly WNFB01 (sample SAMN13153341, study PRJNA577476) | soil metagenome | isolation source: 200 cm saprolite under Douglas fir tree site 2 hole 1 | place: USA:California | collected 2015-04-18 | reverse complement strand
GACGCCGCGCATGTGCATCAGGACCACGGACAGGCGCAGCCGCCGCGCCAGCTTAGCCACCGCCGGATCGGCGCGCAGCGCGGAAATATCATTCAGGATTTCAGCGCCGGCGGCGCAGGCGGCTTCCGCAACGGCGGCCTTCTGCGTGTCAACGGAAATGGGAATCTTGAGCCGGCCGCGCAAAGCTTCGAGTACAGGCAGCACCCGGCGCAGCTCTTCTTCCGCCGAAACCGTCGCCGAGCCGGGCCGGGTGGATTCGCCGCCGATATCGAGCAAATCCGCGCCGGCGCGCTCGATTTCAAGCGCGCGGGCAACGGCGGCCTGCGGGTGGAGGTAAAGCCCGCCGTCGGAAAAACTGTCCGGCGTGAGGTTGAGCACGCCCATGATGAGCGTGCGCTCGCCGAGCACAAGGGTGCGCGAGCGCAGGAAAAGGCGGAATGTTCTGCGCGCAGGCATGGGAAGCCTTGGAAGCACAGAGGAACACAGATAAACACAGATGGCAACGGGAAGGAGCGTGGCGCTGCAAGCGGGAAGCGGAGAGGTCCCTCGACTCGCGCGACCCCTCGCGGCGCCGGGCTCGCTGGGGATGACAAGCGCGGTTAGTGCTCGGCGGCGGGGACGTAGTAGGAAACGCGATACGCCAGGCGCACACCGGCGGCGCCGGGCGCTTCCGGGCGCAGCTCGACGCGGAGCGAGCGCCAGCCCGGCCGGAAAAGACCCGCGCGCGGATAATACCCCAGGGTGTACTGCGCGCCGAGATTCTCGGCGATGCTCCGGTAAACCTCGCCAAGCGTTCCGGCCTCGCGCAAAAAGAAAAGCTTTCCCCCGGCGCGGCGTACCAGTTCGGCCAGATAGAGCGTGTAGTGCGGCATGCCCAGCTCGCGCGCTTCCGGCGTGACCAGCATCTCGCTGCGGCGGGCCGCAAGCCACGCTTCGGTCATGGCGCGCGGGCGCGGCTGCGTGGAAACGGCGTACAGCTCCACGCCCGCGGCAGCCAGCGCGCGGGAAACATCCTCGAAGGTCAGCCGCGCGGAAGTCTCTGCGGGCTGCGGCAGCATGCTGGCGGGATCCCAACGGAGCCCCAGGCCGCTATCCTGGCCGTCGGTGAGCAGGACCATGGCTTTCCGCCCCGGGCGCGGCGGATCGCCGAACAGGGCGCGCGCGGCGAGGTACACGGCCCGATAGATGTTCGATTCTTTCGAGTCGGCCACCTGCGACAACGCAGGCGAAGCGATGGCGCGCTCGAGCAGCGCGCGGTCGCGGGAAAACGGGAGCAGGAGCTGCGTCTCGCCGGCGAAGGCCACGACGGCCACTTCATCGTCGGCCGCGAGGTGTTTCGCCAGCGTGCGCGCCGCCGCTTTCATTTCCGCCAGTTCTCGGAAGACGCTGGGGCTCGCATCGAAGACCAGGGCGATGCTGGCCGGCCGGCCCGAAGCGTCCCAGTGCGCGATGGCCTGCTCGACGCCGCCCTCGAAAAGACGAAAATCTTCACGGGCCAGGCCGCGCAGAGGCGCGCCGCCGGCGGCAAAGGCGTTGCAGGCCACTTCTACCAGGCGCACCTGCGCGCGAATCGTTCCCGGCGCCGGAACGTCCGGCGGCGAAGGGCCGCGCAATTCTCCCGTGGCGGAATCGCGCCCAAGTTTCAGGTCGCGGTCCAAGCGCCGCGGCCGGGGCAGCTTGCCCTTCGGCGCGGGCTGCTGCGGAGGCCGGGCCGCAGCCAACGGGACCAGGAGTCCGAGCCACGCGCTGGTGAGGGCCCAGGCGAAAAGACACCGCGGGATTTTGCGCGCAGTCTGCACGGTGGCAGTATGCCAGAGCGGAGGCGGTCTCAGGCTGTACCGAGGGGGCTATTCGAGGTCGAAGTCGCGGAGAGGTTTTTCGACGGGCTGGTCTTTGGCCTTCTTCAGCGCTTCTTCAAACTTGCGGGTCAGCACGTCTTCTTTTTTCTTCTCCGCTTCCCAGGACTCGCGGAATTTATCCTCGCGGCGCTGCGCCTGTTCCTGGAGAATACGCGCGGCATCGTTGATATCCACATCGGGCGCGGTCCTGGGCGGAGGCTGGTGCGAGAGGACGACAGCAAGCTGCGGATCGATCTGGAGTTTCGACCGGCAGCAGGGGCAGGCGACTTCGATGGGCGGCGCAGCCTTCTTGGCCATGGGGGTATTGTACGTCAAATGGCGTTCCGCGGAGACTCGGTGCGGCGGTTAAGCGGGAGCAGCCGCGGAGAGATTCAGCCTTTGCTGAAGCCGGGTGCGGGACGCAGCTCAGGGCGCGCCGCGGGCTTGGGTTCGGCGCCCGGGACGGGCTGTGGCGGAGAGGGCGGCGCCGGGAGCACCTTTTCCGGGAGCGGCTTGCCTTCGATGAGCAGCTTGAGCTCGGCGGCATCGAGCACTTCGCGCTCGAGCAGCGCCTGCGCGATGCGCTCGAGGGTATCGCGGTGAGTCAGTAGGATCTGGCGCGCGCCGTCGTAGCACAGGGAGACGATCTTTTTCACTTCCTTGTCAATCTGGATGGCGGTGTCTTCCGAGTAGTCGCGGTGCTGCGCGATTTCGCGGCCCAGGAAGATGGCCTCTTCTTTCTTGCCGTAGGCCAGCGGGCCGAGCTCGCTCATGCCCCATTCGCAGACCATGTTCCGGGCGATCTCTGTGGCGCGCTCGATATCATTGCCCGCGCCGGTGGTGATGTGGCCGAGGAAAATCTCTTCGGCGGTGCGGCCGCCCATGAGCACGGAGAGCACGCCCTGCAGGTATTCCTTGGTGTAGGTGTGCTTGTCGTCGATGGGCAACTGCATGGTGACGCCCAGGGCCATGCCGCGGGGGATGATGGTGACCTTGTGCAGCGGATCGGCGCCCGGAGTCATCGCGGCCACCAGGGCGTGCCCGGCTTCGTGGTAGGCGGTGTTGCGCTTTTCTTCCTCGGACAGAATCATGGACTTGCGCTCGACGCCCATGAGCACCTTGTCCTTGGACATCTCGAAATCGGCCATCATGACGAATTTGCGGCTCTGGCGCGCGGCCCACAGTGCGGCTTCGTTGACCAGATTAGCCAGATCGGCGCCGGAGAATCCGGGGGTGCCGCGGGCGAGGGTGGAAAGGTCCACGTCTTCGGCGAGCGGCACCTTGCGCGTGTGCACGCGCAGGATTTCTTCGCGGCCCTTGATGTCCGGGCGCGGCACCACCACGCGGCGATCGAACCGGCCGGGGCGCAGCAGCGCGGGATCGAGCACATCGGGGCGGTTGGTGGCGGCGATCAGAATCACGCCTTCGTTCGATTCAAAGCCGTCCATTTCGACCAGCAGCGCGTTCAGGGTCTGCTCGCGCTCGTCGTGGCCGCCGCCCAGGCCGGCGCCGCGATGACGCCCCACGGCGTCAATTTCGTCGATGAAGATAATGCAGGGAGCATTCTTTTTGCCCTGTTCGAACAGGTCGCGGACGCGACTGGCGCCGACGCCGACGAACATTTCCACAAAGTCCGAGCCGGAAATGGAGAAGAACGGGACGTTGGCCTCGCCGGCAATGGCGCGCGCCAGCAGGGTCTTGCCCGTGCCGGGAGGACCGACGAGCAGCACGCCTTTGGGGATGCGCCCGCCGAGCTTCTGGAACTTCTGCGGGTCTTTCAGGAAGTCAATGATCTCCTGCAGCTCTTCCTTGGCCTCGTCGATGCCGGCCACGTCCTTGAAGGTGGCTTTTTTCTGCTGCGCGGTGAGCAGGCGCGCGCGGGATTTACCGAAGCTGAGGGCTTTATTCCCGCCGGCCTGCATCTGGCGCATCATGAAGATCCAAAAGCCGACCAGGAGGAACAGCGGCGCGGCGTTCAGCAGGAAGGTGACCCAGTCGCCGCGACTCACTTCCTTGACGCGGATGCTGACGCCCTTATCGCGCAGCTCTTTGGCCAGATCGGGCGTGCCTTCCTTGAAAATGGTGACGCGGAATTTTTTGTTGGCTCTGACGGCCTCGCGGTACTCGCCTTGGGCTTCGTAACTGTTGGGGGAAAGATACAAGGTGACGTCGCTGACGTTGCCGCGATCCACCTGAGCCATGAACTCGCCGTATCCGGGCTCGTCTTCATTGCGGGATTGCCCGCTGACCGCGACCATTTTCCACAGAAACACGCCCAGCAGGATGATGAACATCCAGAACAAAATCGTTTTTACGGTCGAACTCGAGTTCACGGCTTCCTCACTTATTGCGCGCGTTGGCCGGGGTGGCGCACTCCCTGGGGACTGCCGCCGGGAAGCAGACCCACATAAGGCAGATTCCGATACCAACCCCGTGCGCCGCCCATTCCATAACCCGCTAGATACTTAGATGCAGAAATAAAGCCAAAGTAATCGGGCTTGATATCCACCTTGCGATCCTGCGGCTTATCCAACAGCACGGCGACGCGCAAAGACCGCGGGCGGCTTTCCTGCAGCCGCTTCAGCAGGAAATCCTGGGTGACGCCGGAATGCAGCACGGCGTCGATCACCAGGACGTCGCGATCCTTCAGCTCCGGCTGGCGGCTGAAGAAAACCTCCCGGCGGTCGTAGCCACCCATCTGCACATCGCGCATTTCGGAGCGCACAAAGTGGCAGACCACCGGCCGGTTGATGCGGCGCAGCAGGTCGGCAGCAAAGACGAACGCGTTTTCCAGCATGATCACCACGTCCACCGTGCGCCCGGCGTAATCGCGGGAAATCGTGCGCCCCAGGGTGGCCACGCGCGACGACAGGCGCGCCGTGGAGTACACCACCTTCAAACTCTGCTTCACAGCGCTTCCTCGGCAATCAGCAGACCCGTTTTCGTGCCCGCTTGCGCAGCGAACTCCTCGGCGACCGGCAGGCCTCGGGCCCAGGCCAGCGCGCCGGCGCTGGTCAGCACCGGCCAGCCGGGCCGCTCGCGGAAGGCCACGCGGTTTTCGAGCAGCAGCCGCTTCAACTTGCGAGTCCTCCGGCGACCGAGCGGTCGATAGGAGTCGCCAGGGCGCCAACTGCGGAGTACCAGCGGTGGGCGAAGCCGGTCTGCGTCGAGAGCTTCCGCCTGCATCTTAGTGTCGCGCGCATGCGGAGGCCAGTCAATGACTTTCAAGCGAAAGCGCCTCCCGATTTCCGGAACTGAAATAGCGGCCGAACCCGTCGTCTCCAGACTGACTACATACTGATACGCAGGCTCGCTGCGAACGGTTGCGTGCCCCGCCGGGCGGCCGGTTCGCCCTTCTGCCCGGGAAAAAACCAGCTGGTCGAAGCTTCGGTCGACCACGACGCCGCCGGGCAGGTGCGCGCGGTGCCCGCTCAAACACTCCCGGGCCAGGTGCATGACTTGGTCCACATGCTTGGAGGTCATCTGGCCGCGGTCGTCTTTCAATTCCTGGAAAATCCTGCGCAGCAGCCGCTTGCTGAGCGCCGGGAAACTTTGGCCCGCGGCACCCGGGAGCGCGAGAGGCGCAAGCAGATCCGGGATGCGCAGGGAAAGCCCGGCGGGCGCGCGCTCGACAAGGGCTCGGAAGCGATCGTCCACCAGCGCCGTCCAGAAGACCTCATCTTCGCGAGCCAGCCGGGCGAGCCGATTCAGGCGCTCCACGACCCCCGGAGCGAAATTCTGCTCGAGTTGCGGCAGCACCCCGTGGCGAATGCGGGCGCGCAGGCGCGTGCAGTCTGCATTGCTGCGGTCCTCGCACCAGGCTTGTCCGGCGGCTTGGAGATAGGCGCGCAATTCCTGCCGGCGCACGTCCAGCAGCGGCCGCACGATCGGCCCCGCAACCGGGTAGATTCCGCCGAGGCCCGCGGGACCTGTGCCGCGGAGCAGATGCGCCACCAGCGTTTCGGCCTGATCGTCGGCCGTGTGCGCCACGGCCACGCGGGTGCTGCGGCGCGCCTCCGCGAGCGAGGAGAAAAACCGGTAGCGCAAGCGCCGGCCCGCATCTTCGAGGTTCCAGCCGTGCGCGCGGGCCTGCGCGGCGACATCCTCGCGCGCACAAACAAACTCCAGGCCGCGTTCGGCGGCCAGTTGCGCGACAAACTGTTCGTCGGCATCGGCATCGGCGCCGCGCAGCCGGTGATTGAAGTGCGCCACCAGCAGCCGCACGCCGAGCGTATCGCGCAGGTCGTCAAGCAGCCGCAGCAGGGCTACCGAATCGGCGCCGCCCGAGACGGCCACTCCCACGGTTTCGCCCGGCTGGAGCATGCGGTGCTGCGCGAGGGTTTCGAGAACCCGGCGATGGAGTCTGGCCTTGATGGGCGGAGGGGGCACGATTGTCTCGCAACCATGTTAACAGCCGCGCCGCGGGCTGTTCAAATCGCCTCCGGCGCAGCCGCAAAATTAAAAAGGCCCAAAGTCCCCGCAACGCGGAACTCCGGGCCAGTGGCGGAAAAAACCGCGGGCTAGATCTGATTGGTCATCTGCTGGGTCATCAGATCGCGGCTATAGGCGATCCTGCGATCCAGCGCGACAGCGGCAAAATAGGCGCAGCCCTCGCGCTCGTGTTCCGCCCACTGGACCACGGCGGGCGCCAGGGTCGACAGCAGAGCCCGCAGCCCGCTCAGCAGCCTGTAGTACAGGCGCACGGCGCGGAACGCGTGGTGGTCGTTGCCGGGCTCCGGGCACAACTGGGCGAGCTGCACCAGGCGCCGGAATTCTTCCGCCTTGACGAGGCGGTTGTGGATCCCGGTGATCTCGCGAGCGTGCTCGGAAAGCTCCTGCTTGGTGCCGGCAGCGATCACCGAGCGGCAGTAGGACACAAAGAATTGCAGCAACGCCGCAAGGGAAACGACGAAGATGAGCGCGGGAATCATCGGTTCGACGCGGCCACACGCGCCGTGGCGAGCCTCGCCTCCTCCGGAACTTTCATGAACGTGTAGGCCCAAGACAAAGGCAGCAGGAGGGCCATCAGCGGCGGGGTATATTGCCAGATCAAGAATTGCGGGTAGAGATTCCGAAGAGCGTAAGTTGCCGCAAAGACGCTGAAGTATACGCCCAAGGCCAGAACCACCTGGATGAGCCGCGTGCGCGCCTCGCGCAGCTTCATCATGGCGCCCCACAGCAAGTAGGTGAGCACCACGCCCACGAAATACAGATTCTGCGACAGCTCCACGACGAACCGCGTCAGCAGCTTGTCGGTTGAGCCGATGACGACCTGATAGGAGAACCAGGCCGTGACCCCCAAGAGCAGGGTGGCTCCCAAGCGCAAGTGCTGCTTGGCTCCCAATTCTTGAAACACCAGGGAGTAGAGTCCCATCAAGGCGAAATACAGGAAGATGGTCAGCAGAGCGTCGGAGAAATAGTAAAAGTAGAAGTACTGCACGGAGGTATAGCCGTAACGTACAAAAATGAACGTCCGCGTTCCACTGAGAATGAGGGAGGCTGAAATGTACAACAGAAGAGTGAAGTAACGGCTCACCGAACGCGAGCGAAGGATACACACCACTACGACGGCCTGCGCGATATCCCCCGCAAACCAAAGAACATAATCTAGTGGACCAAGCACGCGGCTTCTTTTCTCGGCGCCTGGTCCAGACAACCTAACCCGCGCTAGGTCCTATCTGTTCCAGGGCGATGGAGGAACCGGTCCCGTTCCGTTCATCCATGGTGACGGGGGAACTGGCCCTGTCCCGTTCATCCATGGTGACGGGGGAACTGGCCCCGTGCCATTCGCCGTGAGAACCGGCGCCGCACTGTTCACAGAGGCAATGTTGCGGAGTCCAACCGCCCCTGCCAGCACGAGCATGACCACCACAACCACCGACAACCACCTATTCATAGTCCCTCCGTGGGACGCTAAGCGGAGGGAGTATAGGTGGCCAGATCCCGTTTTGGGACCTATTCTAGTGGTTTGTGTCTAAACGATAAACACCCCCGGCTTTGACCGCTCCGGCGGCTTTTTTCCTCCGCCGGGGAACGGCCAGTCGGTCTCCTGGTTTTCCGTGAGCAAGGGTATGGGTTAGAAGAAGCCGGGTCAACGGTACGACAGTACTACTAGTACCCATGAACTGGGCGCCGGGGACGCTTCGACCGCTTTTCGCTTTCGCCGCTTGACACTCTGCCAAGGCAGTCCTTACCATGTGTTTGTCTCGCCATTTGCCGGTGTAGCTCAGGGGTAGAGCGAGGGTCTCATAATCCCTAGGTCGTGGGTTCGAGTCCCACCGCCGGCACTACGTTATCCCCCTTGGTGTCAAGAAGATGTGCCGCTGTGTGCCGACGGGCTTCTAGCGCGCCAGGCGTGGCCTCATACCACCAACCGTGCCTCGCGAACAGGGGCGCCGTAAAGGCGGTGCCCTGAAGGGTGGCGCTATGTACGCACCTCTCATGTGCTGCCGTGAGGGCGCCGCGGCATTCGCAAGAGTGTCCGGGCCGGGTGGGGTCTCAGAAGCGGAAAAGGTAAGAAACCTTCACGAAAAACTGGCGGCCGTCGTTGGTGACCAGCCTGCGAGTGCGCAGAAAATTTCCGCTAGAATCGAGGCCGAGGGCCGGATCGAGATTCTGCAGGTTGCTGTTATAGCCCACGTAGACGACCGTACCGGGGTGGAGCAGGTAGGTAATCAGAAAATCGAAGTTGAGGTTCTTGGTGGTCTGCAGCGACGTCAACCGGGCGTTCGCGAGCGTAGCGGTGTACTGGGTGATGAAGCGCACGGAGAGCTCGCGATTGATCTGGTAATTCCATTTCGAGCGGATGATGTGGTTGGTGAAGACGCTCGCGGCCGTACTGCCCGAGCGCAGGCGCGTGAGCAGGTAGCTGTTGTCCAAGGTGAGCCGCGTGATGGGGCGCAGCGTCATGCCGCCGTTCCAGTAGTTTGCCCGCGCGGAGACGGGCGGCCCGGCAGCGGGAACGAAATTCGTCTCCGTGCCCCAGCCCGCTTCGCCGCCGGCAGAGAGCCATCTAAGAAATGCGGTGTTGTAGAAGACGCCGTGATGGTGGAGCGGGTAGTCGCGATCGGCGGGCAGCGCAGAGAAATCGCCGGGGCGCAGGCGTTCGCGCTTGACGTTGACAAAGGCGCCAAAGTTGGTCTGGCGCTTCAATTCAAACTGATAATTGACGTTGACGAAGTGTTCCAGCCGCGTGCCGTCGTGGCTCCACAGGCTTTCCTGGAACGCCGCCGGACCGTGGCTGATCAGGTGTTTGCCTTCGGGGCGGAAGCGGTAAAGGAAGAAGTTGCTGAACCGGCGGATATCCGGCCGCTGGAAGAAACCCGTGCGGGTAACGAAGCCGGGGCTGTTGTCGAGGAAGTAGGTGTTGAAGATCAGCTTGCGGCTGTTGCGCTCCGCGTAGATGCGGTAGGCCGGGCCGGCGGAGTAGGTGCCGTCGAGATTTCGGGTTGAACTGGCCACGGCCTGCGTGTTGCCCGCCCAGTTGGGCCCGAGTTTCCAGCGGAGATCGACGCCGCCGACGCGATTGAACTCGCCGGCAAAATCACGCTCGGCGTAAATCACGCCCACCGTGGAGCCTTTACCGATGTCGCGGTTCACGCGAAGCACGTCAAAATGCGCGCGCCGGCCGGAGAGCGGATCGTTGTCGGGGACGATCTTTCCCGGCGAGCGGTCGTCGGCGAACAGCGCGCCGATCGCGTAGGGCCCCACTTTGCCGGTCAGCCGCGCGGCGATCAGCGGGTCGCGGATACGCCGCGTGAACAGCAGCGTGACCGGCGTGTCGAAGAAGCTGGCGTTTTCCAGGAAGAACTGCCGCTTCTCCGGAAAAAACACCTCGAAGCGCTGATTCACCGTCACCTGCGGCTCGTCGGATTCCACCTGGCTGAAATCCGGATTCAAGGCCAGGTCGAACACCAAGCGGTCCTTCAGGATGAGCTTGGATTCCAGGCCGGCCCTGCCGTCGGCAGCTTTCTTGTCGAACACCGGGTGCAAAGGATCGCGGTCGTCGATCTGGCGGAACGACCGGAACACGCCGTAGGGCACCAGCTGAATGTTCCGTCCGGGAGAAATGCGCTCGAGGCCATCCAGGCTGCCCTCTTGATTCAGCAGGCCGTTCACGCGGCTGGTGACTCGCGGCCAGTACGAAGATTCATTCAGCCGCGGGATGACGCGCTGCAAAATGATTCCCCAGCTATGCCCGGAGGCGGGAAACCGCAGGCTGCGGAACGGAATCGCCATCCAGACCACATAACCCTGCGGGGTCAGCTTGCCCTGCGAATCCCAAAGCGTGTCGAACGAGTCGTCGTAACCCGAGCCCTCTGCGTAGAGCCGGTCGAGCTGGATCCCGAGCGGATTGCAGACAAACGAGTACGCGCGGCGCTGGTCGTGGAAAGAATCGAGCATGATTTCGACCAGATCGTCATCGTAGACATTCTCGCGGCGCGTCATGCGCGCGCGGATCTGTTGAGGCTGGGTGTCAAAGGCGACAAAAACTGCGTACAGTCTGTTGTCGTCGTAGCCCAGATACACCACGGTGCGCTGCGAGGCGGGCTCGCCGTCCTTCGGATCGCGCTGGATGAAGCCTTCGACCTTGGCCAGTTTGCCCTGTAGCGCAGCGACGGGCTCCATGCCCAGAAAATCTTCCAGTGCCGGGGGGCGCTCCACACGCGGAATGGACACAGCCGGAAGCGGCGGCTTATCGGCCGCGCGCACCGAAGCCGGGCCGAGCCCCAGCCCGACACAGAACGCCAGAGTCCCCGAGACCCCGATCCGGGCAACCGTGCGAATAAGAGCCTCCGCGACGATCCCACACCCCTTCTAGCAGACTTAGACGCTCGTTCGGGGCAGGAAGTTCGCCCACCGTGCGCCGGGGATGCGACGCCCGCATCCCTGCGAGAAGAGGTTTGACAGCCTCGCGCTCCTGCTGCAGGATGGCCCGCCTGTCTTGCACTGCGAATGCCGATCGCGAAAAACACGCTGATCGTGGTAAATCCGGCCTCGGGCGGCGGAAGAGGCCGGCGTGCCCGGGGGCAGGTGGCCGATTTCTTGCATGGGCAGGGTTTTTCCGCAGATTTTGTTGAATCCGGGGCTGCCGGAGAGGTCGAGCAACACGCCGCGCAGGGCGCCCGCGCCGGGTACGGCTCGATCGTCGCCCTAGGCGGTGACGGCACCTTCCAGCAGGTCGTACGGGGAACCTGGGGCGTTCCGGTGCGGCTGGGCTTGCTTCCCGCGGGCGGCGGGAACGATATCGCTGCCGCGCTGGGCATTCCGCCGGACCCGGTCGCCGCAGCCGCCGTATTTCTGCATTCTAAGCCGCGAGCCATGGACGTGGCGCGCGTTCGGCTCGCGCGCGGCCCGGAAAGGCTTTACCTGGGCGGCGGCGGTCTGGGCCTGGACGCGGCGGCCGCGCAAATGGCCAACGGCCGATTCCGGCATTTGCCCGGTGCGGCGCGCTACGTCGCCGCAGCGCTCTGGGCACTGAAAG
>WNFB01019064.1_pt1 | contig 11324 bp, 12 predicted proteins | sample 5400501 | NCBI WGS metagenome assembly WNFB01 (sample SAMN13153341, study PRJNA577476) | soil metagenome | isolation source: 200 cm saprolite under Douglas fir tree site 2 hole 1 | place: USA:California | collected 2015-04-18 | reverse complement strand
TTCTTGTTTCCTGCACGCCTTTACACAACTTTCGTTATGGCGTCAATACTAAAGGGTGCCACTCCAGTAGATAACATGCGCGTTCACAAGTAGATGACTCAAGCAGAATGTCTATTCGTAGATGCGCAGCAGCGAGTTATGGCGCGAAGCCCTGGTAGTTGACAGGATAAGCATTAGCTCCGTTTACCCCTCTTAGGTGGGATATTACAATCCTCTGTTTTTGGGGGTCGGGGGACTTTACCAAATTGGCAAAAAAGTAAGTACCCTGACTCGTATTCCTGGAGTGGTGACTTCAATAAATTGGCTCTGTATGGAGCTTCTAGTGAGAATAGGGCGGGAGGAAATCGAACCTTTACGAGCTCACAGGTCTGGGGATTTTAAGTCTCTCTGGAGTCTGAACCCAGGCTAGAAGGGGCTTCGCGTGTGTGAGACTGCTTCTAGCTCTGGGGATATTGCCGGGCTGTTTGGGAACGAAAGAACAGAGGCGACAAGGTGATGGACGGGCTACCAGCGGAAAATGAGGCTAGCCAGTATACCAAGCGTAAATACGACAAAGATACCAGTCTGGATGCGGCGGAAGAGACGCTGGCTTCGGCTCTGCGTCTTCGTCATCGTCCATTGAGGGATAAGCTGGATAACCATAATAGCAAAGAGAATCCAAAGAAAGCCACCACTTCTGACAACATCGACGGAATGCACTTGTGCAAGGACCAGACCAACAGCAGCTACGGTGGCGATGAGACCCATAGCAGTCAGACCAATCCAGGCGACGGGATTGTGGCGCTGTGTGCTCAGAACGAGCACGAAGTAGCCAAACACCATGCCAATAAGACTGATAGCGATGACCCAGTTCAGGATGGAAGAAACTTCCATCTATTATTTCCTCTCTGCTTCTTTGTCGGTTCTTCAGGGACCTGGCAAGGGGAGAATGTGCCTCTCCCTGCTAGTGGCAAGCTGTGAACAACCGCTATACTATCAGATTATAGCGACCATTTGTATTGTATAGTTTCTCTCAACCTTAAACTAGACGAAAAGAGGCATTGGTTGGTGTGTTACCTGTTGCAAGTTTCTTCGTACCACTGAATGGAATACAATGGGGACTTTTGATTCGCTAAATGGGATCTCTTGTGCTTTTGTGGGTCTCTGTATCCGCATGCGGTAGAGGGTCAGTAGTGGGCAAATCTTACTGCTACTTTTTTTAGTATGGATCGACCTTGTGCGTGCTCAGTTTGAAAAGAGCGCAAAACAGACAACAGACGTTGACTTCAGCGCGATCTCTTATGAGAGAGACGGGCGGTAACCTGGTCACATGGTGCGAGGGGGGAGAACAATGAAACTACTGGTCGTTGATCCTGATCGTGATTTAGTAGAAATGCTCACGAGCTGGCTAAAAACGCTGGGGTATGAGGTCTACCGGGCCTATACAGCAGAGCGTGCAAAGCTCGAGTGGGAGGAACGGCAGCCAGACCTCGTCTTGTTGGACACGGCCTTGAAGGACGTGGATGCGTTAGCGATGTGCCGGGAGATGCGATACAAGCATGATGCCCTGGTGTTCGTGATCACCGATGGCAAGGATGTGCAGGATGAGGTGCGCTGTTTAGAATCCGGTGCAGACGATTATTTACGCAAACCTTTCTTTCCCACACAACTGTTAGCGCGTATCCATGCCCTGAGCAGGAGAGGGCGTTCCACCCTCGCGCAGAGTCCTTCTTCCATCATCACCGTTGGCCCCATGCGTGTCGATTCGCTGCATAACGAGGTCCTCGTGGATGGGAGAAAGGCCCGCCTCACCCCTATAGAGAGTAAGCTCCTGCATTTGCTGGCTGTCAATGCGAATCATGTCTGTACGGCCAGCCAGATTGTTTCGCACGTCTGGGGGTTCGGCAACGATGGAGATACTTGCTTGATCAAGGCACATATTCGCCATTTACGCCAGAAGGTGGAGCCGGACCCGGGGAAGCCGACCTACATTCTCACCGTCCCGGGCGTCGGCTATACACTTGCTTGTGAGCCATGACCTCGATGAGGCTCCTCACTTTTCCCCAGCTAACAAGTTAAGCATTTATATAGCTGAGTTTGACATGCCTTGCATGTAATGTTCTAGAATGACCTATGCAACTTTCAAAGGGTGCGGAAATGAGGCTTCTTGTATCATGAGAAGTGCTTCTCCTGTCAGGGATGAACAGCCGGATGCAGAGCGCTGAGGGCATCTGGTTCATGAGAAAGGAGTGCAACAGACCGTGCAGACCAATGTCTTGCCAGTAGGAAGTCTAGTCGATGTGACCAGTTATGGCCCCTTCAGAGGGCTTAAAGGCACCGTCCAAATGGTCAATACGATAGCTGATGAGGCAGAAGAGCCGTTTTGCTTTTACCTCGTCGCTCTGGAAGGAACGCACATACAAGAGCCCATTTGGTTTGAACACAATGAGGTAGAGGTGGCTGAAGTAGTCGCTTCTCCTTTGGTTGTGGTTTAGGTAAATGTTGAGCGCACCGGAGAAAGTGCAAGTGGGTACCCATTTTTGCTGCCCGAAAACGTCGCTAAGGCATGAGGTCACGCCAGGCTAGAAGCGGAATGAGAGGCGCAGGCAAGAAAAAAGCCCGAGGGAACGTACCCCTCGGGCTTCCACCCCCACTTAACTTCTTGCAGATAGCCAGGATACTTACCCCCTATCCAGCTATCTCCCCAGGACTGCTAATACAAGTATGCTACCCTTGCCATGTATCCACCCTGGTCCCAACGAGAATTCCCTCCACGTCTCAGGATCATCTTTCCTGATCACAGTGCAACTATACCACGCCTTCCTTACAAACCTGTGATAGGCGCACTATGACGATTTTTTCACATTTCACCTGGCCGGGAAAAGAAAATAATTACAGTTCGTTCAGCATTTGCCAGTCTTGCGTAAAACGCTCGATAGCCTCTTCTGTCAAGGGGTCCGTTATCGATTTGATACTCGCTGCCAGAATGCGCGTGGGCAGATGGGCGTTGTGCAGCAGATCAGCCATCTCGGCTATACGCTCGCTGGCATCGATACCTGAACGTTCCAGGCGTCCATAGTACGGGATAATGAACTCTGCCCCGACCATTGCAGCGCTATAGGCCTGGGCCACAGAAGTCACTGCCGTGAATGTGATACGCTGTTGTTGCTCCTTCAGCCGACGTGCTACACGCATACCGGTATGTGTCATGGGAATCTTGGGGATCACGCGACCGGGTGCAGCCTGGATGTATACAAGTGCCTCTGCATACATCTCTTCTTCCCCGCTTGCTCCAGGCTGCATGAAAATAGTACCGGCTACATTACGCAGTAATGCGTCAAGCACGCCCTGTGGGCTCAGGTCCTGGCCGCGTTCTCGTGCTGCCAGTAATATTGTCGGGTTGGTGGTCACGCCCGCCAGAGGCACCGTTTGCGCGACATTCATGATATCATGGAGAAACGCACTATCGATATAGAGGGCCATGTTTATGCTCCATTCTTCTTTACTCGGTGATACTGTACAGCTTGCTATCGATGATCGGATCTTGATCCTCAACTCAGCGGCAGATCCGTTCGTGCCACAGGCCGCGCAACAGGTCGTCGCCGGCGAGCTACTACTTGCCGAAGATAACATCGCTTTACTACAATCGGCATATTCCGCGCTCGAGCGAGAAAATACCAGGCCGGGCGGACGCAACTCGTTGAGCCGCTACAGGCATGTTCCTTTCCACGAGTATACTTTACACGAAGCGGCTGCGACGATTGATGTAGCTGTTATGAATATGTTATACCAGCCAAGCAATGCCTGGCTGATCTATGGACTACAGGTAGCCGGTTATGCGCTCAAAGCGGGCGGGCGTCTTTATGTTGTAGGAGCCAAGGATCGCGGTGTGCTGTCCATGGCAAAGCGTATGCAGGCACTCTTTGGCAATGTCGAGACTCTACAGATCAGCAAAGGACAGCGCGTGCTCTGCTCTCACAAGATGGACGAAGAAACCAGACGAATGGATGCCAGCCAGATCTCACTGGTACCCGCCGTCTTCGCGGAGGGCAAGCTAGACGAGGGGACGCGCCTCCTGATAGAGGCGCTGGAGGTACGTGTAACAGACGTTGCCCTGGATATTGGCTGCGGAGCAGGTTTTATAGGCATACACGTTGCGCGTTTGGCGAGTAAAGGCCAGGTGACGATGCTCGATGCCAGCCTGGCTTCGGTGGAGATGGCACGCCGCATGGTGGAACAAAGCGGCCTGGCTAACGTGCAGGTGTTGCCCAGCCATGGTGTCCAGGCTGTACGGGCGCAGCGTTTTGACCTGGTCGTAACCAACCCCCCCTTTCACCTCGCGGGCATACAAACCACCGGGATCGCCGAGCGCTTTATCCGCGAAGCTGCCCAGGTGCTGCGACCGCGCGGACGCTTCTACCTGGTTGCAAATCGCTTTCTGAAGTACGAGCCAACGCTGCGAGCCAATTTTAAAACCGTTGAAGAGGTGGGAGGGAACACGCGCTATAAAGTATTGCGGGCGATGGAGCCAATAATGCGTAAGTATTAGGGCACGTGCAGGGACCACAAGGGCCCGCCCAATGGGCATCAACCGAACAAAAAGCTCATCAACATCCGTAGGGGCGAGGGTGGTGGAGCGGGGACGGGAGGGCCTTTATGGTCGCCCGCTCGTTCCCCCTAATAGACGTAGACCATTGCAGCCGTTTCGAGCCCTAAGTGCGGCTGTAGTAATTGCGAGCTATGACGGGGGTGAGCCACTTCTCAGAGCTGGTAAAGAATATGTAGGAGAAGAGAGGTGCAACTCCCTCTCCATTCGCGTGGTACAACCACCTGTAGTGCGAAAAGTCTGCTAAACCGAGCGTGATATGCATAATTTGCACACCTTTGAACACCATCTCATCTGCCTCTACACCTTGCGTCAACAGGCAAGGGAAAAAACCAAAAAAATAGGGCGCAAATGCGCCACAGTTGCGCCCTATTTTGAAAAAATACGGCGCGCCACAGTTGCGCCCTATCTGCCCGCAAGCAGCCACAGGCGCTCATTCGCCAGCACCTCTTCCCCCTCTCCATCTTTGATGGAGAGGGGGCCAGGGGGTGAGGCCCGCGACAATAGCGTCTATCCCGATTGACAACCCATCTCCAGGCTAGTATGCTTTATTAGCATGATGAAAGTGCGTTTATCATCACTTTTTTGGCCCAAACAATTAGGCCCTCGTTCAGGAGTACTGCATGTCCCCTGGTTCTATCACCCGGCCACGTCAGACATTTTCCTGGTTCCTGCTCATTCTGGCAAATATGCTCTGGGCATGCAGCTACGTGGCAGCCAAGGTTGTCCTGCGTGATATCTCCGTCAACATGATGAATGCGCTCAGGATGATCATTGCAGCCCTGGTACTACTGCCGCTGCTGATCGCCATGCGCAAAGAGCTGAACCTGACACGCCGTGACCTGCCCCAGCTCGCCCTGCTGGCAATTACGGGCTTCGTCGTCAATAAAATACTCGAATTTGGCGGGCTGGCCCTGACCACGGCCTCCGATGTGGCGCTGCTCATCTCCAGCGAATCTATTTTTACTGCCGCTCTCTCCTGGTTGGTGCTGCGCGAGCGTTTCAAGCCCCTGACCGGCGCTGCACTCCTGCTCGGACTGCTGGGAGTATACCTGATTATCGAGCGCAGCCTGGTTCCAAATATTCCTGCCGGCGGTGGTACCCTGCGCATTCTCGGAGACCTGATGGTTGTGCTGGCGTTAATCCTGGAGTCGTTTTATACTGTGCGCGGGAAGGCGCTGCTTGTGAAGCATTCACCCTTGCTGATAACTGCCGTTGCCATCGTAGGCAGCACTATCTTCTGGGTGCCCCTGGCAGGCGGAGAAATTCTGTACCACGGCTGGCACCCATTGAGCTTAACGGCATGGCTGGGCGTTGGCTGGCTAGCCATCATGTCTACTATTATCGCCTATCTCGCCTGGTTTAAGGGACTGACCAGGGTAGATGGCTCGGCCGCGGCATCGACGCTGTTTGTACAGCCGCTGCTCGGCACCTTACTGGCAATTGTATTGCTGCATGACCAGCTTTTACCCACTACCATCATAGGAGGGGTCATGATCATTGCAAGCGTCTATTTGATTTCGAGGCATTGAATACGATGAGCATCATACTCTATTTGAACGGCACCATCTACACCATGGATGCCATGCAGCCACGGGCGCAGGCCATGGCTATCGATACTGCCAGCGGGCGTATCCTGGCTGTGGGCGACAACGATGAAGTGCGCCGCGTGGGCGACAGGCATGCCGAACTGGTAGACCTGCGCGGCAAAACGGTGCTGCCGGGTTTCATTGACTCCCATATTCACCTGCTCTTCACCGCCTATCGTTCTTACTATATCGACGCAACAGCATGCGCGAGCGAGGACGACGTGACAGAGCTTGTGCGCCAGCGGGCAACGCAGACCCCCGCGGGCCAATGGATACTCGGCGGCCAGTGGGACAAGAATCTCTGGCCTGGGCAGCAGTTCCCCAGCAGGGCATCACTTGACGCTGCCGCGCCTGAACATCCCGTCGCCCTGTGGAGCAAAGACGGTCATCTTTTATGGGTTAACTCTTTGGCCTTGCAGCTTGCAGGTATCACAGCCGCGACACCGCAGCCGGCGAATAGCGCTATTTTGCGCGATGCTTCCGGCGAGCCTACGGGTATTTTGCAAGAAGAAGGCGCGACCTCCCTTGTCTATAAGATCATTGATAGGCGTGACCCGGCGCTAACTCGCCACCTGGTACAGAATAAGCTGCAAGAGTTGCAGCGTTCCGGCATTACCACCATCCACGACATCGAGGAGAGCGACGCGCTAAAGCTCTTCCAACAACTGCATGACGATGGCGAGCTGGGCGTGCGCGTACACATGATTCTGCCCCGTCGTATGCTGCCGGAGCTACAAGCGCTGGGGTTACGAGCGGGATTTGGCGATGATATGCTGCGCCTGGGTGGCATCAAAATCTTTGCTGATGGCACGCTTGGTTCGCAAACCGCCGCCATGCTTGACGGTTTTGAGGGCAATCCCGACAACCGGGGCATACTCGTACTGCCCGAACAGGAAATGAAGGAGACCGTGAGCGCCGCCGCCGAGCTGGGCATGAATATCGCCATTCACGCCATCGGCGACCGCGCGGTCCGTGTCGCGCTTAATTCGATCGAGCAGGCGCAGCGTCACCTCGCCGGATTACACTCAGGCCAGGCCATGCCGCGTTTGCGCTACCGCCTCGAGCATGTACAATTGATAGCCCCTGAAGACCTGGAACGCATGCGCCGTCTAGGGGTAATAGCCTCGGTGCAACCCTTCCACGCCGTTGCTGATCGCGACATCGCCGAACGCTACTGGGGCCAGCGTCACCGCCGCGCCTACGCCTACCGCACTATACAGCAGATGGGCATACCTCTCGCGCTCGGTTCCGATGCCCCTGTAGAGATATTTGACCCACTGCGTATACTCTACGCCGCCACCTTGCGTACCGATGCTACATCCCGGCGTCCGCCCTGGCTGCCAGACCAGGCGCTACCTGTTGCGCAGGCGCTCTGGGCTTACACAATGGGAGCCGCATACGCCGGCGCCGAGGAGGAAAGTAAGGGTTCGCTGATGGTGGGCAAGCTGGGGGACGCTGTGGTGCTACGCGAGGATATTTTGAGTGTGCCGCAGGAGAAGATGAGCGAGAACGGGGTGCAGGCGACGATTCTGGGCGGAAAGGTGGTGTACGGGGAAGTATAAGCGTCTTACAGAACTTTTAGCGTCGTTAGTATTCACGAGTGAGCCCGATAAAGAATGGATCACGTGGAGATTTAAACAGTTTCTCTTAATAGTAGGCAAACAGTTATAATGCCTGCTATAATGTGGTTACGAAGGTGAGCACATTAGGAGGAAGTTATGAAGACGCTTGAGGTAGACGAATTAACAAAACGTATCAACGAGATTTTACGCATCGTCGAAGAAGGCGAAACTATCGAGTTAACGAAAGGTGGCGAGGTCATCGCTCGTCTAGTACCAGCACGTAGGCCACAACAATCTATTGAACAGAATGCCGATGCAGTTTGGACCGATTTGGATCGTCTAGCAGCCGAAATTAGTGCTCATTGGCCTGCGGATGTCAGCGCTGTTGACGCGGTGCGTGATGTGAGGCGCGAACTATGATGGACGCCTCAGTTGTAGCGGACGCCAGTGTTTGGGTAAGTTGGTTGATAACTCACGATGCTAATCACGATGCTACTCGCCTTTGGATGAATCGTTACATTTCAGCTGGTGGTCTTCTTGTAGCTCCTGCGCTAGTGCTGATAGAAGTGGCATCGGCCATATCCAGGCAGACAAGACAAGTTGCGCAAGCAAAGAGAGTGGCAAAAGATCTGTCTTCTCTCCGTACAATACGAATTGTGTCATTAGATACTGTACTAGTATGGGCTGCAGTTAAGGTTGCTGCTGACCTGAAATTGCGTGCAGGGGATGCCACATACGTGGCAGTCGCTCAACAATTGAAAGTACCTCTGGTGAGTTGGGATAAAGAGCAATTGCAACAGGGCAGAAACCTCATCATAACTTACACTCCAACTACCTATACTTTTGAACAACCAGATCACCCATAGCATCCCAATTACAGGAAGAACACCCAAACCATGACATTGTTACAGTTCGTCCTCCTCTTCTTGGCCGCGGTCCTTGGAGGCGCACTCAACTCAGTTGCGGGAGGCGGAAGCTTCATCACATTTCCCTCGCTGATCTTCGCTGGTACCGGAGCTATCAAAGCCAATGCAACCAGCACAGTAGCGTTGTGGCCTGGTTCAGTAGCCAGTGCCACTGCGTACCGCAAAGAACTCGCATCACTGAATCGCCTGTTACTAATGGTGCTCGTTGGCACCAGCCTGGTAGGCGGAGTGCTCGGCGCTAACTTGCTGCTGCGCACCTCACAGTCAACTTTCGTCCAGTTAATACCTTACCTCCTGTTGCTGGCAACGCTCTTGTTTGCTGTCAGTGGCCCCATTACTTCTCTCCTGCGCAAGCGCGCCCAGGCTACACAGAAAACTCACCTTTCGTGGCTAAAACTGGCTAGCATCTCACTCGTGCAACTCGTTGTCGCTACCTATGGAGGCTACTTTGGCGGCGGCATCGGCATCATGATGCTGGCTTCGTTGGGACTCATGGGCATGGAAAACGTCCACGAAATGAATGCTTTGAAGACAGTTCTGCAAGCGAGCATCAATGGCGTTGCCGTAATTACCTTTATTGTTGCCGGGGCCGTGGTATGGCTCCAGGCGATTATTATGATCCTGGGCGGGATTGCGGGCGGCTTCGCTGGTGCCTATTACGCTCGCAAGCTCGACCAGCGTTTAGTACGCGCCTTTGTCATCCTTGTAGGCACCGGCTTGACGATCTATTTCTTTTTGAAATAGAAAAGAATGTATCCGTTTTTAGAGCCTGTGGAGTGTATAGTTTATATATCTATTTCTTTCGATGCAACTTTCAGAAAATGGACGCGAGATGAGGCAAAGAGAGACCGGTACAACCAACTCACAACTTCCCACCGATATTTCCAGTATACAGGCAGACAAGACAGGTACTATTGCCAGTAAAGACAATGGCGGGGAGCACGCCAACAAATGGGCTGTGCTCGCCATTCTCGCGGTCGGCGTCTTTATGGCGACGCTCGACACATCCATCGTCAATATCAGCCTACCCACCATCGCACGGTATTTTGGCGTTCCATTAAGTGGCGCTATCGAATGGGTGATTATTGCCTACCTGGTCGTCATTGCCGGCGTTCTCCTCTCCACCGGGCGCTTAGCCGATATGATTGGACGCAAGCCGATCTGGGTGGCTGGCCTGATCATCTTCACCGCAGGCTCTGCTATCTGTGGCGCTTCACTCTCCCTCGGCATGCTGATTGCCGCGCGAGCGCTACAGGGCTTAGGTGGCGCGTTCATCATGGCAATCAGCCCGGCCATGCTCACCAGCGCTTTCCCTGCGCATGAGCGAGGAAGAGCGCTCGGGATGAACGCCGTCATTGTGGCGCTGGGGGTAAGCGTTGGGCCGACGCTTGGCGGGATCATTACCGAACACTTCACGTGGCGCTGGATCTTCTATGTCAATGTCCCCATCGGTATTATCGGTGTAATCGCGACCTTGCGTATACTGACCGAGCGCATGCGCTGGGGGCGTGGACGATTTGATCCGCTGGGCGCGGTCTTGCTGGCAATTGGGCTGGTTGCCCTGACTATGGGGCTTTCATTCGGCCAGGAGTGGGGGTGGAACTCACCGTTGCTCATTGGCACATTAGTCGTCAGTGTACTTGCTTTAACAGGGATGGTGTTCGTTGAGCTGCGTGTCTCCGACCCCGTTATCGACTTTTCATTACTGAGACGCCGGGTTTTTCTCTCGGCCAACGTGAGTCTTGTTCTGTCTTTCCTGGCGCTCTTCGCCGTCAGTTTCATGCTGCCTTTCTACCTCGAGGAACTGCGCGGATTCTCGACCGAGGAAGCAGGTTTACTATTAACTCCGTTACCTTTGACGATCGCTGTCATTGCCCCGCTGAGCGGCTCGCTTGCCGATCGCATCGGCTCGCGCTGGTTAGCCGCCGGGGGACTGGCGATTGCCTGTCTTGGACTGGTGCTCATCAGTCAACTGAATGCACAAAGTTCGGTCTGGGACATCATCTGGCGCCTGGTGGTCACCGGCGTGGGCCAGGCCATGTTCCAGTCACCGAACAACAGCGCGCTCATGGGCGCTGCCCCACGTGATCAACAGGGTAGTGCATCAGGTTTCCTGGCAACCGGGCGCGTCGTGGGTCAAAGCGTCAGTGTGGCGATCGCGGGAGCCATCTTTGCCGGCTTCGGCGGCGCCGCAGCGGGCCGTGCACTCATCTCCAATCCCGCATTATCACCTGCAGGAATAAGCGCTCTGCAGCAAACATTTGCCACCAGCTTCCATGCCGCTTTTATCGCCTGCGCCGCCATCGCTGCCTTTGGCGTTCTAACCTCCCTTGTGCGCGGCAACGAGAAAGCATAATGCCAGAGTCATTGCATAAGCATGTAGTGGAAGAGGCCGAGTGAATACTGCAGGTGATGCAGATTAACAAACCACTCCGGTCACCGTAGGTGCCGATTTATCGTGCACATCGCCGATTTATCGGCCTGGGGAGCGCATCGACGGGCCATTGGCCGATAATGGGTTTTAGGCAAGGTTCAATTTTGAAGAAAAGTCCTTGACAGTTTGAACAGTCACGCAGTGTCACCCTGAGCCCATTCGCTTCGCTCAGGGTAAACTCCGCGGAGGGTCTGTCTCGATAGGCACAGAGATCCTTCGCTTCGCTCA
>WNFB01009798.1_pt1 | contig 11324 bp, 8 predicted proteins | sample 5400501 | NCBI WGS metagenome assembly WNFB01 (sample SAMN13153341, study PRJNA577476) | soil metagenome | isolation source: 200 cm saprolite under Douglas fir tree site 2 hole 1 | place: USA:California | collected 2015-04-18 | reverse complement strand
CAAGGTCAGTGATCGTCCCCGGGGTCACGCTCCTGATGGTGAGCACATAGCTGCCTGGACGGGGGATCGTGAAGTACGCGGCCGTCTGGCCCTGGTAACCGGCGGCACCGTAGCTCACCGTGGGACCGTGCCAGTCGCTGATCGAGACCGGCGCGCTGCCGTTCACGGGCAGCAAGGAACCCGTCATTGACCAGCGGGCGAACGGCCCGTCACCGATGGAGAAGGAGAAACCGCAGCACCGCGTTCGCTGCTCGACGTAGAGGACGTATCCGCCCGGCTGCGTGAAGGTGACCTCAGCCCGGCCTGGCGCCGGGACCCGCTGAAAGTCCGTGATCTGCCGGTTCAGGGAGAAGAAGCCGACAACTCCCAGCGTGAGGGATGTCAGAGCCACCGCCAGCAGGCTGGCTGCCACCCAGTACCCCAGCCGCGACGGACGGCTGGGCGGGCTTCCGATGCTGATTTCTGGCGCGCCTGTATCAATCATCGTGCACCCCCGTGCATCCCCGTGAGGCGGTCGCAGGAAATCGTCCTGGAAACCACCCAGAAAACTGATTGCACTCCTACGACGCCTGCGAAGGCCGTTCAGTTGACGCCTTATCGGCTATCTTCCGGACATGTTCCGGCCGTTGCTGGCGGGAATCAAGAGACTCTGATAGGCATTGAAACCTTTGTGGCTGCAGCGGTAATTGATGCGTGAGCTCCGGTGAAATGGGCTGGCCGGGCAAGGTCGGAAAGGTGGCGTTGCTGGGGATCCAGCCGCCGGCCCCCAGGGATGGCCAAGCGGCGCGAGACCGCGAAGCCCGTTCATCTCCGTCCTTCTACGCCTGCGCGCCGGAAATAGGGCCGTCATGGCGGCCTGGCGCAACGGTGGGGTGCTGCGTCACGGCACCACGGTGACAGGCCACTTACCGGCCCGCACCAACCGGATCGCCAGCGAGCCGACCAGCCGGTGGCCAGCCTTCGCTGACGCTCCGACGACGATCGCGTCGGCGCGGATCTCGTCCGCGACGCGGCAAAGCTCTGTGAACGGGTCGCCGTGGGCGGCGATGAAGGTCACTGAGATTCCAAGCTCCCCGGCCAAGTCTGCAGCCCGGCGGCGCATGTCGTCGGCAATCTCGTTGAATGCCTCGCGTTGCGCTACAGCGATTCCGGCGCCGCCCGGAGCCGCCGCGGCCAAGGACGCGACTGGAGCGACGTAGACCGCGGTGATGCGGGCACCTTGCCGACGTGCCAGCCCTGCCGCGTACCAGCCCGCTCGCAGCGAAGTGGTGGAATCGTCGACGCCGACAAGGATCGTCGTCGGCCCATCAGTTCCCAGCTCGAACGAGCCTTCCGCACCGGACGACACAGCGGCAGTCTATGGACAACGCGCCGGCACTGCGAGAACAGGAGACAGGTTAATGCGGTGATCGCGATGAGATCGTCGCCGAGTACCCCGCGCGATCATATTCCCCTCATCTCGCCGGCGCCCGGCGGCCCGGGACGACACCATAGCCTGCCAGGGCGGCACCCAGCCGGCGGCCCGGGCCGCCGGGCAAGCAATGCCGGCAACAACGACCGTGAACGGTTCACTCCAAGGAGGCCCCGTGTTCGCACGCGTCATCTCGGCCCAGACTGCGCCCGACGGTGTTGACGGCGCCATCCGCGTCGCGCAGGAGCAGCTTCCGGGCGCTCGCGGACAGCACGGATTCAAGGGCTTCTACCTGCTGGCCGACCGCAACGCCGGGAAGCTCATGACAATCTCGCTCTGGGACTCCATCGAGGACGCAAGCGCGGCCGAAACGCGGGCCGCGCAGATCCGCGGCCAGGCAGCACGGTCGATCGGAGCAGCGGCACCCACGGTAAACATCTACGAGGTCGAAGTCGCCGTACCGGCGGGACCGGCCTGGGGCCACTGATTTCCGGGCCGCGGCGTCACAACGCGCGCATCTGCCGGCCGAGCGGTGCGCGCACTGGCGGCCGGTGCTGGGTCAGGGGTCCGGGCGGGGAGGTATTAGGCGGGAGCATGCGGAACGGCCCGACCTGGTGCGGGCGGGTGCACCGGTGCGGGAGCCTTACGGGCCCATCAGGTCCCGGACGCGGCCCGCGGCTGATGCGTGCCGCTCTCGGGCCGGGCGGTTACCCCAGTCTGCGGGCCGGCATCTGGCCCGGATAAGGATAAGTTTCGCCGGGCCGGTGTGGCGCGCTGTTCGGCGATGGAGTTGCCGCCGTCCACGACCAGGCACTGCCCGGTGATGTAGGACGCGCCCGGGCTGGCCAGCCAGGCAGCGGCGGCGGCAACCTCGTCAGGTGAGCCGCTGCGGCCGATGGGCGTGGCCAGTCCTTCATCGTGCTCTTGCGGGGTCTGGGATCCGGTGGCTATCCAGCCGGGGGCGACGGCGTTGACGGTGATTCCATGCCCGGCGGCATCGATGGCGACTGCGCGGGTGAGGCCGGCCATGCCTGCCTTGGCGGCCGCGTAGGCAACGTCTGCGCGCATCGCCATCACCGGGCCGGTGACGCTGGCGATCATGATGATCCGTCCCCAGCCGCGGCTGGTCATGGCGGGCAGGGCCGCCTTGGTGACCAGGAAGGCGGTGGTCAGGTTGCGGCCCAGCGCCGCCTGCCAGGCCGGCAGGCTCATGGAGTCCGCCGTGCCGGACTCGAAGACAGGGCTGGCGGTGGAGATCATGCCCGCGTTGTTGACCACGATGTCCAGCCGCCCCCATTGCCGCAGCGCGGCCGACACCAGCCCGGACGCAGCGCCCTCATCGGTGAGGTCTCCAGTGACCCCCGCCGCGTCGAAGCCAGTCGCGCGCAGGTCGCTGACCCTGGCCTCGATCCGGGCGCTGGTGGCGCTGATCATCACGGCGGCACCAAGTTCCGCGAGATGCCTGGCGGTGGCGAAACCGATGCCGTCGCGGCTGCCCGCCCCGGTGACCACCGCGACGCGGCCGGACAGGTCGAACGCCGCTGGGATGGGCATTCCCCGATCTTAATAGGGCCTGAGTCTCAGATTGCCGTAGCCCGCGACAGCCTGCTCTACGACGGTCCGCGCGGCCTTCGGCTGGCGCCACGGCGCAGCCTCCGGCTTTCCCGTCCGCGCCGCTGGACAAATCATTCGCGGCGTGCACGGGGCAGACGAGCAGTAGCCGGCCGGGGCGCTGCCTGGGCAGCAAGATAGCCTTCGGGCCTATGGAGCGCCTTGATCCTCTCGCGAGCAGGCCACCTGCCTTCGAGAGGGAGGCAGCCCGCCACATCCTCCGTGCCGTCTTCGGCGTGGAAGCGTCCCTCACTCCCCTGGCGGGCGAACGGGACCAGAACTTCCGGGCGGATACGGCGGACGGGCGGCGCTTGCTGTTCAAGATCTCCAATCCGGCGGATGCCCGGTCCGTCGTGGAGATGCAGACCGCTGCTCTTCGCCACATCGAGCGGGTGGATCCGGGCCTGCCGGTGATGCGTGCCCTGCCGAGCATGGCGGGGGAGTTCTGGGTCGAGGTTGCGGGGCCCGACGGGCGGACATACCCGGTGCGGCTTTTCACGTTCCTGCCCGGCCAGATGACGGCGACAACGGCTTTGACCAATCAGGCGATCTGGTCCTTCGGGCAGGTCACGGCGCGTCTGGGGCGGGCTCTGCGGGGCTTCTTTCACCCCGCGGCCGACTACGAGATCCTGTGGGACATCACGCGCCTGGTCAAGCTCCGCCCGCTGCTCATCCATCTTTCCGACGGCACGCGCAAGGCCCAGGTGGAACGGGTTCTGGACCGGTTCGAGACCCGGATTGCCCCGGTGCTGCCCGGACTGCGCGCACAGGTAATCCACGCCGACATGAGCCTGTCCAATGTGCTGTTCGACGATGACCTTCGGGTCAGCGGGATCGTGGACTTCGGCGACATGACCCATGCACCGCTGGTCTGTGATCTCGCTGTCGCCGTCGCAGATGTGCTGCACGGCCGCGATGACGCCATCGATGCGGCCGAGGCGATGATCGGCGGCTATGTCTCGGTGACGCCGCTGGAGGACGAGGAGGCCGGCCTGGTTGCCGATCTGGTGGCGGCCAGGCTGGCCACGGAGCTTACGGTCACCGCCTGGCGGAGCGGGCTCTACCCGGACAACGCCGCGTACAGCGCGGCCGGCGAGCCTGCGGCCCGCGCCTTCCTCGACAGCATCGAGGCAATGGGAATAGATGCTGTCGCGCGGCGCTTCCGCGAGGCCTGCCGTGGTCTTCCCTACCGCCGGTCCGCCACCCGCGGTCTCCTGGAGCGCCGGCGGCAAGCGCTGCCCAGGTCGCCGTTGTTCTACCAGGACCCGGTGCACCTTGTCCGCGGCGAGGGCGTCTGGCTATTCGACCCTGACGACCGGCGGTACCTCGACTGCTACAACAACGTGCCCGTTGTCGGCCACAGCCACCCGCGGGTCGTGCGGGCAGTGGCGGAACAGCAGCGGCTTGTGGCGACCCACAGCCGTTATCTGCACGAGGCGATCATCGAGCTCGCCGAACGGCTCAAAGCCACCCTGCCACCCACGCTCGACGCTGTCCTGGTCGTGAACTCCGGCAGCGAGGCCAGCGACCTGGCCTGGCGGATCGCTCGCGCCGCCACCGGGCGGGCGGGCGCGGTCGTGACCGCCTACGCCTACCACGGGCTGACCGAAGCCACCCACGCCCTGTCCCCCGAGGACTGGGCCCAGGGGGAGCGACCTGCCCACGTGGCCACGGTCCCCGCGCCCGACGGGTACCGCGGCGCCTACCGGCGAGAAGAGGACAGGTGGGCCGAGCGGTACGCCGCCCACATCGACGACGCCGCGCTGGCCCTCGGCGACCACGGCCTCGCCGCAATGTACGTAGACCCGGCGTTCACCGCCGACGGCATCCTGTCGCCCCCTCCCGCCTACTTGCGAGAAGCCGCTCGGCGGGTGCGGGCTCTGGGAGGCCTCCTGGTAGCCGACGAAGTACAGGCCGGACACGGCCGGTCCGGAACTCACCTGTGGAGCTTCCACGCTTCAGGGATCGAGCCGGACATGGTGGTGATGGGAAAACCGATGGGAAACGGCTTCCCGGTCGCCGCCCTCGTGGCCCGGTCCCAGGTGCTCAGGGCCGTTCCAGAGGAAACCGAGCTGTTCAGCACCTTCGGCGGCAACCCGGTAGCCGGCGCGGCCGCGCTCGCAGTCCTCGCCGTCATCGAGGACGAGCATCTGGTGACAAACGCCGCGGAGGTCGGCTCCTACCTCCGGCAAGGCCTGGTGAAACTCGCGGAACACCACGCTCTCATCGGGGACGTCCGCGGCGAAGGTCTCCTGTTCGGCGTCGAGCTCGTCGATGACCAAGCGACCCGGGCGCCCGCAGCCGGGCGCGCCCGCAAGGTTACCGAGGCAATGCGCCAACGGGGGATACTGCTCGGCGCCACCGGCCCGGCCGGAAACGTGCTAAAGATCCGGCCCCCCCTCGTCTTCCAGCGCGAACACGCCGACCTCCTCCTCCAGACCCTCGACGACGTCCTCGCCTCTTCCCGCCCCTGAAGCCGCGGGCCTTATCGCCTGGCTTGGCGATTGCGCCGGACTGCGGCACGGATGATCAATGCGGCCACCACTACCGCCAATGCGATCAGCAGGTACAGCAAGTAGCGGCTGACCGCGTTATAGATGGCGGTGATGTGATCACCGGCCAGGTAGCCGACCGACGCCCAGGTGCCGGCCCAGAGGACGGCGCCCAGCGCGTTGAAGGCGAGAAAACGCGGCCAGGGCATCCGGATGGTCCCGGCGACGATCCCGTTCGCCTGCCGCAGCCCCTCGATGAAACGGGCGCCCGCGACCACGACCCCGCCATACCGGGCGAAGAAACCCTCGGCCTTTCCCAGCCGCTCGCTGGTGAGCCCCACGTACTTGCCGATCCGCAGCACCAGCGCGTGGCCGCCGAAGAAGCCGACCGCATAGCCGACGTTGTCACCGGCGACCGCGGCCAGGACGGCGATCAGGCCGACGGCGACGATGTTGAGCCTGCCCGCACCCGCATAGACGGCAGCGGCGATCAGGATGGTCTCCCCCGGCACCGGGACACCGAAGTCCTCCAGCGTGATGAAGCCACCGACGGCCAGGTAGCCGTAATGGTCAAGCACCGGCGCCAGGTGCGCCAGGAGCCCCGGCAGTGGCTGCGCGGACATCGGTCCAGCGTGCCACAGTCACCGGTGTCCACCGAGTTGCGGCATTCGCCATGATGATCGAGCGACGCAGCAGACGAACACGCACACAGAGAACCGCCATGTAGGACCTCCTTACTCGGCCGTCCGGCCCTTGCGGGCGCACAGCCGCGATCAGCTGTGTCGGGCCTCGACGGGCCTGGCGCTCTGGGGCTTGGACTAACAGTCCGCAGCCCGGTGCCTGGTGCAGACAGCGACGGCGTCCCCGCGGCTGCCCGCTCGCTGGAGACCCGGACCACTTGGACGCGGGTCGTGGCCGGTCCAGGGGCTGATGCCCGGTATTGCCGCCGTCGGCGCACCGGCTCTTTCGCTGTGAACGATCTTGCATTAGCCGTGGTCGGTCAGGCCTGTTCTGAGCGGTTATGGCGGCCGTGTCGCCGGATAGGGAAGGTCATCGGTGCGGCGACCGTGCCGTGCCCTGACTTGATGCCCGCACCGCCGCGGCCCGGTGCTGGTGCCGCTGCCGGTGACTGCCGGCGCGGCGGTGCGGCGGCGGGAGGCTGGTGCTGGCGGGATCCGGCTCGGCGTGGTTGTCTCGTGACGTTGACAGGAGCGCGATGAGCAGCGACGAGCCTGCAGGGGTTGTCTTTCCCGTGTCAGCGGACGGGCGCCGGAGCACGTCAGCGGTGGGCAGGGCCGTGGTTGCCGACGCGCTGCGCCAGGCCGACCCGGCCGGGGCAATCGCTGCGGAGCAGGAGGCGAACTGGCGCGCGGGCTACGTGGTGCACTTCCGCCGCCTTGTCGAGGCAGGGATGACATCCAGGGACGCCGCGGTATCGATCGCCCACGACGGGCTGGAGTCGCTGCACCGGCGGATGCGCATCGTGCACCCAGGCGGTGAGGAGACCGGACTCGGCATTCTGCTCACGGCACCTGCGCAGCAGTATTTGGAAACGGCCACGGTGCCGGGCGCCGGGGAGGCGGACGCCGGCCTGTCACTGCCCTACCACGGCGAACGGCTGCGCGGCGGCGCCCTGCTGCGCAGGCTGGAGGCATGGGTGAACGACGGGGTGATCGAGCCGTCATGCGCGGACGCGGTCGGTACGGTCGCGGCGCATCCAGAGTGGCTCCGCTTGCCCGGCCGCACCGTCGCCGTGCTCGGGGCGGGCGCCGAGCTGAGTCCGCTGCCCGCGCTGCTGAGCTGGGGCGCCCGGGTGATCGCCGTTGACCTGCCCAGTCCTCCTATCTGGGAGCGCCTCCTGGACACTGGGCGCTGCAGCGCGGGGACACTACTCGTCCCCGTCGCTCGCGAGAAGCGGAGCCCCCGCCAGCCCGGGGGAAGCGACGAGGCCATCGCGCAGCACGCCGGCCTCGACCTGATCAGCGACGTCCCCGCCGTCGCCTGCTGGCTCGCCGCAGTTGACGGCCCGCTGGTGCTGGGCAACTACGTTTACGCTGACGGCGCGGCCAACGTGCGCGTCTCCGCCGCCGTCGACGCGCTCACCGTGCGCCTGCAGGCAGAGCGCGAGGATGTCGCGCTGGCGTTCCTCGCGACGCCGACCGACGTGTTCGCCGTCCCGGCTGAAGCGGTCGGGCAGTCTGCCCGCGCCTACGCGAGCCGGTCGCCAGCGGCGAAGCTCGCCGGCCGGCCGCTGCGGGCGCTGTCCGGCGGACGCCTGCTCCGCCGCGCCTACACGCCCGGTGCTGACCCCGGCATCAACGACAGCCTGGTGCCACAGCAGGGTCCCAACTATGCGCTCGCGAAGCGCCTGCAGCGCTGGCGCGCCACGCTCGCCCGTGCCGGCGGCGCGACCGTTTCGATGAACGTCGCCCCGCCGACCCGCACCCGGTCGGTCATGAAGAACCGGGTGCTGGCGGCAGCCTACGCCGGCGCGCACCGGTTCGGCGTCGAGGTCTTCGAGCCTGCCACCTGCAAGGTGCTCATGGCAGCACTGCTCGTCCATGACCTGCACACCGGCGGCGGCCCGGCGCACGCGCATCCCTGGCAGGATGAGGCGCACGCGGCCGCGCATGGCGGGTTGTGGCGCATCGCGTACGCACCCCGCAGCGCGCTCGGGCTCGCGGCAGCGCTCGGCTACCGCACAGCCAGAAAATGATGCACCGCCCGCTCGGGCAGTGCCCGGAACCACCCCGGCGCTCTGTCAGCAGCAGTCCGTGGCTGACGGTTACGGCCGGGTCGGTGCGCTCGGCAGGACGGGAACCCCAGTCTCCTGATCCGTAGGCACCCGCTTGGCGTTCAGCATCGTCCGTCCGGCTCCGCGAGCTGGCGCGATCGCCAGCTGTCAGTTATGGCGTGATCGCAATCGCACTGGGGATGCGGCCGACCTTGATCGGCTTCCCAGGCGTATCGGTGGCCGTGGCGATCGGGGTGACGGTGCCCGCGAACATGGCGAGGACGTAGGCGGTCTTCCCGTCCGGCGTGATCGCGATCTGAACGGGGCCGAAGCGGCCGACCTTGATCGGCTTCCCGGCCGTGTTGGTGGCCGTGGCGATCGGGGTGACGGTGCCCGATCCTCCGTTGGCGACGTAGGCGGTCTTGCCGTCCGGCGTGATCGCGATCTGACCGGGGCTGCGGCCGACCTTGATCGGCTTCCCCGCCGTGCTGGTAGCGATCGTGATCGGGGTGACCGTGCCCGATCCTTCGCTGGCGACGTAAACGGTCTTTCCGTCCGGCGTGATCGCGATCCCGGCAGCGACGCTGCCGACGTTGATCGGCGTTCTGGGCGTGCTGGTCGCGATCGTGATCGGGGTGACCGTGCCTGATCGTTCGCTGGCGACGTAAACGGTCTTCCCGTCCGGCGTGATCGCGATCCCGGCAGCGACGCTGCCGACATTGATCGGCGTCCTGGGCGTGCTGGTCGCGATCGTGATCGGGGTGACCGTGCCCGAGTTCTGGTCGGCGACGTAGGCGGTCTTGCCGTCCGGTGTGATCGCGATCCCAACGGGGCCGCGGCCGACCTTGATCGGCGTCCCTGCGGTGTTGGTCGCGATGGCGATCGGGGTGACCGTTCCCGAGTCCAGGTTGGCGACGTAGGCGGTCTTGCCGTCCGGTGTGATCGCGATAAAGTCAGGCGCGCGGCCGACCTTGATCGGCCTCCCCGCCGTGTTGGTCGCGATCGTGATCGGGGTGACCGTTCCCGAGGGTACGTTGGCGACGTAGGCGGTCTTCCCGTCCGGCGTGATCGCGATAAAGATCCCGCGGGTCGCAAACCGAGCCGGGTTGGGGCCGACGTTGATCGGCTTGCCGGGCGTGTTGGTGGCGGTGGCGATCGGGATGACCGTGGTTGAGCCTGGGTTGGCGACGTAGGCGGTCTTCCCGTCCGGCGTGATCGCGATCTGGCCGGGGCTGCGGCCGACCTTGATCGGCTTCCCAGGGGTGTTGGTCGCGATCGTGATCGGGGTGACCGTCCCCCCGCCCGGCCCGTCGTTAGAGACATAGACGGTTGGAACGACCGCCGATTCTTCTGCTGATGGCCCGGGGCCGCGGCCGAGTGCCCCGATGCCCGCTGGGACGATGACGGCGATGACGGCGACGGCCGCGGCCCCGGCGGCGCACTCCATCACCCGGCGTCTGGTTGCCCGGCGGCGCACCGCTTCGACGCTCACCCGGTGCGGTGGTTCGCCAACGGCGGCATCCAGAAGATCACGCAACTGCCTGTCCATCCCATTCACCGGGCCTCCCGATCCATCAACTCAGCCAGCCGGGGGTCTTCGCGCAATCTGGCCACTGCCCGCGCCATCGTGCTCTTGACCGTTCCGATCGCGCAGTCCAGCACCCGTGCCACCTGCGCCTCGGACAGATCGTCGAATACCCGCAGCACGAGCACCGCCCGCTGGCGAGCGGTCAACGACCCCAGCGCGCTGCGCACCGCCATGCGCACGGCCACCTCGGCCGCCAGGTCCCCCGCTGCCTGGCCGTCGGGCACGGCCCCGGATGGCCGCTCGCCTCGCCACCGGCGGCGGCTCCAGCTCGCCCAGGTATTCACCATTACCCGGCGCACATAGACCTCAGGATCATCGCGCCGCCTGATCCGCTCCCACCGCGGCCACGACCGCACCAGCGCCGTCTGCACCAGGTCCTCGGCCAGCGCCCAGTCGCCGGTCAGCAGCCACGCCGTCCGCTGCAGCGCGCGCTGGCGTACCTCGACGAACTGCGCGAACCCTTCGACCTCGGCGTTCACTGCACCTCCGGCCAGCTCGATGCGTCAATTAACACGACTACCTGGGTGCCGCCAAAGGTTCACCCCTCACCTTGCACCAAAATGGGCAGGCCAGACAGCTCCACCTACTCCCGTCCGTCCTTCTCCAACACGCCCGGGTCCGTGTGCGTGGCTGCCGGGTCAAAAGCTCGGCGCAGCCGATCGCGCAGCGACGCCGACAGGCGGCATTGACCCGGCAGCCACGAGCTGGACAATCGAAGCCGAGGGAGACGGCTGAGTGCTGTACCGGCGCGCATGACGTGTGAGCGGTTTGACCTGGCACGCTCTGCGGTAGTGCGGCTCGGCGTGCGGCGGGCGGGCCTCCCACAAGGCCAAGCCCGCCGCTGACGCCGGGGCCAGCGGTGCCGCACAGCGGTGCCGTCTTGATCTATGAACGGCTCAATTCGGCAATGCAGTGCGGTTGCTGGATATGCGGTTGCTGGATCGCCTTCGCGTAACTCGTTGTGGATCAGGCGCTCGGCTTCGTCCCGGGCGAGCTGCCAGGGGAAGACGTCGATTTGCTGGCCGCCGGTTCCGGGTGGGTGCGGCTCGAATTCGCCGGGTCCGAGGAGGACGCGCACGCCTTCGTCGCGGAGGTAGTGAACTGCTCGCTGGAAGGGCGCACGGCTGGCGAGTGCGGAGTTCACGAAGGGCAGCACGACGACCGGGATGGGGAGGCTGACGGCTTCGGCGAGGATGCCCAGGGCATAGGTGTCGCTGATTCCGAGGGCGCATTTGGCCATCGTGTTATAGGTGGCCGGGGCGACGATCACCGCGTCGGCGTGCAGCGAGCGGGGCTCGCCTGGTGATCGGTAGGCGCTGTGGACGGCCGAGCCGGTCAGGGCTTCGAGCGCGGCGGTATCGATGAAGGCCAGGGCGGCGGGCGTGGCGATGACCTGGACCCTCCAGCCGCGCTGCTGGGCGAGCTTGATCAGCTTCCCGGCATCGGAGGCGGGCCCGGCCCCGCAGACGATGACGGACAGCGCGCGGC
>WNFB01005484.1_pt1 | contig 11328 bp, 11 predicted proteins | sample 5400501 | NCBI WGS metagenome assembly WNFB01 (sample SAMN13153341, study PRJNA577476) | soil metagenome | isolation source: 200 cm saprolite under Douglas fir tree site 2 hole 1 | place: USA:California | collected 2015-04-18 | reverse complement strand
GGTCTCGTTGACACTGGAGGATGTCGTCGGCCACCTCTACCGGCGCCGCGGGGAAGGCAAGCTGTTCAGCATCATCGTGGTCGCTGAAGGCGCACACATCCCCGAGCTCGAGGATGAGGCGGGTGGTGCGGCCGACACGGATGCGTTCGGCCACGTACAGCTGGCCAAGCGCGGCATCGGCGATGCGCTGGCGCGGATGGTGGAGCGTGAGACCGGATTCGAGACTCGCGTGACCGTCCTCGGCCACCTCCAGCGCGGGGGCTCGCCCACGCCGACGGACCGCATCTGGGCCACGCGCCTGGGCGTTCGCGCTTCCGAGCTGATCTCTGCCGGCAGGAGCGGAGTGATTCCAATCCGCCGGAACGGCGAGGTGGAGGTCGTGCCGCTCGCGGAGGTCATCCGCGAGACACGCCGGGTGCCCGAGGAGCTGTACGCCCTCAGCCGCGTCTTCGAGTAGTCTTCGGGTAGGTCCCGATGCCGTACCTGGTGCTGGTCCCGGCCGTCTTGCTCGTCTTGTACATCGGCGCGTCCTACCTCCTCTATCGCCGGGCGTTCGTGCCTGCAAAACCGCGCCCGCTCGACGACTTCACCTTCACGCCGTTCGAGTTTCAGGCCGACTACGAGGAGGTCGAGCTGGTCACCGCCGACGGCATCAATTTCGGCGCCTGGCACTTCCGGCAGCCCGGCTCACCGCAGACGGTGATCGTCTCCGGCGGCCACAAGGGGCAGCGGCAGGGCTCACTTGGAATCTCGGCCGCGCTGTGGCGCAAAGGCTTCAACGTCATCCTCTATTCGTATCGCGGGTGGCCCGGAAGCGACCGCGCGCCCATCACCTTCGGGATCAAAGAGGTGCTGGAGCTGGAGGCGGTCATCGCCTTCGCCCGCAAGCGCATCCCCAACGCCAGGATCGGCCTGCTCGGCTACTCGATGGGCGCCGTGGTCACATTGCTTGGCGCGGCGGGCGAGCCCGGCGTGCAGGCGCTCGTCCTCGACAGCCCATTCAGCGATTTGCGCAGGGTGCTGATCGAGAACGTGCGCCGCGGGATCAAGCTGCCTGGTACACCCTTCGTGTGGCTTGCGGGAATGCTGTTCAGGCTGCGCACCGGCGCGCGACTTTCACAATCGAGCCCGGTTGCCGTGATGAGCTCGCTCGAGCCGCGCCCCCTCTTCTTCATTCACGGTGGGGCTGACGACATCGTCTCGGTCAACCACGGCCGGCGACTCTATGACACGTATCGCGGCCCGCGCGAGATCTGGATCGTGCAGGGCGCGCCGCACACAGGTGCATACGAGGCCGACCGTCCTCTTTATGTCGAACGGGTGGCCGGATTCTTCGCGCGGCACCTCGGTCTCGACGTCAGCAGCCACCTCCGACTGGTCGAAGAGGAAGAAGTCTCCTAGCCGCAACTGCAACAAAGTGCGGGGCTGGCGACGGTCATAGGTAGCAACCGTTCGGCGTAGCCGAAAAGGAGAGGCCATGACAGCTCGCCCGACTCGACTCCTCGCGCTTGCAGCCAGAGGTGGTGTTGGACGCCAGTCATCACCCGGCGACGTGGGCCAAGGGCAACTGGGGCCTGTACAACGTTCGAGTCGGGCTCCCCAACGGGATGTCTCCCTGCCACGTATTCCAGGTCGACGGCGACGGATTCAGCGAAGTCTTCTTCACGCATCCGGGGTGACTGCGGTTCCAGGCGAACCCTCCTAGCGCCTTCTTGTCACAAACCGGCTGGCTGGCGACGTGAATAAGTAGCAATCGAGCCAAGGCGCCAGCGCTCGCGGACAACAAGCGATAAGGAGAGTTCAGGAAATGGAAGCGAGGGCTACACTCCGCGGTGGCCGGATCTCGAGCAGCGTCGCAATGACGTTCATAGTCGCCTTGCTGGCAGCGTTTCTGCTTGGCGGGGCAGGAGGTTACGTCGTCCGAGCCCTGACCATGCCCGCCACAACCACGAGCGCGCCAATCGTCGAGACGACGCCGGAACAAACGATTCTTCCCAACCGCACGTAGGCAGGTAGAGATTCTTGCTGCGTATTGCCGACCGCCGGATGGGCGCAAGTCAGCTACGGAGTGGGCAGGTCTTCACCGACCTGCTCGCTCCGCTGGTGGAGCCGGGCTATCGCCTGGCATGCGCGATGCTTCATGACGCGTCGGCAGCGGAGGACGTTGTCCAGGAAGCGTCCCTGATCGCATGGCGCAAGCTGGGGCACCTCCCGGATCACAGCCGGTTGCGTGCCTGGTTCCTCGGCATCGTCGCCAACGAATGCCGCAACGCCCGGCGCCGGCGGTGGACCACCTCCGTGAGCCATGAACTGCCGGCCGGCATGTCGATCATTTCGTCAGAGGATCGCGTTGTGCAGGGTGCCGATCTGCGGCATGCGCTTAGGCAGCTACCGCACCACGACCGGCTCGTGGTGGTTCTGTACTTCTACCTCGACATGCCCCTGACCGAAGTCGCCGCGGTGGCGGGCGGTACGGTCGGGGCAGTTCGAGCTCGGCTGTATCGCGCGGTTCGCCGTCTGCGTCCGGACCTTGTGATTGAGGAGGCACTGCAATGAGCCTGCGGGCCGATATGCACGCCGCCATCGACGAGATCGCTCCTTCGTCTCCAATGCTTGCGAATCGGGCGGAGGCGTATGTCCTTGCTGACGACCGCGGGCAACGAAGACTTCACCGCGCCAACTGGACGACGCCGCTTGGTGGAATGGTCGTCTTGCTGGCGGCGGCATTGGTGGTGGTGCTGTTTGCCGGCCTGGTATTTGGGGGCCGAGTGTGGCGGGACTGGAACAGCTCGGTCTACCGTCCAACGCCGATCAATCACGCGCTGCTGAAGCGGCTCGAAGCTCGACCTCTGAACCTCCCAACGGTCGGACCAGGCGCTGACTGCCCGTTCGGCCCCCTCGTCCAGACTCCGCATCGATCAGGACTCGGGCCTCTCGCATACGGTGATGGACTTGGGCCGCTCTATTCCGAGGGGTCCGGGCAGCGCTATGTCACGAGCTGGGGGACCTACATCCTCACGGAATACGTAGTTGCCCCCGACTACTCGGGCTTGATCCTGATCCGGGCCAGAGACCTGCAGACGAACCAGGTAGTCGCATTTGCTCACTACCCGCTCTTCAAAGATTTCTATCCCGCCATCCCGATCGGGGCGATGGATGGGACGGATCGCCTCTTCGACAGCACCGTGCAGCGGTACACAGAGCTGGCCATCCAGCCCCAGGACATGTACACGGACCCCGCCGGCCGGTGGCCGACTGCCTTACAGCTGCAGGGGTTCCCGACCGGGTCCTCTGGCTGCATCGGGTTCCAGGTCGACGGCGCCGACTTCACCGAGCAGTTCGTTGTCAGTTACTGAAGGAGAGGGTGCTCGAGAGCAGGATGCCATCGGCCCAGTACTCGCCGGTGGTGCCGGCCGGCAGGAGGTCGTAGGTCCGCGAACCCCGGTAGGGGACGAGCTCCCAAAGCGTGACCTTTGCGCCGTCCACCGCATCGCCGGCGGCAAGGCTCCCCAGGGGCGGCCGTCCGCGGTTCGGTGTCCCGGCGACGCCAGAAGCTCGCGGCCATCGGCCAGGCGTAGATGAACCATCAAGTGTCCCGATGGCACCTCCATGCTCCCAATTTCGACGACGCGAGCCGCCACCCGCCCGCCGTCGGTGCCAGCGGTCCACACCAGCATCCCAGGCCTGACATTGGTGACCGCGACATCGCCGTTGGGCGTCGCGATCAAGGTGGCCGCGGCAAGGCAGATCGGGCAGGGCGGCATGCCGCTGGGGGCTCGCGACGTGATGGTGACCACGCCGTCGACGCGGACCGAACCGTCAATGAGCTCGACGGCGTTGTTCGAACCCTTGGTCTGGACGCGAATCTCGAACGTATAGCTGTCACCGCCCTTCGTGAGCAACAACGCGCGCAGCCGCTTGAAGGCCCGGTAGACCGTGAGCTTCTGCGCCTCGTCGAGGTCGCCGGATGGGAGGTTCTCATGGGCGACGATGGCGGCGTAGAGCTCGGTGTTGGCCCGGATCTGCGGGTAATAGGTGTCGGCGCTGGCCTGCTCGCCGCCGAGGCGCGCGATGGGGTAGAAGTCCGGGTCGCAGAAGACCGGGACGCCGACCGTGTCCATCACCTTGAACTTGAGCTGGTCGATCGTCAGCGGGGTGCCGACGACGGCCCCGCCGCCCGCGGCCGAGCCGCAGGCGATGGCCAGAAACGCGATCGCCGCCGCGAGCTTTTCTTTCATCCTCTGATAATCCAATACGCCCGTCGGGGCATCAACGTAACGAAACGCGGAACCAAATTGCCCGGCCGCGCGTATTCACTTCGAATGGTTGGAGGAAGGTCAAATCTATAATCCCCGGCATGGTGGGCAGGGCGTGGTGACCGAAGTCGTCGCCAGAGTTTCCGATGCCTTCATGGCGAACGTAGGCCGCGCGATCGTCAACAAGGAAGAGGAAGTCCGGCTCTGCCTCGTCACCCTTCTATGCGAGGGCCACCTTCTCATCGAGGACGTGCCGGGTGTCGGTAAGACCATGCTCGCGAAATCACTAGCCCGCTCGCTTGACTGCACATTCCGCCGCATCCAGTTCACGCCCGATCTTCTCCCTTCCGATGTCACCGGCGTGCGCGCCTTCAACCAGAAGGAAAACGACTTCGAGTTCCGGCCAGGTCCGGTGTTTGCGCAGATCCTCCTCGCCGACGAGATCAACCGCGCCAGCCCCAAGACGCAGGCAGCCCTGCTCGAAGCCATGGAGGAGCGCCAGGTGACCATCGACGGCGAGACGCATGAGCTGCCCAAGCCGTTCATGGTCATGGCCACACAGAACCCAGTCGAATACTCGGGCACCTTCCCGCTACCCGAGGCGCAGCTCGACCGCTTCTTGATGAAGGTCAAGCTCGGCTACCTCTCGGAAAAAGAAGAGTCCAACCTGCTCAGTCACCGGAAGGTCGAATCGCCGATGCTCGAGCTGCAGCCGGTGGTCTCGCCCAATGAGCTGAACGCGGCACAGAGCGCCGTGCGAGACGTATTCGTCAAGCCCGAGCTGCGCGATTACATCGCCCGGCTCGTCGGCCGCACGCGCGGCAATCCGGAGGTCGCGCTCGGAGCCAGCACGCGAGGCACGATCAACCTGTTTCACGCCAGCCAGGCGCTGGCGGCGGTGCTGGGTCGAACGTACGTGATCCCCGACGACATCAAGACGCTCGCGGAGCCGGTCCTCGCTCACCGCATCATCCTGCGGCCCAACGCCGAGATGCAAGGCCAGAGCGCCGGCAAGCTGGTGGCCGGGCTGCTCGAGCGCGAGCACGTTCCTCAGATGGCATACGACGGGTAAGGGCACGAGGGTCCGCTAGGGCGAGTCAGCGATGAACAAGGTCGCTCTCGGCGCCGCGCTCGCTCTCCTCCTCCTCTTCACGTACCTGGTGTCGCCCAGGCCTGCATATGCATTCACCTACGCGCTATGCCTGCTGTTCGTGGTGGCGTGGGTGTGGCCGCGGCTCGCGATCCGAGGCATCAGCCTCACTCGGCGCCTGGACCCCGGCACCCCAACCGTGGGCGAGCCGTATGAAGAGGTGATCGAGGTGCGTCGATCGGGCTGGGTGCCTGCGCCATGGGTGGAGGTTCGCGACCTCGGACAGATCCCTGACTACCAGCCGGGGCGCGTCATCTCGGTGGGCGGCGAGGTGGTCAGCTGGAAGACACGCGGGGTGTACCGGCGGCGGGGATGGATGTCGTTTGGGCCGACCTCGGTCAGCGTACGCGAGCCCTTCGGTCTGTTCAATCAGGACCTCCGGATGGGGAACCGCACGACGGTGCTGGTCTATCCGCGGGTGCGGCCGATACCCGACCTGATGACGCCGAGCGCGCAACAGGTGGGCATGTCGCAGAGCCTGGGCGCGTGGGCCGACTATCCCCCCGAGACAGGCGGCGTTCGCGACTACACCACAGGTGACAGCTTCGGTCGCATCCACTGGCCGCTTTCGATGCACCACCAGCGCTTGATGTCGAAGACGTTCGAGCAGCCGCTGACCACTGACCTCTGGATCCTCCTCGACCTGGACCACAACGTGCATTACGGCGAAGGCGAGGAGTCCACCGTCGAATACGCCGTGAGCCTCGCCGCCTCGATGGCGGCGCAGGTCCACAGCCGCGGCCGCCAGGTCGGACTGATCGCCAACGACTCGAAGGGCACGATTCTCGAGCCCCACCGCGCAGCCCGGCAGGACCGCATCATCCTCGACTACCTCGCGGTGGCGACCGCCGACGGCCGCACATCGCTGACGAAGACGCTCGCCTGGGATCGCATTCGTCGGTTGCCGCGCCGTGCCATGGCCGTCATCACCCCGAGCGCTGACGAGGAATGGGTCCGGCTGCTCCAGGCCGCACGCGGCCGGCGTTCTGCTCTGATCGTTTTCTACCTCGACGTAGCGAGCTTCGGCGGTCCCGATCAGAACCCGACCTTCGACCTCGGTCAGGACGTCGACCTATACGTCATCAGGAAGGGCGACGACTTTGCGCGTCTCATGAGGACCAGGGATGCCATCCGCGTCGGCTAGCTACCCAATGCAGCTCGTCGAGCGCACTCGGGCTGCGCTGCCGGGCGGCGTCGTCTGGACCTCGATACTCGTTTTTCTCCTGACCCTGGCCATGGCCAAGTCGATCGTCACCGCGCAGTGGGTCATCGGAGTTGGAATCGAGGTTGTGCCGTTGGTCGCCATCGGCGGCGCCATCCTCATGGGCCTGGTCGCGCTCACACCGATCCCGTGGGCGGCGTGTCTCGCGATGGGCATGGTGCTCGGCCCCGTCGTCGCCGGCTTTGCCGCCTGGCCGTCTCTGCACGCCGAGCATGCGACGGATCCGACCAGCCTGCCGCTCCTATCCCTGTGGTGGGCACGGCTGGTCGACGGCAGCGCGATCGTCGATCCAGCCTTTGGTCTATTTCTGATCAGCTGGCTGATGTGGGTTACAGGCGGGTGGCTCGCGTGGTGTGTCCTGCGCTGGAGGCGGCCGCTTCTTGGACTGGTTCCGGGCGCCGCCGCGTTTTCGACCACGCTGCTGAACCTCCCTCGAGACCAGAACGGCTACGTGCTCGCCATCCTCGTGCTGACGCTCGCACTTTTGCTCTGGACGAACTACGTCGGCTCGATCGCCAACGCGACGCGTGCCCACGTGAAGCTGACTGGCGACGCGCGCTGGGATTTCTGGGAAAGCGGCCTTGTAGCGATGGCGGCCTTGATCGTCCTTGCCATCATGCTGCCGCCCCTGTCGACCGTCGACCGCACCTCCGACATGGAGTCCAGCGCGTTCAACAACTGGGCGCAGCTGCTCCAAACACTGAGCCATCCCGGGCAAACCGGCGGCACGGGGTTTGGGGCGGGAACCACGGGTTTTTCTACCGATGTGCTTCTCAACAGCTCTCTCAAACGGGATCGCGCCATAGTCTTTTACTACACGACAACCGGCGCCTACTCTGGTCCGGCGTACTTTCGGGGAGTTGACGAGACCCTGCTGTTCGCCGGGGCGTGGCGGTATCCCGACGCAACCGCGTTCAAGGAGCCGCTGCCGAAATCGGCGGTTCCTCTGTTCGGCGAGGACTACGCGAAGCTGGGAGTCGCCGGCTTCAACATCAGGATGGCCGCACCGCCAACGGGAAACTCCGGCATCCTGTTCTATCCCGGCCGGCTCTACAAGGTCAACCGGGACTCGCTGGTGACCGAGTCGATCGTGCCTCCACCTTCGGCGCTAGGCGTCCTGATGAACATCGACCGCGTCGACAGTGAGTCGCCACGAACTTCTCGCGGAGGCTATGTCGCAACCGTCGAGTACTCCACCGCGACCGACGCCGACCTGCAGTCTGCAGGTACGAACTACCCGACCTGGATACCCGCCTACACGGGCATTCCATCGGTCGGATACCGCCCCCAACCTGTCCTGGACAAGATTCACGCGCTCGCGCTCGATGTCGTTCAGGCAGCCGGCGCGACGAACCCATATGACGAAGCGACAGCCATCGAGTCCTACCTCCGCGGACCTACGTTCAGCTACACGCTGACCCCACCGGTTCCTCCGCGAGCAGCTGATCCGCTGGACTGGTTCCTTTTCCATTCCCACCAGGGCTACTGCGAATTCTTCGCCACCGCGATGGGGGACATGCTCCGGTCCCTCGGCATCCCGACCCGACTCGTCAACGGCTTCGGTCCGGGCACATTCGACAACACCATCAACAGCTACGTCGTCCGGAGCGAGGACGCGCACACGTGGGTCGAGGTCTACTTTCCGAAATACGGCTGGATCCAGTTCGAGCCGACGCACGACAACGTGTACACGCCGATTCCCCGCGGCTTGAGCAGCGGGTCCAACGCGTGTTTGCACGACCTTGGCTGCGATAACGTGGGTCCTGGAAGCGGCAGCTCAGGGACGATCCCCAGTCCATCGGGGGAAGCCCGCGGCTTCCGTGACCCTGGGTCCAGCCCGACCGGCGGCGGAGGATTCCAGATCCCCGACGCGAGCACGCTTACGAAGATTGTCGGGATCGTGCTTGCGGTCCTGCTGTTCGCCTTTGCGGCCGCGTCGCGGTACCTGCGGCCGCGGACGGTCATGGGGGTCTGGCGGCGCACCCTCGCGCTCGCCCGGCTCGCGGGCGCTGATCAGCACCTCGGGGAGACGCCGCTGGAGCTGGGGCGCCGGCTGGCAGGGTCCTTCCCGGAGGCCTCGGATCCGATGCGCTCCCTCATCAACGGCTTCGTCGTTGCCGCTTATGCGCCGCCGGAGGTGGCCAAGTCGGCGCGCGCCTCCGTGATGGAGGCATGGTCGGCCCTGCGCCCGCTCCTGCTGCGGCGAGCTCTCGCCCGCCTCCACCTGTCGCGGATCTAGGTGGGGGTCGAGGGCAAGACCTACCCGGCGGTCTCCTCGGTCATCGAGCTCGAACGGGTCGCGGATTTCGCACGCTCTATCGGCGCGGACCTTGCAGACGGCGTGCCCCCAACCTTCGCGGCCGTTTATGCCCTCGGCGCCACGGCGCCCTACCTCTTCGGCGATCCCGAGGCTGACGTTGACTTCGCGAAGCTCCTGCACGCAGACCAGGAGTTCGATTGGGAGCGGCATCCCCAACTCGGCGAGACCGTCACGTCGCAAGGCCACGTCGTCTCCGACATCAGCCGCCGGGGCATGCGCTTCCTCACGTTCGAGGCGCAAACGACCGGCGCCGACGGCTCGAAGATCTGCCGGTCCCGGACACTTTTCGTGATCCGGTCATGAGGAGGGTCGAGCGCGTCGTCGCTTTCACCGTGGATCAAATCGCCGCGTACGCGGAGGCCTCAGGCGACCACAATCCGATCCATCTCGACGGCGATTTCGCGCGGTCTGTCGGCCTGCCGGGTGTTATCGCTCACGGGATGCTGCAGATGGGACTGCTGGCAAGCGTCGCTGGAGAGACCGCCGGCGGCGCAGGACGCCTGCGCCGGATCTACTGCCGGTTTGCGGGGATGGTCGAGCCGGGAGACACAGTGACGTTTGCGGCCGAGGACGCCGGGCCCGGCAAGCTCGCACTGAGCGCCGTGAACCAGCGGGGCGAGCAAGTCCTGACGAAAGCTTCGGCCGACTACCTTTAGTCTCCTCGCATGCCGCTCGATTTCGCACTGACAGCTGAACAGCAGGCCATCCGCGAGCTGGCGCATGAGTTCGCCGCCAACGAAATCAGGCCGATCGCGGCGCGCCACGACGAGACGGAGGAATTTCCCTACGCGCTGGTCGCCAAGGCACAAAAGCTCGGCCTGACTCCGGCGGCGTTCCTGCCCGAGGAATATGGCGGCCAAGGCCTCGACTTTCTCACCGAGCTGCTGCTCAACGAGGAGCTGCACTGGGGCTGCGCCGGCATCGCCGTTTGCATCCAATCGATGGGCCTCGCGATTGCCGGGATTCGCTCGAGCGGCACCGAGGAGCAGAAGAAGCGCTGGCTGCCGCAGTTCACGAATCCGGACAAGTTCGTCATCGGCGGTCTCGGCCTCACCGAACCTGATTCCGGATCGGACGCGCTGTCGATGAAGACACGGGCCGCGCGCGTCAGTGACGGCTACGTGCTCAACGGCACCAAGCAGTTCTGCACGAACGGCGGCATCGCCGACTACCACGTCATCTACGCGAACACGGACCCGTCGAAAGGTCCCGCAGGCATCGCATCGTTCCTCGTGCCGAAGGGCACGGCCGGCCTGAAGATGGGGCGCAAGGAGCAGAAGCTTGGCGTCCGGGCGAGCCACACCGCGCAAGTCATCCTCGAGGACTGCCACGTGCCGCTCGACCACCGGCTCGGTGGCGAGCCTGATGCGGAGAACGCCGGGCCCGGAGCTCTCGGTGCGCTGATGACGCTCGAAGCGACCCGGCCTGCAGTCGCCGCCGGTGCGCTCGGCATCGCGCGAGCGGCGTTCGAGTTCGCGCTCGATTACGCGCAGGAGCGGAAGCAGTTCGGCAAGCCGCTGTGGCAGCACGAGGCGATCGGCTTCAAGCTCGCGGACATGGCCATGAAGATCGACGCCGCGCGGCTGCTCATATGGCGCGCCGGCTGGATGGCGACCCAGGGTCGCCCCTTCGAGCGAGCGGAGGGATCGATGGCGAAATGCTTTGCGGGCGACGTGGCGATGGAGGTCACCACCGACGCGATCCAGGTCCTTGGCGGTTATGGGTACATCAGGGAATACCCGGTCGAGAAGTGGTTCCGAGACGCGAAGATCTATCAGATCTGGGAGGGGACTGCGGAGATTCAGAGGCTTGTCATCTCGCGCGCTCTTGCCGGCCAGCGAGCCACCATTAAATTGAGGGGATAGAGCATGTTCGATCTCACGGGAAGGGTTGCTGTCGTCACAGGCGCGTCGCGCGGCCTGGGTCGCCAGGACGCGCTCACACTCGCACGGCAGGGCGCTGATGTTGTCATCACCGACGTTCTGGTCGAAGACGACCCCGACCTGCAGAAGACGGCTGAGGCTCAGGGCAGCGCGCTCGCGCAATTTGCGGTGTCATCGGGCTGGGTGCACTCAAACGCGACCGCGGAGGCGATCCGCAAGATGGGCCGGAGGTCGCTCGCGATCAAGATGGACGTCACCAACCGCGAGCAGGTGCGCGACGTGTTCAAGAAGGTCAAAGACGAGTTCGGCAAGATCGACATCCTGATCAACAACGCCGCGACCCTCGATCACGCGGCGCAAATTCCGAACCAGTCGTACGAGCTGTGGGATCGAGACGTGCGGGTCAACCTCACCGGCGCCTTCAACTGCACGAAGGAGGCATGGCCGTACCTGGTGGAGAACAAGTGGGGCCGCATCATCTTCATGTCGTCGGTCGC
>WNFB01005483.1_pt1 | contig 11329 bp, 11 predicted proteins | sample 5400501 | NCBI WGS metagenome assembly WNFB01 (sample SAMN13153341, study PRJNA577476) | soil metagenome | isolation source: 200 cm saprolite under Douglas fir tree site 2 hole 1 | place: USA:California | collected 2015-04-18 | reverse complement strand
TGGAGTACATGACCGAGCCCTGTCCCGAGACCCATGGCCAGAGCCTGTCGCTCAAGGCGCGAGAGCGCATCCTCGAGCTCGCCGGGCGGATGGACGCCGTGGCGCTCGGTCCGGGCCTCGGGCTCGATGCCGAGACCCAGGACCTGACGCGCGCTCTAATCGCCGAAGTGCCGCTGCCCATGGTGGTGGACGCCGACGCGCTCACCGCGCTGACCGGGCACCTCGATCTGCTGGGGCGCGTGGCCGCGCCGCGCATGCTCACCCCGCATCCGGGCGAGATGGCGCGCATGCTCGAGGTAAGCGTGAGCCAGATTCAGAACGACCGCTTCGAGAGCGTGCGCTCCTTTTGTCTCGGCCATCATGTCTTCCTCGCGCTCAAGGGCGCGGGCACGGTGATCGGCGGGCCCGACGGGCGGCTCTTCGTCAATCCCACAGGCAATCCCGGCATGGCCAAGGGCGGCTCGGGTGACGTGCTCACGGGCATGGTCGGCGCCTTCCTCGCGCGCGGCTTGGAGGCCGAAGCGGCGGTGCAGGCGGGCTGCTATCTCCACGGCCTGGCCGGCGATCTGGCCTGTGCCGAGCGCGGCGAAGAGGCGATGATCGCCGGTGACATCATCGAGGCCATTCCTGCCGCGCTCCGGCCCGCGCGCCCCAAGCGCCGCCCGTGACGGCGAGCGAGACCGTAATCTCGCTCAGCCCGGAAGACACCCAAGCCGTCGGTGCGCGCCTCGGGGCACGGCTGCGGGCGGGCGATGTCGTGGCTTGCATCGGCGAGCTCGGCGCGGGAAAGACCTGCTTCCTCCAGGGACTGGCCCGCGGCCTGGAAGTCGAGACCGACGTGACGAGCCCCACCTTCGTGCTCGTCAACCAGTACCGCGGCCGGCTGCCCGTCTACCATGTGGACGCCTACCGCACCGAGAGCCTCACCGAGCTCGTGGACCTGGGGCTCGAGGAGATGCTCCATGGCGACGGCGTGACCGTCATCGAGTGGGCCGACAAGCTCCTGCCGCTGCTGCCGCCCACGACTATCACGGTGACGATCACGGGGCTGGGCGATCAGCCGCGCGAGATTGTGATCGACAGGCCCGACGGCGCGTAACCCTGGCGCCCGGGCCGAGGCCAGGCATGCCGGCCTGCATAACTATGGGGGCGGGAGAGCCTACAACCGCCTGGGGAAGGAGATCGTGTCTGTCTGTTATTTCCCTTGGACATCCATGTCAGTGCTCTGGGATGGCAGGGTCGTTACCTGTTGTATGGATTCTAATGGTGTTCAGGTTCTGGGGGATCTCAACTCCCAGAGTGTTCAGGAAGTGTGGAATGGACCCGTGCTATCCGGGGTGAGAGGCAGCTTTGGAAAGCTCGACTACAGTAAGTTTCCGGTCTGTCTCTCCTGCGATTGGGTACGCAGGCGTCAGAACGGCGCTGGCGAGACCGATTCACTGAGGCGGAGGATTTGGCGACGCATCACCTGGCGCCGCCGAACGAGTGTCGGTCCCCCCGCGTCGACCCTTTTTCAGCTCGGCTGCGCGGCGCCGACGCGCAAGACGTCGAAGTCGCTGGACAGCGCGATTGGTCTTCGAGTGCGTAGCCATACAGTCTCACCCCCTGGGTCATGCGCCGGCTCTACCGTCCCCGGAGAGCCCATTGTTAAGGGATTGCCTTGAGTTCATCGCGGAGCTGCCGCAGCCCGCGCTGGATCATCGCCCGTCGCGCGATGGCCTTCAACTCGCCTCGACTGGACATAGGGGGTCGACCCAGCGGCGGCGATCGCTCCGAATGGCTTGGGCGACGGTCGTGACCGTCGTCTCCGGCAGCCCGTACGAGCGAAAGATGCTCTGACGCTGGCAGGATTGTCAAGGTGGACCAAGGTCCAATAGGACGGCCGGATGACGTCGACTACCGTCAGATGTGACGACACCTTCAGGTGGGCACCGGGAAAGGAGGGGGTCAAGGGTTCGTAATGCTGGGCACCTTCAGTGACTTGGCACGGTACACCATCGGGGCCACGGACGGTGACCTCGGGGACGAGTCGACGACGCTCTCATGCATAGTCGTTGCGGTCGCAGGCGGCACGAGCAGCGGGAGGACTGCGATCTTTTCGCCGGAACATCGGCCCACCGTAGCACCTCGCTCCGCCGCCGGAGGCGCCACACAGTATCGCTGTTGACCCACGCTTGTACGGCGGTTATACCGAGCGGACCATCATCCCAATCGATCGGGGGAGCAGCAGGCGCCCCTATGACCGGCCGAATCTGTCCAAGGAACCGTCTGGCGGGCATCGCGCCGGACAATTCTGGACGAGGTCTTCGTCCCCGTCACGGACGTCCATATCGAGCCCTCTGAGCATGAGGGAGTCAGGCGCATCCTCGAGTTCGAAGCCGACGCCGCTTGTCGGGGCGGGCCGTTCCGACCATGCGGAGTCGCGCATGCTCGATGCGATCCAGCGCTGCGCGTTCGGCTATTTTCTGCACGAGACCAACCGCGCGAACGGATTGGTGCTCGACAAGACATGCGCGGACTGGCCGGCGAGCATCGCGGCGGTGGGGTTGGGGCTCACCACGTACCCGGTCGGCGTGGAGCGCGGGTTCGTTCCGCGCGCCGAGGCCGTGGAGCGCACGCTCACCACGCTGCGATTCTTCTGGCGGAGCAAGCAGGGACCCGAGCCCGACGCGACAGGGTACAAGGGGTTCTACTATCACTTTCTCGACCTGCAGACCGGCGCGCGCGCCTGGCAGTGCGAGTTGTCGACGATCGACTCCGCCCTGCTGCTGGGCGGCGTTCTGACGGCCGCGGCGTACTTCGACGGAGACGCGCCGGCCGAGCGCGAGATCCGCGATCTCGCCGATCGGTTGTACGCGCGCGTCGATTGGCGATGGGCCCAGAACGGCGGAGCCACGGTGACCCACGGATGGAAACCGGAGGGCGGATTCCTGCCGTATCGGTGGGAAGGGTATGACGAGGCGCTGCTGCTGTACGTGCTCGGGCTCGGGTCGCCGACGCACCCGCTCTCCACGGAGAGCTATCGGGCGTGGGCATCGACCTATCAATGGAAGACCGTCTATGATACCCAATTCCTGTACGCGGGACCGCTGTTCACGCACCAACTCTCCCACGTGTGGATCGATTTTCGCGGCATCAAGGACGCGTTCATGCGCGAGCACGGGATCGACTACTTCGAGAATAGCCGGCGCGCTACCCTCGTGCAGCAGCAGTACGGCATCCGCAATCCCGGCGGCTATGCGCGATATGGGGAGTTCTGTTGGGGGATCACCGCGAGCGACGGACCGGGCGAGATCACTCGCGAGGTGGATGGCATCCAGCGGCGGTTCTTCGACTACTGCGCCCGGGCGGTGCCCGCTGGCCCCGATGACGGCACGATCGCTCCCTGGGCCGTGGTCGCGTCGCTGCCGTTCGCGCCGGAGATCGTGCTGCCGACGGTCGCGCACTTCGACCGGCTGCACCTCTTGGACGTCCATCCGTACGGTTGCAAGGCGACGTTCAATCCGACCTTTCCCGATGGCAGCGGTTCCGGGCAGGGTTGGGTGTCGCCGTGGCACTTCGGCATCAACGAGGGGCCAATCGTCGTGATGATCGAGAACCACCAATCGGGACTGGTGTGGCGCTTGACGCGCAAATGTCCGTCCATCGTCGCCGGACTGCGGGCCGCCGGATTCACCGGCGGGTGGCTGTCGAACGACGACCGACGCGCATGAGGGTCGATCTGCGGGCGGGGAAGTCCGGTAGGGCGCCATGAAGATCAGCCCTCTGGCCGGCAAGCCGGCTCCCCCCGCAATGCTGGTGGACGTGCCCAGACTCGTCGGCGCCTACTCCACTGAGGTGCCCGATCCCGCGATCCCCGCGCAGCAAGTCGCCTTCGGCACCTCAGGGCATCGGGGGTCGGCGTTCCAGAGGACCTTCAACGAATGGCACGTCCTCGCCATCACGCAGGCCATTTGCCGCCACCGCGCGCAGCGGGCCGTCGACGGCCCGCTATTCCTCGGTATCGACACGCACGCGCTGTCCGTCCCGGCGTGCGCCAGTGCACTCGAAGTGCTGGCGGCCAACAGCGTGGACGTCATGCTGGCGGAGGACGACGAATACACGCCGACCCCCGCGGTGTCGCACGCCATCCTCACCCATAATCGCGGGCGGACCGCCGGCCTGGCCGACGGCATTGTCGTCACGCCTTCGCACAATCCGCCGGAGGACGGTGGATTCAAGTACAACCCACCGCACGGGGGACCGGCGGATACCGGGGTCACCCGCTGGATCGAAGCGGAGGCCAACGAGCTTCTGAAGCGCGGCCTCCAGGGCGTGAAGCGAATGCCCGTCGAACAGGCGCTGCGCGCCGCCACGACGCATCGGCACGACTATCTCAACGCCTACGTGAGCGATCTCGGCGGGGTGATCGACATGGAGGCAATTCGCGGCGCGACCATCCGTCTCGGCGTCGATCCGCTCGGCGGGGCCGGGGTCCATTACTGGGCCCCGATCGCCGAGCGCTACGGGCTGAACCTCACGGTTGTCAGCGAGACCGTCGATCCGACGTTCGGGTTCATGACGGTGGATTGGGACGGGCGCATCCGGATGGACCCGTCGTCGCCCTACGCGATGCAGCGGCTGATCGGTCTGAAGGATCGCTTCGACATCGCCGTCGCGTGCGACCCCGACCACGACCGGCACGGGATCGTCACCCGGAGCTCGGGGTTGCTGCCGCCCAATCATTATCTCGCGGTCGCCATCCACCACCTGTTCCCACATCGGCCGCAATGGCGCGCGGACGCCGGCGTGGGCAAGACCGTGGTGAGCAGCGCGATGATCGATCGGGTGAGCGCGAAGCTGGGCCGGACACTGTACGAGGTGCCGGTCGGATTCAAGTGGTTTGTCGACGGCCTGCTCGACGGCTCGCTCGGCTTCGGCGGCGAAGAAAGCGCGGGCGCCTCCTTCCTTCGCCGCGACGGCACGGTCTGGACGACGGACAAGGATGGCATCGTCCCGGCGTTGCTCGCGGCGGAGATCACCGCGCGCGCGGGACGCGATCCTGGCGAGATCTACCGCGAGCTGACGCGCGAGTTCGGTGAGCCGGTGTCCGACCGGATCGAGGCGCCCGCCACCGCGGCGCAGAAGCAGCGGCTGTCGGCGCTCTCGCCGCAGCAGGTGCGGTGCACGCACCTCGCCGGCGAGACGGTCCAGCGCATCCTCAGCCGCGCTCCCGGCAACGACGCGCCGATCGACGGGGTGAAGGTCATCGCCGACGGCGGCTGGTTCGCCGCACGGCCCTCGGGCACGGAGGACATCTACAAGATCTATGCGGAGAGCTTTCGTGGGGAGAATCATCTGCGTTGCATCGTGGAGGAGGCGCAAGCGATCGTGGACGACGCGCTTCGGGCGGGCACGCGCGGGGCGGAAGCCTGACGAGCGCGCGTGATCGAGCCGGTACGGGAGGGAGCTGAGATGGGGAACACCACCGGCGGCGTGGCGCCGTCCGATGCGCTGGTGCTGTTCGGCGTGACGGGCGACCTCGCCCACAAGATGATCTTCCCGGCGCTCTACGCGATGGCAAAGCGGGGCGTCCTCAACGTCCCGGTGGTCGGCGTCGCCTCCTCACCATGGAGTCTGGCGCAGCTGCGGAAGCGCGCCGCGGACGGGATACGGAAAGCGGGCCGGATCGACGATGCGCGGACCCTGCGCCATCTGCTCTCCCTGCTCCGGTATGTGGACGGCGACTACAACGACCCGGGGACCTTCACGGCGCTCAAGCGGGCGCTGGGCGATGCCCGGCGCCCGGCGCACTACCTCGCCATTCCGCCGTCGCTCTTTGCGACGGTCATTACGGGGCTCGGCGCCGCAGGCCTGGCGGACCACGCGCGGGTCATCGTCGAAAAGCCGTTCGGCCGCGACCTGGCTTCCGCGCGCAAGCTCAATCGCGTCGCGCGGTCGGTGTTTCCGGAGGATGCGATCTTCCGCATCGATCACTTCCTCGGGAAGGAAGCGATCATGAATATCCTCTATTTCCGTTTCGCCAATTCGTTCCTGGAGCCGATCTGGAACCGCAACTACGTGGCCAGCGTCCAGATGACCCTCTCCGAGGATTTCGGCGTGACCGGGCGCGGCGCGTTTTACGAAACGGCCGGCTGCCTGCGCGACGTGATCCAGAATCACCTCTTCCAGATCGTCGCCCTCCTGGCCATGGAGCCGCCGCCCTACCGGGGCTTTGGCGCCGTGCACAGCGAGAAGGCGGCGGTCTTCCAGGCCATGCGGCCGCTGAAGACCGCCGACGTGGTCCGGGGCCAGTATGCCGGCTACCGCAAGGAGCCGGACGTGGCGCGGAACTCCGACGTCGAGACGTTCTGCGCCGTGCGGCTCTTCATCGACTCCTGGCGCTGGGAGGGGGTGCCGTGGTACCTGCGCTCCGGCAAGCTGCTGGCCGAGACGGCCGCCGAGGTGTTCGTCCAGCTGAAACCGCCGCCGCAACGGCTCTTCGCCGACTCAGCGCCAGCGGCCGGCCGGGCCAACTATCTGCGCTTCCGGCTCTCCCCCAACTCCGCCGTCGCCCTCGCCGCTCGCGTCAAGCGTGTCGGCAAGGAGTTCGTCGGCGACCAGCGGGAGCTCTACCTCGTCGATCATCAACCGGGAGAGGAGGCGCCTTACGAGCGGCTCTTGACCGACGCCATGGCCGGCGATGGAGCGCTCTTCACCCGGGAGGACGCGGTCGAGGCCGCATGGGCGGTGGTCGATCGAGTCCTGAAGACCCACCGGCGCGTCCGTCCCTACAAGCCGGGGAGCTGGGGGCCCAAAGAGGCGGACGCGCTCATCGCGGCGGACGGTGGCTGGCACAACCCCATGCCCGACGAGGAGACCGCGTGACGTCGCCGGATGACTTCGTAGTTCTCCTCGACTGCGACAATACGCTGCTCGACAACGATCTCGTGCAGGGCGATCTCAGGGCCCATCTCGCGCGCGAGTTCGGAGTTGAAAGCCGCGACCGGTACTGGGCGATCCTCGAACAGTTGCGCGCCGAGGTGGGGTACGTGGATTACCTGGGCGCGTTGCAGCGCTACCGGCTCGAAGCGGTCAGCGACCCTCGGTTGCTGCTGATGTCTTCGTTTCTGGTGGACTATCCGTTTGCCAGCCGGTTGTATCCTGGCGCGCTCGACGCCATCCGACATCTGCGGACGTGGGGATTGACGGTCATCCTTTCGGATGGCGATGTTGTGTTTCAGCCGCGCAAGATCCAGCGCTCGGGGTTGTGGGCGGCGGTCGAGGGTCGAGTGCTGATCTATATCCACAAGGAACAGATGCTGGATGCCGTGGCCGAGCGTTACCCGGCCCGGCACTACGTCATGGTGGACGACAAGCTGCGCATCCTGGCGGCGATGAAACAGGCCTGGAAAGACCGAGTGACGACGATCTTCCCCCGCCAGGGCCATTACGCGCTCGATCCCAACAACATCATCGCCTATCCTGCGGCCGATCTCACGGTCGAGCGTATCGGCGATCTGGTCAACTATGATCGATCCGCCTTGCCCGGCGCGCCCCGCGCCGGGCGTCCGCAGGGGGAGCAACCATGAAGGCGACACAACCTCTGCAGGATCTCGGTCAAAGCCTCGGCGACGGCGTCACGGTGGTCGAGTGGGCGGACAAGCTGCTGCCGCTGCTGCCGCCGAGCACCATCACGGTGACGATCACGGGGCTAGGGGACGAGCCGCGCCAGATCGTGATCGACGGGCCGCCGACCACGCCTAGGAAACAACAAGAGCCTTAACAGTTCCGGGCCGACGCCAATGTACACCGACCCCGGGTTCAGGATGTCGCTATCGAGAATGCGGTGTCATTGAGCGGGGGGCGAGCCGCTTCATGCGATCTCCGCGCATCGTCGGTGTCTGCTCTGCAGCGAACAGACTACAAAAGGCCCTTGCGGAGAACGTCTTCGCCCGTTCAAACATCTGGTCCATGATCTCAAACGACGCCCCATACGCTGTTTCAGTCCAGGGCATGCTGAGATTCGCCCGTAATGCGTTGAGCAGGTTGCGTCTTGCTTCCCATGCCATGGCCGAGGGTGGCATACACTGCCCCACCGGGGCTGGTCGGTTCCCGCCTGCCCGGGCTGGTGAGTCAGTCAACTCAATCTCCCCCGACTTGCGTCACGCCGCCGCGGCTGACGCGCCCGCCCAGGGCGCTCTCAATACAGAACCGAGGGGAGATACGCTCCGGCCGGCTCGTTGTAAAGTCCGGTTGTCATCAAGGTCATCAGCTGGACCACCCGGAGCCCGCGGCTCAGGCACCAGTGAAAGAGTGGCCCGTTGCGCAATGGCACCAGAATGCCCGGACCGCCGAAGATTGAGGCAGCCCCGATCAGCGCCATCACGTCCGTGTTGGTCTCCCCGGTGGCGTGCGCGAAGAAGGCCAGATCCGTGGCGTAGCCCGTCGTGCGACCGTCGCGCTCGACGACCGTCGCCGTCCCCTGCCGGATCGCGTCGAGCACCTCTCCGCCTCGATGATGGCCATGGACGAGGGTGCAGACACGATTGCAGGCCTCGAGATCGCTTTCGAGGGCGGGCCGGACCTGATGGCCGGCCAGCTTGGCATTGACCGGCGGGCCCTGCATGCAGGCGATCGATTCCCGCGGCTGGAAGCCCAGCTTCGTGTACAGCGCCAGCGAGCGGCCGTGATAGGCGGCCTGGAGAAGACGGACGCCAGGGAAGCGCCGCTCCGTGGCCCGCTCGAGCGCGGCCGTCATCAACTGGCGACCAACGGTGCGGTTCTGCACCTTGGGAGACACCGTGATCGGTCCGAGTCCGGCGATCGGAGAGCGCTCATCGAGGAAATTGCTGCCGATAATCTCACGATCGAGTTCTGCGACAACGCTGAAGAAGCCGGAATGAGACAGCAACATAGTCATGACCCCGACTGCGACGTCGATGGATGGGAAGTCAGGCGGGAAATTGTGCTGCGCGGCGATCGAGGCGAATGCCTCGTAGCAGATTCGCCCGCAGATATGAGCATCGTCAGGTTTCCCGGGCCGCAGCTTCACACTCGCCTCGGCTGTTTGTACGTGAGCCATCTGTGTATTCCTCCGACGTGGCGGTTGGGTGAGCGGGCCCGGCAGAAGCGGCGGCCTCCTCGCGTCTCTCGTGTCAGCCGACATGCCATCGCACTCCGCGAGCCTGGTCTGGGACAGTCGGACAGCGTCGAGAGCTTAAATCTGGACGGTGAGCGCAGTCAAGAGCGACACGGGCGGGCGCTTAGTCAACATAAAGGCCGTTATCAGACTCCGACCCGGTGAGTAGTCCCCTGAAGCGGCTGAACACTGCGGCGATCCTCCGCCAGCCGTCGACCCTGCGCAATTTGATCTGCCCGCTCACCACGAGACTGAAAAGCGGGACAAGCGCCTAGGCCGCGAATCGCCGCGTCCCTGCGCCTTACTTCGCAAAGCGGTAACCCCTGGATTCCATGCAAGCCTGGAACCGCCGTGCCTCGATCTGATTCGTTGCCAGCCGGTACGAGAAACTCCCCTCTGGTGTCACCCGCTCGAGAGTGACGTCGTCACGCGTCTCGCTCTTGCAGGCGGCAAAATCGCTCTCGACGCGCTCCTGGGCCGGCGTGTTCTTCATGGCGGCGCAGGCAGCTAGCACGAGGAGTATCAGGAACAAGCCGGACAACCGGGAGTAGCTCATGGGTCCCTCCGATCAGTCGGACAGTCTGGTACCCCAGGCGTATCTGACTGGGGACGTTGACCCTTCCCGCGCGCCCATGATACCCGAGGCCTATGGGCGCGGGCATTGCGAGCGGCGGCATCCGGGAATGGCCTCTCGAGGACCGGCCGCGCGAGCGGCTGTATCATAAGGGCGCCGAGTCCTTGGCCGACGCTGAGCTCTTGGCCATCCAGCTCGGTACCGGGCTGCCGGGGCTGGGCGTCATGGAGATGGCGCGCGAGCTGCTGGTCCGCTATGGCTCGCTGTCCGGGCTGGCGGGACGCAGCGTGGCCGAGCTGGCGGCGGTGCGCGGGGTGGGGCGAGTCAAGGCTGTGCGGCTGGCCGCGGCCTTCGAGATCACGCGCCGGCTCCGCTCGCGCAATGGCGGGACGCGCGTGGTGCTGTCGAGCCCGGAGCAGGTGTTCGAGCGCTACGGGCCGCTGATGGAGGATCTCCAGAAGGAGGTGTTTCGGGTGGCGCTGCTCGACGCCCAGAACGGGCTGCTGCGGGACGTGGTGATCTCCGAGGGCACGCTCTCGGCGAGCCTCGTTCACCCGCGTGAGGTCTTCAAGCCGGCCATTCTCGAGTCGGCGGCCTCCGTAATCCTGCTGCACAACCACCCGAGCGGCGATCCGACACCGAGTCGCGAGGACCTGCGACTCACGCGGCAGCTGGTCGAGTGCTCGCGGCTGCTCGATTTGAGAATCCACGACCATGTCATCATCGGCAGGGAACGGTTCATCAGTCTGGCGCAGCGCGGGGCACTCTAGAAAGGGGACAGCGCATGAAGATCGAGGGCGTTGGGCACGTGGTGTTGAAAGTGAGGGATCTGGACCGCTCGGCCCGGTTCTACACCGAGGTCCTGGGACTCAAGGAAGTGGCGCGCTTCCCCGGCCGGATGGTCTTCTTCTCGGCGGGCACGAACCACCACGATCTGGCCGTGATGGCCGTCGGCGCGGACGCACCAAACCCTCCCGCCGAGGCGGTGGGGCTGGCTCACGTGGCGCTAAAGGTCGGAGACAGCCTCGAGGCGCTGCAGGAGGCGAAGCGAAGCCTGGATGCGCACAAAGTGGCGATCCGGGGCATCCGCGACCATCGGGTGAGCCAATCGATCTATCTGGAGGACCCCGATGGCAATACGATCGAGCTCTTCGTGGACGCCGACCCGGCGATCTGGGCCGAGGATCCTTCGGCCGTGGCCACCATCAAGCCGCTATCCCTTGGCTAGCTTCTCCACTTCCTTCTTGGACATGCCCTGGATGCGGCCGAGCAGGTTCTTCACCTTCCGCTCCGAGGCGTGGTCGGCCAGGATCGTTTTCTTGGACTTGGTGCCGTTGACGATATAGGCCACCCAGTCGTCCAGGCTCGGGGTCCCGCGCCAGGCGACAGTCAGTCCGCTGAGTCGCATGCGCTTCCTGCCTTCGATCTTCGCGAGCGGCTTTCGGGCGGCGTCCATACTTAATTTCCCCTCGTAAAATTGACCACTGCGCGGCGTGAGCGTCCGGAAAAAATCATGTATGAGTGCGTTGCACGGTCCACCTTATGAATCGGTGCGAACCATGTCAAGACCTCGTTTCGCCGCGCCAGATGCGCTCTTCTGCGCGCGCGGCGCGCGGGACCTGCGTGAATGCTGG
>WNFB01005480.1_pt1 | contig 11331 bp, 9 predicted proteins | sample 5400501 | NCBI WGS metagenome assembly WNFB01 (sample SAMN13153341, study PRJNA577476) | soil metagenome | isolation source: 200 cm saprolite under Douglas fir tree site 2 hole 1 | place: USA:California | collected 2015-04-18 | reverse complement strand
TCATCCCTCCGATGGGCCCGCTCCACTTATCCCTTTCGGGCTGGGCGCTTCGATCCCATACAACGTGTCCCGGTTCGCCTCGAGTTGGTCGATCGGCTTCCCGAGGAACTCCGCCGCGGTGAGGACCGCGACATCGTGTTCCGCGCCCGCCTCGAAGACGGATCTCATCCGACTCCGCCACTGTCGGTCGCGGAGGAGGTGGTGGTCGACAATGAGCGTGCGGACCTCCGTTGTCCGCAGGATTCGGACGAGATGCGAGAGGGCCCGCTTCGTGTGGATCTCCGGATAGTTTTCCGGCATGTGCGTCATCGGGCCGTCCACATACAGGACCGTCGGTTGGGCGTCGATGAGGAACGAGAGGTGTTCTTTCAAGGGCGGACCGATCACGTCGGCGGTGTGGACGAAGACGTCCCGCCCTTCCGCGATCCGGGCCATCACGACGTACCCGAGCTCGTCATTGTAACCGTGCGGCACGGCCGGCGAGAACAGGAGCTCGGTGCCGCCGAAGTCCATCTGGTTCCCGTCGGCCACCTGGATCGCCTTCGGATACGCCTTCAACTTGCGGACGAATGCGCCGGATCGTTCCCGCTGGCTCCGGTTGATCCGGAACTTCCCGTCTTTCAGGAACGCGAGCTTGCCCCGGAAGATCGAGGGCGCATCCGGGTTGTGATGATCGTAGTGGTAGTGGGAGACGGTCAAGACGTGGGCGTTCTTCGCCGCGCCTCGGATGACTTGCCACAGCTCTTTTTGCCGTGCCCTCTCGGTCGGATGGGGCGGGAGATCGTATCGATACGGCCCGAGGCGGACGCTCGGATCGAGGAGGACCGTGACGTCCGGCGTCTCGACAAGGGTCGCCATCGACCGGGCACCGAGGGAGTCCGCCGCAAGCGGAGTGATTTTCACTGGCCCGTCCTTCCGGAGGGCCATCCCCGTAAGCCGTCTGAACTCTTCGGTTGACGCCCTCAATCCGCGAGGAACGCCTGGTCCGCGCCGCGGTGTCCTAACCAATCGAACAGGAACTCGTCCAAGAGTCGTGGGAACACTTGTTCCGGCGGGTGCTGCTTGTTTTGGAGGGCGGCGAAAATCAAAGCGGGCGTGAGGTACGGTCGGAACCGCTCCAGCACGACCGCTTTCGGAATGCGGCCCCCCTGTCGGTCCGAGATCGCGGAAGCGTGGGCATCATCGAAGCGCTTGCCCGCCGCCTGCAACGCGTAGGCCTCCCAGGCCTCGAGGCTGGGTGCGGACTCCGCCGGCAGGATCTGGTACCGGAGCGAGAAGCCGCTGGATCCGGGGGCGTAGACGAAGGATCCGAGGGTCAGGATCCCGACGGCGGCCGCGGTGGCCGCGCGTTCCGCCCCGCTCCGTGTCTTGAAGCTGAGCGTGTGCTCGCCCGGTGGCCCTTGCGCGGGTACGGAGATCATCTGGATCGCCCACGTCCACGGAGGGAGGGAGAAGGACAGGTTTCCTCGCATGCCACCCGGGATTTCGGATCCGCCGGCTCGAAGGCTTCGCTGCTGGTCCTTGTCCGTCAGGTTGAACGCGAGGAGATACACGTTCAGCCACGTCCCCGGCTTGACGGAGCTCGACTCCACGAGCGGGGCGACCCAGAACCCGTTCCACATCTGGAAGAGGCGGCCTCGCCGGACGAGCGGCGCGGGGATCCCGTCGAGGTGTGCCGAATACCAGAAGTTGAGATCACGGGCCTTCGGATCCGTGGCGAGCTGGCGGGCTACATCGAGGGCACGGGCGAGATTCGGATTGAGTGCGATGAACCCGACGACGGCCGGCGGGTGTTTCGCTTTGAGGTTCTGTGACGGCAAATTGAGATGGGGAAACGCGTAGCCGAATTCGGGCCGGCTGACCGTGCGAGTCGGTTGCGCTTCCGATACCCGGCGGACCTGAGAACCAAGGCCTACCCGGCCTTGGCTGACCATCGCCAGGACCTGATCAGAGGCCATACGGGTCGGAGAGAATCCCGCATCCGATAATTCCCAGAGATCCGCCGCGCCGCCGAGGCCGCCCGCTGCGCCGACGCCGGTGCCCGCGCTCATTCAATCAACCGGCGGAGTGTACATCGCGGTCGTCCATCGCAGGACGAGGGAATCTCGGAGTCGCTGTCCACACCGCACCCTCCCAGGAGTGCGAACGAAGCGCGATGGGATAAGCCTTACCGCGGTGCGACGGAGCGGATCTCATTTGCGATTCCCTTCGCGGCCGCGATCGGATCCGCGGCCTCGTAGATTGCGCGACCGACGATGACCGCGTCGGCCCCCGCGGCGATTGCCTCGCGGGCGGTCCCTCCCTGCGCCCCGACCCCGGGCGACAATATGAGGCGGGATCCGATGATCCCGCGCAACGCCCTGACTCGTTCCGGACGCGTCGCAGGCGCGACGATGCCCGCAGCCCCCGCGCGAACCGCGGCGCGCGCAATCTCCTCCGCATGGGGGGCGGTGAACTCTGCGCCGCCGGGATGGCTCATCTCTGTGATTACGAAGACTTCGGCCCGGCCCGCGGCCTCGACCGCCGCCCGAACGCTATCCTCCCCGACGAATCCGTGCGTGATGATGCCCGATGCGCCCATTTTCGTGACTTGGTCGACGATGAGCCGCGTCGTGTTCGGGATTTCCGCGGTCCGTAGATCCGCGAGGAGGTATCCGAGCCGCGCGAGGTCGCGAAACACGTCGCGCCCGCCGGAGAGGAAGAGGGCCCACCCAACCTTGATCGCATCGACCTCCCGGTGAACCGCTTTCGCGACGGACAACGCCGGTCCCGGATCGACGAGGTCAAGGGCGAGGATCAATCGCCGGTCGAGGCGCATCGCGGTCCCGAAGAGGGGCTCAGGCAAAAAGGTTCCTCCAGGATGTCCTCCCGGCGGACCCTTTAAGTAATCCGAGGCGAATGGGACGATGCCCCCGATGCCCGAGGCCCAGCGCATCAAGACGAAAGTCTGCCTCGTCGGCGAGGCCGCCGTCGGCAAGACGTCCCTGATCCGGCGGTTCGTCCAGGACGAGTTCGACGACCGCTACATCACGACCTTGGGTGCGAAAGTCTCGAAGCGCGAGATGGAGTTCGGTACTCCGGACCGGACGGAGATCCACATGGACATGACGGTCTGGGACATCATGGGGGAGAAGGGCTTCCGGGACCTCCTCAAGGAGGCGTTCTTCCACGGCGCGAAAGGAGTCGTCGCGGTGTGCGATCTCACGCGGTACTCGACGCTGAAGGAGCTCGACGACTGGGTGCAAGGCGTCTTCAACGTCGTCGGCGAGGTCCCGGTCGTCTACGCGGTCAACAAGATTGACCTGAAAGACGAGGTCATGATCTTGTACGGAGACCGAGAGATCGAGCAGGCGGCGCGGGCGTTCGAGGCGCCGTACTTCTACGCCTCGGCGAAGACGGGGGAGAACGTGGAGCCGCTCTTCCGACGGCTCGGGACGATGGTCCTTCAGCGGGAAGGCATTCCGGTCGCGACGTGAATCAGCCAGGAGAACGACGCGCCAATCGTTAAGTAGGCGCCGTCGAAGTCGGGCCTCGGTTCCGAGGGCGAAGGCGTCAGATGACGAAGACGAAGCAGCTCAAGTCGAAGGTCTGTCTCGTGGGCGAGAAGGCGGTCGGGAAGACCTCCTTGATCCGCCGGTACGTGATCAACATGTTCGATGAGCAGTACCTCACGACGCTCGGGACGCGGGTGACGAAGAAGGAGGTCCGGCTCCTGATGCCGGGGCACGACCTCCTCGTGGACCTCGACATGACGATCTGGGACATCATGGGCGAAAAAGGGTTCAGAGAGTTGCTCAAGGACGCGTACTTTTACGGGACGAATGGCGTCCTGGCGGTCGCGGATGTCACCCGGCGTCGGACCTTGGACGACCTCGACGACTGGATCGATGGCGTCGAGCACGAGGTCGGAAAGGTGCCAATCCTGATCGCCGTGAACAAGACGGACCTGACCTCGGGCGCGCAGTTCGACGCGGACGACGTCGCGCAATTCGCCAAGGCGTATAACGCGGAATTCTTTGTGACGTCAGCGAAGACGGGAGAGCACGTCGAGGATGCGTTCCGCCGACTCGGTGGTCTCGTCGCGGAACATCAGCTCCAACTCGCGTAGAGTTTCGCGTGAGTGCGACGGGTGTCCCAACCCGGAGGAACGCGTTTCTCGAAATCATTAAGTATGCACGTCCGGATGGTTCTGCTCCCCGAACGGGCGCCAGCAACTCGGGCGACAACGAGGGGTGTCGGGCCGGGAGCAGGGGAGAGCTGATTGGGACGGCCATGCTCGCGGAGAGGCCCGTGAAGACGCAGCGGGTTGCTTGCAGGTCGCTCCTCGTCGGGCTCGCACTGCTCCTCGTTGCGTCCTTGTTCGTTACCTTGGCCCACGCGGATCGACCGACTCTGACCGACAACAACGATGGGTCTCGCACGGTCTCATGGTCACTGGCCTCGGCCGAGAATCTAACGCTCGCCGGCATCGACCTGGCAGCGGGGAATGCGACACTCCCCTGGAAGTCGCACAACGTCACATGGGGCTCGCCTCAGTTCACAGCTAATGGCACTCCACTGGACGCGAATCTCACGCTCGGGAGTGACGGAATCTCGCTCCGAGCTGATGCGCGCAATCACGTAGCGGATGGGGACTTCGCCACCGCAACGCCATGGACCTTCGAGAACAGCCTTGGCGGGAACGTGACGGCGCAATGGAACGGTACGATCGGGGTAGCCCAGTTGCGACACGGTTCCCCCCCGAGCGAACGGCTTTGGGACGGCTTCAACTCAACGATGGGATGGGTAGGCATTGGCGGCAACGTTTGGCTAAACACCAGCGCCGATCGGCAAGAAGGGACCGGGAAGCTCGGCCTGGACTTCACCTTACCCCCCACCCCGAGGACGTATGCCGGCGTGCAACACATGGATACCCTCAACTGGTCGGCGTATGATCGGATGATCGTTTGGGTCCTTCTCGTGAATTCCACTCCACCGCTTACGTTCAACATTACGGCGTTCGTAGGTGCGGCGTCGCACGGGACAACGGAGCGTCCACTGAGTCTGGGATGGAATGAGATCATAGCAAACCTCTCCGAACTCGGGCCGACGCGGGACAACCTTGTCGCCCTCACGCTCCGACTCAACGGGCAAAATGTGCCCAAGGCGACGGCGTACTTCGACGACCTCCGGGTCGGGACGGCGAAGCGTTTCGATGAAACATCGAGGATCGTGCAGCCCTTGTTCAAGGCGAACGCGACATTGGCCTCCCCGGGGAGCGCATCCCTCCGGTTCAACTGGTCGCTGCCCGCCGCAGCCGGCATCGTCCGTGCCGCCGGTACGGTGAACTTGACTGGTCCTTCTGGTGCGTTCGAGCGGACGTTCGTGCAGGCGCCCGCCTCTCAGTGGACGGTCGTCGTTGCGGATGTCTCACCCATGAGCATCGGACGGGGTGGGTACAACTTGAGCTTCAGCCTCGAGGTCGTGGCGAACAACACGAGCGCATCGTCCGTGGACATGCGCATCGACGATGTCTCTCTCTTCTTCCCCAATCGGCACAACGGGACGTATCTGTCTGCGCCCGTGTCGCTGGGCACCGCGTCGGACTTCCTCCGGGTCAACTGGTCGCTCGATGCGACCGCTCCCGCCTCAGCCCAGCTGTCTCTCCGGAGTGGGAACGACACCAACCCGAGCAGTCCCGCTTGGAGTCCGTGGGTGAGCTGGACGGGCTCCGGCCCGTACCCGCTGACGATCCCGGGCGCGCTCTACGTGCAAGTGCGCGCAATCTTGATGACGGCCAACTCGAGCGTGACTCCGGTCCTACGCGGCATGGCCCTAGAGACGCGCCACCGCGCCGCGCAAGGATCGGTCGTCTCGGGCTTGTTCACCGTGCCGACGGATCGGCCATTCCTGCGCTGGCGGACATTCACGTCCGCGGACACGCGTCCCGCGGGAACGGTCATCCGATTCTCGATCAGCAACGGCGGCTTCTGGAAGCCCGTCCCCCTCGGCGGAGATATCTCAGGGACGAGTTGGACCTCAATTCAATGGTCGGCCGACCTCACGACGTCGGATGGACTCGCGACGCCGAAGCTTCAGCGTGTCGCTCTCGTGTACGATCTCGTCCGTCCCGTGCCCGAAATCCCGTACCTGTCCTACGGCCTAGGGGTTCTCGCCGCCGTGGTCCTCGGAACAGCGGGCTACGGCGTCGTCGTTCGGAGGAGGTTCGCGGTCGAAGATGTGTTTCTCGTCTCCAAAGAAGGACGCCTCCTCATGCACAACACGCGTCGCATGCGGGCTGACCGAGACGAGGACATTCTGTCCGCGATGCTCACGGCGATCCTCACCTTCCTGAAGGATTTCGACCGAGAAGAGAACGCCGGGCTGCGTCGGTTCGAAGTCGGCGGCAAGACCGCGTTGCTCGAGCGCGGCGAACACGCCTACCTGGCGGCCGTCTATTCCGGGCGGGTCCCGCGGTGGGCAGGGAAAGACCTCCGCCGCTTCATGAACGATCTCGAAGCCCGGTTCGGGGAGAGGTTCGCTCGGTGGAGCGGAGACCCGGACGACCTGCACGGCCTCAAAGAATTCTCCGAACGATTCGTGGCTCGACTCCGGTATCGCTCCTTCCCGCGAGGCAAGGGGGGCGCTCGTTGAATTCGTCCCGGGTCACCGGGACGACCAGATCAAGTAGAACATCACCGCGAAGCCGAACACGGTGAAGACGCTTGAGATGAGCCAGAGATAGCGGAGGAGGCGCGCCCGACGCCCCGGGTCCTCCCAGGCCGCGGCGAGGCGGTCCATGATGCCCTTCCGGAGCCCACCCGGGTGCATCAAGTTGTCCGCGGCTCCTCGCAAGCTGAATCGGACCTGTCCGCCGTTGGCCCGCGCCGTTATCCGCGGCCGGTTTCTGACGCGAGCGGTTCCCTCCGCGATACCTTTAAGACCTGGGCTACCAACGCCAAGACGCCCCTGGTGCGGGGAGGGGCACGGGTCGCCGGGGGGAGCGGTCTTCAGAAGGCCGCCGAGGCGCCCAGAAATGAACCAAGCGTCAGCCACGTACCCCGGAGTGCTATTGCTGATCTTCCTAGCGCTCGCGCTCCTCCCCGCCGTCGCCGCGGATCCCGCCGTGGTCGACGGGGGCGGCGGCATCAAACTTGCGACGTGGGATTTCTCGACGCCGGGCGATTACAACGCGACGAGAGTCGCCTTCGTTCCCGGGAACGCGACGCTCGCGCTGACACCGCGCTGGACGAACGACACGAGTGACGCAGAGTTCCTCGCCTCCGAGGACTCCGCCACGAACGTCAGTGTGAACTCGGGTCTCCGGCTCGTGAACCAAGCGAGGAGCCTAATCCAAGATGGGGCGTTCAATCAGACGGCGGGTCCGTGGACGTACGTAAACGGGTCCACGCGACAAGTGGTGTCCGCGAGGGACCCCGGAGGGAGCGCACGGCTCTGGCACCTAACGCCAACCATTCAGTTTGACTCGATGGACAACGTCTTCGGGACACACCCATGGACGGCCGTCTCGAGCGGGAAGAGCTCCAGCACCCTCAGCCAATCGACGTTCGTCCGTAAGGAAGGCACCGGCTCACTGAGGGACGACGTCACGATCGGCCAGCAAGGAGGCGCAAACTGGGTCGGCGCGATCCGCGACGATCCGGGCACCTGGAATTGGAGCGCATACGATCGTCTCGGGGTCTGGATCAATGTGAATGCGAGCGGCCTCGCGGCGTCGATTCTGCTCACTAACTTAGGAGGCCAGAACTGGATCAGCTGGATTCCGCAGTCGCTCTCCCCGGGATGGCGCCGGTACATCTTCGACATTTCTCCGTCCTTCGGGACGAACAACCAAATCGATCAGGTCATGGTCGGCTTCCTCGGAAATCTCGGCAAATACACGACCTACGTCGACGACCTGGTCCTGTTCAACTACACGGCCTTCGACGAGACGGCCCGCGTCACCCAGACGTTCATGAAACCGGATCCGACGAACGGGAGCCCGGGGACGCTCAGCCTCCAATTTGACGTGTCGGCGACGCCCTCAGTCAACGTCGTGTCCTATCTGAAGGTGAACGTCGACGGCTTCGCCTGGAGTGAGTCGCCGGTCGTGGCGGGGGGCCGAACGCTGTCCTTCGACGCGAGCGCAGACCCTGCCCTCCAGGGCACGGGTTCGTTCAACCTCACGTTCTCGTTGGAGCTGATCCGGATCGGGACGCAAGAAGCGTCGATGTCCGCGTGGATCGACAACGTCACGCTCATCGCCCGGGAGTACCATGGCGGGTCCTTCACGGGCATTCCGATCGACGCGGGGTCGACCGCTTTGTGGCGGGCCGCCGACGTGCAATCGACGTCGAATCCTCCCGCGACCTCGGTTGCGGCCGAGACGCGAACGGGGAACAGCTCCTCGCCCGGCGATTCGTCGTGGACGCCGTGGCAGACCCTGACGGGATCCCAGGTTGCCAGCCCGCCGAACCGATTCTTGCAGTGGCGGCTGTCGCTCACCACGGACGGTGCCAGCACGCCCACCGTCACACGCCTCTCCGTGCGGGCGGAGACGTACGCGCTGGCCGGCGTCCTCCGCACTGCGCCGTTCCTTCCCGGAGAGCCCCTCCTCGCTTGGGTGTCATTCCACGTGACGGACGCGCGGCCTCTCGGCACATCGATCCTCTACGAGGTCTCCGTAGACGGCGGCGCCACATGGGCGCAGGCTGCGGACGGACAGGATCTCAGTGGACTGACGGCGAGTCCGGTCGTCCTCCGCGCGACGATGTCGACCGGGAACACGAGCGTGTCGCCCACGATCACGTCCTTGACGCTGGGGTACCGCCCTTCGGCGTGGTCGGCCTTCCTCAGTCCGTGGACGGCTCTGCTGGCCCTCGGGCTTGCGGTCGCGGGATATGTCGGATGGAAGCGGTTCCCGTGGCGGTCCTCCCCGGACGACCTCTTCCTCATCGGGCTCGATGGACGGCTCCTCCTGCACACGACCGCGCGTCCGACCGGCGAGATGGACGACGACATCCTGGCCGGGATGCTCACCGCGATCACGATGTTCGTGAGGGACGCCTTCAAGGAGGAGCATGAGGAGTTGAAGCGGTTCGAGTTCGGGAACCGGAACGTGGCGGTGGAACGGGGGCAGCACGTCTACCTCGCCGCGATTTACCCAGGACAATTGCCCGTCGATGCGACCCGGAGCATGAACGATTTCATCGCGGACCTCGGCGAGCGCTACGGTGAGATGCTCGCCTATTGGTATTATGTCGATGACCTTCCGGGGTTGCGGGAGATGATGACGCAGTTCGCCGGCCGGGGACGATACCGCCGCTGGGATTGGCGGAGGCCTTGGCGGATGCCGCGCCACCGGGCCGATCTGCGGTCATGGGGCGGATTCCCGGACAACTCTGTGGCGGAGCCGACCGCGAGGCCCGGAGGCGAAGGCGAGCGGGCGGAAGCCCCTCTCGTCTCGATCAAGCATCCTTAGAGGAACAGGCGAAGCGCCGCGGTCGACTTGCTGAAACGCAGGGTCCTCCTACGACCCCGCGGTCTGCTTGAACCGCTTGAGGCGCATGAAATTGTCCCGCTCCATCTCCTCGAGTCGTTGCCGGATGAACGCCTCCGTCGCCTTGAGCTCCGGGATCACCCGGTACTCGAGGGCGTTCACGCGCCGCTTGACTTTCTCGATTTCTTCGATCAGGCGGCGCATCGTTGTTTCAATCTCCGCCGCGACGACGATGTCCTCGACGAGCGCCTCGTACGCCTCCGCTGCTTCGTCGATTCGCGCCGAGGTCGTGATGATCCCGTAGCCCCGGTCCTCGAGTTTCTTGCGAACGCTCTTCGCGTCGATCTTCGGGACGATGATCCCCATCACGTTCTTCGTCCTGAGCTGGAGGGTCGGCACCTCTTTCGAGGCCAGCGCCGCCGACTCCACGCCGATCGACCCCTCGATCGCTCGCGCGATGGCGATGCGTTGCTCCGAAATCCGGTATTTCTCCGCGAGGTTCGATCGAAGCGTCTTCGCGCGTTCGAGGACCCGAAAGAATTCGACGATGAGGGCGTCCCGTTTCAGCTTGAGGAGCCGGTGGCCCCGCTCCGCGGTCCTTCGCGTTCGCCGGAGCTGGAGTAGCTGCGACCGCGTGGGCTTGTACTCCGCGAGGACCATCCTACGCGCTCACCTTCGCTGCCTCGCGGTACTTCGGGTGGTACCTCTCGAGGGTCTTCCGGTCGATTTTCGTGAGCCACGCCTCGTCGATTGTCGCGAGGAGCCGCCAGCCAATCTCGAGGGTCGCTTCGATCGTCCGGTCCTCCTCGGACCCTTGGCGGATGAACTCTTGCTCGAACCGGTCCGCGAACTCGAGCATCTTCCGGTCCCGCTCGGCGAGCGCTTCTTTCCCGACGATTGCGACGAGGCCGCGGACATCCTTGCCTTCCGCATACGCAGCGTAGAGCTGGTCCGAGACCTGCTTGTGGTCCTCCCGCGTGCGGCCTTTCCCGATCCCCGCGTCCATGAGTCGCGACAAGGAAGGCAGCGGGTCGATCGGCGGATAGATGCCTTTGCGGTGGAGCTCCCGGTTCACCGCGATTTGTCCCTCGGTGATGTACCCGGTCAAGTCCGCGATCGGATGAGTCCAGTCGTCATCGGGAATCGCCATGATCGGGATCTGCGTGATGGACCCGGGCCGGCCGTGGATGCGTCCCGCACGTTCGTAAATCGTCGCGAGGTCCGTGTACGTGTACCCGGGATATCCGCGCCGGCCTGGCACTTCCTCGCGCGCGGCGCCGATCTGCCGCAGCGCCTCCGCGTAGTTCGTCATGTCCGTCAGGATCGCGAGGACGTGCATCCCCACCTCGTACGCGAGGAACTCCGCTGCGGTGAGGGCCATCCGCGGTGTGATGAGCCGCTCGACCGCGGGGTCGTCCGCGAGATTCAGGAAGAGGACCGCCCGCTTCAGCGCCCCCGTCCGTTCGAAGTCGTCCATGAAGACGCGGGCCTCCTCATGGGTAATCCCCATCGCCGCGAACACGACGCCGAACGGCTCCTGGGACCCGAGGACCTTCGACTGGCGCGCGATCTGCAAGGCGACCTCGTTGTGCGGGAGGCCGGCGCCGGAGAAGAGCGGCAGCTTCTGGCCGCGCACGAGCGTGTTGAGGCCGTCGATCGTCGAGATGCCGGTCTGGATGAACTCCGCGGGATGTTCGCGGGAGTATGGGTTGATCGCGGCCCCTTGAATCTCCACCCGTTTCTCCGGGATGATCGGCGGCCCACCGTCCGCGGGTTCCCCGGATCCCGTGAGGACGCGGCCGAGCATCTCGCGGGAGACGCTGAGCTTGATCGTCTCTCCGAGGAACTTCACG
>WNFB01015899.1_pt1 | contig 11333 bp, 9 predicted proteins | sample 5400501 | NCBI WGS metagenome assembly WNFB01 (sample SAMN13153341, study PRJNA577476) | soil metagenome | isolation source: 200 cm saprolite under Douglas fir tree site 2 hole 1 | place: USA:California | collected 2015-04-18 | reverse complement strand
GAGCACCTCCCGCACCTTGCGCGCAAGGCCATCGGGCGTGAATGGCTTCTGGAGATACGCGATTCCCGATTCCAGGACGCGATGGCGGACGACGGAGTCGTCCGTGTACCCCGAGGTATAAAGCACCAGCATGTCGGGACGCAGCGGGGCCAGCAGCTCGGCGAGCTGCCGTCCGCTGACTCCCGGCATGACCACGTCTGTCAGGAGGAGCTGAATCGGGCCCTGATGCTTCGTCGCCAAGACAAGCGCCGCCTCGCCGTTGGGTGCCTCGAGAACCGCGTACCCCTGACGCTCCAACACCTGCCGAGTGACGGCACGGACACCCGGAGCATCCTCAACAACCAGAATAGTCTCCGTACCGCGAGGGAGCGTCGCGGCCGCAGCGGCAGTCGCACGCTGCTCCGCAGACTCGTCCACCCGGGGCATGTAGATCTTGAAACTCGTGCCCTGCCCCGGCTCCGAATACAGCCAGATGAACCCCCCCGACTGCTTGACGATCCCGTACACCGTGGCCAGGCCAAGTCCGGTGCCCTTACCCATCTCCTTGGTCGTGAAGAAGGGTTCGAAGATGTGGGCCTTCGTCTCCTCGTCCATGCCGATCCCGGTGTCGGACACCGCAAGCATGACGTAGCGCCCCGGCTGGGCGAGCGGATGGCCGCGGACGTAGGCCTCGTCCATTTCCACATTGGCCGTCTCGATCGTCAGCTGGCCCCCTGCCGGCATGGCATCGCGGGCGTTGACTGCGAGGTTCATGATGACCTGCTCGATCTGGCCGGGGTCAGCTTTCACCCTCCCCAGACCGGACGCGAGCTTGGCGACCAATTGGATGTCCTCTCCGATCAACCGCCTCAGGAGCTTCTCCGTGGTGGCGACCGTCGCGTTCACATCCAGCACTTTGGGCTGGAGGACCTGCTTGCGGCTGAACGCGAGGAGTTGATGGGTGAGGGCGGCAGCGCCCTCCGCTGCCTTCCGTACCGCCGCGACGTCTTCACGCTTCGGATCATCCCGGCCGAGGTCTTCCAACAACAAGTCAGTGTAGCTGATGATCACCGTGAGTAGGTTATTGAAGTCGTGCGCGACGCCGCCTGCTAGGCGCCCGACCGCCTCCATCTTCTGAGACTGCAGGAGCTGTTCTTGGAGGCGGCGCTGTTCGGTCACATCCCTCACGATCGTCTCGTAGTACGCAATACCGGTGGTGGCGCTGCGCTCCGCCCGGACGCTGAGCTGCACCGTGAGCAGGAGGCCGTCTCTTCGCTTCCACGTCGCCTCCACCTCGTCATACTCGCGATCGGTGTAGCTCTCCCGATCTAGGAGACGTTGCCGCTCGGCGGGGTCGGCGTACACATCGCGCGCCATATCGAGCTGCTGCACCTCCTCGGGTGAGTCGTAGCCGAGTATGCGGACGAGGGCCGCATTCACCGACAGGAACTTGCCCTCCGCGCTCGAGCGGTAGATGCCCACGGGGGCGCGCTCGACCAGCGTCCGGTAGCCGACTTCCGATTCGCGCAGCGCAGCCTCGGTCCGCTTGCGCTCGCTCAGGTCCCGCACGAAGGCGCTGAACTCCCACGTGTCACCCAAACGGACGGGGCTGACCGACAACTCCACCGGGAATTCGTGCCCGTCTTTGCGCAATGCGGTGATCTCGATGCGGCGTCTGAGAATCGGGCCTTCACCGGTCGCCAGAAAGCGTTCCAGCCCGCGGCCGTGAGCCTCGCGGTGCTGTGGCGGAATCACAATGCTACTCAAGACCTGCCCCACGGCTTCGGACCTCGACCACCCAAACATGGCCTCCGCCTGGGTGCTCCAGCCGGTGATCACCCCTCCCGCATCGATGGTCACGACCGCGTCGAGTGCCGATTCCAGGATTGCGGCGAATCGCTCCAGCGCCGCCCGCAGTTGCTGCTCCGATGATTGGAGCTCGCGGCGCACTTGGTGGCGCTCGAACGCATAACGGATCGTGCGCCCCAGCAGGTTGCCGTCGACCTGCCCCTTGACGAGATAGTCCTGCGCGCCGTCTCGCACCGTGGACACGGCCAGCGCTTCGTCGCTCAGCCCCGTCAGCACGATGATGGGTGTGTCCGGTGCCTGTGTCCGGACCGCGGTGAACGTCGCGAGACCATCGCTGTCCGGCAGCGTCAAGTCGAGCAGCACGACGTGGATGCCATCGGTCCGCAGACGCTCGAGCGCGGCTGCAAGTCGCTCCACGCTCTCCACCTCGAACACCCCCGCTTGGTCCGCGAGCGTTTCCTGGAGGAGGAGGACATCACCGGGGTTATCCTCAACCAGGAGGATTCTGAGCGGGGATACCGTCGTCACGTTCCTTGCTTACCTCGACGGCAGCTGGACGATAGTGAACCAAAAGGTCTCAATGGAGCGGACCACCTGCAGGAACTGGTCGAGACCAAGCGGTTTGGTCACGTAACAGTTGGCGTGGAGCGAATAGCTCCGGAGGATGTCTTCTTCGGCCGAGGAGGTGGTGAGGATGACAACCGGGATGCGCTTCAGCTCCTCATCCTCCTTGATCTCTCTCAGCAGGTCGCGCCCGTCTCGCTTGGGTAGGTTGAGGTCGAGGATGATGAGGTCGGGGCGCGGACGCGAGGCATACGCACCTTTGCGGTGGAGGAAGGCCGACGCCTCCACGCCATCCCCGACGGCGTGCAGGTTGTTGCGAATCTTGCATTCGCGCAGCCCTTCGCGCGCCAGCTCCACATCGCCGGGATTGTCCTCTATGAGGAGGATTTCCACCGGCCGCCCGTCGATCGCTTCCCTCATGGCGCCTGCGCTCCGTTTCGATTGGAGAGTGCGAAGAAGAAGGTCGAACCTTGGCCCGGCGCCGACTCGACCCAGATCCGGCCGCCATGCCGCTCCACGATTCGCCGGCAAACCGCCAACCCGATGCCCGTGCCCGGATACTCGCCCCGAGCGTGAAGACGCTGAAAGATCACGAAGATGCGCTCGAAGTACTCTGGGGCGATGCCGATGCCATTGTCCCGGACGGCGAACACGCATTCCGTCGTAGCCACCCGCGCGCTCACGTGCACATGTGGTGGCTCGCTCCCGCGGAACTTGATCGCGTTGCCCACAAGGTTTTGCAGGAGCTGGACAAGTTGGGTCTCGTCAGCCATGACAGTCGGCAGCTCGTCGCTCGTGACCTGCGCATTCGCCTCCTGGATGGCGACGCTCAAATTGATCCGCACCGAGCCCAGCACACGGTTGGCGTCAACGGGCTGCAGCGGCTTCCCACGGGTGCTGACGCGCGAGAACTCCAGCAGGTCGTTGATGAGCCGCTGCATCCGGATCGCGCCGTCCACCGCGTAGTCGATGAACTTGCGCCCCTTCTCGTCAAGCTTGTCACTGTAGCGTCGCTCGAGGAGTTGGGTGTAACTCGAGATCATGCGGAGCGGTTCTTGCAGATCGTGCGACGCGACGTAGGCGAACTGCTCCAACTCCTTGTTGCTGCGCTCCAGTTCCATAATGAGCTGCCGCAATGCACGGTCCTGGTCTTCGATGCGACTCAGCATCTGGTTAAAGGCGTCGGTCAGCAGACCCACCTCATCATCTGCGGCCTTAGGCGCCCGTACGGAATAGTCCTTGCGATCGGAGACACCTCTGGCCGTCTCGGCGAGCATCAGAATCGGTTGGGAAATCGTGCCCTGGAGGGCGGAGGAGAGCAGGTACGCCACCAGCAAGGACACTCCCATGACGAGTGCAGCTATGGCCCCGGCGAGCCGCAAGGGTCCGTACACGGCCTTGAGGTCGGATTGGAGATAGAGGGTGCCCAGTCGCGCGCTACCAGGCTGAGCGACGGGCGCGAAGCCCACAAGGTCCGCGTGCTCGAAGCGATACCCATCCCTTTCCGGCGCGGCCGGCAGCGTCGTGATCGGCATGTCCGCCGGATAGCGGGAGAACAGTTTTCCATCCCTGTCATACAGGGCGGCCGCCCCGATATGCGGCTCCGCTCGGAGCGCCGAAAGAACCTCCCTCGCGTCACTCTCGTTTCGAAAGGCCAGCGAAGCCGTGCTGTTGGCTGCGATGACTTTGCCGAGCGTGGAGAGATGTTCCAGCGTCGTGCGCCGGAAGGTGACGAACTGGGAGGCAAGAAATGCCGCGCTCGTGAGCACGAGGACGACTCCGCTCGTCAGGAGGAGGATCGCCATCAGCTTTTGCCGAATCGGCTTGTCTCTGAGAGACATCCTAGGGCCTGTCAGGCGAGACGATTTCGGCCGCGCGCAGCAGCTTGGAGCTGATCGTCAGGTTCGCGGCTTTGGCAGCCTCATTGTTGATCCTCAGCCGGATTCTGCTTTTGTCAGCAACGAACCGAATCATCCCTCCGCGCAGGGCGAATGCAGGGAGATCCCCCACCGTGAGGATCGCGCGGTCTCTCAACGTGTCGAGAATCTTTGCCTAGGACGCCGATGACGAATGGAGCTGTCGAGTCATGAAAGGCGCGGGCTGGCCAGTCCACAAACTGAGCGAAGTTGAACAGGAAAACGGCCTTGACCTGATACTCCGACGCTCGGGCAGCCTGCGCCCCGAGACCACGGGCCCAGGGAAGCAGCACGACCGCACCGAGGAGACAAGCCTGGATGACGCCCCTCGCTCGGCGAAATGTTCCATTGGTCCTTGGGGGCAGCCTCAAAACCGCCACTCGACCCGTCCATAGACGCCGCGCTCGATTGCGTGCCGCGACGCGGCGGTTCCGAACTCGACGTGATGGCGGTGGAGGAGGCTCTGTCCTACGACCGACAGCTCCAGGGCCGCTGCTGGCTGCCACGCGACGCGAAGATCGAGCTCTCCGTAGGCAGGGACCTGTTGATTCTTGATGTCACTGACGTAGCGAGCATCCGCGTCCACCTGCAATTGAGCGGGCAAGTCCAGTGACGAGCGAAGTGACAATTGTCGATCGGGATCACTGCTCGCTCGCGTGGTATCGGTACTGCCTGGCTTGGGCTCCGTGCGGACCCGCATTTCGGTGTAGCCGCCGCGTAGCCGCCATGCCGTGGTCAGCCGATAGTCGGCCGTCAGCTCCGCCCCGTACGATTTTCCCTTGAGCCCATTGGCGAGGATGATGGGAAACGGCGCCGGCGGATTGACCATTTCGATGCTGCGGAGGTGGTCATACTGGTGGTAAAAGGTGGCCAACGACACGCCGAGCCTGTCCAGGGCCTGAGCGCGGTATCCCAACTCGTAGGCCAGCAGCTCTTCAGAGCGAAAGTTCGGGCCGCCCTGGATGAAATACGGGGGTTGCCCCGGAGCGAAGAGTTCACGGTCGATGCGCGAGGGTGCGCGAACAGCCCGGGAGACTGCGGCCCACAGCGCACCACCTCCTGCCGGCGTCCAGCTCACACGACCGCTCGGCTGTACTTCATACCCGGTGTAGTCGTTGCGCTCCACCTTCGTACCCAGCGTCAGGTGGAGGCGGTCGGGCAGGAGCGCGATTTCATCTTGCACGAATCCGGTGAACCACTTGCGACGGACGTGGGGTGGGAGAAAGGCGAGCACGGCACTGTTGGCAACGTGATCGTCGATGAGCCGGTAGCCGAGCCCCCACACTACGTCATGACGTCGCGCCAACACCACACGATGCTGGAAATCAACGTCGTAAGTGTCGAGATCCTCGCCGAACGTGCTCGGGATATCACGATCCGTCCGGTCGTAGTAGAGCTGCAGTCGGGCCTCCGAAGTCGCGGAAAAAGCATGCGACCAGCGCCCCACCAGGTTGCCGCCGTTCACGCCGATATGGCCCGCGCTGGGCTGTGCGAACTCGCCCCCGTACAAGTCCCCTTGCAGGACAAGTTGGTTCACCTCCGAAGCATTCCCATCGACTCGAAAACCGCCCTGCCAGGTGTGCCAGTTATCACGCGTGCTCTGGCCACTGGGGAAGACTGTCGGGTCGCGACTAGACGCCTTGCCGTAGACCCGATAGTGGACGTTGGAGCCCACAGCACCACCGTAGCGTGCGCCGCCGAAGCCACGGAGCTGTGTCCCACCACCGCCAGAAACGACGAGCCCTTGCGCATCCGGCGCACCCTTCGTGGTGATGTTGATAACACCGTTGACCGCGTTGGCCCCCCACAACGTGGCCCCGGGTCCGCTAATGACTTCAATCCGGTCAATATCCCAGAGAGGCACATCCTGCACGTCCCAGAAGACTCCCGAGTAGAGCGGCGTATACACAGTGCGGCCATCGATAAGCACGAGCAGCTTATTGGCAGTTGTGCTGTTGAACCCGCGGGCACTGATCGCCCATTGACGCGAGTCTACCTGTGCTACTTCCAAGTTCGAGGCCAAGCGCAAAGCTTCGGGGAGGCTGGTAGCGCCGGAGCGACGAATGTCCTCCTGCGTGATCACCTGAATGGCCGAAGCTGCCTGCGACAGCCTCTCGGGGCGCTTGGAGACCGACGTCACCTGGAGATTCGTTAGCTGTTCAAGTGTGAGTCGCTTGAGTGCCCCCGGAGATGCCACAGTATCTGGTTGCTGGGCGTGGCCCTGGGAAGCGAGGAGGACCAGCCAAAGACCGAGGAGTGACGCGACGGGCCGACAGCACCGAGCACGCGCAACAGCGCGCCCGCAGGCGGCCGCGCCATGGCTCAGGATGGTCACCGCCGACAACCCAACTACGGAGTCACGCCGGCACATCTCGACCCCTCTCAGTTGCATGACGAATCTGCCAGCGCCGAGCTGCAGCGCGGGGTGTCCCATTCCGGAGACACCCAAGCGGACGTAAGCCTGACGTAAAAGACTATGCTTAGCAGAGCGGTCATCCTAGGGCGTTTTTGCGACAGGAGGGGGTGCTTTTACGGCAAGGCTCCTGAGCGCGACTCCGCTACAGATGCTTGGGCATTCGACCCCAGTCCAATACTTCCTTTGATGGTAGAGTCAGCGCTCCGAGCGATAGCTCCCGAGTGCCTTTCAAACGACGCGTCTCTGTGATGGGAACTCGCCATTTCGAGACAAGTCTTTGTCGCGGCCGATTCAACGGCAGGGTACAAAAAGGGGGAGGCTTCGTCGACCTCATTGCCAGCCGCGGCGAACATTGAATCACATGCGATTGCAACGGCACGCGCCTCGCGGTTCGATCGGTGCGACGCGGCTGGCCCCGACAACCGTCGTGGTGACCGCGGGATGCCGCAGTGCCACCGGGACCAATACTTCTTTGCGAGTGGAGCCCTCGCCCGGAGTGATACCTCGGCGATGTCTAGCTTGACACGCGTTGGGCTCCGGGGATACGCTATTTCAGACTGTGTGTTCTTGAATTAGGAGACCTCGGTGCCACGGACCAAGGACTTCGAGCCCGCAGAGGCCCTCGACCGCGCCATGGAGCAGTTCTGGCGCCACGGCTACCGCGGCACTGGGCTAGATGATTTGGTGCGTCAAACCGCGGCCAGTCGTTACGGGCTGTACACCACATTTGGCGGCAAGCGCGACCTCTTCCTCAGCGCCCTGGAACGCTACTCGCAAGCCGTCATGGACCCCATGATCGGGCGACTGGAGGCCCCTGGGGCAGCTGCAGCTGAGATCCGGGGGTTCTTCGATCGGGTGCTCCGGTTGATCCGCCGCTTCACCGATCGCCGCGGGTGTCTCATGTGCAACACCGCCATCGAGGCGGGCCCAGGCGACCCTGCTGCGGCCAAGCGCGTTCAGAGGCATTTCGACCGCGTGCGGCGACTCCTGGGGCGCTCGCTCGCCAACGCGCGTCGCGACGGGGCGCTGCCGCAGGGCGTAGTCGTCCGCTCGTACGCCGATCACCTGCTCGGGGCCGCCGCCGGGGCATTCTACCTCGCGCGAGCGAGGCTGCCGTTGGTGCTGATCCGCCGGTTTGTGCGCACCGCCCTCCGGGACCTGGACTGATGTCCTCGGTGCCTGGAACCAAGATATCGAACTGAGCGTTCTGAAACGTATGGAGCTGCGTCACCTGAGATATTTTGTGTCGGTCGCCGAACAGGGCAGCTTCCTGAAGGCCGCCGAGCGCGTCCGAGTCGCCCAGTCCGCACTCTCGAAGCAGATTCGCGACCTGGAACGGGAAATCGGGACTCAGCTGTTCAAGCGGCTGCCGCGCGGAGCGCGGCTGACAGCCGCAGGAGAAGCGTTTCTCACGGATGCGCGGGCCACGCTGCAGCGCGCCGAACAGGCAATCGCGGGCGCCCGGCGGGCCCACGAGCGGCAGGGATCGTCTCTCCACCTCGCCTACGGCGAGCTGGTCGTGTTCGCCTCCGTGGTCGCGGACCTTGTGGCGGCGTTTCGGGCCGCTCATCCAACAGTCGAATTGCGAGTGAGTAATCTCGATGAGGCGGAGACGTACGCCGCCCTCCGTGTGCGGCGGGCAGACGTGGGGGCCCTGTTCGTGACGTCCTGGCCCGTCGACGGATTCGATGGGCATCGTCTCGTGTCAGTCGAGGCCTCGGGTGTATTGCTGGCGGCCAGCGATCCGCTCGCTGCGAAGCAGGCCGTGCGCTTAGGCGAGCTGCGGGACCTGACTTTCCTCCACCTGGCGGGTCCGCATTGGCCAAGAGTCTACGACGCGATGCACCGGGCGCTGCGAGAGCGCGGGCTGGTACCGGCTCGAGTGCGCGACGTTTCGATCGAGTCGGCCAACGTCCAACTCGCGGCGGGCGGCGCGTGGGCGCTCGCGAACGAAGTCAGCGCCGCCCACTACCGTGGCTCGACGGCAATCGTGTATCGGCCGTTCCTCGAGCCCCCGATTCCCGGCTGGCTAGCCCTGCTGTGGGCCGCCGAAACACCCCCGGCGCTCGTCTCCAGACTCGTGGATGTGGCGCGACGCCTAGAGGCGGCGACGACCAGTCCTTCGCGACAGGCAGCTGGTTAAGAGGCATGACGGCGCACATCCGCCCCGGCGTAAGTAGCAACGCTTTCTGCTAATTGCGACCGCCCCCCCCCCACCCCCCGACGCATCCAGCTGCGCGTTAGCTGATGGCCTTCTCGATGGCCTGCAACTCCTCGTTCGCGAAGCGCCGGTTCGCCAGAGCACGGACGCCGTCCTCGATGTGGGCGACGCGGCTGGCCCCAATGAGCGCCGTTGTGACCTCGGGATGGCGCAGCACCCACGCCAGCGCCATCTGAGCCAGGGACTGGCCCCGGGCGCGGGCGATGCCGCTCAAGCGGCGGACTTTGGCCAGGGTCGCTTCCGTGACCTCCTCGCGCCGGAGAAAACCGTGGGGCTTAGCCGCACGGGAATCGGCTGGAATGCCCGACAGGTAGCGGTCCGTCAGCAGCCCCTGGGCGAGCGGCGAGAACACGATGCAGCCGATCCCTTCCTCCCGCAGCACGCCGAGCAGCCCATCCTCGATCCAGCGATTGAACATGCTGTACTTGGGCTGATGGATCACGCACGGGGTTCCCAGGGTCTGCAAGATTGTGGCGGCCTGTCGCGTCTGCTCCGCCGTATACGAGGAAATCCCGGCATACAACGCTTTCCCGCTGCGCACGGCGTGGTCCAACGCCCCCATGGTTTCCTCGAGCGGCGTCTCCGGGTCCGGTCGATGGTGATAGAAGATGTCCACGTACTCGAGGCCCATGCGCTGCAGGCTCTGATCGAGGCTCGCCAGGAGATACTTGCGGGAGCCCCAGTCGCCGTACGGCCCAGGCCACATGCGCCAGCCTGCCTTCGTCGAAATCACTAGCTCGTCGCGGTAGCGTCGCAGGTCGCTGCGCACGATGCGGCCGAATGTCCGCTCGGCGGACCCCGGCGGCGGACCGTAGTTGTTGGCCAGGTCGAAGTGGGTGATCCCCAGATCGAAAGCCCGGTGGATCATCGCGCGCGCATTGGCGAACCGATCCACGCCGCCGAAGTTGTGCCACAGCCCCAACGCGATCGCTGGGAGCATGAGGCCGCTTCGGCCGCAGCGCTGGTACGACATCGCCTCATACCTGGTCGACACTGGGAAACGGCCCATCCGGACTCCTGGAAGCGGTGGCGCGTGAGGGGTTGTGTGCGCTCAACGGTCCGCGCTCGGGCTGCATGCTGAAGAAAGCCTATTCGCTAATCTACCGCGCCTCCAGCCTCAAGCACTTGTTGGGCGACGCCGCGGCGACGTAAGCGGTATAGAATGTATCGAACCGTGGCGACTCCGCTGAGGAGGACCAGCGTCCACACAAGAGTAGAGACCCCGACCATTGTCACCTGATAGCCTAACCCCCCGAAAGCTCGGTGGGTCTCGAAGAGCCATGCCTGTACTAGGTAACCGGGTGCTATCAGAACGAGCGCGGGGAGGCGATCCATATGATTGAGGGCCACGCCAGAGGCCACGCCAGTGAAAGGGACTAGCGCCATTGCAAGGTAGCCGAGGCGGATCCTCATTGTCACAACTGCTCAATGATGAAAGTGCGTGCTGCCCAACGGCGCCCCCAGCTTGAAGCGCTTATCTAGGAGGCAGCGCGTCCGGTCGCCTTCAACAAACGAAAAGCCCAGAAACTGAGAGCGCCGCTTACCACAACGATGAGGGCCATGGTAAGCGTGAACCATGGATCTGACGCCGGCGAGCGCCACTGGGAAACAAGTTCGAAGAGATGCCATGCAGCGAAGAGGCCGAAGATCAGGCCAGTGATCAGCAAGTAGGTCTTCAAGCCATCCCCCCTGCTCGAAGGGTCATCCTTGGGGCTAACGGGCAGCGCATAAACTGCAGCGCACTGGCGACAAATCAAATACCCCTGTGCGTTGGCAGCTTCATGCGCATGTCAGGCCGACGCCGGCTAGTAGATGAAGGGAATGAGACGTCGCCGCGTGCGCATGAATTCTCGGTAGGGCTCGCCCACGACGGCAAGCAGGGTGCGTTCCTCGATGGCAATCCGGTAGCTATAGACGCCAAAGGCTGCGAGAGCGAGCACGGCGGTACTGGCCCAGCTGCCCAGTGCCAGCCCTATCCCAGTGTTCATCAGGATCCCAGCGCTATAGGAAGGATGGCGGACCAGCGCGTACGCCCCTGTAGTAATAATTGCTTGGTCCGGCTGGGCGCGTACGTCGCCCGTGAAGGAGGCGCCCAGAAGCCGCCAGCAGTGTCGGCGGAGGACGCTGCCGGCGACAATGATGGCGACGCCGATGACGAAGACGGCGGGGTCGAGCGCAGTAGGCAAGCGTAGGGAGGACACCCAGGCGAGCGGGAAGGCGATGACTGAAGCGATCCCCCCACCGAGGACGATCACCCGGACCGAGCCCGCGTCCGGTGAATCGGAATGGGTAGCGGACTTCTGTGCCTTCCGGACGATTCGGAATTCGGGTGAGAACGCCCAAATACAGACGGCCCAGAACAGCGGCCAGTACGGCCATACAAAGGGTAGGGGTCTCATGGTTGTCGGCGGCGTCCTAACGGATCGCG
>WNFB01005477.1_pt1 | contig 11333 bp, 3 predicted proteins | sample 5400501 | NCBI WGS metagenome assembly WNFB01 (sample SAMN13153341, study PRJNA577476) | soil metagenome | isolation source: 200 cm saprolite under Douglas fir tree site 2 hole 1 | place: USA:California | collected 2015-04-18 | reverse complement strand
CGCATCGAGAAAACCGAGCCGCAGCAGCCCGCGGCCTGATTTCTGCAGCAGGTAAGCAGCGACGGTGGCAATAGCCACGGTGACCAGCCCGGCGGCGTTGAACGACTCCGCTTCTTCCCGCCGCGCGCGAATTCCTCGGCGCACTAGGTAATAATCCGTGAGAATTACGCCTACAAACGTTGTGATCAGTATGCCCAGCACGCCCAGCCAGGCTTGCAGCAATTCGAGGATTCCGCCGGCGGTCATGGCCAAGCCGATCAGGTTTCCGAGGACAACCATGGCGAAGCGTCCGGGGCGCCAGCCGCCCAGCGCGTCGAACAAATTGCTCAGCGAAAGCGATCCGGAATAGGTGTTGAGCACCTGCGCCTTGGCCTGAGCGACGTACATCAGCACAAATCCGATGGTCCCTGCGAAGATCACAAAATAGGCGCCGGTATTGTTTTCGGCCATACGGTTGGCAAACGCCTGCGCTTCGTGCGCCGCAGCCAGACCGTGGCTGGAAACGTAGGAAACCACGGCCGGAGTCCCTCCGTAAATGACGATGGTGCCGGCGAGTACCATCAGCAGGTCAACAGTCAGGGCTCCGGCGAATGCCAGGATGGCGACGTCCTTCGAGCTGCGCGCATAGCGCGCGAAGTCCGCATCATTCAGAGCCAGCGCCGCGGCCGTACCTGCCAGGGCCACCAGCGCTGTGTAGAAGCGGTCGGTCGCGCTGCCCATCCCGGGGATCACCGCGCCGTGCGCCAGGATCGCGGAGAGTGGTTCGCCCGAGGCCAGCGCCGCGCGCCAAACTACGTAGACCAGCAACAACAGGAAGGATACGGTGAGCACCGACGACACGCGCAACACTTGCTTGACGCCGTAGGTGGTCAGATAAATCCACACGCCGGTCAGCAGACCGTAGATGACCATCCGATTCAACATGGTGTTGCCAAGTCCCAGCGCGAAAATGGTGCCGTTGTAGAGCAGCGCGTTTTCGAGCCCCAGGAAGCCAAGGATCATGAAGCTGTAGATCGCCGAAGTCACCAGCGAGCTGCGCGCGCCCAAGCCGTAGAAGCGAGAAAGCACCGTGCTGGACAGGCCTTCGCGCAGCGCCAATAGACCGATCAACCAGCCGAGTGTGCCTCCGAAGAGACCAACCAACAGTCCGGCGAGCAGGCCGGTGCGCACTCCGGCCAGCGCGGTGACGTAGCTGCCGATCAAGAGCTGCACCAGCGTGGTGATCAGGCCCATGGTCATCCACATCAGTTGCCAGCCGCTCTTGCGGTGGCTTTCCGGCACCGATGCCAGAGCATAATCCTCAATCACCTTGCGGACTTCTTGCGACTGCTCCATGCGTGCCCCCGGCGGAAGAAGTAGCAACCTACCGGAAGCACGCGAGCAAAACAAGAAGGGCGCGGAGCACGGATCTTGCGCCGACCGAAGGATCTGGATTTCCTGGAGTGCGGCGTCCCGAAGCTTCGGGATGCCGCCGCGTCTGCTGTGTTGGCTAGCTTCATCCTGAGTCGTCGAAGTGTTAGCATTTCGCCGGAGTTATTGCCCCAAAGGAGAGCAACCGTGTTCGGAAGACGGAAGAAGGAAATCTCCCCCGAAACCGAGAGAGAACGCGAATCGGTCCCCTTCCGCGTGATCCGCTCGGACGGCGCAATCATCGATCTGGCGTATTCGTCGCCGCGCCCCGCCGCGAAGCATGACGAGATGAAGGTGCTCGAAGAATTGCCCTGGTATGAATCCGGCAAGCCGACCAAAAACTGGATGTTGCACGACATCGATTTCTACGACGAGGTAGACAAAATCTGGGGGAAGAAGTGGGGGGCGGAGGGGATTGGCAAGCTGCGCGAAGTCCTGGTCTCGCGTCCGACGGAGAACGAGACGCGGCCGGAATACGCCCGGCAGTGGCAATACTACTATTCCTCGGCCGCGGGCAACGCCAACCTGAAAAACCTGCAGAAACAGTTCGATGAATACTACGACGTCCTCAAGAATCACGGCGTAAAAGTGAACTACATCGAAGCTCCGGTGCCGGCCATCGGCATTTACGGCTACCTCAAGAACCTGGTGACGCTGGCGGGAGGAGGCCTGGTGGTGAAGGGGGGCGCGATTATCCATCGCATGGGCCTTGGTTCCTGGCAGCGCGGCCGCGAGGTGATCTGGTCGAAAACGCTGGCGGCACTCCAGGTGCCGATCTACCTCACCATCCACGGCAAAGGGGTCGGCGAGCCGGGCGCGGGCAGGTGGCTGGACAGCAAGACCTTCGTCTTCAACGAAAGTGTAGTGGCCAACGAAGAAGGCCTGGCGCAAATCCGCTTCATCCTCGAGGGCCTAGGCATCGAGATGGTCACCACGCACAGCCCCGGCTGGGTGAACACCATCGCTGACGGCAACATGGGCACTAGCCACGCCGACATGTTCTTGATGGTCCCGGACGCCGGCGTCTGCGTGCTCTCTCCCAATCTGGTCAATTACGGATTCGTGCGTTACCTGCAGAAGAGAAAAGTGCGCATCATCGAAATCGCGCCGGACGAATACTGGGACCTGGCCGTCAACGCCGTGACTCTCGAGCCGGGCAAAGTGGTGATGAACGCGGGATCGAAGAAAACCGCCAAGGCGCTCAAGAATGCCGGCATCGAGGTGATCCAGGTGGATTTCTCGGAGAGCCACAAGTTCGCCATCGCCGGCCTGCACTGCGCCACGCTCGAGCTGATCCGCGACCAGCCCGGCCCGCTGCTCCCCTGACCGCAGGCGCGAAGAAACCTGCTGCCGCCCCGCGGTTTGCTTTCCGCTCCGCGCAGCAGACGGAACGCGCAGCATTTCGCCCTAGACTAGCCGCTGCGTTGGAATCGGGAACGTCTCTCGATATCTCCTGCGTTAAATACCTAAGTAATTGACAACTCCAGCTAAAGGACATATAACCAGCGGCAACCGGCCTGCCGCCGTGCCGTCTACCACTTGGTCCAGCGGCGCCGGATAACTGGCCCGCACATCGTCAGCGCGATCCGCATCGGGAGGGTCAGCCATGTCCCGCAAACTTGTTCTTGCCAAACGCCTCCTCCTTCCTCTGATCACCGGAACTCTGCTCATGGTTATTTTCTACTTTTATTACACCGTCTACGTCTCCGCGGAGCGCAAATACCTGGATGAGCGCGCTTTCCGCATTCTTTCCGCATTCTCCGAAAAACTGGAACAACAGCGTACCGCTCTGCAGAACGCCATGAATGGCTCTTTGGCCAGATACGAGGGAGGTGGCGGGTCCATCCTTCCGTTCGCGCCTGCCTACCAGGGATCCACGCCGTCAACGACGGATAAACAGCGGGCGCAGCAGGAGCGGGAGGAACAACTGGAAAGCTACCTCGCCGAGAGTCTTGGTTCCAGCTATCAGCCCAATTCCGGAAAGGTGTTCAAGGTGTTCGAGAGCCCTTCCACCAAGCCCAGCAGCGGCGTAACAAATAGCCTGAACCTGACCTATCTGGAAACCCCGCAAGGTGTCGGCGTCCTGGCGAGTTACCCTGTTCCAGTCGGCACGGGCGAGCTGAAATTCCCCCCATGTGTGACCCCATCTCCCGGACCCTGGTGTCTCCAACTGCAACTCGATCTCAAGGGGACACTGGACAACCTCGCCGCCAAGTTCGGTCAGGATTACTTCGACCAGATATTCATTATCGGAACCTCCGGCCGGGTGCTTTACCAGAGCGGGACAGCGGGCCTCGAGTTCACCAGCGTCAAGACACTTCTCGAATCCAGGAAAAATCAGAACAACCCCGCCGGCCAGGCAGCTTCTTTTTCACTCACGCAGAGTCCGGATACCGGAAACACCGTCACCGCTTCCATTCCCAAGTCGGACAGCGACCAACTGATCAGAACCGAGCTATTTGATGTCGGGCTGGCCGGATCGGAATACAGGGCCTACGTGCGGCCCCTTCGTATCGTCATCCAAGAACCGGAGGGCAAGCAGAAGAAATTGCCCTCCCTTTTCGTCGGAGGTTTGCGGCGGAAGAGCAGGATTGAGTCCGAGGCCGCGTCGTTCCCCTACTCGACGCTGATGTGGAGCACGCTCCTGGTGCTGGGGATTTTTTCTCTCGGCTGGCCTTTCGTAAAACTCGAGTACATGAGCCCCAAGGAAAGGCTGCGCCGTCACCAGGTCATTTTGCTGCTTTTCGCGCCCCTGGTCACCGCCATGCTGCTGACCGTTATGGTCCTCTCCTATGCCTACGCAAACAGCGACCGGCGATCTGCGGATGACAATCTCAAACAGCTGGCGCAGCGGATTGACGCCAACCTGGCCGCGGAGCTCAATCGAAGCCTCGACACCCTCTCGAATTTCCCCCTCAAACCCTATGCCGGCTGGTGGTTGGATCATCGCTCCTTGAAAATCGGCGCCGACAACGCTCTGTTGAATGCGAAGAGCATCTTCCAGCTCAGAACAGCGAATTCCTCCCGCTATCCGTACTTTGGGGTTCTCTTCTGGGCCGACGAGGCGGGCATGCAACGCATCAAGATTTTTCCGGGCAAGCAATCTACGCCATTCATCAGCGTGGCCCCGCAATCGTTCTTCACCGATGTCCGGGACAAGCGCCTGACGCCGCTGGCCGGCGGCGCGCACAAGATCGCCCTGGACTTGCTTCTTTCTCCGAATACCGGGGTTCTCGACTTGGTGGTGGCTGAACCGGTAAGTTCCGAGGAATTCTTGTCTCATGGCAGGGGGCCCGGTCTCCTGGCACAGGCAGCGGTAATCCGTCCCCTTTCGCTCATCGATCCGGTGGTCCCCGAGGGCTACGGCTTCGCAGTCGTGGACCGCGACGGCAAGGTCCAATTTCACTCCAATTCGGCAAGAAACCTTGTTGAAAACTTTATTCAGGAGGCGCAAGGAGACCCCGCGTTGCAGGCCGCAATCACGGAACGGGCGGAGGCTTCGCTGAATCTGGTTTACCTGGGCCGCCCTCAGCGCGCCTTCACCCAGCCGGTCTCCAGCCTGCCCGCGTTTCCGTGGACCATCGTCGTATTTCGCGATTCGAACTTGTTCGGGATCGTGAACATCACTGCGGCTCTGCTGGCTTTTGCGCTGATCTCCGGCATCTACGGTCTGATCATTCTGTTCACCTCGATCTGGATCTTCCGGCTGAAATATCCCTTGCAAGCGCTCTGGCCCAGCACTTCGCGGATGCCCGCCTACTTGCGGGCTGCCCTGGCCAGCGTGTTTCTCACCGCAACGTTTTTCTTCACCTATGCTTCGTTCACTCTGGACCAGACGCTGGCCGCGGTATTGATGATTGGTTTCGCGGCCTGCGCTTTCCTGATCATGCAACGTGACTGGTCCGCGCTCCACGAGAGAGTGATTTATGCGGCTGTTCTTGCGCTGATGGGCAGCAGTATTCAGCACTGGCTGGCCTGGGCCGCTACCGCGCTCCTGGTGATTCTGGTCATCTTCTCTCTTGGCGAAAATAAGAATGACTCCCCTCGCGGAGCGGCACAATCGCCCCGCTCGCCGGGATGGAAGCGATATGCCCTCTTCCCCGCGGCTGATCTTCTGATCTTCTGGGTCCTGGCTGTCCTGGCCGGGAGAAGCTGGTATTTGGTCATTCCCGCGTTGTATCTGGTCCTCTCCTACCCGCGGATCTCCGATCCCTGCGTGGCCCGGTGTCAGGAAATGGCCGGCAACCGGCCGCGTTACTGGTATCTGGGGATGGCCATTTGTCTGCTCTCTGTCCTGGCGGTGGTTCCTTGCTTTGGGTTTTTCAGGGTGGCGCGTGAAGCTATGTCGGTCCTGGCGCTCAAACACCAGCAAGTTGCCTTGAGTTCGAAGATGCAACAGCGGTCGCTGGCTATCGAGAACTCCTACCGAGTGTTGTGCCGGGGGAATGCCCCGGCTTGCCCGCAGGAGCTTCAGCCGTATGTGAACATGCGCAAGGAAGAAACGCTGGACCGTTACGACCAGGTGTTTTTGAATACTTCGGCCAGTCCTTCCATCAAGAACTCAAGCCCCGTGGACGTCAGCAGGCTGCAGCCCTTGATCGCCGACTTCGCTTCCTGGATTCCGGCCAATTCCTTTGGCGCCGAGTTGCGGGCACTGGCCCTGCCGGCTTCGCCGGGGCAGGCGCCCCGCTGGCAGGCGTCACAAGAGGGGGACTCGAGGCTGTTGGTCCTTGCCGTCAGTCCGGGAAACGATCCGGCGCCGCCGGCGATTGCCTCTCCTTACCCAGCCGAGGCCCCTCTGCAATGGCGCACCATCGGCTTCCTCATTTTGCTCGCCGTGGTTCTCGTTTTTTGGATGGATCGTCTGGTGCGGACCATTTTTCTTCTGGACGTGAAAAACCTGCCGCCGCTGGATCCTTGGTGTCTGGATCCTCCCGCCGGAGAAAATCTGATCATCATCGCGCCGCCGAAATCCGGTAAGGGAATCGCCGCTAGAACCCTGCCTGACACTGACCGCTTGGATTTTCGAAAGATGTGCATCGAGAACAAATGGCAGGGTTATCCGCGCGAACATCCGCTGGTGGTGATCAGTCACTTTGAATACGACCTGGACAATCCGCAGTCCTGTCTGGCCAAGCTGAAAGTCCTCGAGGAAAACCTGTACGTGCAGAGGCGCAAGGTGATGCTTCTGTCGGCCGTGGATCCCATGCCCTACCTGGCTGACAGCTGCCCGGAAATCCTCACCACCGACCCAAAGGACCCGGGAGCAGCCCTCCTTCTGCTCGACCGCTGGGCGGCGGTTCTCAGCCAATTTCACAAGAAGACTATCATCGGGGCAGAGAGCGTCACCTTCCACACCGCACTGGCCAGGGTGGAGCGGGAAAGGGCTCCGCAGGGACTCTTGAGTGTGATCCTCCGTGAATGCGACCACACCGCCCATTTGCGCCGGTTCGGCGAGGAACTCCTTGCCGTTTGGCCCACCCTCATCTCCGCTGACGACGAGGAGATCATCGAGACTCTTCTGGAGCGCGCGGACTCTTACTATCGAGTTGTTTGGGACACCTGCACCAAGGAAGAGCGGCTGGTGCTGTTCCAGCTCGCTAAGGACGGTTGGGCCAATTCCAAGAATGCCCCTGCCATCCAGCAACTCCTCCGGAGAAAGCTGGTCTCCAGCGATAGCGGGTACCAGCTCATGAATGAGAGCTTTCGCAGATTTATTCGCCGCGCCCAGGATCCCGAAGAGATCGCCGCGTGGGAAAGAGATGAACGCGCCAGCACCTGGCACGGGGTGAAGGTGGTGTTGGGGACCGCCTCGATTTTTGTCGGAGGGTGGCTGTTCTACTCTCAGCAGGATATTCTGAAGGCTTCGGTCGGATATCTCGCCGCGGTCGGCGCGGCGGGAACAGCCATCCTGGGAATCATCAGGTCTTTCGTGGACTTCAGAGGAAAAGGCTCGAGCACTGGGGGCAATCAGGCCAATCCATAGTGAGCAACCCGGCGCCACGGCGAGGACGCTGCTTTCCGCGTCTTTGCGTTTGACCTCACCGCAGAATCCATTTTCGTTGCACTGTGCGCACCTGCGGGCTAAGATGCCCGCCCGAGGCGGGGTTTGGGCTGATCTGGTTTTGCAACATACTGAATCGCTTTCGACTTTCACAGTTCCACGAGGTTTGCATGCATAAAATCATTGCGCGCTGTGTGGTTGCATTGCTTTTTGCCGCGGGGGCCGCGCCGAGTTGGACGCAGAGTTCCGGTGAAGGCAAGGTGGACTATCAGTCCACAGGGAGCACGCCGGGCAAACTGTCAAAGAAGGCCAAGGCGGCGGAAAAGCAACCCGCGCCGCCTGCCAAGGCAACTCCTCCAGCCACGGTTTTCCCAACGGGGCCGCAGCTCGACGCGGCCATGCTCAAAGCGCTCAAGGCTCGCGCCATCGGCCCGGCAGTGATGTCCGGACGCGTCTCCGACATCGCTCTCGATCCCAAAGAGCCGGCCACCTATTACATCGCGCTGGGCACCGGCGGCGTGATGAAGACCACCGATAACGGCGCGACCTTCGAAGGAATTTTCGAGAAGGAGGCTGTGGCGGCGGTCGGAGCGGTTGCGGTGGCCCCCTCAGATCCCAAAATTGTCTGGGTTGGCACGGGCGAAGCCAACGACCGCAACAGCTCGAGCTGGGGCAACGGTGTTTATCGCTCGACCAACGGCGGCGAATCCTGGACCAACATGGGACTGCCGGGCAGCCGGGCGATCGCCCGCATCGTCGTGCATCCTACGGATCCGAACACCGTGTGGGTGGCGGTGACGGGTGAGTTGTGGTTCGCGACGCCCGAGCGCGGCCTGTATAAGACGACGGACGGTGGAAAAACGTGGAAAGCGGTGCTCGTTGCTCCGGCTCCCTACGGCGACAAAGTCGGATGCGGTGACGTGGCGCTCGATCCCTCCGATCCGAATACGGTTTACGCCGTCCTCTACGCCCGCCAGCGGACTCCCTGGTCGTTTGTGTCCGGCCCGGACTACACCGACGCCAAAGACATCGGTGGCATCTTCAAGAGCGCCGATGGCGGCGCCACCTGGCGCAAGCTCCAAAAGGGACTGCCCGGCTCTACCGCACGCATCGGCCTGACAATTTACGCCAAGAATCCGAAGATCGTTTACGCCGTGGTGCAGAGCGAAGAAGGCGGCGGCACCAGCGGCATCCGCGACATCACCAGCAAGCGCGGCGGGATCTTCCGCTCCGACGACGGCGGGGAAAGTTGGACGCGCACCAGCCCGCTCGACCCGCGCCCCTTCTACTTCAGCCAGGTTCGTGTGGATCCCGAGAACGACCAGCGCATCTACGTGCTGGGATTCTCGCTGCACGTCTCCGAGGACGGTGGCAAAACATTCCGCGAAGACCTGGGCGGCAAGATCCATCCGGACCTGCACGCGCTGACTATCGATCCGCGCAATCCCAAACGGTTGCTTCTCGGCACCGACGGCGGCGCCTACCAGAGTTACGACGGCGGCAAGGGCTGGGAACATTTGAATCGCATGGCCGCCGGGGAGTTTTACCGCATCAACGTGGATGGCAGCGCTCCCTACCGCATCTGCGGCGGGCTCCAGGATAATTTGAACTGGGTCGGCCCCAGCCGGACGCGGACGAAAGATGGCATCGTCCACTCCGACTGGATCAACATCGGCGGCGGAGACGGCTTCTCTTGCGTCTTCGATCCCACAGATCCGGAAATCGTCTATACCGAGTCACAGGAAGGCTACGTCCACCGCATGGACCTGCGCACCGGCGAGGTGAAACGATTGCGCCCCGAGCCGCCGGAAGGGCAGTCCGCCTTTCGCTTCCACTGGAACGCTCCGATGATCGGCAGCCGCCACAACAAGGGAATTCTCTACCTCGGCGGCAACCGCGTCTTCCGCCTCTCCGAGCGCGGCGAGCAATGGAAGGTGATCAGCCCGGACCTCTCCACCCAGGACCTGAAGAAAATGGTCAGCACCGGGAGCGGCGCGGAGAACTACGGCGTGGTCTACACGCTCGCGGAATCGCCGGCAAAGGTCGGCTTGCTCTGGGCCGGAACGGACGACGGCAAGGTCTGGATCACCGAAGATGAGGGCGCTAACTGGACGGACCTGACCAACGGCCTACCTGCGGCGGCGAAGGGACAGTGGGTCAGCCGCATCGAGGCCGGCGCGCAGGACGCCAAGGTCGCCTATCTGGTGGTGGATGCGCACCGCAGCGGGAACTTTGCGCCGCAGGTCTATCGTACCGCGGACACCGGCAAGACCTGGGAAAACATCGCCTCAAATCTTCCCGCCGACGGCCCGGCGAAAGTGCTGCGCGAAGACCCCAAGAACGCGAATCTTCTCTACGTGGGCACAGAATTCGCTCTTTTCGTGAGCATGGACCGCGGCGGGCACTGGGTGAAATTCGGCGACCTGCCTACCGTCGCCGTGGACGACATCCTGATCCATCCGCGCGAGCTCGACCTGCTGGTCGCCACGCACGGGCGCAGCCTCTTTATCTCCGACGACATCCGTCCGCTGGAAGAGATGACCGTGGAGATCCAGGAGAAAGAGGCGCACCTGTTCTCCATCCGGCCCGCACTGGGGATCCACCTGCTTCCGGGCACGAGTGACTGGGGCGGCAAGGCGGTCTATCGCGGCGACAACCCGCCGCAGGGCGCGCTGATTACTTACTACCTGAAGACATTCACCGGCGACCTGGTGAAAATCAAGATCGCCAACTCCGCCGGCCAGCCGGTGGCCAAATTCAAGCTCACCGCCGCCCCGGGAATCAACCGCGTGACCTGGGACCTCAAGCCGACAACCGATTTGATTGCGGAATACGGCGGCATCGGGCGGAAATTCGTAAAGCCCGGCGAGTATACGGTCACCTTGAACTACGGAAAGGCCACCGCCACGCAGAAGTTTCAGGTGGACATCGCTCCTGGGATTGAGACTCGTTGACGGCCAAAATGCAGAAGGCAGGAACCTGATCGGTTTCCTGCCTTCCCTGCAAAGCTGCGGTTGCCGGCTATAAGAGGCTCAGGAGTTGTTCTCAGGGGCGGCCCTTCGAAGAAGAGCGCGAACCGCTCGATGAGCTTTGCGAGCTGCCCGAACTTCTCGAAGACGATCTCCCCGAGCTGCCCGAACCCCCCGAGCTCTGATAGCTCGGCCTGCTGTTGTAGCTTCCTCCCGTGCTCCCACGGTATCCGCCGCTGGTCTCCGCGCGCTGGTTGCTGCGCTGCATCCCGTAACCCCCGCCGGAATTTGTGTAGCTCTTCGGCGGGTTAGCCGGGCGTTGCGTCACGATCGGCTTCTTCAATTCCAGCGGCGGCCGCTGGCTGCTCGGCGAAGATTCACGTGGTGACGGTGAACGCTGCTGCGGCTGTGGCGGTGGCGGCGGCGAGCTGACGCGTTCGTTCGTGCGCGGCGTGGGCGGAGGCGTGAACGGCCGGAAGCCATTCGGCTGCGTTTGCGTCTGCTGCTGAGGTGCCGGTGGCTGGAATTGTCCTTGCCTCCGCTCCTGGTTTGGCGTGACGGGCTGTGTTCTCAATGGGACCGTCTGTTGAGAAGGAGGAGGCTGGAATTGTCCCTGCCTCGGCGCCTGGTTCGAGTACTCGATCCGCGATCTGGACGGAGGCGTCTGCGGCGGTGGGTTCCCCGTGCCGAACCGCTTCCAACCCTGCTGCGGCTCAGGCGGCGTAGAAGGATTCACATTTCCCGATTTCGGATTGCCGGTCCTGTTCCCGCCTGCATTGCCGGACGGAGTCTGTTCACCGGTCTGGCCGCGTCCCAGCGTCTCGATCCTGGAAGGCCGCGTGCCGACATTGCCCGGCGTGCCGGGATTGCCAGTCGTCGTGTTGCCGGCCCTGCCCACGGACTGCGTGGTTATCCGCTGCTGCTGGATCGACTGCCGGAGCTGCGCGGCC
>WNFB01005476.1_pt1 | contig 11336 bp, 9 predicted proteins | sample 5400501 | NCBI WGS metagenome assembly WNFB01 (sample SAMN13153341, study PRJNA577476) | soil metagenome | isolation source: 200 cm saprolite under Douglas fir tree site 2 hole 1 | place: USA:California | collected 2015-04-18 | reverse complement strand
AGACGGTGGAGGAGGTGCTGCAGCTCCTGCGCGACCAGAGCTACTCCATGCGCGACCCGCGGACGATCACTGAGCAGCTCGACGGGCTCGTCTCCTCCGCGGAGGACACCGAGCGTGGCGTTCGCGACCTCGAGGAGCTGATGGCGATCGAGAAGGACGCGCTGCTGCCGGCCGGCGAGGACATCGAGGCGGAGCTGGAAGCGGGACGGTCGGCTCCCTCGCGTGCGGCCGAGGCGTCTCCCATCCCCCGCCTGCGGGAAGTGCCGCCTCCTGCGGCCAGCGCTCCCCCCCGCAAGAAGATCTCCCAGTAGCGCGGTGGCCGGCCGCGGTCTCGGGCTCGCGCTGCTGCTGATCCTGCCCGCCGCGGTGCCGGGGGCCGCCGCCGAAGCGAGCCTCCAGGTGAGGGTCGTGGACGCGTCGCACCGGGCGCTGCCGGAAGTGTCGGCCACCCTGGCCTCGATCGACGAAGCGGGCGCCGCTTACACGGCGCGCGCCGAAGCCGGCGGCGTGCTGGCCTTCTACGACGTCGGCCCCGGCGTCTACCGGCTGCGCGTCGAGCACGCGGGCCTGGCGCCCGCTTCGAGCGATCTGCGCCTCGGCCCCGGCGAGACGGGATGGCTGACCGCGGTCCTCGCCGGCGGCGAGGGCTCCTCGCGGATCGACGACCTGCTGCCGGAGCCGGGCAGCTATGGCACCACCTTCGACGCCGACGCGCTGCGCGACCTGCCGTCGAGCCGCGACGCGTGGTCGCTGCTGGAGACGGCCGAGACCTCGTCGGTGGTGGACCGCTTGGACAACGGCGGCCTGCAGGCGGGCCAGGCGCCACGATTCAGCGCGCACGGCGGCCCCTTCGCCCAGGCCTCTTTCCGCTTCGGCGCGGCCGACGTGACCGATCCCTTCGGCTCCGGCGCGCCGCTGCTGCTCCCCGACCTCGGCACCGTCGGCGCGCTCGACGTGCTCACGGCCCTCGTCCCCTTGGAGGAGGCGGGATCGGGACCGCGATTGGTGATGCTGCCCCCGCGTCCGAGCGTGCTCTGGCGCGGCTCGCTCGAGGGGGCCGCGACGACGTCCGGCCTGCAGGCGGACGCTCCCCCCGGCCCCCCGCCGATCGCCCGCTACGACTCGTGGCGGCGGGGGGCGTTCTCCCTCGCGGGGCCGCTCGTCCGCGAGAGGCTCGGCCTCGCCGTCTCCGCAAGCGCGACCAGCGTCTCTCGCTTCGCGCGGGATGAGCGCGATCCCCGTGACTCGCGCGCCCGCTCGCTTCTGGCCCACCTCGTGTGGACCGACGCGCGCACGGAGGCCCGGCTGCTGGCCCTCGTCCAGGACGCACGGCATCCCGATCCCGCCGGGGTCCTCTTCGGAGACGCCGCGCGGCGGCGCGACGCCTTCGCCCATCTGCAGGCGGGCTGGACACGGCGGGGAGAAACGGGCGCGGCCGTGAGGGCCACCGCCGCCTACGCGCGCGCGCGGTCGGTCGCGGAGGGCCGCCGCGACGCGACGGTCGGGGAGGTGGACCCGGTCGCCGACGGGCCGATCCCGGGCATGCTGCTCGACGGCCCCGGGGCGCGGGAGCGCGCCGAGGCGTCGCTCGTCTTGCGGGCCGCGCCGGAGGAATGGCGCCGCTCGTTCCACGCGATCTCCCTCGGCGTCGAGGTGAGCCGGGAGAAGTCGGAGTTGTTCGCCTCGGGCCCCGTGACCGTCGGGGAGATCGTGGGTGGGCGGGCCGCCCGCGTGTGGGAGTTCCCGCGACGCCCGGGGACCTCGCGCTGGTCGGCCAGCGAGCTGGCCGCGCATCTGACCGACCGCGCGCGCTTCGGGGATCGCCTCATCGTCGAGGCGGGGGCGCGGGTGGACTCCACGCGTACCGACTCGGCCGGCCCCACCCCCATCTCGTGGTTCGACGTCTCGCCGCGCCTGCGCGCGCGGCTGAGGCTGGACCGGATGGGGCGGCTGGCGCTCTTCGGGGGCTGGTCGCGCCGGCGCGACCGGCTTCCTCTCCGCCTGCTCGCTTTCGGCGATCCCACCGCGCCCGCCGCCACCGTCTCGCGATGGCAGGACGACGGGGACGGCCGCTTTGCGCCGGGGGAGAAAGGGCGGCTGGTGGCCTTCGCCGGCCCCGGAGGGAGCCGCTCCTCCATCGATCCCGACCTGGCGGCCCCCCGCGCCGACGAGCTCGTCGCGGGCGTGGAGGCTCGCCTGGGACGGCGCACGGTGGTGCGCTTCATCGGCATCGACCGGCGCGGGCGCCGGCTCATCGAGTCGGTGAACGTCGGGGTCCCGCGAGACCGCTACCGCACGTTCACCGTCTACGACCCCGGCGGCGATTTCGCGACCACCGCCGACGACCAGCAGCTCCCGATCTTCGACCGGGATCCTGCGAGCTTCGGCGCCGACCAGTACCTGGTCACGAATGCCGCCGGCCTCGGCTCGCGCTACCAGGGCGTCGAGCTCGTCTTCGACATGCGGCCGACGGACGGCCTGCGGCTGCTCCTGGGCGCGACCGCCCACCGCTCGGAGGGCTCGGCCGCCGACCGCGGCTTCCGCTCCGACGAGAACGATCCCAGTCGGCCCGGCGAGCTGTTCGACGACCCCAACGCCGACACGTTCGCGAGCGGGCGGCTGTTCTTCGACCGGGCGTACACGATCAAGATCGCCGCGTGGTACAGCCGCGGGCGGCGCGGGCCGCGGCTGGGCGCCATCGTCCACTATCTCGACGGGCAGCCCTTCGCGCGCCTCGTCGTCGCCCCCGACCTCGCCCAGGGGCCGGAAGCGGTGCGGGCGATCCCCAACGGCCGGTCGCGCTTCGCGTACACGCTGAGCCTGGACGCGCGGGCCGAGCAGGGTATCGACGTCGGCCGGGCGCGCCTCAGCGCTGTCGTCGAGGGGTTCAACCTGCTCGGCACCGCGCACGAGGTCGAAGAGGACGTCCTCACGGGGCCCGCCTTCCGCACCCCGACCGCGCAGCAGCCCCCGCGCGCCCTCCGCCTGGGCCTCAGGCTGGATTTCTAGGCTAGGCGGCTACAACCCGCGGACGAGGCTGGCCACGACGAGCAGGATGAACCCTGCGCCTACGAGCCAGAAAGGCTCGACGCCGATGCGGACGTGAACGGCACCGGCGTGGATGAGGATCCCGAGGCCGCCGACGATCACCGCGATGAGCCAGGACGCGGTCGAAGGGGGAGTCAGTCTCAACTCGTCACCTCCGCGGTTTTCTTCATCTCAATCTAAGCACGGCGGCGCGGGGCAAAGGGGCGCCTATTTGCCTTCTCGCGCCGCCTTGAGGGCGATGCGGTCGATGAGGCCCGGCGCGAAGAGGCGCACCCAGCGCCCGACGCGGCCACGGAGCGACCCGAGCCAGAGCCGCTGCCGCTTCTCCATGGCCTCGATGATCTCCGCCGCGCACCGCTCGGCGGTCATGATCTTGTCCTCCTGCAGCGGGCTCCGGCCGAGGGGCCGGCCGTCGGGGCCAAAGGCGCGCTTCTGTATCTCCGAGACGACGAAGTCGGGGGCCACCACCGTCACCGAGACGCCGGTGCCTCTCAGCTCGATGCGAAGCGAGTCGAAGAAGCCGATCATCGCGTGCTTGCTCGCGGAGTACCCGGTGCGGTAGGGCACGCCCGTGAGGCCGGCGAGGCTGGCCACGGCGACGATCTGGCCCCGGCTCCGCTTCAGCTCCGGCAGCGCGTGCCAGGTGGCGTAGACCGCGCCGAGGTAGTTCACCCGCATCAACGATTCGAAGACCGACAGATCCCGCACCTCCTCGAACAGGGCGATCATGCCGATGCCGGCGTTGTTGACGAGGACGTCGACGCCGCCGAAGCGCTCCACCGCCCGGGAGATGAGGAGATGGCACTGGGCGGGCACGGTCACGTCCGCGCGCACCGCGAGCGCCTCGGCTCCCCGCGCGCGGCACGCCTCGGCCGCCTGCTCGAGCCGCGCTTCGTCGCGCCCGGAGAGCACCAGGCGCGGCCGTTGAGCGGCGAGGGCCAGGCACAGCGCGCGGCCGATGCCGGACGAGGCCCCGGTCACGACGATCGTCTTCCCGGTGTAGGCCGCCATGCTCCGGTGCCTCCGCTGCCGGCCGAGTCTACAATGCGGGCGGCCCGGAGAGGGGCTCGAGGGTGATGTAGTGGACGAGGCGCGGGCCTGGGCCAGCCTGATGACGAACCTCCTGGTGCTCCCCGGCCTCGGCTCGCTGCTCGCCGGCCGCCGGGCGGGCTGGCCCCAGGCGGCCCTCGCCCTCGCCGGCTTCGTTCTCAGCACGGTCTGGCTGGCCTGGTTCGTCGGCGCCTGGTGGCGCACCGGCAGCTTCCCGCTCGATGGCGGCCCCTACCTGCGCCTGGGCCTGCTGGGGGTGTTGCTCTTCGCGGTGAGCTGGGTGTGGGGGCTGGCCACCGGTCTGGCCGTCGTCAGGGAGTCGCGAGCCCCGCAGTCCCGACGCCAACGGCGCGGTTGACACCCTTCCCCCCGGGGCGTAGCGTGGTTTCCCATCCCAAAAAGGAGGTCCCCCATGGATCGTCGCCTTTGTGTCCTGGGAGCTCTGATCCTGTCGGCCACAGCGGTGCTCGCTCAGGAGGCTGCCGGGCCGCCGCCGGTCCTCGCCATCGCCCGGGAGGAGATCAAGCCCGGCAAGGGCACCGCCCACGCCCGCTCGGTCGCCACCTTCGTCGCCGCCCTCGCCCGGGCCGACGCGCCCCTCTACCGGATCGCGCTGACGCCCCTCTCGGGAGACGACAACGCCGTCGTGTACCTGCAGGCCTTCGGCTCGTTCGCCGACGTGGAGGCCGCGCACAAGAAGTTCGAAGAGACGATCGCGGCCAACGCCGCGTTCAAGGCCGACCTGGACCGCCTCGACCGCGAGGAGGTCGACCAGCACGCCAGCCAGAGGACCGCGTATTACACGGTGCGGTCGGACCTCAGCTACCACCCGCATACCACGGAGCAGGTGGCACGGTCCCGCTTCATGAGCGTCAACACCACGCGCATCAAGCCGGGCCGGGCGCCGGACTACGTGGACTACATCAAGGCCTTGAACGTCGCGCGGGAGAAGGCGGGCATCGACATCCACACCGCCGTCTACCAGGTCGCGACCGGCGCGGCCAACGGCACGTTCCTGAGCTTCACCTCGCTGGGGTCGCTGGCCGACATCGACGACATCCGCCAGAAGGCCGAGAAGTCTCAGAAGGCGCTCGACGACGCGCTGGGCGGACCCGACGTCGTGAAGCAGCGGCGCATGCTCATCTCGGAGATCGTGGCCGACGGCTACAACACCGTCTACGCCATGAACCCTTCGCTCAGCCGCCCCAACGCGCTGATCGCGGCCGCCGACCCCGATTTCTGGAACCCCAAGCCGGCCGCCGCCACCAAGGCGCTGGCGGCCAAGAAGGAGACGCCGAAGGCCAAGGAAGCGCCGAGGCCCTGATTCAGGACGGGGGCGGCGGTGCGGGAGCGTCCCGCCGCCTACTTCTTTGCCGGGCGCGGGGGGGCGTTCTTCACGTACGTGTCCAGCCACCGCACCATCTCCCACAGCGTGTGCCCGACCGACTCCCGCGCCCGGTAGGCGTGGGCCTCCGCCGGTAGCATCACGAGGCGCGCGGTCGCACCGTTGCCCTTGAGCGCGGCGAAGAAGCGCTCCGATTGGATCGGGAACGTGCCCGAGTTGTCGTCCGCCATCCCGTGGATGAGGAGGATGGGCTCGTCGATCTTGTCCGCGTAGGTGAAGGGGGACATCCTGACGTAGGTCTCCCGCGCCTTCCAGAACGGCCGCTCCTCCGCCTGGAAGCCGAACGGCGTGAGCGTCCGGTTGTAGGCGCCGCTGCGCGCGATGCCCGCCCGGAACAGGTCCGAGTGCGCGAGCAGGTTGGCGGCCATGAAGGCGCCGTACGAGTGGCCGCCGATGGCGATCCGGTTGCGGTCGGCCACCCCCATCGCGGCCACCTTCTCCACCGCCGCCTGCGCGCTGGCCACGAGCTGCTCCACGTAGCTGTCGTTGGGCTCCTTGTCCCCCTCCCCCACGATCGGCATGGTGGGGCCGTCGAGCACACCGTAGCCCTGGGTGAGCACGAAGAGGTGCGACGCCCCGCTCGGACGCGTGAACCGGTAGGGTGATCCGACGACCTGCGCCGCCGCGGAGGCGCTCTTGAACTCCCGCGGGTACGCCCAGAAGAGGAAGGGCAGCGGGCCTTTCGAGCGGTCGTAGCCCGGAGGAAGGTACATCGTCGCCGACAGCTCGACGCCGTCCGCGCGCGCGTATCGGATGAGCTCGGGCTTCACGCCCGCGAGCTCGGGGACGGGATCGGGGAAATCGGTGAGGCGCGCGAGCAGGTTCTCCTTGATCTCGCGCACGAAGTAGTTGGGCGGCTCGTCGGCGGACTCCCTCCGCGTGATCGCGCGCCGCCCATCGCCGTCGAGCAGGGCGACGACCTCCTCGTAGGCGGGCGCCTCCGAGCGCCAGAGGCGCTGCGTCCGGGCCGAGGCGAGGTCGATGCGGTCCAGGAACGGCCGGTCGCCTTCGGGAGACGCGCCGCGGCCCGCGAGGTATGCGGACTTGCCGTCCTTGCTCGTCAGCAACACCGGCCGGCCGCGGGGGTTCGGGGCGGTGAGGAAGTCGCCGGGGTCGGCGTACCGGTCTTCCGAGGACCGGTCGAGGAGCACCCGCGGTGCGAGGCGGCCCGCGGGGGCGACGACCCACGTCCGCTTCCGCCGGGTCTTCCACCAGCTCTCCTCCACGATGGCGAGGTCGCCGCGGCCCCACACGGCGTCCGAGACGCGGTACTGCACGTCGAGCAGGCCCGACGGCTCCCCGGCAAACGGAGCTTCGAGGACGGCGAGCCGGTCGCGCTTCGGCGCGGCCGTGGCGGGGTCGCCGCCGTCGAGGGCCTCCGCCCAGACGAGCGTCGCCGGCGTATCGTCCCGCCAGGACACGTTCCGGGGGCCGGCGGGTACGGCGTCGAAGGCGGCGGAGACGTTCTCCTGCAGCGGCACGTCGGCGAGCTGGCGCACGAACAGGCCGTCGACGTTCCACACGGAGACCGTTCGCGGGAATCGCTCGCGCGGCACGACGTACGAGAAGGGCCGGTGCAGCGTCTCCACGAGGAGGAAGACGCCGTCGGGCGAAGGGCGGGCCGTCACGTGGACGCCGGGAACGCCGATTGGCCGCACGCCGCCGTCGGGCGCAATGAGGGCGAGCTGGCTCGTGAAGTGGTGCTCGAACAGCGCCTCGTCCGCCGGGCTCTGCAAGAGGTCCTCGTAGGTGCGGTTGGGAGCGGGCTTGCCCGAGGACTGCTGGATGAGCGGCCCGCGCGGCGTCTCCGGCGCGGCGGGGGCGGCGCCGCGTCCGGCGGGGACGAGCCTGCAGACGAGGCCCGCCGGCGGCGATGCCCAGGCGCAGGGAGGCCCCGACGCGCCGTTCAGCCGCGCGTCCGTGAGCCGATGCGCCGCCCCGCTCTTCACGTCCGCCAGCCACAGGTCGACCGCGTCGTCGCCCACCACCGTGAAGGCGATCTGGCGGGAATCCGGCGACCACCAGGCGCCCCCGATGCGGGCCTTCTCGGGCGTCTCGATCCGCAGCTCGGCCACGCTGCCGACCCTGCGCAGGCGAAGGCCCTTGTAGGTCGCCTCCCGCGACGGGTTGTCGTTGCGCGGGTTGATGCGGTCGCCGGCCAGCCGCAGCTCGGGGGCGGCCACCTCCTCGATGTGCGGCAGCGCGGGCCGGTCCATGAGGAGCAGCCATGCGCGGTCGGGGCTGATCTGGACGATCGGCGCCGGATCCGCGTCGAGGATGCGGGGGATGGGGGCCGGCGGCCTCTGGTAAGCGTCCTGGGCGGAAGCGGACGCGGATACGACGGCGGCGACGGCCACAATCGCGGGCAGGCGCAGGACCATGAGCGGGGGTTCTCCTTCCGGGGTCGGCGGACAGGATACGATGGAACGCCGTGGCCGACACCGAAGTGGCGATCGTCGGGGCCGGAGTCGTCGGTCTCGCCATCGCCGCCCGCCTCGCTCCGCGCCACTCCGTCGTGGTCGTCGAGCGCAACGCCCGGCCGGGCATGGAGACCTCCAGCCGCAACAGCGAGGTGATCCACGCGGGCATGTACTATCCCACCGGCTCGCTGAAGGCGCGCCTGTGCGTCGCGGGCAACCGCCAGGTCTACGAGATCTGCGCCCGCAAGGGCGTGCCCCACGCACGCGTGACCAAGATCATCATCGCCCGCACCCCCGAGGAGCTGCCCGAGCTCGAGCAGATCCACGCCCGCGGCTCGGCCAACGGCGTCGAGCTGCGCATGCTCACGGCGGCCGAGGTCCGCGCCCTGGAGCCCCACGTGGCTTCGGCGGGCGCGCTTTTCTCCCCCAACACCGGCATCGTCAGCGCCCACGGGCTCATGGACCATTTCGCCCACGCCGCCCGCGAGGCGGGGGCGGTGATCCAGTCGCGGGCCGAGCTGGTGGGCCTGGCGCGGAACGACGGCGAGTGGCAGCTCGCGCTGCGTTCGGGAGGGGAGGAAGATAGCGTCACCGCCGAGCGCGTGGTGAATGCCGCCGGCCTGGACGCGGACACGGTGGCCGCCCTCGCCGGGGTCGACGTGGAGAAGGCCGGCTACCGGCAGCACTACTGCAAGGGGAGCTACTTCGCGGTGTCCTCGGCGCGCTCGCGCCTCGTCGCGCGCCTGGTCTACCCGGTGCCCGGGCACGTCAGCCTGGGCGTGCACGCCGTGATCGGGCTCGAAGGCCGGCTCCGCTTCGGCCCCGATGCCGAGTACCTGCCCGACCGGCGGCAGGACTACGCCGTGGACGAGGGCAAGCGCCGCGCGTTCGGAGCCGCGGTGCGGCAGCTGGTCCCCGTCATCGAGGACGGCGACCTCTCCCCCGACATCAGCGGCATCCGGGCGAAGCTGCAGGGGCCGGGAGAAGGCTTCCGCGACTTCGTGATCGCCGACGAGTCCGCCCGCGGCCACCCCGGCCTCGTGAACCTGATCGGCATCGACTCCCCCGGCCTTACTTCTTCCCCCGCGATCGCGGAGCACGTCGCGCGCATGATCGAGGGCTCGTAGTGCACCCGCTGCTGCTGGCGGCCGCGGCGTTCGCGTCGACCACCGCGGGCGGCCTCTTCGCGATCCGCTACCGCCAGTACCTCCACCTGATACTCGGCTTCACGGCGGGAGTCGTGGTGGGGGTGGTGGGATTCGACCTGCTCCCCGAGATCTTCCGGCTCACGAGCGAGTACGGCGTGGAGCCGTCGCGCCCGATGGTCGCCCTCGTGGTGGGCTTCCTGCTCTTCCACGCCGTCGAGAAGCTGCTCCTCATCCATCGGGGCCAGGAGCTGAGCTACGCCGACCACCACCATCCCGACGTGGGCCTGCTCTCCGCGCTCGCCCTCGTCGGCCACAGCTTCGTCGACGGGGTGGGCATCGGCCTCGGCTTCCAGGTCTCGCCCCGGGTCGGCCTGGTGGTGGCGACGGCCGTGATCGCCCACGACTTCGCGGACGGCCTCAACACGGTGGGCCTGATGCTCGCCCACCAGAACACCCAGCGGCGCGCCCTGGCCATGCTCGCCCTCGACGCGCTCGCCCCGCTCGCGGGCGCCGCGTCCACGCTGGCCGTGCAGATGCCGCCGCCGCTCCTGCCCCTGTACCTCGGGTTCTTCGCGGGGTTCCTGCTCTACATCGGCGCGGCCGACATCCTGCCCGAGGCCCACTCGCACCGGTCCTCGGCGCTCACGATCGCGCTCACCTGCCTTGGCGCCGCCTTCGTGTTCGTCGTGACTCGCTTCTCCGACTAGGCCCGCAAGGCTCTTTAACGCGGAGGACGCGGAGGAAACGGAGAGGGCGCGGAGAATGAATGGGAGTCGTGGCATGGTGCGTCCCTTTCACGTCCTCTGCGTCCTCTTCGTTCGTTCTCCGCGTCCTCCGCGTTAAGAAGCCACTGTGGCTAGCGCTGCTCGCCGACGGCGACCGGCGCAGGCACGGGTGCTTCCGCGCGGGACCGGCGAAACAACAGCGGGCGCACCGCGGCCATGACGATGAGGACGAGGCCGAACGTGCAGACCATGGTGGCCCCCGTCGGCAGGTCCAGCTTGACGGACAGGTAGATGCCGAGGGCGGAGACGACCGTGCCCATGGTCCAGCCGATGGCCAGCCGCGGCCCGATGCGGTCGGCGTAGAGCATCGCCGCCACCGAGGGGACGATCAGGTAGCAGAAGACAAGGAGCACGCCCGCGATCGACACCGACGAGGTCACCACGAACCCGAAGGACGCATAGAAGAGGAAGTCCCAGAACCGCACCGACAGGCCCGACGCCTCCGCCGCCGCGTGGTCCATGGAGATGGCCAGGAACTTCCGGCGGAAGACGTAGTGGAACACGCCGATGATGCCGTACAGCCACGCGGTGTGGAAGACCTCCTCCCACGACACGGCCAGGATGTTGCCGACCAGCATTTCCTTGAGGTGCTCGCTCTCGGACGTCGCCTTGCTCATCGCAAGAATGGAGGCGGCGGAGGCCACCGCGTAGCAGATCCCGATGATGGCTTCTTGCGGGATCCGCGCGCGCCGCACGCGGATGGTGGCGAACACCGCCGCCCCGATGAACGTGAAGAACAGGCTGATCCAGTAGACGCTGGGCCCGTGGGGGTCGCCGCCGGTGAGGGGAAGGAGGATCGCGATGCTCGCCCCCAGGGCGGCGATCTGGGCCAGGGAGAGGTCGACGAAGATCACGCCCCGCTCCACGACGTGAACGCCGAGGTAGGAATGGATGCCGGTGAGGATCAGGCTGGCCGCGAAGGGCGCAGCCAGGAACTTGAGGATCTCGAGGTCCATCTTCCTACTTTCCCCCGGTTTGCTTGATCGCGTCCACCAGGAGACTGATGTCGTAGTCGAAGAGCTTGGTGTAGTCGGTGATCTCCTTCTCCCCTCCCACCGACGGCGGCATCACCAGCACCTTGGCTCCCGTCTCGCGGGCGATGGAGTTGGGCGTCTTGACGTCGAAGTACGGCTCGACGAGGATGATCTTCACGTTCTGCCGCTTCATCTCCTGGATCACTTCCAGCGTGTGCGACGGCGAGGGCGGGATGCCCGGCTTCGGCTCCACGTAGCCGATGACCTCGAGGCCGAAGCGCTCGGCGAAGTTGGGCCATGAGCGGTGGTAGGTCACGACCTTGGTGCCTTTGTAAGGAGCCATCATCGCCAGCCAGCGCTTCTCGCCGTCGGAGACGCGCTTCTCGAAGTCCTCCTCGTGCTGCGAGAAATAGGCGGCGTCACCGGGGCTGATGGCGGCGAGCTTGCCCTCGATTTCCTTGGCGATGCGCTTCCCGTTCTCGGGGTCGAGCCAGTAGTGCGGGTTG
>WNFB01005475.1_pt1 | contig 11338 bp, 8 predicted proteins | sample 5400501 | NCBI WGS metagenome assembly WNFB01 (sample SAMN13153341, study PRJNA577476) | soil metagenome | isolation source: 200 cm saprolite under Douglas fir tree site 2 hole 1 | place: USA:California | collected 2015-04-18 | reverse complement strand
GGTACGGCCGACAATCCGGTCTTCCGGGCCGCGCGAAACAGCGATGTCAGCGCCGTAGCCCATTTGCGCAGCTACAAAGACATCACCGAGTCCACGAATGTGGACATCGGTCTTTCCTACGCGCGCGGCCATAATGAGCTGGGCACTGATTTCCTCACACAGCTTTACGGAGTGGACGCCACCCTGCGCTGGAAGCCGCTGCGACGCTCCATCTACCACTCCTTTGTTGCGCGCAGCGAGTTCATCTGGAGCCAGCGTCAGCAACTCCCGCTGGAGCAGCGGGCTTTTGGTTATTACACCTCGGCGGATTACCAGTTGGGGCGGCGCTGGTTCCTGGGCGGACGTTACGATTGGTCTGACCGCAGCCACTTCGCCAACCTGAGCGACAAAGGAGGCTCGGTCGTGCTGACCTATTGGCCCAGCGAGTTCAGCCAGATTCGCGGCCAATACCGCTTCACCAAATACGCGAACAACATAGACGCTAACGAACTGTTTATGCAGGTAATTTTCTCGTTGGGGGCGCACGGAGCCCATCCTTTCTAGGAGAATTGAATGAAGAATATGCAAACCCGCTCTCGCTTCCTGATTGCCCTGCTGGCCGTCTTCTTGTTGGCGGCAGCGTTGTCTCCACAAGCTGAGGCCAAGAAGCTCAACATCGTGACTGCCACTACCGACATGGCAGCCTTGGCGCAGGAAATCGGTGGCGACCGGGTCAGCGTGGAATCTATCGCCAAGGGCTATCAGGATCCCCACTTCGTCGAGGCCAAACCCAGCTTCTTGCTCAAGCTGCGCCAGGCCGATCTGCTCATCACAGTCGGACTGCAGTTGGAGATTGGATGGCTGCCACCGCTGATCACGCAGAGCGGCAATCCCAGAATCCAGGTGGGCGCGCCCGGGTATCTCGACGCTTCCCAATTTGCTGCAATTCTCGACATTCCCGCCGGCCCCGTCACCCGCGCCGAGGGTGATGTCCATCCTCTGGGAAACCCGCACTACTGGCTCGATCCGGACAACGGGCGGCGCATTGCCAAAGGCATCGCCGGCAAGCTTGCTGAAATGGATCCCGCCGATTCCAGTTACTTTCAACAACGTTTTCAGGACTTCGATAAGCGCCTGACTGCGGCGGAACAGAAATGGGACGCGGAAATGAAACCTTACCGTGGACGCAAGGTGGTCACCTATCACCGGTCATTCCCCAACTTCGCAAAGCACTTTGGGTTGGACGTGATTGGCTATGTGGAGCCTCGCCCAGGTATTCCGCCCACACCCAGCCACACCATCGAACTGATCGGATTGATGAAGCGCGAGAACTGCAAGGTCATTCTGGTCGAGCCTTACTTCGACCTCAAAACGCCTAATTCCATCGCGCGGGAAACCCAAGGCAAGGTGGTGCAGTATTTACCATCGGTGGGCGGCGAGAAAGATGTCACCGACTACTTCAAGCTCTTTGATTACGATATTGATTTGCTGACCAAAGCATTCCAGGCGACTCAGTAAGCAGGCAAAGGAGCGACATGGAGATTCTCCCCTTTTTATTGTGGCCGTTTGTGGCCAGCCTCATTTTGACCGGGATTCATGCCTACCTGGGTGTGCACGTCGTGGAGCGAGGTGTCATCTTCGTGGACCTTGCTCTGGCGCAGATCGCCGCCCTGGGCGCCACCATCGCCATCCTTGTTGGCATGGATCCCCATGGCCAGGGCGCCTATTGGCTCAGCCTGGCTTTCACCTTCGTTGGCGCAGCCATCTTCGCATTCGCCCGCACGCGCCGGGGGCACATTCCGCAGGAAGCCTTCATCGGCATCGCTTATGCCGTGGCGTCAGCCACGGCCATCCTGGCCATGAGCAAAGCGACCGGTGAAACCGAGCACCTCAAGGACATGCTGGTGGGCAACATCCTGGCCGTGGACAAACACGAAGTAATCAAGACGGCTGTCCTTTATGGCGCCATTGGTTTGTTCCACTACATCTTCCGCCACAAATTCCTGCTCATCTCCACCCACCCGGCCGAGGCGGAGGCCAGAGGCATGAGTATCCGCTTCTGGGATTTCTTGTTCTACGCCTCATTCGGCTTCGTGGTGACTTCATCCGTGGCCATTGCCGGGGTTCTGCTGGTCTTCTGCTACCTGATTGTGCCCTCGGTGGGCGCGATGCTCTTTGCTGAACGGGTCGGAAGGCGCTTGGCCATCGGCTGGACGATGGGCACACTGGTATCCGCCTTAGGTGTGTATTTCTCGGTTCACTGGGACCTACCGACCGGAGCTACGATCGTATGTACTTTTGGCGCTGTGCTGGTGGTGATGTTCTTTATTCATCTGATTTTCTTCCATGGCCACAAGGCGCACCCGCTGGAGGGAACCAGTTCAGTGCCGAACCCAAAAGAAGAGGTCGTGCAACGGTCGCGTTAGCAACACAGAGCGCAGCGACGCTCGGGCCGTCCGAGCGGGCGAAACTCGGGGGCTGCTCGCCGGCAACGCCATTGCCCACATCGGTATTCACCTATTACTTTCGTGCTACTCCTATGGCACTTTGGTGCATTGACCTAGTGGTGTGGCCTTGATAGGTTAAGCGCGTAGGGTGCGGATGTTTCGGCCTCCCCCAAGGTGCGAACGCATCTAACCATCGGGGTGGGCTATGAAGTTGCTTCATCTGTGCTACGCGGCGCTGGGCTATGCGGTGGCCCGCTGGATCTTCAAGCGGCAACCGGTGCCGGTGGCTGATCCGGTTACACGTTTCCGTTCCTCTGGCCTCCTGTAAGGGGGATTGGGATGGGTCTCTTTGGGCGTGCGGCGCCCCGTTGCGTGCCGCTTTATTTCCGCACGCCCGAATCTTACCTCTAGCTTGAACTCCGCTTGTTCTAAGGTTCTACTACTAACGTTCGCCTCCGCCCCGTCATTCCCAACCCTCCGCTGATTACAATTTTGTCAGCAGAACTCTTCTTCCGCGGCTAGTAATTAAGTGAATGCTGGTCGAAACGGATTGGTATCAGTGTCCCGCCCGCTTGCGGCAGAATGATGTCAGGCTGAACGGTAATTAAACTCCATGACGCGTAAGCTCTACCTGCCGAACGCTTTGGTCTTGCTGGGATTGTTATTTCCAGCCGGGTTGGCTGCGCAGTCGGACCAACCTCTTGCACAGTCGGACCAGCCCAGCCAGTCACTTGGCGACCTGGCGCGCTCACTGCGCAAGAGCAAAGCACCGCCTGCGCACACCGTGATCGACAATGAAAATCTCACGCAGGTGATGGACCAGGTCGAGAGCCAGAGACTCAGCGGCCGCTTGCTGTTTTCTTTCGATCGCGCGGGAAAGAGTTTCCAGGTGTCTTCGCCCGACGTGACCTGCAGCCTCTCCTTCAATGCGCAGTCTACTTCTCTGCTGTCCGATCCCTATGTGCCGCAGGATCTCCCGGACGGCGAACTAGTCAAGCTGGACGGCCCCGCCACCATCAACGGAGATACGCTGCAAGTCTCGGTTTACAACGGGACGGCGTGGAACCTCAAGGAGATTACGGTTGGCCTCACCATTCTGCGGCGCCCGCAGACGAACACCACCTACTACGGTTCCGCAAAATTGCTTCCGGCTACGGCAGGAACTGCTGTGCCCGCCGAAAAGCATTCCGATTTGACCGTGCTTTATCACCTGAAAGGCTCAGCCCCGCCGCTTACCACCACTGACTTCCACGAAAAATTGGGTGCCGTACTCGGCTCAGAACAGGAGTGGCATTGGGCCATCGTGCAGGCCAAGGGAATCCCGCCTAGGGCGACCGGCAACTAGAAGATATCTAGATATCGTATAAATGGCTCGGTAGGGTGCGCCCAAAATAGGGTGGTGCAATCCCTGTTAAACGTCAACTATCCACTCCTGAGCGATTCCTACGCTGTTGATGCCGCACCACCAGGAAGATGCTAGTCGGACAACAACTCAAAATGAGTAACAAAGGGTGGGGGTGAGATAAGACACGTCCCCCAATTTACCTCACCCTGCCGGGCCTTTCCCGGGAGAGGAGAGGCTGCAGGCGCTGGATGAGCTGCCAATCGCTCCTTCCCCGTTGGCTGTAGCGGGCAACTCGAACTTTGCAAGAACTACGGCTAAGCGTCCAGCCTTGGGTTTCCTTCGTCCCCAAAATCTGTGTAACTTTGTTCGATCTGCTGCGTACTGCTTTATGGACGCCAAGAGGAACAAGGCGAAAGGGCCGCAGCGCGAGGTCAAAGCCAAGCAGATGGAGGGGCGGGATCTGGAGAGCGTAATAGAGCGCGCACAGGGCCACGATGCCGAGGCTCTGGGGGAGATCCATCGCCGCTATGTCCGGCGCGTGTTCGGCTTGTGCCGTTACATGCTGGACTCGCGGGAGAGCGCAGAAGATGCCACCAGCGAAGTGTTCCTCAAGCTGCAGCGCTCCATCGAGAGCTACGACGGTTCGATACCGTTCCCCAGATGGCTGCTGCGGGTGGCTGGCAACCAATGCATTGACGTTTTGCGGCGCGGTCGGCGTGGACGGCAGGTGATTGTGGAAGTTGAAGATGGAGCCGCGGTCATTGAGGCAACCAGCTCGGAACCGTCGCCGCTGGGCACCATCATCACGATGGAGGAGAGGGCGCAGCTGCAGGCTGCCATCGCACGCCTGCCGGAGAACTATCGCGTGCCGCTGGTCCTGCGCTATTACAGCGAGCTGAGTTACGACGAAATCGCGCAGCAGTTGGGCCTGCAGAGGAACCATGTGGCGGCGCTGATATTTCGTGCCAAGCAGGAGCTGCGCCGGAAACTGGCCCACAGGAGCAAGTGATCATGGAATGTTATTCGGAACAGACCTGCGCCATCTTCGTGGACGGCGAACTAACGATGGACGAGACGCGGCACCTGCGAGACCACCTAGCCACGTGCCAGCGCTGCCGGGATCTGGTGGACGCATTGCGCGCTGAGAACCGCGTTCTGAGCGAAAGCCTGCGCGAGCTTCCAGAAGAAGCAGCCAGCCCCGAGGCCTTCTCCCGTTCGCGCTTGTCCTGGGCGTGGGGTGACCTGGCGGTGATGGCCGCGGTGCTGGTGATAGGTTCGATCGTTTCCGTTTGGATCGATGAGCTGAAAATTCCGGAAGCGCTGGAATGGTTCAATCCCTTCAGCCCAAGCGGTTTCACGAACCTGATGTTCGACCTTTCCTACTACTTTGCACACGGAGGTACTGCCATGCTGACTGAGTATGCTGCTGTCGTTGGGGTTCTCTTTTTGCTATTGCTGTTGGGCTGCAGCGCGCTGCTGCTGGGACGCCGATGGCGGCTACCCAAGCCGGGCTTGCGCCTGCTGATCGTGCTGCTTATGTTGTCGTTGCCCAGCTTTGCCCTGGAGCGGCGCCACGGGGAGTTCGTCACCGTACCGGCGAGCGAGACTGTGGACGACACCCTTTTGGCCACCGGCAACACTGTGCGCGTGGAAGGCGTGGTCAATGGGGACTTGCTGGCGTTTGGCGGGACTGTGGAAGTGCGCGGCACCGTCAAGGGCGACTTAGTGAGTTTTGCCAAGAGAACCGTGGTGAGCGGAACCGTGGAAGGCCACATCTACAACCTTTCGCGGTCGCTCGACCTGGACGGGCAATTGGGCTACAGCATCTACGGTTGGGCGCAGTCCTTTCGTGTGGATAACCGGGGTCACGTGGGTGACGGTATCGTGGTTGGAGCCGGCGACTTCATCCTCGAAGGCGAGGTGAAGCGCAGCGTGACCATCTTCACTAGCAATGCCGATGTTAGCGGCCGCATCGGCCGCGAACTGACCATGGCCGGAGGTAGCCTTACGCTGACTAACACGGCCCGGGTCGGCGGCAACCTGAGCGCTCGTGTGCGCCAACTGAAAGACGTGCACATCGCCGACGGCGCAACCATTGAGGGCAAACGTGACATCCAGGTGCGCGTGAGGAAGAGTCGGTTCACGCGCTCCGGATTCTACTTCCGCCAAGCCGTCTGGCTCGCTTCGGCCATGCTGGTGGGATGGCTGGGCCTGGTTCTGTTTCCCGGCTTCGTCCAGGCTAGTACTCAGGCCGTGGGTTCGGGCTGGCGCAGCCTCGGGCTGGGGGTTGGAGTTCTGGCGGGCGTGCCGGTGGCCATAGTTGTGGCAGCGATCACGTTGGTTGGCATCCCGCTTTCGCTAATGTTGTTCGCGGCGTATCTCGCTGCGATCTACCTGGCGAAAATTTGGGTCGGAGCCTTCCTGGGGCGGATACTTCTGAAGCCAGCGGGCGCCACGAAGCACGAATGGCTCCTGGGACTACTGTTGGGCCTGTTGATCCTCACCATCGTTGGGTTCATCCCGTATCTTGGCGGGCTGGTCCGCTTGGGTATGGTTTGCCTAGGTTTGGGAGCTTTTGCCTGGCAGCTTTACCAGGCGTCACGACCGGCAATAACGGCCTGAACAGCCCGAGAGGGCTGGTCGAGGTCAAGCAAGGTTCGGCGATGGCTGAAAGCGACTACCCGTGGCTTGTTGGCGTAACATCGCCATCTCACCAGCAACCGCTGGACAGCGCGTTTCATAGAAACCGCTTACCGATCACCCTACCCGAGGCACGTCTTCCATCCTTCCACTCTTGAGGCTGCGGAAGGCCGCATCGAGGACCTCCTGGTTTTGCCAACCCTCCTCCCCCGGGACAGGGAATTCTGTCTTGCCTTCTACCGCTGCCGCGAACGCATCGACTTGCCGTGCGTAAGCGAGTTGGTTCGACACAGTTTCCGTCTCCACGATCGCACCTCCGCGCCGGAGTTGCAGAACGACGGGATGTTCCACATTGAGCGCATCGTCGGCCAAGAGAACGCCGGTTTCCCCAACCAGTTCCATCGGGGTACGGTATTCAGCGCGGAAGGAAACCAGCACCATCCCCAGAGTTCCGCGGGAAAAATCGAGCGTCAGCACTGCTGCAGCTTCTACGTCACCGGAATTGCTGTCACACATGCCACGGGCGCTCACCCGGACCACCTCGTCCTTTAGGATGTAGCGCAGCGCATCTACGCAGTGCACCCCGATATCGGCGATGGGCCCACCGCCGGCGACCGAGCGGTTATTAAGCCATTTCCGGGGATGGCCGCTCCCCGCGGAAAATGAAAACTCCGTGCGCGCGAAAATCGGAGTTCCAATCTGCCCGGTGGCAACCCGCTCGCGTAGACGCGCCGTGCTCGCTTCAAAACGGAACACTTGGGCCACCCCCAACAGTATGTTGGCCTTTCGCGCAGCTTCGACCATCTTCCGGCACTGATCCGCGTTGATTGCCATCGGCTTTTCACACAGAACGGCCTTCCCGCATGCGATCGCCAGCAACACGTCGTGCAGGTGGCAAGCGTTCGGGGTGGCGACGAGAACTGCATCTACTTCAGGCGAGCGGCACAAGTCCTCCGCCGAATCGAAGGCCAGCGGGATGTTGTACTGCCGGGCCGCCTCCTGCGCCTGGCTTAGGTCGCGCCGCGAGAGTGCAGTGACACGGCAGTTCCGAGCCAGCCCAAAGCCCGGCATCAGCCGCTTGACCGCGTGCAGTCCGAAACCGAGGATTCCGAAGTTAACCATGGGAACGGAATGTGAACATCATCGGCATTACGCGATGTATGAAGCAGAAAAAGTCCCAGATTTTGTCAGCTACGCTTCACTTAGTAGTGAACATGGATGTCGGCGCTGAGCCCAACGTGGCTGAGCCTGAGCTACTTGTCAGGGCCCCGGTTTTGGAATCGATGGAAAATTCCGAAATTGTCCTGGACGTTTCACCGCACACGAACAGGAACTTTCCCCCGGAGTCCACCGTGATGAACACCGGACCTCCGGAGGCGCTGAACGGCGAGTTGGTGATCTGGGTCGGAACGCCGGTGCTGGGGTCTAGCGAGTACGCCGAGATGTTGTTTGATTGCAGATTGGCGACGTAAAGAAAACCCGAGGGATGAACGGTCACTGAGATTGGAAACGTGCCGGTGACAAAAGGCGATGCGGCAATTGGAGCCAGGGCTCCGCTGGGATCGATTGCCAGAACGGAGATCGTGTTATCAAGCGAGTTGGTAACGAACAAGAACTTTTCGGCAGGGTCGACGGTCAGAGAAGACGGCCCGTTGCCAACCCCAACCGAAAACGGCGAGCCCAGAATTGCCTGCAACGTTCCAGCACCGGGGGCGACAGAATAAGCGGTAACCAATGGCTGGTTCGTGATCGCATTTGCCACGTAGAGAAACTTCCCAGACGGCGTCAACATGAGAGCCACAGGAGTGGGATTTGTTGCGAAAGGCGAGCCGGAAGTTTCCGTCAGCGAGCCACTAGAAGAATCTATGGAATATACGGATATAGTGCCCGAGGTCTCATTGGCCACAAAGAGAAAGTTGCCGCCCGAATCCATGACTAGCGACACAGGAGTGATTCCAGCCGGGGTGCGGGGCATGACTTCCGTAAGCGCGCCGGTGCTGCTGTCAATCTTGAGAAGAGAGATATTCCCCTCGCTTTGGTTGGCCACGTAGACAAACTTGTTGGAAGGATGCACCCAGATTGAGGCGGGTGACATTCCCGTGCTGAAAGGCGAGCCAAAAATGCCAGTCAAGTGGCCGGAATGATTGTTCACGCGGAAGCCGGCGACTCCGTTGGCCCCAGGCAATGTGACGTAAGCGGTATGGGTAGCGGGACTGCTGCTGCACCCGGCCCAGATCGCGAGCGCAAGCAATGTCGAGATTAGAGCGTTCTTTCTGATTGGCATCATCCGTCCCTTCAAGTCTCACTCGGTCTCCAAAGAACCGTCTTATGGAGATGGCACCTTCTGCGGCTTGTGCACTTTTACGTGGCCGAATTGGTAGATTAGCCCGGTAGAAAGCTGCAAATTGTTCTGGCTGATCTGAAACGTGTGGGTGTTCAGGTATTCAACCTGGATCAGGCGGACAGAGAAGCGGGGAGTCACAGGAAAGTCCACACCGCCTCCAAATGCGACGGCGCGACCGCTACTTGTCACCGGGCCGTTAATGTTTACCCGCGTTTTCGCCTTGCCGAAGAGAACCTGTCCGAAGACGGTCCCTTTCCATTTCCTGTAAGAAACCTGGGGGCCGACCAGCCCATCGTAAACCTTTAAAGGAGAGCCCCATCCGCCCGCAACCTCGCCCGCCACGCCGAAGTAAGGCGACAGATTGAATGTAAGCCCGATCTTTCCGCCGTTCAGGTTGGAATAATCTGCAAAGCCCAAAGTCGTGCTGTCGAAGCGAAGGCGAGAGTAACCGCCAAATACTTGGAAGCGAGGTACTTCCTGCGCCGACGACGGAAGACCCGCCAGCAGCGCGAGCAAGAGAACTGACGGTACCGCCAAGGCCAGTCGATTTGGTATGGACATAGAAATTGGCTGTGTTCCTCTATTTTGGGAAGCCTGTGGTCCCTGGAATTAGTGATTGAACTTCCCTATAAACACTACTTTCCGCAGAAGTTGCGCAAAGAGTTTGTTCAACTCGCGACTACCTGAAAATCTGCTATGTGTACGGATAAAGCACAAAAAACAGCAGCTACAAGCCTGCCAGGGCCCACAAACCCGGTTCTACCTCGCGGGCTTGTTCCGAAACTAGTTTGCAGAAGGGATAAAGCACAAACCCGGCTGTGATCCGGATTCCGATATTGTACGTAAAGCTCATCAGCGACACCACGCCCTAGCGCCTGCCCGCTCCAGCTCGAAGTAATGCCGAATTGCGTTCGATACGGCTAAGCAGGATACGCCCTCGCCTCCGGGTTCATCAACTGAGGGCGGGGTGCGGTATATTTAACTGGCTTGAGGGCGGCCTGACATGCCACGCGCGGACTCCCCCATTGCGATGACTGGCCAGACCCTGGGCCACTATCGGGTCCTCGAAGAGATAGGCTCAGGAGGAATGGGGGAAGTGTACCGCGCCAGCGATGATCGGCTACGGCGGGACGTTGCCCTCAAGGTACTCAAACCCTCCCTGGTGACGGACCAGGACCGCCTGCGGCGTTTCGAGCAGGAGGCCCGCGCTGCTGCCGCTTTGAGTCATCCCAATATCGTCGCCATTTACGACATCGGCATGCACGAGGGCGCGCCCTACATCGTCTCGGAGTTGCTGGAAGGGCAGACTTTGCGACGGCGGCTTTTCGAAGGATCCCTCCCGCTACGCCAGGCGACCGACTACGCGATCCAGATTGCACAGGGCTTGGTAGGCGCGCACGAAAAGCGCATCGTCCACCGTGATCTGAAGCCGGAAAACCTGTTCATCACCCGGGACGGCCGGGTGAAGATCCTGGATTTCGGCATCGCCAAGCTCACTTCGCCAGAAATCACCGAGGATCGCTCCCTTGCCACCATGACCACGCAAACCAAGTCAGGGTCAGTCTTGGGTACGGTAGCCTACATGTCCCCGGAACAGCTCCGCGGCAAGCCCGTGGATCACCGCGCTGACATTTTCAGTTTTGGCGCGGTCCTGTACGAGATGTTGACCGGCAAGCGTGCCTTCTCGGGCGAGACCCAGGTGGACACCATGACGGCGGTCCTTAAAGAAGAACCGCCGGAAATGACTCTGGCGCGCCAGAGTATCCCAACCGCCTTCGAGCAGATCGTCCGCCATTGTCTGGAAAAAGAACCGGACAACCGTTTCCAGTCGGCTCGCGATTTGGCATTTGCGCTTAGCACCGTGTCTGATGTATCGACCAGCAAACAAATCGCCGCCTTTAGCATGAGGAAGTCCCGACTCAGGAAGTGGTTGCCGTCGCTGGCTGCTGCGCTTCTGGTGGCTGCGGTCGGTGTCTTACTTGGGGTCGCTCTCAGACCCGTTTCGCGCCCCGAATATCGTCGCCTTACTTTCGAGCGGGGCACGATCTACTCCGCCCACTTTACGTCAGATGGCCGGAGCTTGGTGTACGACGCTTCCTGGAATGGGCAGCCGCTACAGGTCTACTTCACACCTGCCGATTCCGCGTCGGCTCGCCCTCTGGACCTCACTTCTGCTCACCTGCTAGCCATCTCGCGTACCAACGAACTGGCCCTTGCACTGCATGGTACGCACGGTTCTCACCTTGAAATCGTGAACGGCACCTTGGCGCGTGCGCCGCTGGCGGGTGGCGCTCCGCGCGAAATTGTGGAGGATGTTCGTTGGGCAGATTGGGATCCCAGCGGGGAACTGGCAGTGGTACGCGATGTCAAGGGGCGCAGCCGCTTGGAGTATCCCATCGGCCATGTTGTTTACCAAAGCGCCGGCTGGATCACCCACATCCGCCTCTCTCCCCAGGGAGACAACATTGCCTTCATGGATCATCCCGCGCTGTGGGACGATCGTGGTTCGGTCTGTGTGGTTGATTTGGCGGGGCATATGACGACGCTGTCTTCGGGGTGGAAATCAGCGGAAGGTCTGGCGTG
>WNFB01005474.1_pt1 | contig 11338 bp, 10 predicted proteins | sample 5400501 | NCBI WGS metagenome assembly WNFB01 (sample SAMN13153341, study PRJNA577476) | soil metagenome | isolation source: 200 cm saprolite under Douglas fir tree site 2 hole 1 | place: USA:California | collected 2015-04-18 | reverse complement strand
GCCGGGTTTGGTGTCGTTCGCGCTCGCGTCGACCTCCGAAGCTGCCAGCACGTCGGCGCCAGGCCTCGCCTCTACGGCCGCTGCGCGGTCGCGAACGACGGCCACATCTCGATCGGAGACCGCCTCCTGATGCATGGCGGCACGGTCCGGTGCGAGCTGGCGACCCACGATGGCGGTCGGATCGAGATCGGCGATCGGGCGTTCCTGAACTATGGGACCTCGATCTCTGCCCACCGGCTGGTGCGGATCGGAGATGGCTGTTTGCTCGGCCAGTACACGATCATCATGGACTGTGACCAGCACTCCGCTGCTGGCGAAGCGGGCCACGGCACGCCGAAACCAGTCAACATCGGCGACCGCGTCTGGATCGGCGCGCGGTGCACGATCCTCAAAGGGGTGACGATCGGGAGCGACTCGGTGATTGCCGCGGGCAGCGTCGTGACCAGGGACGTTCCCCGCGGGAGCGTGGCCGGCGGCGTTCCGGCTCGGTTACTAAGGAAATCCAAGTAGGCTCCAAACAGTACTTGCCAGATCGCCCTCGTCTGGGCATGATGGCGGCGACCTGCTGGCCCCGAGGGGCTGGTTACAGCTTCGTAACGGAGATCACTGATGCCATCAACCTTTAATCGCGGATTGCTGCTCGCCCTAGGTCTGGTCATAATCGGGCTGGCCGCCACATCGCCCGCAGCGATCGTGTCGGCGGGGCCGAGCACCTTCTCATTCAACTGGAATGGAGGGCCGGCGACAGCGCAGCCATGGCGGCCGGGGCTGATAAATGACTGGGACCTGATCGTCCACAACCGGGACAACCAGAACTCGCTGCAGATGGTCAACGCCGAGCACGGAGCTGACTGCGCACCCTTTCCCGCGACACATCCTGTGACTCAGTTCCAGGACGCTGTCTTCATCTGCAATAACCACATGATGACGGCGCTCAACGGTGGGGGCTACTCGGAGATCGTCATGACCCCCGCCCAGCTGCTCGACTTCTCGGTCGGGGGCTCGGTGCAGGTCTCGGCAAGCACCGCCAAGCTGAACAACCGCGACTGGATCGACTTCTGGATCTCGCCTTTCCAGGAGAATCTGCTGCTGCCCTCAGGCGGGATCCCGCCCGACCTCCAGGGCCCGACCAAAGACGCCCTCCTCGTCAACATCGACAGCTCGATTCCGACCACGGCCCACGTCCAGGAGTTCAAGAACTACGTCAGCACCGACTTCCCGGGCACCGGCCGCGACATCGAGAGCTGTGTGGCCTCCCTGGGGGGCGTCAGCGCGAGCCGCCGAGATCCCCTCCAGCTCAGCCTCACCCGGACCCACGTCCGGCTCGACCTGAACGTCAAGGGCAGCCCCTGCACTCTGGTCGACACGGACATAAATGACCTCGGCTTCGCGCTGGGAGTGGTCCAGCTTGGCCACCACTCCTATTCCCCCGACGAGGCCACCGCATGCAACCTGCCTGGCTGCAGCGTGAACACGGGAGCGGGGGCCGGCAACACCTGGCACTGGTCCAACTTCTCGATGTCGCCGGCAGTCCCCTTCACGATGCTGCGCGGCGACATACCGCTGACAGGGGTCCAGGCCAACACCAGCCCCACCGTCCAATTCGCCGGCGCGGCCCCGGCCAACTCCTTCCTGCGCTTCTCGGCTCTGGCCAGGCGAGGTTCGATACAGATCTCCGCCAACGGCGGGGCCTTCTTCCCGGGCCGCGAGCAGATGCAAAAGGGTGACGGCGTCGACGGCGTCAACGACGCCAGCCATATCGGCTACTGGACCCCGATCCCAGCCGGCACAACCAGCGTCACCTTGAAAGCCCAGGACTCGACCCAGCCATGGCAGATCAGCGATGTGTCCATCTGGTCGTCTTCGGCTGCCTCGATCACCTCGGTGCAGCCCACAACAAATCCCGGCGGTGGCACCACTGGGGGCGGAACTGGATCTGGAACTGGAAGTGGAACGAGCTCCGGCGGGGGTTCGACCGCCGGTTCGGTTGACGAGCCGGCAGGCGGCGGTTCGACGGGTGGCTCGACAGGCGAGCCGGGGAGTAGCTCGACGGGAGGCTCGTCGACCGAGCCAGGCAGCAACCCGGGCTCCGATCAGCCGGGCGGACCCCCGGCGTCGGAAACCGGTTCAACGGCAGGCGGCGCCGACGGGGTTCCGGCCGCAGGGAGCGCACCAAACAGCCACGGGAACGTGCCAGTCGAGATCGCCGCTGCTGTCATCGCGCCGAAATCGATTCGGGCCTACGCAGCGTGGCTACTGGTTGCAATTGTGCTGGTGGGCCTGGTCATCGCCGGCGTGCGCCTCGCGCGACATCAGGCCAGGACGCGGCCCGGGAAATAAGGTCGACGCTGGAGGGCCAACGCCCTCCAGCTCTCAACCCGCCGAGCCTTCGGGCGGCGGCGCGACACCTGTCCCATTTTTCCCAGTCCGACCCGGGACCGGGGCCTCATGCGCAGGGATGGGCCCTTTCCTAGTCTGGGGAGGCCCGGTCACGTGGCGAGGAGGTTTCATGATCCAGGACGCCGTCAAGCGCGAAACAGACGAGCACGAGCGGCCGCGGAGCACGCACGTCTTCGTGCGCTCACTGGGGGTGCCAGACCTGCCGGCCCGCACGAGCCCGTTCGATCCTGGGTACGACGTCCAGACGGTTATCAGCCACCTCGAGCAAAGCCACCACCTCATCAGCCGCCTGAAGCTTTCGATGGCGTGTTGGCTCATCGCCGACGAGTCCGCCACCAGAGCCAAGATCGCTGCGGCCAGGAGGCTCGGGGTGCCGCTGGTGACTGGCGGGGGACCGTTCGAGATCGCCGAGGACAAGGGTCGCCTCGAGGGCTTCTTCGAGCTGGTCGCGTCTCTTGGCGTCGAGCGCATCGAGGCCGGCGAAGGCTTCACGCGGTTGAGGAGGTCGCCCCAGGAGTACACGAGGTTGGCAGAACGATGTGGCCTGTCGGTCCAGATGGAGCTGGGCGACAAACATGGAGGCGCCTTCACCCCTACCATCGTGGCCGAGCTCATCGACGACGGCCACAGGTGGCTCGATGCAGGGGCGCAAGCCATCGTGGTCGAAGCCCGCGAAAGCGCTCAGCAGGTCGGGCTGTTCGATGACAGCGGCCGGCTCAACCTCGATGCCGCCGAGGCATTCGCAGCTGCTTTCGGTATGGACAAGACGATCTTCGAAGCTCCCAATAAGCGCAGCCAGTTCGATTTCCTGCGCCATTTCGGCAACCAGGTGAACCTGAGCAATGTCAGGCTGGAGGAACTCCTCCGCGTCGAGATCTACCGCCGTGGTCTTCACTCCGACGCGTACGCACACGAACTTGCACCGCGGCCTGCGCCGGCAGCCTGGCGTTGAACCGTACCTTCGTCATCGACGCGCTCCCGGAGCGAGCGCACCGTTATCGCGAGACGCACGCAATCGCGGTGGTGGACGTATTCCGGGCCACCACCGTTATCGTCACTGCCCTGAGCTGTGGACACCGGGTGTACCCGGTCGCGACAGTAGACGAGGCAATACTGGTTGCCAGCCAGCTGAAGAACGCGGTTTTGGTCGGGGAGCAAGGAGGCGTCAAGCCCGATGGTTTCGACCTCAACAACTCGCCTGCCGCGGTGGCTCAGCTCGACGGTTCCAGCCCGATCGTGCTGCTCTCGTCCGCCGGAACGCAGCTGCTGGCGCATGCACGGGGCGCTTCAGCCATCTACGTCGCATGCTTGCGCAACTTCACGACGACCGCGAACCACATCGCCATCGCCGACCGGCGAGTCGCGCTGATCGGCGCAGGCACGCGTGGCGAGCCGCGTCCCGAGGATCAGATGGTGTGCGCGTGGATCGGCCAACGCCTGCTTGAGCACGGCTTCAGCCCAGAGAACCAAGGCACGCGCGACGAGATGGCCGCTTGGGATGGACAGCCGGCCGAATTGATCACATCCAGCCCCAGCGCAGATTACCTGCGTGACACGCACCAGACGCACGACATCAATTTCGTGCTCGAGCACGTCGACGACGTCGACGCCATCGCCCTGTACAACGGCCAGCAGGTGAGCCTGCTGCCGGCTGGTGAGGTCGAGCGCGCGGGTCTGGCTCTCCCGGCCACTTGATAGGGGCGACAGCGTCCTCGGTTCCGGTCTTGGTCCTCGGACCGCCGCGGTACGTCGGACCCCTGGGCGTGATGCGGTCGTTGGGCGCGCAAGGGATACCCGTTTATGGGCTGACCCATAAGCGGCTGTCCGCCGCGAATGTCTCCCGATTCTGCGCAGGGACGGTCCGGGCGGGCGCGGACGGCCGGCCCACCACAGACGCCGAAGGGGATCTGGAGGCGCTGCTTGCCGCCGGGCGCACGCTCGGCACGGGCACCATCTTGATGGTGGGCTCCGACGAGTGGGCGTTCTTCGTCGCCGATCACGCCGAGGCCCTGGAGGACGTGTTCCGATTCCCTAAGGTCTCGCCTTCGCTCGTGCGTGAGTTGGCCACCAAGGATGGCCTGTACCGACTGGCGCTCGAACACGACATTCCCACCCCGAAGATCGCGTTTCCCCGCAGCGCGGCGGAGGCTGCGAATATCGCCCACGAGCTCCAGTACCCCGTGTTCTTGAAACCGGTCGTCAGCCGGCCTCGCGGGCAGTGGAAGGACATTGCCGAGGACGCTGATTCCCTACTGGCGAATTACCGGCTCATGGAGGAGTCGGAAAGCGACCCCAACGTAATGTTCCAGGAGTACATCCCGGGCCAAGATGCGGATGTCTGGATGTTCAATGGGTACTTCGATCAAAAGGGACGCTGCCTCGTCGCGTTCACCGGGCAAAAGCTGCGCCAGCACCCGGCGCACATGGGCATCGCAACCTTCGGCATCTGCACGCACAACCAAAGGGTGATCGACACCACGGTTCGCTTCCTCTCAGGGCTCGGATACAGCGGTCTCGTCGATATCGGATACCGCTATGACCGCCGCGATGACACATACAAGGTGCTGGACATCAATCCGAGGCTTGGCGGTGCATTCCGTTTGTTTGTCGACCGCAACGGCCTCGACGTGGCCAGGGCCATGCACTTGGACCTGACGGGCCGGCCGGTTCCGGCCGTGCTGCCGTGGGAGGGGCGCCGCTGGATCAAGGAGGATGCCGACCTGATCGCTCTCAAGTACTACCGCCGCCTGGATGGGCTCAAGGTCCACAGCTGGCTGCGGTCCGTCTGGCGTGCGGACGAAGGAGCGACTTTCTCACTCCGCGACCCGATGCCGTTTCTCCTGGCGCTTGGCCTGCTGGCGCAACAGACTGTGACACGGCGATGGAGCCGGCGCATACGTCGGGGCCACCGCGCCGTGCGGCGCTGGATCAGCAGCAGACGGCCGGCATCCGCGTGAGCGTCACGGGCTCCAGGCACGACGGTGAAGCGCAAGCGGCCGTGGATGCCTTCTTCGATCGCGACGCTCCCAATTGGGAAGCGATCTATGAACGCCATGACGTGTTCAGCGTGATCCACCAGCACCGCCAGCAGATCGCGCTCGACTGGGTACAGAACTTGCATCTCCCTCCGGCCACGAGGGTTCTCGAGATCGGTTGCGGCGCCGGCTTGTTATCGATCCAGCTGGCCCGTAGGGGGTACGAGGTCGAGTCGGTGGATTCGACCGGTGCAATGGTGGACCTGGCACAGCGGAACGCCATCCGGGCTGGGGCTCGTGTCACGGTTGCACAGGCCGACGCCCACCGCTTGAAAGGACGCTCTGACGGCGGGTACGGCCTGGTGGTCGCACTTGGAGTCATCCCATGGCTCCATTCGCCCGAGATCGCCGTGGCAGAGATGTCGCGGGTGCTTGTGGCCGGAGGCCATCTGATCGTCAATGCCGACAATCGCGCCCGGCTGCATCACCTGATCGATCCCCTTTTGAATCCGATCCTCGGCCCCGCTCTTGGAGCAGCGAGGTCATTGCGCGACCTGAGCCGCCCTCGTTCCAAGGCCATGCCACCCAACGTGCTGCACTGGCCTCGCCAGTTCGATGCCTTGCTCGCTCGTCACAACCTCGACAAGATTCGCGCCCAGACCTTTGGCTTCGGGCCCTTCTCGCTCATGGGCCGCACATTCGTTTCCGAGACTCGCTCGGTCCGGATCCATTTACGACTGCAGTCGCTGGCCGATCGGGGGCTTCCTTGGCTGCGGTCAACAGGCGCGCAGTACATCGTGCTTGCGCAGAAAAAGGAAACGTCCGGATCACGAATGTGAGTCCGACACTTTGACGGACCTCACGCTTCGAACCGCGGCCTGGTATGGGGATTGGCTCCTCGAGCTCGCGTTCCCGAGCCACTGGCGGGTGGATGCGTTTTGGCCCCGGACCCCATCGCCGGTGTCTGACGCCGAGCTGGCCGCGGCCCTCGAGTCGCCTGTCGGACAGCCGCCAATTCGTGAGCTCGCGAGGGGGAAGCGCAGACCAGTCATCATCGTCGACGACCTCACCCGGCCGACTCCGGCCCACCGCGTGATTCCGATAGTGCTGAAGCATCTGTATGAGGCCGGGATAGATGCGGGTGACGTGACTGTGATCATGGGAGGCGGCACCCATCGGGCCGCCACGCTGGATCAGATGGCGCTCAAGGTGGGCCCTAGTGGACGAGGCTGCCGCCTACTCGTCCACGACCACATGGCGGACGTGGTCCGCGTGGGACGTACGTCGTTCGGGTCGCCGATATTCGTCAATCGTGAGGTGGCGGCGAGCGACCTCTTGATCGGAATCGGGGGCATCTACCCGCAGCATTCGGTAGGTTTCGGGGGCGGCTCCAAGCTCCTACTCGGCGTGCTCGGCAAGCGTTCGATCGTGAGCCTCCACTACGGCCACGGGAGCGTGGCCGGGACCTATGACGTTGACAACGATTTCCGTAAAGATCTCGACGAGATGGCCCGCCTCGTCGGTTTGAGAACCGTGATCACACTCCATGTCGATGCCAACCGCGATGTCGTGCGAGCAGTCAGCGGTGACCACCACATGTACTACTCGGAGGGCGTGGCCTTCTCGCGAAACGCTTACAGCGCCCCATCACCCGGCGATGCCGATGTCGTCGTCGTCAATGCCTACCCCGCGGACGTCTCTCTGACCTTCACCCGCAGCAAGGGAATGGCGCCGCTCTATCTGGCACAGCCCGGCGCTTCGCGAATCCTCGTCTCCGCGTGCAGCGAGGGGCTCGGCTACCACGGGCTTTTCCCATTCATGAATGGGCCTCGGTTCGAGAAGCAGATCCACATCCTTCGTCGCCTCTCCGTGATTCGACCCGCATCCCTGCCCGGCAAGGTCGCACGGAATGCCCGGGCGACGGTGACGTCTGCCCGTCGTGCGCTATCGCGCCGGAATGTTCCCCGCGGCGGCCTCGCGGCCCTCGGGGTGAGCGGCTCACCACCGCGACCCCGGCGCCAGGTCTTGCTGCTTCGCACCGGAAGGGAATCCGTCGCGTTGCCGCCCGCCATCCCGGGCATGGTCCCCATCGACTCCTGGTCGGCGGTGTTGAGGACGGTGGACCGGGAGCAGGGCCCCGACCGGAGCCTTAAGGTCGCGGTCTATCCGTGCGCTCCGCTCCATTGCCTGGACCTCGCAGGCGTCGAGGTCGGAGATCACCTGGCTGCCCCTGCTGCCGTGGCGGGCTGAGGCCGCATTGCGCACCTGGATCGTTCTGAGCGCGGCCGGCATCGCCTGGGGCTTTGCCCACCTCGCGTTGGAATCGCCGTTGAGCGCTGGAGGAACCAACCTCTGGAAGCTCGTGCTGGTTTCGACCGTGGCGTGGCTCGCACTGCTCGCGCTGGCTGCTCGAGGCTCCCGCCGAGCTGCGTTCGGAACCGTCTTGCTCGGTGCCACAGTCTGCTTTCAGCTCGCCCTCGTCCACTTCGCACGCGTGGGTTCGCACACGGTCTGGCTGGGTGTTCTGCCGTGGATGACCGACCCGGAGGATGCGCCGGCGGCGTTGGTGCCGCCTTACAACCTGCTCATGTATGTGGGTGTCGGACTCGGGCTTGCCACCGTCTGGGCCGGCACGAGAACCCTGGTTTCCTATCAAGGTCGCCATCGTCTTTGGTTCCCGGTAGTAGTGGCCGCTCTGGTGGTCGCCGCCGGCCTGGCCGATATGACGCGGCCGGCGTCTTATGTGGGTGGAACAGGGCTCATCTGGACGGGCGCCGCCGCCCTGGCGGCCGGAGGTGTGGCGATGGCGGCTTCCGTCGTGCCACATAGGAGCTTGCGCGCGCTGGTCGGCTAGGAGCGGCCCCGCCGTCGCCTGTGGCGCCGTCCGAGCGCGAAGCCGGCGGCGCTGGTCATCCCGATTGCCGTCAACAACACCATCGCCAGCAGCAGCAGGTTCTTTGTGCCGGCACTTCGCGCCGCTGCGAGGAATTCGGATTCATTCATCCAGCTCGCAAGACTCGAGTCGCCCGCTGGTGCAGAGCCGCCGGCTGCGGCGGGCGGGCGTGCCGGCTGGTACGACCGTGGACAGAGCGAAGTCGCAGCGACCGGCGTCTCCGTTGAACGCGACCAGATCGACGGGTCGCGCACCCACCACGGGCCGGCCCACCAATCGATACCGCGAAAGACCACGCTGCGGGTCCCCGCCGGTATCGGCGTCCAGTAGCTTGCGAAGAGTCCCACCTGGGGCGAGCCCTCGCTGTGGGGACCGACCTGAGCCGCCGGCTGAGCGGGGGCGAAAGTTCTGCCGCCGTCAAAGCTGACCTGGATCTGCCCTACACCGGCGAATCGGAGGTAGCTCGATGTGGGCGCCAACGACGTGAAGCAGACCTCGCCGCGGGTGTTCGAGTCGACCGACTGAAGATCGCCGCGCAGCATCGTGAACGGAACTGCCGAAGAGATCGAGAACTCGCTCCAGTGCCAGGTCCCGGGGTGCCCGTTCGTGGCCTTCGTAGGGTTGTAGCTGTGATGGCCGACCTGGACCACGCCTTGATTGAACCCGAGGTCAGGGACATCGGTGTCGATCCACCAGAGGTTGTACTCCGGCATGCCAAACCGGATATGGGTCCGCGAGATGTCCAGCTCGAAAGCGGTGCGCTGGGTTGGGCTAGGTCCAAGGACCTTGTCGTATGGCGTCCAATCGCTTCTCGGCAGGTCAGAGCTCGCGAAGTTTCGGAACACGTTGCCATTGAAAGTGTCGTCGCCGGCGAGCTGGATGTGGACGGCGTTGCGGGGCGGACCCTGGAGGTCGGGAAACCGGTAAAGGGGGAGCACGAGGTTGTCGTCGAAAGGAGTCACCCAGATGTCGTGCCAGTCGCGAAGTGAAGCCCGCAGCGTGGAGACCCTGTATTTGATCGACGCAGCTCCCGAGGAGAAGTCCACCAGCTGGTTGGGCGCGAAGTAGATCACCCCGTAGCCGCCGCCGTTGATGGCCGTCATCATGTGGTTGCGGCAGATGAAGACCGCGTCCTCGTAGGTCGTCACCAGGTGGGTCGCCGGAGGTGGCGCGCAGTCAGCCCCGTGCTCAGCCTCGATCGGGTCGATCTGACCCCAAGTGGCGGTGTCCCTCGAGTGCACGATCACATCCCAGTCCGACGGATTCCACGGCTGGGGTGAGGACGGCGACCCCGTCCAGCTGAAGTTGAATGGCACCGCTTGCGATGTCACGGCGTTGGCCGGCGGCGACCCGAGCAGGACGGCTCCAAGAGCAAAAACCAACAGCAGCAACCTGCTGACTCCGGTCATGTCGAAACCGGTGTGGCGCGTCCCTCCTGGACATCACCACCGGGACGTCTCGAAGCGCCCGCCTCAGCCAGCTCATCGAGGTGTGCGGCCAGCGTCGTGGCGTAGACATCAAGACTGAAGCGGGACTCAACCGCTCGTCGGGCGTTCCGGCCGAGCCGGGCGCGTTCGCCTGTGTCGTCGAGGAGCCGCCGGACCGCGTCACGCAGCGCGCCCGGGTCGCCGGGTGGCACCAAGACGCCGGTCTCGCCATCGTCGACGATGTCACGCTGGCCGTCGGTGGCCGTGACCACCACCGCTTTGCCCATCGCCATCGCCTCGAGCAAGGTGGTCACCCCGGCCTGGAAGTCAGTGGGTAGAACGGGCACTACGACGACCGTCGCCCGGGCGTACAGCTCGCGCAGGCTGGCGCGGTCCAGGGTCCCGAGAACTTCGAAATTGCGGGGCCAGGAGCTTGGGATCCGCCACGGGGCTCGGGGAGAGTGAAGGCTGCCCGCCGCCACGACCACCCGCTCGTGCATGCCGGAGCAAGCCGCCGCCAGGCTGGCGTAGTCGCGATGCTCGCGGCCGGCCGTCACCACCAGGGTGTCTTCAGCCTTAGGACGCGGGCACCAGAAAGCGGTGTCCGCAAAGTAGGGGACGAATGCAAGCCGGGAGCGGAGGACACCGAGTTCGCGCTCGGCCACCTCGATCTGCCGCCTCGAGTGCATGAGGATCCGGCTCATCCCGCGCTCCGCGCCCAGGAGCTTGAAGACCCGCCTTTTGGTCGGCGTGGTGATGTGATGTCCGAGGACGAGATGGGCTTTGGACGGCCACCGAATCCTGATGAGGAGGCTCAGCGGGACGCCCAAATGCTCGCCGTCCGAAAACACGACGTCGAACCTGTCCAGGATTCGAGCGGCCGCAAGAACGTGTAGCAGCGAACTTGCCGGCGTGCGCTGATGCACTAGTCTGGGGAGCCGGGACCAGTCGAGCAGCTCAACGCCATGGTTCGCCTCCAGCCGCAAGTACTCGGGGCAGGGTCGACGGCCGGCGGCGACATCAGCGCGAAGCTGGGCGTCGGCGGACTGCGAAACCAGCATCAACTTGGTTGCCATTGACTTGCCGGCTCAGGCCGCCTTGTGAGGTGGGTTCGCGCGCTGGCGGTAAACCCGCAGCTGCGGGTCGACGTCGAACTGCAACGACCTGGCCATGCCGCGAACCAGGCTCACCGCGTAGCTCCACTGGTTGCGTGCGGGCTTGGCGCGCACCAGCTTTCGGGCCGAGCCGGCGGCCTCTCTGACCAGGGTCCGCATGAGCATGCCGGCCGCCCGCCGGTCGCCGAGCCGGACGTGCTTGAAGTAGAAGGAGCCCACGCCCACGCCGTAGGCGCGCACGGTGCTCGGCCACTCATAGAGTGACCTGAAGCCGCGATGGTAGACGACAAGATCGGGCTCCAGGAGGATGGCGCCGCCGGTGCGGAAGATCCGATAGCTGAAATCGAAGTCTTCGCCGGCGAGCATGGGGCCGCCGGTGCCGAGCATGATGTCGAAGCCGCCCACCCTTGCCCAGGCAGAACGGCGCAATCCGCAGTTGGCCCCCATGCCGAACACCTTGAAACCGCTGCTGGCGTCGAGGCGGACGCGGCTGGGGATCGGCAGCATCGGAGTGACTCCGTCGCGTCC
>WNFB01005473.1_pt1 | contig 11342 bp, 8 predicted proteins | sample 5400501 | NCBI WGS metagenome assembly WNFB01 (sample SAMN13153341, study PRJNA577476) | soil metagenome | isolation source: 200 cm saprolite under Douglas fir tree site 2 hole 1 | place: USA:California | collected 2015-04-18 | reverse complement strand
GCCGAAGACCGCCGCGTAGCCTCCGAGAACGGGCCGTCATAAAAGGGCCCTCCCGGTTCGCCCGATTGCCGGGCCGTCGTCGGCGGGAGACCGTCCCTCCGCACACGCCCGAACCGATACCCTTGAAATCTGGCCCGACGTTCCCCGGCGGGGGAGGAGGGGAGAGACATTAGCGAACGGGTCGCGGACGCCGTGGTGGGCTTCCTACTCGGAGTCGCCTTCATGCTCGTCCTGATCCAGCTCTGGGGGCTCTCCTGGGTTCGGTTCCTCGCGCCGAGCTGGAAGCCAGGCGTATAGCCTCCGGACAACGCGGGACCGTCGCGGCTGCGTCGACCGCCCGGGATCGTGAACCACTTCGTGTGCCAGCTCGGCCTTCCGCTCCGCGATGAATCCGTCGTTTGCGAGGAACTGTAATCGACGCCCCACTGCGGTCAACCTCCTCGAATCACATCGATACGAAGGTGGCGTAGGCCAAGGCAGCGCCGAACGCGACGAGGGCGACCCCAATAGCTCGCGAAAAGAGCCTGGGACGAAGGCCGAGCTTCTCGACGAGGATCGCGACGGAAAGTCCGCCCATCCAGACGAGGCTCATGGAACCGGCGACGAAGAGCACGAGCATGAACAGCCAGCAGCAGCCGATACAGTACAGGGAGTGTCGGAATCCCATTCGCATCGCGCCGAGGCGCCCGCTCCGCCAATGGTGCAGCACGAAACCCATCGGAGAGGTGCAGTGGGTCAGGCAGACCTCCTTGGTCCGTGTGACCTGCCAGAGTCCGGCGACCACCAGGACCCCGGCGGGGAGGAAAAGGGCCGGGCCCATCAACATGGAGCCCATGACGCCGAGGCCTGCGAGGGCGAGGAGAGCAGCGACTCCGAAGAGGCCCCACACGACGAAGTATGGGACGATGAACGCAACGCTCCCGAGGATATCCGCGGGCTTCGTCGGCCGTCCGCCCTCGAGTCGCGTGATCCCGTGATAGGCGAGGGCCATCGGCAACGCGGACGGCAGCATCATCGCGACCATCATGACGACGATGAGGGCGAAGAAGACGGCGAGGTCCGTCGACCCGATTACGGCCGGAGCGGCGAGCATCATCATCGTGCCGAACGTGGCCCAGGACACGTACCAGGCGAGGGCCACGACGAGGGCGACGATGACCCCGACGGGAATCGTCAGCCGGCGCAGAAGGGTGGATGGCCCAACGGCGTCCACATGAGCCACGGAATTCCGGGTAGGCTCGGAGCGAATATCAACCATCCGCCGCCTCGCACCGAAGGAAGAGGTAAATACGCGGGCTTTCCTTGCCGCCGTAAGGGCGGGGGGGTCGGATTCTTGCCAACGAAATGGAACATGGAGACGGAGTACATCCAAAGCTGTAACTGCGCGTATGGTTGCCCGTGCAACTTCAACGCGCTTCCGACGACGGGCCATTGTGAGGCCTTCGTCGGTTACAAGGTTCGGAAAGGGACCTTCGGAGACACGAAGCTCGATGGCGCGACTTTCGCCATGGCGTTCTGGTGGCCGAAGGCGATCCACGAGGGAAACGGAACCGCCCGGCTGTACATCGATCCGTCCGCCTCGGCGGCGCAGGTAAAGGCCATCGAGGAGATCGCGAGCGGTAAGCACGGAGGCGGATCATTCGAAATCTTCCCGAAGACATTCACGAAGGTCCTGCCCACCAAACGCGCGAAGATCGATTGGAAATACAGCGAGTATGTCGCCTCGTTCAAAGTCGACGGCGTCGGCGAAGTCCAGAGCGACTACATCGTGAATCCGATCACAAAGGAGAAGTTCCTCGGAGAAGTCGTGCTTCCCGGGGGCATCGGCTTCAAGCGGTCCGTCGTCTCGCGAATCAAGAAGCTCGCCCTGCACGATGCGGAATTCCAGTTCGACCACAAGGATACCTCGGGCTTCACGACGGTCGTGAAGTTCACGGAAAAGGGACCGTCTTAGGCCCGTCCATCGCGGGCCGCGCGATCAGCGGCGCTTCACGATCCCTATTGCGGCTTCCGCGATTTTCTTCGCGGTCAGTCCGTACTTCGTGAGGAGTTCGTCCGCCTCGCCGCTTTCCCCGAAGACGTCTTGCACGCCGATGTATGCGAGCGGGACCGGATGCGACGAGCCGACGGCGGATGCGACGGCTCCGCCGATCCCATGCACGACCGTGTGTTCCTCCGCCGTCACGATGCCGCCCGTCTCCCGCGCGGCTCGATCGATCGTCGCGACATCGAGCGGCTTCACGGTCGACAGGTTGATGACGCGGGCGCCGACGCCGTCCCGATCCAGCAAGGCCGCGGCCTCGATGCATCGCGCGACCATGATGCCGCAGCCGATCAGCGTCACATCGGAACCGTCGCGCATGATACGAGCCTTCCCGATCGTGAACCCATCCTCCGGAGACGTGACCGTGGGCACGTTCGTTCGGGAGAATCGACAGTAGACCGGACCCTTCATCGCCGCCGCGGCGTCGACGCATTTCGCCGTCTCAGGCCCATCGGCGGGGACGAGGACCGTCATCCGCGGGATTCCCCGCATGAGCGCGATGTCCTCGTTGATCTGATGCGTCGCCCCGTCCGGTCCGACCGTCAGGCCCGCGTGGGAGCAGAAGATCTTCACGTTCAGGTTCGTGTAGGCCACGTTCTGCCGGATGATGTTGTACGTGTGCGCCGCCCCGAAGACGCTGTAGGTCGATGCGAACGGGATCTTGCCCGCGGCCGCGAGGCCCGCCGCGACGGAGATCATGTTCGGCTCAGCGATCCCGAGCTGGAACAGCCGGTCCGGGAACGCTTTGCCGAATTCGAACGTCTTGATGGATTCCGTCGTGTCGGCTCCAACCACGACCACATCGGGATTGCGGCGGCCGAGCTCGATCAGGGCCTTCGCGAAGTACGCCCGCTGGCTCTCCTGCTTCCACGGAGGCCCGGTCAGAACGCCGCCTCCATCGCCTCGAGCTCCGCGAGGGCGAGCTTCAACTCCTCATCGCTCGTCGCGGCGCCGTGGTACTTGATCTTGTTCTCCATGAAGGAGACGCCTTTCCCCTTCACGGTCCGCGCGATCACCGCCGTCGGACGTCCTCGGGTCCGCTGGGCCTCCTCGATCGCGGCCAGAATCTGCCGGAAGTCGTGCCCGTCGATCGTGAGGACGTGCCAGTTGAACGCCTCCCACTTTTCCGCGAGGGGCTCGAGTGGCATGATGTCCTCCGTGCGGCCTTCCTGCTGGATCCCGTTCCGGTCGATGAACGCCGTGAGGCTATCGAGCCCGTACTTCGACGCCGCCATCGCGGCCTCCCACGTCTGCCCGACGTCCTGTTCGCCGTCCCCGAGAAGGCAGTAAGTGCGCCAGGCCTTGTGATCCATCCGCGCCGCCAAGGCGAGGCCGACGGAGAAGGAGAGGCCCTGGCCTTCCGCTCCCGCGGCGTTCTCGACGCCGGGCGTCGTGCCGAACTCCGGGTGGCCCTGGAGGCGACTGTTCAGCTTGCGGAAGGTCATCAGCTCCTCGACCGGGAAGAATCCGCGTTCCGCCAGGGCCGCGTACCAGACCGGACACGCATGGCCCTTGCTCAACACGAACCGGTCGCGCTCGGGCCAAGTCGGATTTTTCGGATCCACGCGGAGCACGTGGAAGTACAGGGCCGTCACGATGTCGCAGGCGCTCATCGAGCCGCCCGGATGGCCGCTCTGCGCGTTGTGCGTCATCCGGATGATGTGCTTGCGGAGGGTCACGGCCTTCCGCTTCAGGCCCGCGATGAGTTCCTCCGAGACATCGACCACGCCTTTCTCGCCCCGGCTCCCCGTCGGGAACGGTCCCGACAAGGCCCGCCGGGTTTAAGCGCTTCCCCCGCGGCCTACCCGAGGGAATCGATCGGGCCGGCTCTCCGTTTCATGAGCGTCTAATAATGAGCTTATAGCCAACCTCGACATCCTGGGCCGGAGTCGCGGGGTAGCGGGATGCAGCGACGCGTGCTCGGGGTTCTCATCGCTTGCCTAGTCGCGGCCATCGCCATCTCCGTCGTCGCCTTTGGACCGGCCGCCCTCCGGGACCTCGGGAGTCCGAAGGCGCCCGGCCAAACCGGGACGGGACCCCAGGCGACCTCGATCGAGAGGCCGACGTGGCACCAAGGGGACACGTGGACGTATACGGTGAACACCACCTCCGCGGGGCTCCGACCGGATGGCCCCTCCGCGAGCGGAAGCCTCATTCGCACGGTCGTCTCCGCGGACGCCTCGCGGGACAACGTGAGCCTCGCAGGTTCGTTCCACATCAGATGGATGGTGGATGTGACTCCGGCGGCCGGCATGGCGGACGCTTCTCGGATGGTCGCATGCAACGGCATGTTCGAGAACGCGACGTTGGGAGGATACACCTGGTACCAAGCTTCGGACCTTGCAATCATCAAGGAGGTCCGCACACTCGAGGTCGGAGGGTCCACGACGACGCCGATGGGGACGTATCGCGCGTCCTACAAGGCCGCCGTGGAGACCACGTTCGACCCTGCCCTCAAGGTGTGGTCCTTCCCGCTCCAGGCGAACGAGACGTGGATGGCCTCCTCGAACGCCACGATCCGCGCGGCGGTCCAATGGCAACTCAACGGCCCCAATGTGTCGTGGGACTTCCATTCCAACTTCACCGTTCATGTGCCGGTCCGCCTCTTCATGCACAGCGGCGAGGTGGCGGCCCTGACGACCCCCGCGGGAACGTTCTCGGCCATCCCGGTCAGCGCGGGCCGCCCCGAGCCTGACGTGGCGAGCAACCCTGCGGCGGTGCCTTCGACGGATCACGCCATCGGATTCGGCCATGAGGTCCCCGTGGAGCGGGACCATGCGAGCGTCGCGTGGTTCAGCGGTACCGCGAAGAACGTCGTGCAGGCGTACGTGTTCGCCCTCGGCTTCCGGCTGAATCTCAGCCTGAAGTCCTATCACCTCGGCTGAGCCCGCGGCGGCCATCAATCGTTCGACTTCGCTGGCCGCCGGGAACGAATCCTTATTCTCTCCCCGCTCCTTCGCCGGGATGATGCGGATCAAGATCGCGCCCTCCATCCTGTCCGCGCGGTTCGACCGCCTGGGGGAGCAGCTGAAGGAGGCCGTGGACGCCGGGGCCGACATGATCCACATCGACGTGATGGACGGGCACTTCGTCCCGAATCTGACAATCGGTCCCGCGGTGGTGTCCTCGATCCGGCCCCTGACCAAAGTGCCCTTCGATGCGCATCTGATGGTCACCCATCCGCAGCACTTCGTGAAGGCCTTCGCCGACGCGGGGGTGGACGACCTCACGGTCCACGTGGAGAGCGACCACGACGTCCGAGCGACGATCCGCGAGATCCGCGACGCCGGCGTGAGGCCGGGAGTGGTCCTGAATCCCGCGACCCCGTTCGATCGGGCCGTCCCGTTTCTATCGGAGGTGGACCTATTGCTCGTCATGACGGTCCATCCGGGCTTCGCGGGTCAGGCGTTCCGTTCGGACGTCGTCCCGAAGATCCGGGAGGCGAGGGCCTACCTGGACAAAGAAGGCCTGAAGGCAGAGCTGCAGGTCGACGGCGGCATCAAGATCGACACGGCCCCCCTGGTCGCGGAGGCGGGCGCAGACATCCTCGTCTCCGGATCCGGAATCTTTCCCGACCACGTCGCGGCGAACCTGAAAAAGCTCCGAGACGTGGCCGAACGCGCGGCCCGCGCTCGTCGATGACGACCGGGGACCGATTTCGCGGTCTCGGCGTAGGAAACCTTTAGGTCCCAGGGGCTTTCGAGCCTCCGATGGTCCGTCTCGGTTTCCTGGTCGGGCTCGTCCTCCCCCTCGGCTTTCTCGCGGTCAACCTGGCCCTAGGGTACGGAGGGATCCTCGTCACGGTCATCCTGTTCGTCTGGCTCGCGACCGGCATCCTGATGGCGCCCACGCCCGACGAGGATCGCTAGCCTTTCTCGTGGAGCGAGTCGCCGGAAACGGATAGTTCCATCCACTCATCGATCGACCGGACGTCTTCCAGGAGGACGCTCAACATCGCGCCCTCCTCGTCCTCCACGATGAACGAATCGAGGACGTCGTCCGACTCGAGCGTGTCCCGCACGACGCCAACGAACTCCCCTTCCGAGTCGACGACGTTCAGCCCCGTGAACATCTGAGTGACCGGGCCGGAAAGGGTGATGCGGTCCGCGACGCCCACGATGTAGCGCCGCCCCAACCGCAGACGTCCCGAGGACCCTTCGCCGAGCACCAGCGCGTTCGGTTCCTCGGACGAGACGTATCCGATCTCGATCCCTTCCGGGTCCGTGACCGTCATCCCGACGAGCGATCGACCCCGACGCCCCGCCAATCCGTGCCTCTCCCGCGGATCCTCGTCCCGGCGATCCCCGCGGGCGTTCCGAACGGCGGGCGCCTACTGAAGCTTTTCGGACAACGGCCCGGACGTCGGCCGAGCCATATAGTTATCAGCGAGGATACCGAAGTCGCTTGGTTTATACACGCCATCCCAGCATTTCGACGGTGTCGTTTCCCTCCCTTGAGTCGGAGGGCTTCCCCTCGGTTGGAGCCTATGGCCCGCTGCGCCCTCTGCGAATCGGACGTCCCGGACGGCCGGGCCGACTGTGACGCTTGCGGGCAGCCGTTCAACCGACCCGGCACGGCACGGGCTGCGCCGGAAGCCGTCCGCAAGGCGGTCGAGGGTGCGCGGAAGGACCTCCTCGCCGCCACCCTCGATCCGGCGGACATCGCGTTCCCGCGAGGGCTCCTGGAGCGGGCAGAACAGACGGAGGCCGCGGGAGACCTCGGTCGAGCCCTCGACCTCGCGCGCGCGTGTCGTCGGGCTCTCGACATTATCAGGCGAGAGAATCGCCTCGCAGACGCCCTCGCCCACGCGGAGTCGGTCCTCGAGGACGCGAAGAAGGCCGGCATTGAGACGGTCGCCTTCCAACGGAACATCGAACAGGCCCGCGCCGTGGCGGACCGCGGCGACCTTACAAATGCGGAGCGGCTGTTGCGGCGGATCTCCGTGCGAACGCTCGATCAGCGACGAGAGCGCGTCCTCCAGGGGAGCTTGGAGAAGGCTGAGGCGCAGGTCCGCTATTCATTGGAGCGAGGCGGGGACGTCGGGAATGCGAAGGCCTTCCTGACGGACGCGCGGAAGGCCATCGCGGTTCGAGATTACAACAAGGTCCGCACCCTGAGCGCCAAGGCGATCGAGGCCGCGGAATCCCAGCGAAAGTACGCTCGCGCGAAGACGATCGTGGATCGCGCCGCCGCCGACGTCGAAATGGCCCGGCGGGACGGCGTGAACATCACGGAGGCGCGCAAGGTCCTCACCCAAGCGAGGGAGGCCTTACGCAACGGCGTCTTCGCGGACGTCCCCCTCCTCACCCAGACCGCTCGGAGCAGCCTGCGGGAGAGTCGCGCGTTCGCCTCGGCCGAGGCGGCCGTTCGAGACTCCGAACGCGAGGCGGCCCGGGAGAAGCGGAAAGGTGCGGATGTGGCCCGCGGGGAGCGCTTCCTGGAGGAGGCGAACCGGGCGCTCGAGTCCAAGGAATTCGGCAAGGTTCGCGTCCTGGCGAAAGAGGCGCATGGCGCGGTGCGGGAAGCCGCTCTCCTCAAGACCGTCCGAGACGCCTTCGGGAGCCTCCAGCTGGACGCCGCGGACCTGAAGAAGCTCGGGGCCGAGGCAGCGGGCTTCGAGACGAACCTCGTGGACCTCAGCAAGGCGATCGAAGAGCAGAACCTCCCGATCGCGCGCCGTCTCGTGGCGCAGGCCCGGCGCACCGCGGAGACCACGCGGGAAGTGCACTTCCGAACGGTCATGGAGCGGTCGTTGCAGATCATTCTGGCGAACGCGACCCGAGGTCTCGACCCGGCCGTCGCACGCCAGCTCCTCCGGGAGGTCGAGGACACCATCGCCCTCGGCCAGACGATCGACATGCAGGCCCTGATCGACCAGCGAATGCAGGATCAGGATGCCCAGACGGAAGAGAAGCTGAACGAGCGGGTGCTCCACGCGCGCGACGACATCGTCGCCTTGCATCAGTCCGGTCAGAACGACACGGTCGGCCTCGAAGGGAGGTTGGCGGACGCCGCGATCGCGATGGAGGAACGCCGATATCTTCAGTCCGATGCGCTCCTTGACAGCGTCGAGCACGACATCGCCGCGACCCGCGAAGCGCTGCGGAGCAGTGCCGCGGAGATCCTCGGACAGGCCCGAGGGGAGGTCACCCGAGCCAAGGCGGACGGCATCCCGGTCGCCGCGGCGGAGCAGATGTTGAAGGATGCGGAGACGTCCTACTCCGAGGCTCGTTATGGCGACACGATCTACGCGGGGAAATCGTGCATCTCCGAGGTCGAGGAACTCGCGAGCGTGAATGCGAACGCCCGGCGGCAGACCGAAGCGGTCGAGTTGCGTTCGAAGCTCGAGCGGACCGAAGGGATCCATCGGCGCATGGAGGTGGTCCGGGCTACGATCACGGACCTCGTCACGCAGAACGTCGACCTCACGCGGGCCGTCGACATCCTCGCCGCGGCGGAGCAGGCGATCGAGAGAGGGTCCCTCCAGGACGCCGAGCAGTACGTGGCATCCGCGGAAGGAATCGTGGAAGGCGTGAAGGTCACCTTGAACGGCCAGGCCGAGGCCGCCATCGTGCGGTCGCGGACGGCGGTCGAGATCGCCCGCGGGGAGGGCATCGAGATCGCAGAATTCTCCGCGGTCGTGGACAAGGCCGAGAAGGACCTCGAAGCGGGCCGGCCCGGTGCGGTCCTGCATGCCGTCGGAGATCTCGAGCGGCTCCTCTCGGAGCGCCGGCGGAAACGGCAGCAGGAGGAACAGCGGCGCGCCTTGGAGAAGGCTCGGAGCGCCGCCACGAAGTTCATCGCGGTCAAGAAACTCATCGAAGACCTCCGGAAGGCGGACATCGACATCACGGGCGCGGAAGAGGGCCTCCGGGCCGCGGAACTGGCCTTGGAGCGGCGGAACTTCGACGACGTGGACGCGATCCTCACGACCCTCGATTCCACGGCAAAGGAACTCATGGAGGAACTGGTCGGGGCCGCGAGGAATCTCATCGCGCGGGCGGAACGCAAGATTCAGGAGGCCCGAACCAGCGGGATCAAGGTCGATGAATCGGTCTCGCTCCTCGATTCGGCCGAGGCGCGGCTGGAACGGGGCGCCTATGCGGACGCTGTGGAGCACGCCCGGGCCGCCGAGCAGAAGGCGATTAACGCCCTCAAGCTCTTCGCGGAGCAGACGAAGGATGCTCGTCGGAAGGCGAAGGAAATCGCGAACGCGGAGATCGCCGCGATCCGGAAGACGATCTCGGACCTGGCGCGGGCCGACATCTCGATCCTGGGGGCCGAGCCTGCGCTCGCGAAAGCGGACGCGGCCTTCGAAGCGGGACGGTACGAAGAAGTCCCGCTCGCCCTCACGGAGACGGACGAAATGGCCGCCGCCCTCGCGATCGGCCTCGAGTCTGCCGCGACCGACCTCGTCCATTCCGTCGAACGCCAGATCGAGCAGGCACGTCAGTCGGGCCTGGACCCAGGACGGGCGAATCTCGTCCTCCAGAACGCGCGGGATGCGATCAAGGATCGCCGGTTCGTCGAGGCGATTGAGTACAAGAAGGTCATCGAGGACATCCTCGAGGACGCCCGGCGGCAGAAGGACTCGCGCAGGATCCGGGACAGCCTCTCCGAGCTGCGAGCGAAACTGGAAGCCCATGCGAAGCTCGGCGCGGACGTCCGCATGGCGTCGGAGCTACTGGCCCGTGGAGAGGCGCTCGTCGATGCCGGCGAATATGCGAACGTGGACGGGTATGCGAAGCGTGTCTCGGACGAGATCGATATCGCCCGCAGGAAGCACCTGGCCTCCATCGTCGAAACATTCGATCCTCTGATCGCGGACGGCCTGTCCCTTGGCCTGTCGAAAGACGAACTCGAAGAGTACCGCACGCATGCGGAAGAGGCCGCATCCGCGGACGACCTCGAAGAAGTGTACCGTTTGAAGGGCGATCTGCAGGAACGCCTTCTAGAATCGAAACGCAAGAACATCGTGAAGCGCTCGATGGACGAGATCCAATCCTTGGACGATATTGTGACTCAGTCCGAGCGCATGGAGATCCCCGCGGAGAACGCGCGGTCCCATCTCGACGCCGCGCGCAAGGCCATCGTCGCGGGCGATGCCGACGGATTCCAACGCGGCCTCGCGGCGGCGCGAGGAGCTCTCGAGGAGAGCCGGGGGAAGGCGTTCATCCAGCAGTACGAGACCCGGGTCCACGCCGTCTCCACGATGATTGCGAACGCGAAGAAAGTCGGAGCGGAACTGGGCGACGCCGAGAACTCGCTCAATCAGGCGGAGGCGGCGCTCCGCGCGAGCGACATGGCGATGGCCGACATCCTGATCAAACAGGCCGAAGTCTCCATCGGCACCACGATTCAGAACTTCATCAAGAACCGCTACCCGAACCTCGCGTTGCGGGTCCCGCAGACCGGGCTCCAGGCCGGGGAGTGGAATCAATATACGTTCGAGATCGAGAACCGCGGGAAGCTCCCCGCGAGGAACGTCGAGATCGAGCTCACGGGCGATTTGGAGACCAAGGGGATCGAGCGCATCTCGGAGATCGGCGTGGGCGAGGCGATGCCGGTGCGCGTCGGGGTGAAGCCGAAGACCGCGGGCGCGATCCCGGTGGGCATCGGAGTCTCGTACCAGCGCCTCTTCGACGAGAACCGCTACGAGGTCCGAGACCGGAAGGAAATCCGGGTCGAGCCCGAGTCGACGTACCTCGTCGAGGACGTCTTCCTCATCCACTCGGACGGACGGCTCATCGCACACTACAGCCGCAAGTTCCGGGAGGAAATCGACGAGGACATCTTCTCCGGCATGCTGACGGTCGTCCAGGACTTTGTGAAGGACTCGTTCCGGGCCCGCACGCGGGTCGGGATGAAGCGCCTCGACTTCGGGGACTCCAAGATCTTAATCGAGCGGTCCCCCCACGCGTTTCTCGCCACCGTCGTCGTCGGCCGGGAACCGAGGCTCCTTCCCCTGTATATGCTCCAGGTCCTGAAGGAGGTCGAGGATCGCTACGGGAATGTCCTCGAGAGGTGGACGGGCCTCCTCCACCAACTCGAAGGGATCGACGATGTGATCAAGAAGCTCGTGCTCGTGGCGAAGGACTCCTCGACGCAGGTAGGCCCGCTCGCGGACATCCCGATTACTTTGACCGCGAAGGTGATCGAGACGCTGGGGGCGAACGACGCGGTAGAGGCGAACGAGCTCCTGGCGAAGGCCCAATCCACGCTGGAGACGGACATCCAGCTCGCGTGGCAGTTCATCGAGAAGGCGCGGGGCCAGGCGGAGCAGGTCCAGCGGCAACTC
>WNFB01005472.1_pt1 | contig 11342 bp, 11 predicted proteins | sample 5400501 | NCBI WGS metagenome assembly WNFB01 (sample SAMN13153341, study PRJNA577476) | soil metagenome | isolation source: 200 cm saprolite under Douglas fir tree site 2 hole 1 | place: USA:California | collected 2015-04-18 | reverse complement strand
CGGCGGTGGGATGGCCTACACCTTCCTCAAGGCCCGCGGCGAGCCGGTTGGTAAATCGCTGGTCGAGGAAGACAAGGTTGATCTGGCACGCCAGCTATTGCGCGACGCCAAAACCCACAAGCTGAAATTTCTCTTGCCGATGGACCACATCGTGGCCGACAAGATTGACGCCAACGCGGCAGTGCAGACCGTAAACAGCTGCCATGCGATTCCGGCGAACATGATGGCGCTGGACATCGGTCCAAAAACGATTGAAACGTTCTCGGATGAAATTTCCCGCGCCCGCACCATCGTGTGGAATGGCCCCATGGGCGTGTTTGAGGTCGCGCCCTTCGCGAAGGGGACTTTTAAAATTGCTCAGGCCGTGGCGGAGAATGTTGGGGCGATATCGATCGTAGGCGGAGGCGATTCGGTGTCGGCCGTGCAAGCCGCGGGCGTGGCGGACAAGATCACACACATCTCCACCGGTGGCGGGGCATCGCTCGAATTTCTGGAAGGCAAGAAGCTGCCGGGCGTAGAAGCGCTCACCAACAAGTAACCCCCTTTTTACTCGTTCGTGATTCGCGTTTGCGATTATCATCCTGGGCGGAAGTTCAAGTGCGCGAGGACATGCTTCTGGCCGATATCCAAATGGATCTGCCGCGCGACAAGGACTATAGCGTAACGATCCAGGTCGGCGATCCCGATCACGTTCGTTTGGAGCGTGGTGACATTACCCAGTACCCTGTAGATGCGATCGTCAACGCCGCCAATTCCGAATTGTTGCCTGGCGGCGGTGTGTGTGGTGCGATCCACCGCGCGGGTGGTTCGGGGATCGCGGAGGCGTGCCGTCGTATTCGTTCTGAACGCGGACCAATTCCACCGGGTCAAGCGGTCGCGACCACAGCCGGCCGGCTTGAGGCCAAGTACGTGATCCATGCTGTCGGCCCAGTCTGGCATGGCGGGGACCACGGCGAAGCTGAAATTCTCGCGAATTGCTATCGCGAATCGATGCGCGTGGCTGATGAATTGAATCTGCACAGCATTGCCTTTCCCGCAATCTCTACTGGTATCTTCGGATATCCGGTGGAACAAGCGGCCTGGGTAGCTGTTCCAACCCTGGTCGAGAATCTGCAGCAGGCCAAGCACCTGGTATTGGTGATTGTCGTGCTGTTCGACAAGTCAACTCTCGATGCATTCGCCTCTGCCGCCACGGCCCAGCGAAATGCCGGATATAAGGTCGAAATCGCAGCCTATGACTAGAAAAAAACTGATCGCTGCCAACTGGAAGATGTACAAGACACCCGACCAGGCGCGGGAGTTTTTCCGCGAGTTCCTGCCTCTGGTCGCGGGCCACACGCGCGACGAAATAGTGGTCTGCCCGCCGTCCATCGACCTCTGTGCCGCGGTAGAAGCGGTGAAGGGATCTAAGGTGGCAATCGGCGCCCAAAACCTGCACTGGGAAAAAGAGGGCGCCTATACGGGCGAAATCTGTCCCAGCATGCTGTTGGCGATCGGCTGCACGCACGCCATCATTGGCCACTCCGAACGCCGGCAGTATTTCGGCGAAACCGATGATGTGGTCAATTTCAAGCTCAAAGCGGCGCTGGAGGCTGGACTCACGCCCATCGTCTGCGTGGGCGAAGTGCTGGAAGAGCGTGAAGCCGGCCTGACGGAAGACGTGCTGCGCCGCCAGTGCCTGCGTGCCTTCCACGCCATCTCCGCCAAAAAAGTCGGCAAGCTGGTGGTCGCTTACGAGCCGGTCTGGGCGATCGGAACCGGCAAGACGGCCACGCCGCAGCTGGCTGCTGCAGCCCACCTGCTGATCCGCGGCGAGGCCGCCAAAGCGTTTGGCCAGGGAGTCGCCGATAACTTGCGCATTCTATACGGTGGATCGGTGAAGCCGGAGAACGCTAAGGCGCTCATGGCGGAAGAAGAGATCGATGGCGCCTTGGTCGGCGGTGCCAGCCTGGACCCGAAGTCGTTTGCGGCTATCGTGACGTATTGATCGCCACAGAGCCTCCGAGACACCGAGCGAATGGGTTTTCAATTGTCGATTGAAAATCTTCCTCATCTCTGGGCCTCTGTGTCTCCGTGGCAAAACCAGCGTTTTGTTATAATCAAGCGTAATTCAGCGGAAGTGGTGGAACTGGCAGACACACCATCTTGAGGGGGTGGCGCCGAAAGGCGTGGGGGTTCAAATCCCCCCTTCCGCACCATGCACTCATTCCCCCGGTGGAAAGATGGCCGGGGCAGTTCCGCCACAAACTGATCCAACTGGCAACCGAAAATTCGCCATGATTACACTGATCACGATTGTTCACATCATCGTTTCCTTCTTCCTCATCATCGTGGTGCTGCTGCAGAGCGGGAAGAGCGGCGACATCGCCGCCGCGTTCGGCGGCATGGGCAGCCAGACTGCTTTCGGCCCGCGAGGGGCAGCCACCGCCTTGTCCAAGGCAACCACCTGGTCAGCTGTAATGTTTATGGTGACTTCGATCACGCTGTCGATCTTTGCCTCGCGCCGATCGGGTCCGAGCTCGGTGTTGCAGAACGTCAAACCCTCTCAGACCAAGTCGCAGCCGGCCACTCCGGCGCAGCCGCCGACCACTCCGGCGCAGCCGCCGGCACCGGCGCAACAGAAATAGTGGTCAGTCGCTGGTCGTTGGTCGTTGGTCTTTGGCCTTTAGCCCAAAGGTCTCGAAGGACGGTGATAAGGCTACAGGGGTTTGGCCAACGACTAACGACCATCGGCCAACGGCCAATCCATGATTCACGAAATCCTTTCCGTCGGCCCGCTGCAGTGCAATTGCTCCGTCATTGGTGACGAGAGTACGCGCGAAGCGATGGTGATTGATCCCGGCGACGATATCGAGGACGTCCTCGCCCTCATCCGCAAGCACAACCTTCAGGTCAAACAGATCGTCATAACCCACGCGCACATTGATCACGTCGGCGGTGCCATGAAGCTACGGGCCGCCACCGGAGCGCCCATCCTGCTCAACCAGAACGACTATGCTTTGCTCCAGATGCTTGATATGCAGGCCGCATGGATCGGCATGGCATCTCCGGGCAAAGTGGAGATCGACCAGAGTATCGGCCAGGCCGACACGGTTCGAGCCGGTTCCCTCACCGCAGATGTAATTCACACACCCGGCCACACCGAGGGCAGCGTTTGTCTCTATTTTCCGGCTGAGAAGAAACTGATCGCGGGCGACACCCTGTTCGCGGGAAGCATCGGCCGCACCGACCTGCCCGGCGGCTCGTTCCGGAAGATCATCAACTCACTGCACGAAAAGGTGCTGGCACTGCCCGATGACACCATCGTTGTTCCCGGCCACGGAGAGGTGACGACAATCGGCGACGAGCGCGAGAACAATCCGTTCCTGGTAAAAGGGTAGAATTTGGGTCAGCCGGCTCACGGATGGACGACGCGGCAGACTTGCGTTGACACAAAGCACTCCGTGGGAGTAAGAACTCTGGGCATTTGGAATTAGACATGCACCGCTCCCTCCCAGCGATTCTGTATTTGCTCGCCGCGTTTCCCCTGGCAAGCTTCTCTCAGCAAACCACCGGCGGCGACTTCACACCGCTTCTTCTGCCGGGCTTGGGGAAACACCACCACCCGATCTCCACTAGGAATCCAGAAGCACAGAAATACTTTGATCAGGGGCTGATGCTGGTGTTTGGTTTCAACCGCGCAGAAGCAGTGCGCTCGTTTCGGCGCGCCGCACATCTGGATCCCGAGGCGGCGATGCCCCGCTGGGGGATGGCACTGGCGTATGGGAGGCACATGAACATGGACACCGACCTGGATGTCGAGCCTGCCCATGCCTACGCCGCGATCCAGGAGGCGATTGCCTTGAGCGGCAGCGCTTCCGAGGAAGAGCAAATTTACATACGTGCATTGGCGCAAAGATGTTCGAAGGATGATAAGGCAGACGGGCAGAAGTTAGATGCGGCCTACGCTACTGCGATGGCCAAACTCGCTGAACGCTATGGCGACGATCTCGATGCAGTCGCGCTGAATCTCGAGGCCCAAATGATGGCGCACCGCTACCAGTGGTTTCATGACAATATACCCGAGGAAGGAACCAGTGAAGTCATTCGCCAAATAGAAGGGGTGCTAAGGCGCGATCCGGACCACCCTCTGGCAAATCACCTTTATATTCACATTCTGGATACGGGCCACCCAGAACTGGCCCTGGGCAGCGCATACCATCTAGGACAAGTCGCACCGGGACTCGGACACCTCGTGCACATGCCGTCCCATATCTTCTTTAACCTTGGCGATTACGAAATGACGGCCAGAGTCAATGAACAAGCTGCCGCAGCCGACCGCGATTACATGAAGCTTGCCCAACCGGGCTACACGCTGTACACGCTGGTTTACTACATGCATGACGTTCATTTCGTTTCGCGGGCACGCGCTGAGCAAGGTTTATTTGACGAAGCCAAACGCTCTGCCGATGAAGTTGCGGGCTATATCGGGCCAGTACAGGACCAGTGGCCAATGATTTCGGACTACTATCTTCCGGTCCCCCTCCTCGTCTTGCTCCGCTTTCAGAGATGGGATGACGTGCTCAAGCTGCCGGAACCCGACCCCAAGAGGATGATCAGCGATGCCCTGTGGCACTATGGCCGGACGCTCGCGTTTGCCAGGAAGGGCCAGCGCCAACAGGCGCGGGCGGAGAAGGCGGTGTTTGAACAGATACGCCGCAAAATGCCTGCCGACACTATGTGGATGTTCAACAGCGGCGGAGCCATGCTAAACCTGGCATCACTGGTGCTGGATGCGCGGCTTGCCGAAGACTCCGAACGCGCAATTGAGATATGGAAGCAGGCCGTGAAAAGCCAGGATACTCTGGCATATGACGAACCGCCTCCGTGGTACTACCCCATCCGCGAATCACTGGGTGCTGCGCTGCTGCGAGCGGGAAAAGTAGCAGAGGCAGACGCAGTGTTCCGGGAGTGTCTTCGCCGGAATCCACGAGATCCGCGTGCCCTTTTGGGGCTGATGCAATCCTTGAAAGTCGAAAGGAAGATGGATGCGGCCGAGTGGGTCCGCCATGAGTTTGAGAGTTCCTGGAAAAATCCAGTGCTCCAGCTTCATCTCGAAGATTTCTGAAGACCGTGACGAGACACTGTTTAACCGGGATCTGATCTGAGCTGACGCCTTCCGGTACTGGGCTTAACCTGACCTCTTCTTACCCAGCCGCTCGGCGACGCTTTTCAGCACGGTTTGCGCCTCATCGCTCCACCAGCTGGAGATGACCTCATCGAGCTCGCGGTCGAGGCCTTGATCGAACGGGCCGACCAGATCAGCGCGCGCCTTCTTTCGCGTGGCGGCCATCGCCTGCGGAGGCAGAGCCAGCAAACCCTGGCACCACTCAACCGCCCGCTCTACCACACGCTCGCCGGGGAGAGCCTCGTCGACTAAGCCGATGCTCACGGCCTCAGCCACCGAGATCAGGGACCCACCTGCGGCGAGACGCTCGGCTTGGCGGGAGCCCACTTGGCGCTTCAGCGCAGCAAAGATCACAGGAGGCAGCGGCAGCCCCACCTGCACCTCGCTGAAGCCAATCTTCCACTCCCCTTGCGACATGCCTCGCCAATCACAAAAAAGCGGGAGCACCGTCCCTCCGGCTGGGGCGTGACCGGTGATGGCAGCGGCGATCGGGATGGAGGAAGCGGCTAGCGCGCGAAGCAATGCGTAAAAGTCGTGCCAGACGCTGGCCATGGCTGCGTGGTCGAGGGTCAGGAGCAGGGGCACATCGAGACCTGCCGAGAACATCCCAGGTGCGCCCGAGAGGACCAGTGCCCGGACTCCATCCTGCGGCGCACCCTCGACCGCTTCTCTGAGGGCGACGATCAGCTGCGGAGAAAGGGCGTTGGCCGGCGGGCGGTTGAGCCGCAGTTCCCGAACCGCTCCGTGATCGAGCGTGATGATCATGGCGTTAGTGTATAAGTCATCTGGCTATCTCATAAATGGGGTGCGCAATGGTTGCTGGTGAGGTGGGGATATTTCAACACCTATTCGGACGCAGTGGAATCCCATAGGTGCGAGCCGCTTTCCTTGGGCAGGTGCCATGTGGACGACACCGCCGGGTCTCTTGTTTTGGATCGTGAGTGGGCTAATCGAGCTCTGGTTTCTCGTCTGGTTGTGGTCTCTGGGGTCATTTTTCCGGTCCATGGTGGATTCCGGCCTGAGGTCAAACGTGGCGTTCTTTCGGTTCGCCCTAATCTACCCACCACTCTACGTGTTCGCGTTTATGGTCTTTTTTCAGAATCCGTCGGCTCTGTGGTTCGCAGTCGTGATCCCATTACACCTTTTGGCGATGTTCTGTGTCTTGTACAGTCTCTATTTCGTGTCCAAAGGCCTAGTGTTAGCAGAGAGGGGCAAGTCTGCGTCCTTCTACAATTATGCGGGATCTTTCTTTCTCGTGTGGTTCTTCCCAATCGGGGTCTGGATTGTCCAACCGAAGGTCAATCGACTCTATGCAGGGAAGAGAAACCCCAAGCCCTCGCTGGAGTAAATGCAGGCTAGCGCCCCGCCCAATTTGCAATCCAGCCCGAGGTTTCCCGACACGAGTTGTGGATGGTTGACGCAATCAGGCGTTTACGCCACCAATCGAGGCCGGATAAATGCGGGCCGTTTATGAGGTGACCTGGCTCTGTTGACATCCTGGGCGCTTCTCTCTCGTCGGCCACATGAAACCATTGACAGGGGCGTGGAAGAGCGGCGCTTCAGCGCCGCGGATTGGAGCGTTACGAGAGCACGGCCTTTAGGCCCTGTGGTCCACCGGGGCTGAAGCCCGCGCTGTTGGGGCTGGATCGGACGCGGCGCTGAAGCGCCGCTCTTCCACGGCGACTCCCGGTTTCTGCTGATTCCTCATCGCCGGTTTTGGGATGTCAACAGAGCCAGGTAACTTGTAGTCTTCCCGCTTCTCGCCCTATGCAGTGCTTGGAAATCAACCGCACCGCGCGAGGGGCCGGCTTTAGCGGGCTGCGGAAAAACTCGGGGAAGCAGATTCCCTTCGACTTCGCTCAGGGCAAGGCTCTGGAAGCCGTGCCTTGATACGAACCGCAGCCCTGAACACAGCACGGGCGGGGACGCCCGCGCCTACATCGAATCGCGAGTTTTTCCGCCCTCTGTTAGAGGATCCACAAAAACCCCGCCGGACAAACCTCTGCCTACCCGTTCAGCATCCCGAGCACGCGCTCAATTCCTTCCCGGAAGATTTCCGGCGGCGTAATCAGGCTAACCACGAGAAACCCATCACCGGGAAAATCGTAGAAGTGCCCAGGATGGACCAGCACGGAAAGCTTGCGCAGAACATCGATCGCCAAGTCCTCATCGGACTGCGTCACCGGAACGCGTAGCACGTTATACCATCCACCCTCGGCCTCCAGACGCTGGCAGGTCTTCTGCCGAGCGAGCTGGCGATCCAGTTCTTCCAGATTACTGCGCAGACGGTCCAGCAGCAGGGGCTGGATATTCTTGCGCTGGTCTAGTAACACCGGAGTGGCCAACTGGATGGGCGCATTCATGGAGAGATAGGTGTCGGCGATTACTTCCAGCCGCGCCAGCGCTGCATTCACTTCGTCCTTGGGGCCGCTGGCCGCCACCCAGGCAAGCTTCATCTGTGGCAGCCCGGAAATCTTCGAGAGCCCGCTGAGGGTGAAGGTCAGCACCTCCTGGTTCGCCGCGAAGGTCGACCGGGGCACGCCGTCGTGCGCGTAGTCGAGAAAGACCTCATCCACTATCAAAGAGAGTTTGTATTCCCGGCAGAAACTATTGAGCGCATTTCGTTCGGCGTCGCTGACGTAGGATCCCGTGGGATTGTTCGGATGCACCACGACCACAGCGCGCGTGCGATGGTTCACCGCCTTGTAGAGCGAGGGGAAATCAATCTGCCAGCCGTGATCGTAGATCAGCGGGTATGGGACCAGCTTCACATCCTGCAAGTCGGCAAGGAACTCGAACAGCGGATAGCTGGGCTTGGGTACGAGAATTTCATCATCGGGATTGCAAAGCAGGCGGAAAACGTAGGAATACGCCTCGCTGGTGCTGGTGGTGAGCACGAGCGATTCCGGGTCAACATCGAAGCCTTCATGTTGTTGCCGGTAGTAGCCGGCCACTGCCTCGCGGGCGCTGCGCAAGCCTTTGGGCTGAGGATCGTAATCCAGAGCATCAGGGCTGATCAGGGAATTCAGGATGGCCTCGGCATCGTATGCCAAGCCGGCGCGGGTGGGATTTGAGATCGTAAGATCGAGGATTTCCATGCCCGCGGCGCGAAGCTCCTGCTGGGCTTCGGTGAAGCGATTCGGGGTGAGTTTCCAGTCCGTGCGCTTGGAAAACATCTTGTCTCAGTTCTCCCTGACAAAACGCGCCATGATACCGGAATCCTGGCATCAACGGGATAGCATCACAGCGCGATGTGATTTTCTGCCCCGACACGTCCGCGCAATTGCGGGACAATGGTAGTGGTGCAGTTTGGCTGCGTTTCGCTCTCGGCAGCGTCATCCTGAGGGAGCTTTAGCTCGCGAAGAGCCTGCCCTGAGCGCAGCCGAAGGGATCTTGCGCGCAGCTCGTGGACGCATTGCGAATCAAAGCGGTTGCGACCCGCGCAAGATTCCTCGCCGGGCTGGAAGCCCGACTCGGAAGGACGGCGATAGGAAGCGAATTTGAGCAAACTGCACCACTGCCGGGACAATCTTGGTAGAAGACGGCAGCAGTCGGGAGGGTATAATGACAAGTTTTGCGATCATGGAAAAAGCTACACAGCACGAACTCCGCCTGGCCGAGCGCATGTCACGACTGGGCACGGAAACCGCTTTCGAGGTTTTGAACAAGGCGCGCGCCCTCGAGCGCCAGGGCAAGGAAATCGTCCACTTGGAAATTGGCGAACCTGATTTCGACACGCCCGCTAACGTCGTCGAGGCCGGGATTCAGGCGCTGCGCAAGGGCTGGACTCATTACGGGCCTTCGGCCGGACTGCCAGAGCTGCGCCAGGCTCTCGCCGAAGAAGTCAGTCGCTCGCGGGGAGTGCAAGTCGGCGCCGATGAGGTGGTGGTCGTCCCCGGTGGCAAGCCGATTATCTTCTTTACAATTCTGGCGTTAGCGGATGCGGGAGATGAGGTCATTTACCCCAATCCGGGATTCCCCATTTACGAGTCCATGATTCAGTACGTGGGGGCCCAGGCCGTGCCCATCCGCCTGCAGGAGGAGAAAGATTTCGGCTTTGATGTAGACGAACTGGCGTCGCTCATCAGCGATCGCACCAAGCTGATCATTCTGAATTCGCCGCACAACCCCACCGGCGGCGTGCTCAGCGAGCACGACATCCGCGATATTGCCGAAGCGATCGGCGAGCGCAACATCATGGTGCTTTCCGACGAGATCTACAGCCGGCTCATCTTCGATGGCAAGCACTACTCCATTATGTCCGTGCCTGGCTTTAAAGAGCGCACCATCCTGCTCGATGGTTTCTCCAAGACCTACGCCATGACCGGATGGCGCATGGGCTACGGCGTGATGCGGCCCGATCTGGCCGCGCACATTACGCGTCTGATGACCAACTCCAATTCCTGCACGGCCAGCTTCACGCAGGTGGCGGGCATCGAGGCGATCCGCGGCGATCAGTCATCGGTGGATCATATGCGGGCGGAGTTCCAGCGCCGCCGCGACGTCTTCGTCGCCGGATTGAATCGGATCAAAGGTTTCTCCTGCCGCATGCCCAAAGGCGCGTTCTACGTGTTCCCGAACGTGACCAAGACCGGCTGGAAATCGAAGAAGCTGGCTGACGCTCTACTCGAAGAGGCGGGCGTGGCCTGCCTGTCTGGCACTGCGTTCGGCGACTTTGGCGAAGGCTACCTGCGCTTCAGCGTGGCCAATTCGCTGGCGAATCTGAACAAAGCACTGGAGCGGATTAACCAGTGGACGAAGCGGAATTTGTAGTAGCGCCGGCGTCCCGCCGGCTGCGGCGACGGCATCCTGCCGTCGGGTTCTGTGCTCGGTTTGCAGCCGGTGTACTATGTCCCGCCAGCTCTCTCCGGAGGACTCAAGATGCCGGTGAAGAAACGCCAACGCAACCAGCCCGAAGCCAGCCGTCCCTACATGCCCGGATACGGGCTGCCTAAGGGCAAGAAGGGCTTGCTCCCGTGGAAGTGGGCGCAGCAGCGTCTGGAAGAGTCTCACAACTACTGGGTCGCGACCACGCGGCCGGACGGCAGACCTCACGTCATGCTGGTTTGGGGTCTGTGGCTGGACGGAGCATTTTATTTCAGTACGGGGCGGCAGTCGCGCAAAGCGCGGAACCTGACAAGGAATTCGGCGTGCGCGATCGGCACTGACAATGCCGCTGAGGCGGTTATCGTTGAAGGAACTGTGCGTGAGGTCTCAGAAGTTCCCTTGCGCCGCAAGTTCATCACCGACTACGAGCGAAAGTACAATTTCGATATGTCCACGTATGGGGATGTCTTGTTAAGCTTGAAAGACCCTGTGTACGCCGTGTATCCGTCCGTGGTATTCGGACTGTGCGAGAAGAAAACGCTGGCCAGCGCCACGCGCTGGCAGTTCCCAGACTAACGCACGATTTTCGGCTTCCCTGGGGTAATATCAATATCCGCAAGACTTCCAGCCAGAGAGAACGATGAGCAAGAAATTCCGTGTGTTTGCGACCTGTGACATTGGTGAGTCCATTGACCTGCTGCGAAAACGGGGCTATGAGGTCGAGGTATATCCTGACCCGGAAGCGCCGCCCAAAAGCTTGATCATCGAGAAGGTGAGGTCGGGCATCGATGGCCTGATTACCACGCTGCGCGACAAGATTGACGCGGAGGTCTTCAAGGCCGGCAAAGGATCTCTCAAGGTTGTGGCACAATATGCCGTTGGCTTTGACAACATCAACCGTGCCGACGCCAACCGCTACAAGATTCCCTTCACCCACACGCCCGATGTGCTCACTGAAGCCACCGCCGAGTTTGCCTTCTTCATGCTGGGCGTTTTGGCACGAAAAATGTGGACGGCGGAACATCTCACCCGCGACCACAAGTGGGGATACTGGCATCCTTATCTGCCGTTTCTGGGCGATGAAGTCACGGGCAAGACCATCGCCGTCATCGGCACGGGACGTATCGGTCTGGCGATGATCAAGAAGTGCACCGGGTTTGATATGAACATTCTGTGCTACGACCCGGCGTACCAGAATCACGATTATGTGAAGGCCACCCAGGAGACTATTGACCTGCGTCATGCGCGCGCTATTTCGCGGGAAAAAACCTGGATCAAATACACCACGTTTGAAGAAGCACTCCGCCAAGCCGACTTTGTCAGCGTGCACGTACCGTTGCTTCGCGAG
>WNFB01008596.1_pt1 | contig 11344 bp, 7 predicted proteins | sample 5400501 | NCBI WGS metagenome assembly WNFB01 (sample SAMN13153341, study PRJNA577476) | soil metagenome | isolation source: 200 cm saprolite under Douglas fir tree site 2 hole 1 | place: USA:California | collected 2015-04-18 | reverse complement strand
GAGACCACGAGCCATACGCCGAGCACTCCGACGAAGACCACGCCCGCCCAGCGCGCCCGTTGGGGCAGACGTGACCAGTACAGTTTGAGCGCGACGGCGAGGGCGATCACGACGACCACCAGGACCCAGAAGCGGAACGCGGACGACAGCAGCCATTGCCAATTCACAGGGATCACCTCTTCCTCAGCCCAAGGGCCTCGAAGCGTCTGGCGGGAAAGCCCATGTTATTAGTCTGAAGGTCACCACAAGACCGTGCGCCTGGCCATTACACGACTAGTGAAAGCGGTGCAGCAGCGCACACGTAACTGGAACTGGAGGATGTTCTATGCACGATGAAGGTTCACAGATCGGATCTGCACATCCTCGTCAAGGGGATCGTAGGCACCTGTATGCCTCAATGAGCGGTCCGCCAGACCTCGGGGCAGGGTCCTCGGCCGCGAAGACCCTCCGAAGCGCTGGACGAGAAGCTCCCGTGCCACCGGCCCAAGTCACCGCGCGCCAGCAAGGCCGGCGGGCTACCCTGCTGGCTCTGATCGCCGGGTATGTCGACGCGTATGCATTCGTCAAGTACCGCCTGTATGTCTCGTTCATGAGCGGCAACACCACACAGACAGGCTCTCAGGCCGGACAGGCGAAGTTCGCGGAGGCAGGATACAGTCTGTTCCCGATCCCGTGCTTCGTGATCGGGGTATTCGTCGGGACCGTTCTTGCGCACTCCAACCTCCGTCATCCGGTGCGCGTGATCCTGGGAGTAGTTGCGACCATGCTGGCCCTGGGCAATGTCGCTGGTCTCCTCCCATTTCTTCCCGGCTGGGTCAGCGTCGCGCTTCTCAGCTTGGCGATGGGCACTATGAGTACGACGATGACCCGCGTAGGTGACCAGGCGGTGAGTGTGAGCTATGTGACGGGGAGCCTGACGAATATGATGCAGCACTTGGCGCTGGCAGTGAGGAACGTGCCCTTGCCCCGCCCACAGGGATCGTGGGACACGCATAGATGGCGTGCGAAGTTGCTCGCGGGCGTCTGGACCGCTTTCTTCACAGGAGCTGTGTTGGCCGGAGGGGCGCTCTCTCATCTTGGCGCGTGGACTCTGTTGTTGCCCACCTTGGTGCTCAGTGTCCTGGCGTCAGTTACTCGCAGCCCAAACCCGAGTGGCTAGTCGCAGTTAACCTCCTCGCAGAAAGTCGGTGGTATTTGTTTCACCTGCGGCGTCGTGGCCGAGCCCAAATCAAGCGGTGTGCACCCGGGGGTCGATGACGTCGCGAATGCCGTCGCCAAGCAGGTTAAACCCGAGAACAAGAGACATGATCGCCAGACCCGGGAAGGTGGAAACCCACCAACTCCCGGTAATCAGCTGGTTGTGGCCTTCATTGATCATGGCCCCCCATTCCGGGGTCGGCGGCTGGGCGCCGAGGCCGATGAAAGAGAGACTGGCGGCGAGGAGCACCGTGAAGCCCATGCCGAGAGTGCCACGGATCACGAGCGGGGAGATGATGTTGGGGAGAATGTGCCGCAACAGGACGCTCGCATCCGCTGCCCCCAGCGCCCGCGCGGCCTCCACGTAGACCTCCTCCCGCGTCGAGAGCGTGGACGCGCGGGCCAAACGTGCGTAACCTGCCATCCCGACAATCGCTAAGGCCAAAATCGCTTTCTCCAGTCCCGGCCCCAGAACTGACGCTAGGGCCATGGCCAGCACGAGCGCGGGGAACGCCATGATCACGTCCATGACTCGCATGAGGAGGCTATCCACCCGCCCGCCGCGGTACCCGGCAATGACCCCAATGGGGGCACCGCTAAACATCGCCACTCCCACAGCGAACAGAGAGATGAGCAAGTCATACCGCGCGCCGTAGAAGATGCGGCTCGCGATGTCGCGTCCGTAGTAGTCCGTCCCCAACCATCCCCCCGGGCCAGGAGGCTGGAGGCGCACCTCAAGATTAACGTCTGCGGGATCATGAGGGGCGAGGACAGGGGCCAGCAGCGCGACGGCGATCCACACGGCAAGGATCATAAGTCCGGCGAGAGACAATCGGTTACGCAAGAACCGACGCCCAAGCAAAGAGAGCGTCCCGGTCGGACGGGGGGCGGAGACTGCCGCTGCTTTAGGTATAGCGGATGCGCGGGTCGAGGAGCGCATAGCTCACATCTACGAGGAGATTTACTGACACAAAGGCCGCCGCGATGAGTGCGGTCGCGCCAAGCACTGGTGCGTAGTCGAGCCACTGGATGGACTCCACGAAGTAGAGGCCGACCCCGGGCCAGGCGAATACCGTCTCGACGAGGACATTTCCCCCAAAGAGGCTCGCGAACTGAATGCCCAGTACCGTCACCGTGGGGATCAGGGCATTGCGTAACGCGTGGCCGTAGAAGACCGCGCGCGGAGGAAGCCCCTTTGCCTGCGCCGTGCGGATGTAGTCCTGCCGAAGGATCTCGACCATGCTGGCCCGCAGCATCCGGACCACGAGTCCCACCGAGGCCAGCGCGAGAACAAATGCCGGGGACAGCAGATGCCAGAGAGACCGGAGGAACAGTCCCCACTGTCCTGCCACGGCACTATCCACGAGGTACAGCCCTGTGAACGCAGGCGGGGGGACATCCATCACCCCGAGGCGCCCAGTTGGAGTCGGCAAGACGCCGAGCACGTAATAGCCGACGTAGATCACGATGAGTCCGAACCAGAAGGACGGCATCGAAAGGAAGAGGAGAGACGCGACCCGGCTCGTGTGATCGGTGAGCGTGCGCTCCCGCGCTCCGGACAGCACACCGAGCGGGATACCCAGGAGAAGGGTGATCGCAAAGCTCACCGCGCCCAGTTCAACGGTGGCGGGGAGGTAACGGGCGAGGTCCCCTGAGACGGGCCGGCGGCTGCGGATCGACAGCCCGAGATCTCCTCGCACGAGGTGCGCCACGTACTGCAGGTACTGGACCTGCAAGGGCCGATCCAGCCCCCACTCGTGCCGCACGGCGGCGACAACCTGTGGATCCTGCGCGGCTTCGCCGAGGATGAGCCGGGCCGGGTCGCCTGGCACTAGGTGCAACAGGAGGAAGGTCACGAACGTGATGCCGATGAGGATGACAGGCAGCGCCAGTAGCCGGCGCACGACGAAGGTACTGAACGCGGAATTCACGGCAGGTGGGCGGGGCGCCGCCCACTACGTGCGGTGCGACGCCCCACCTGCATCCGCTTTATAGACTCTTCTGCACGGGGTAGAAGTACCAGTTCCCCGACGGGTAGAGCACCCACCCTTTCACCCACTTGCGTTGCGCGTAAAAGAGGAGCGAGTTGTAAATCCACGCACTCGGCGCATCGTCGTTGACAAGGCGCTGCACGTCACCAATGATGGACCGGCGCTTGTCCGCCTCGCGTGCTGTGAGCAGCTGATCGATGAGCGAGTCGACCTCTTTGTTGGTGTAGAAGGCGTAGTTCCCGCGAGCGCCGTGGTTCTTGCTGTGGAAGTTGCTAATCAGATAGTCCTCCACAATTGGCAAGCCCAGGCCGCTCAATACGAACAACGGGATCTTCCCTTCCTCGTAATTGCTCACAAAGGTGGGCCAGGGAATGCTGCGGACCTCCACGTCGATTCCCGCCTTCTTCAGTTGGGCCTGGGCGGAGATCGCCGTCTTCTCCCGCTCGCTGTTGCCTGCGTTATAGTAGATTTCCGTGTGAAACCCGTTCGCGTACCCCGCTTCTGCTAGCAGGCTCTTGGCCTTCACCGGATCCACCTTGTATGGCCAGAACTTCCCCGTCCATCCTTCCAGCGGGGAGGGAACGGCGCTCTTGGCTGTCTCCGCGTAGCCGAAGGCCACGGCGCGGTTGATGGCATAGGGGTCTAACGCGTATAGGAAGGCCTGGCGAACTTTCTTGTTATCGAAGGGCGACATCCGGTTGTTCATCCAGATCTGGTGCATCCCGATGCCGTTCTCCCGGTTGATGACGACGTCCGGGTTCCCGATGAGCTGTGCGGTCATCTCAGGCGGGAGTCGGTAGACGATGTCGAACTCACCGCGGAGTAGCAGGAGCAGCTGCGTGTTGAAGTCGCGAATGATGCGGAAAGCGATGCGCCGTAGCTTGGGCGCCCCCTGCCAGTAGTTGGGGTTGGCCACCAGTTCGAACGACTCGCCGGCTCGCCACTCCCCCCACGTGAACGGCCCGGTGCCATCGACATTGCGCGACATCCAGTCGTTCCCCTTCCCGGGGGTGATGCCGCCGTGGGCATCGACCGTTTTGGGGTTGACGATGGCCCCGGTATTCGTGCCGGCCATCAACTGTAAGAAGAGGGGAGAGGGCTTCGTCAGCTTGACGCGTACGGTGTAGCGGTCAACCACTTCGGTGCTGGTCGGGGTGATGAACTCGCTGATCAGGCGCGACGGTCCCAAGGCGAGTGCCAGCATGCGGTTAATGGAGTAGCGAACGGTGTCGGCCGTCATTTCATCCCCCGAGTGGAACTTCACGCCGTGGCGCAAGCGGAACGTGTAGGTCACGCCGTCCGCCGAGACGTCGATACCCTCCGCCAGATGCGGCTGGACGTCTGCGGTGCCCACCGTTTTGTTCTGCACCTGTTTGGTACTGTACCGGACGAGCGTCTCGTATGTGTTGTCGAGCATCCACATCGAGGCCCAGTCGGTGATGGCGTGGGGGTCGAGGTTTACGGGTTCCCAGTACACGCCGTAGAGCAGGGTGTCGGGGTTAGACACTCGGGGCTGCGCGTTGACGGCTCCTACCCCGGCCGCGAGGACAACGACTGCGAGCAAAGCTCCGAGCCGCGCTGTCAGTCTTGTCATGGGGATCCCTTCTCAGTTGTCGAATTTTCCGCGAATTGCGCCGGATTTCGGCAGCTTGGCGTGGGACTCCTCTCCCAACGGTCGACCGTGGAGCCTCAATGCCGGTGGACGCGCATGAGCGTCCGCAGTGGCCTGACGGACCCTGACAACCCCGAGGAGGAAGAGATCGCTGCTGGCCCGAAACGGCCCTCACCCCAATCGAAATAGGAGATAATCTCATGCGCCTGTTCATTAGCCGCGAGGAGCGCTTGCGTCGTCTTGAAGCCGTGCGCCACGAGCTCGACCGGCGCGGGCTCGTGGGCCTTGTCCTGTTCAGCCCCATGCAAGTTTTCTACCTGACCGGCTTCAGCTTTATCGCCACGGAGCGTCCCGCAGCCCTCGTGGTCACAGACAATCGCACTACGCTGTTTGTCCCCCGGCTGGAAGAAGAACACGCGACTGCACACGCGGTCGTGGACCGGGTCGTCTCCTACCCAGAGTATCCGGGTGACATCCACCCGATGCGTCGTCTGGCCAGCGTGCTTACCGACCTGGGCATCGGGCGCGGTCCCATGGGAGCTGATGGGGAAGGGTACCCCGGCGTGATGGGTTATCTCGGGCCGCGGGTGAGAGAGGTACTTCCCGAGGTCTCCGTGCAGGTCGTGCGTGACCTCATCGAGGACATGATGAAGATCAAGTCAGCAGAGGAGGTGGCCCTGATCCGGGAGAGTGTTCGTTGGGGGAACTTGGCGCACGCCTACCTTCAGGAGTACACTCGGCCAGGCGCCGTGGAGAGCGAGGTCGGTCTGCGCGCGTCCGCGGATGCCTCGGCGGCGATGATCCGTGCGTTAGGGCCAGAGTACCGGCCGCTATCGTGGCTATTTCCCGGCGCACACGCCGGCTTCCGCGGGCAGGTCGGACGACAGTCCGCCATCCCTCATGCTATGACGACGAACGCTCGCATTCAGACCGGCGATGTGCTCGTCACCGGAGCCGCGGCATCGGTGGGAGGGTACATCAGCGAGCTCGAGAGGACGATGGTCGTGGGCCAGCCCTCTGCTGAGCAGCAGCGCTTCTTTTCCTTGATGCTGGGTGCCCAGGAGACGGCATTCGAGGCGATTCGCCCAGGGCGGACGTGTGCTGAAGTGGACCGAGCAGTACAGTCCTACTTCGAGCGCCACGATTTGATGTCGTATTGGCGCCACCATGTGGGTCATGCGCTGGGCATCGGGATCCACGAGGCGCCGTTCTTTGACATCGGCGACCCCACGGAGATCCGCTCAGGTATGGTGTTTAGCGTAGAGCCGGGTATCTACGTGCCGGGCCTCGCGGGCTTCCGTCACTCCGACACCGTCCTGATCACGGAAGATGGTACCGAGATCCTTACTTCCTACCCGCGTGACCTAATCTCGCTTACCATCGTGTGACGCCGACCCGTGCTTCGGTGGCGACACGGACGACGAACGAGGACCTTATTGACCAAACCTGTCAGGTAGATCGCGGGCGGAATGTTATGCAGAGAGTTCGGACGGCGTGCTGCCTGATTTTCTACGCCACGCTGCTTGCGGGTTGCACTCGAAGCAGCGGGGACTCGGAGGGTGTCGCCCAGAGGGAGACCCCCACTCAGTGCGGCTTCGAGCGCTGGGATGTGAAGACGTTAACCGATCCTGCGGCGGAGCTGGTGAATCTCACTTCCTCCCCTGCTACGGTGGAGCAACTTACGGCTCTCTCAGTTCCAGCCGAGTTCAGCCGTGATGCGGAGCGGTTGCCTTCGGAATTCCGGACCTACACTGTCCGTGCGACGCTCGTGGAGTTCAAAGGGGAAACCGACAGCGATATTCACCTTGTGATCGTGGGCACGTCCGGGGAGTCGATGATCGCGGAAATACCGGATCCAACATGCGCACAGGGATCGCGCGTGGAGGCACAGATCGCTCGCGCGAGAGCGCGATTCGTTGATAGTTTTGGTCAACCGAGCCGAACATCGTGGAGTGAGGAGAGCGCCATCGTAACCGTAACCGCTGGTCGAGCATTGACTTCCTCCTCGGCACCGCCCGAGTCGAGCGGACCTTCTACCGCATGGGCGGCAAGCAATTGTGGCAGGAGCCAAAGACCGAGAAGGGTCGGCGCGTCGTTGATCTGCTGCCGACTGTCGTCGAGGTCCTGCGCGGCGTGAAGGCGGAGCGGGATGCTATCAAGCGCAAGATGGGCAGTGCGCACACCGACCTCGACCTAGTGTTCTGTCAGCCAGGCGGCGCGCCGCTACACCTACACAGCATCGTAACCCGCGACTTTCGCCGTGTGACGAAGAAGGCAAAGTTGCCGAGGATCAGATTCCACGATCTCAAGCACTCCCACGCTACCGATCTGCTGGCGCACGGCGAGCATCCGAAGGTGGTAAGCGAGCGCCTCGGGCACTACGATCCCGCGTTTACCCTGCGGGTGTACTCGCACGTGCTGCCGGGAATGCAGGCGCAAGCAGCGATCCGGCTGGAGGAGCGTCTCTTCGGCCAGAAGACGCCGAAGTAGCACCGCAGGCCATCGGGAGAAACGACGAGGGCGGGGATTAGATCCCGCCCTCGTTCTGTTTCTCCATACCCTCCTATAAGTCGCCTATGGGGTGGTTAGCTTGGTGCGTTTGCTGACGTATAGGTCATTGACACCTGTGTGCGCGCCTGGGAGATCAGTTCGGTTCGAATAGAAATAAAGCTCCGTGCCATCCCAGGAAAGCGCCGGCGCCCCGGTGTTCGCCGCCGAGGTGTTGAGGACAGTCAAGTTCTTCGGCTTCGACCAGTTCTGGTCCAAGGTCGTTGCGCGAGTGGACGTCCACAGCTCGATCATCGTGCCAACTCCCCCCATGCGCTTGCTAGAAATGATCATCTCCAGGTTGTCGCGCCGGCGGATAGCAGTTCGCGTGGTGCGACCGAAGTTGTGCAGAGGGTCGGGCGGCACGTTGAGTGCATCGACTCGTTCCCCCGGCCCCCAGAGGCCCTGCGTATTGCATGTGGCGAGGTCTGCGCTGCAGATGCTCACGTAAACAGCGTAAAAGTCCTCGCTCGCACCGGTGGGCAGGCGCGTGAAATAGAGAGACTGAGTACCCGTTTCGTCCTCGAAGTGGGTCGGGCCGTTTTGGAAGAAGCCCGCCATATTAATCGTGCAGCCCAGGTTAATCGGCTTTTCCCAGCCGAAGTTGTCGCGCGCGTCACGCCGGCGGGTGACCCACAGTTCCGCACTGACCCCTCCGTTACAGCTCCCCTCTTTTCGTCTGCTGTGGAAATACATCCAGTGGCCGTCGGTAGTGAGGTTGGGAGCGCCATCGTTTACAGGACTATTGACAATGAGTCCCAGATTCTTCGGCTCCCCCCAGCAACCGTCCGGGCTGGCGCGCTCGGTGACCCAGAGGTCCTGAGCGCCCGAGCCGCCCGGCCGGTCCGACGTGAAGATGAGGCTCAGGCCGTCCTTCGATATAGTTGGGTGTTGGTCGTTGTAAGCCGAGTTGACGACGGCCGGACAAGGGGTGCCGTCGCTCAGTACGATGGCGTTGAGGTTGGTCGGTGGAGACCAGTCCGAAAACTGCTGCGCTGTTGTGGGTTCCACAGCCAGCAACGCGGTCAGCACAATCACGAGAGATCCGACTAACACGAGCACCAACAGGACACCCAGAGGTTTCATTTCCATCTACCCCCCCATCGCTCACCGGTTTCCACTGTCCATCACTTCCACGCCTCAAAAAGAGCTCAAGATCCGCCCATTTCAAATTCTCTGGCGGTATCTCATAGAGATCCGTAGAGATCCGTCCCGGGACTTTTGTTACCGCCATCTTCCCAGCACCTCACTCCGCGAATCGAGACCGCAGAGTACCATTGAGTACCATTTCGGCCTTCCGGAGGCACCCCACTACCAGTCGGGGTCTATGAAACCCGCGTCCATGTAAGGGATTCTGGTGGAGACGATGGGATTCGAACCCACGACCTCCGCAATGCGAGTGCGGCGCTCTCCCAACTGAGCTACGTCCCCACCGACACCAGTAGTATAAGTGACCGGCGCACGACGAAACAACAATGCTGGTCAGGATCCGCACGCGCGGGAAGGCGGATCAGGAGTTCGTCACCGGACGGTTGAGGGAGGCGAGAGGGGGGACTCTTGGTGTAGGCCAGTGGTACAATGGTTCGCGACGTTACAAGAAAACTGTTACCGACACCGGGGCGCGAGCGAAGCAAGTCTCCCTTGAGGTGTACCGCAAGGCCCTCAAGTCTGTCCGCGCCCAAGAGTGGCGGTGGAAACTCCCCACAAATCGCGAAGGCTGGATTCGCGTCGCGCTCGTCGCATTTGCCGTCTTTGCCGTTCTGGTGGTGACGGCATCGGGGGTTGTGGCGGGCATGGCGCTGGCGTTCAACCGCAAACTGCCCGATGTCTCCGCCCTCTACGCGCCGCCGGAAGAGGCCACCCGCGTCTATGCGTCCAACGGGGAAGTGATCGCCAGTCTCTTTCGCGAAAACCGCGACTTCGTTCCCCTCGCCGAAATTCCCCCCATGGTTCGACAGGCAGTGATCGCCATCGAGGACGACCGCTTCTACCACCACCGTGGTGTGGACGTGCGCGGCTCGGTGCGCGCCATCGTCCGCAACTTGTTGGCGGCGAGTGCCGTTCAGGGGGGTAGCACAATTACTCAGCAGCTCGCGCGGAACATGTTCCTGACCTCCCGGCGCCTGATCAGCCGGAAGCTCGCAGAGATCATGCTCGCGCTGGAGATCGAACGGCGGCTGACCAAAGACGAAATTCTCGAACGCTATCTCAACCAGGTGTACTTCGGCAACGGAGCCTACGGTGTGCAGATGGCGGCCCGCGTTTACTTCGGGAAATCGGCGCAAGACCTAACGCTGCCCGAGGCGGCGATGCTGGCCGGCATTATTCGTTCTCCTTCGGTAAATACGCCCTTCCAGAGTCTTGAGGCCGCGGAGGAACGCCAGCACGTCGTGCTGCGGCGGATGGCCGAACTCGGCTACATCACGCCGCAACAAGCCGAAGACGCGATGGCTGAGCCGATTGCGATGGCCCAAGAAGGCAACGCCGGGTTAGTGGGGATCCGGGCGCCGTATTTCGTCTCCTATATCCTCCCGTATCTCCTGGAACGCTACGGAGAGGATGTCGTCTACAGTGGGGGACTGCGCATCTACACGACTTTGGATCCCCAGATGCAAGCGGCAGCTGAGAAAGCTCTCCAAGACGGCATTGACCAGTCGGACAAGGACCAACTCGACATCACCCAAGGGGCGATCGTGACCCTCGACCCCCGCACGGGGTACATCAGGGCCATGGTCGGCGGCTACGATTTTGCCCAAAGTCAGTTCAACCGAGCGTGGCAAGCGCACCGTCAGCCGGGGTCGTCGTTCAAAGTCTTCATCTATACAGCGGCCGTCGCCAAAGGGATGACCCCGACCCGGATGATCGTCGATGAACCAATTACCTTTGAAATCGCGGGTACCGTCAAGCCTGAAGACAGCATCTGGACCCCCAAGAATTACGACGACACCTACCGGGGCCCGATTAGGATGCGCCAGGCTCTTGAGCTGTCGATCAACATTCCGGCGATCAAGACGATCAACGAGTTCGGTCCCCAGGCGGTCGTCGAATACGCCCGACGGATGGGAATCATGAGCCGGCTGCAGCCCAACCTCTCCCTGGCGCTAGGGACCAATGACGTCACGCCACTAGAGATGGCTTCGGCGTTTGGCACGCTGGGCACGTTGGGTGTGCATGCCGAGCCCATGGGCATTGTGCGCGTCACCGATCGCGAAGGCCGCGTGCTCGAAGAGCACACGCCTCGACGCTCGCTCGCGCTGACCGCCGATGTGGCGTACATGATGACCGACCTGCTGAAAGGCGTCATGTTGCGCGGGACCGGAACGGCCGCCAACATCGGACGTCCGGCGGCAGGCAAGACCGGGACGACCGACGACTACCGCAATGCGTGGTTCATCGGGTACACGCCGTACCTAGCCACCGCCGTCTGGGTGGGTAATGACGACAACTCGCCGATGAAACGTGTGGTGGGCGGCACCGTGCCGGCCCGCATCTGGTCAGCGTATATGAAGGTTGCCGTGAAGGGCACGCCCCCCGATGACTGGCCGCGTCCGGATGGCGTGGTGTCTGCTACCGTGTGCGGCACGTCCGAATTGCTGGCGACGAGTGCGTGCCCCACTCCGATCCCCGAGGTGTTCATCAAGGGGACCGAACCCACCGAGTTCGACCTCAGTTCGCCGCCGGCCCCCACGCCGTCGGCAACTCCGGGGACGGCCGTTGCAGCCAACGTCCCCCTGCGGGTTACAGGACCGGCGCAAGGTGAGTCCGTGACCGCGCCATTCACCGTCGAGGGGACGACCGATCCCTCGGCCACGGTGAACCTCTCGATTGTGGCGACAGGAGGCTTCGTCAAGATCAACGTGGCGGAGATAAGGGTCCCTGTGACTCCCGACGGCCAGTTTTCCTATGTTGTCCAGCCAACACTGCATGTGAGCGGTACCCAGTACTTGATCACCGTCACTGCCACGACGACAGTCGGCGGGCGATCCACTCAGACTCT
>WNFB01007221.1_pt1 | contig 11345 bp, 10 predicted proteins | sample 5400501 | NCBI WGS metagenome assembly WNFB01 (sample SAMN13153341, study PRJNA577476) | soil metagenome | isolation source: 200 cm saprolite under Douglas fir tree site 2 hole 1 | place: USA:California | collected 2015-04-18 | reverse complement strand
ACCCGAAGTTCCTTAACCATTTCAATGATCGTCGGATCGAGATTAATTCCTGCGATCATACGGGGATTGGTTAGTGGGCTTGAGAGAAATATTCTTATCGGAGGCCTTTGATCTAACCGCATCCTCGGTTCGACCCAACTTGAGTCCGATGACTCTCGTTGGAGTATTATGTTTGGCTAAGTTTCGCAGTTGTGAAACATCGGTTGGCGTCCAAGCCTTACCTGTATTCCTTGTTGATTTTGGCATTTTTTCACCTTCCAATTCATTGACCTTGGTCAGAATCGTCGACTCTAGTACTCACGGGCTGAATCGCTTCTGATCATCTTCCGTCAAGAGATTATACTCACCCTTAAGTACATAAACCAACTCTTCCTTTTCTACACCCCGGATAGGGATTTTTATCAATCTGTAATGTTCACGCCAACCCTCATCGAACGCTTGTAAGGGAAAGCCCTTCTTGGTAAAAGCAAACGAAAAATGGACTCGCTCACTGACTCCCTCCAACTTTTGGAGTCGCGAAGCAACATTTATGCAAAGTCCTACGAAGTCCTTCTCTTCACCTATTGCCGTAATTTGCCCTCGCGCGATTCCACAACGAAGCCTACGCGGTGGTTTGGTAAACTCCCGGCGGATTGCCGGAAGGAACTCTGTACTGTAATCGCTGCAAATTATGTCAAGAGAGCTAACAAGATTCCACTTGGCTTCACCGCTGAGACTTTCGGCATCCCACAAAAACAGAAGGCCATCGCCCAAGAATTTCGCGAAGAAGGGCAACTCGAACCAAAGAGCCAGCTGCTGGCGATCAGCAAGCTGCTGGCCATCCTCTTCTCTCACCGCTCCTTTTGAGATGCGTTCAAAGAGCCAGTCTATGAAGGAGCCGACATAGGTCGGGACCTCTAAATGTGCATCTCTTTGGTCGCAGAATGACGTGAATCCCTGAAGATCGAATATCGCAGCGAGGGCATCAACGCTCTTTCTATGCTTGGAAATGTCTCCCAATCCCAGAAGCAAGGAATTGAATTCTTTGAAGTCGCTCTTTGAAATCCAATACTCATCAGGCTGACCATTCTTCTTCTTAACATATTTGAATCTTCGCGCGCCCATGATTTGTGTCGCTTTAACTTCTTGCCATTCTTGCCGTCAATGGTATGGTTCTATCTATCCAGGCCAGCATGCTATCTCACACTTAGCGACCGACAATACACCCGCCTTTGGTTTGATAAAAGTAAAGATCTTTGCTAAGTCAGAACCTTTGAACTGGCCTCACGTAGCGAACCACATACTCAGGGGGTTCCCTATTCTCCGGCAGCCGCGGATCGGGATGCGGTGCGTTGGCGACCATTCGCAGCGGAATTACGCCGGCCCAGACCGGCAGCGTGCGCACCTTGGCGGAGGCTTCGTCGAGCGGCAGCGAGAGCACCGTCGTCAGTTGAAGCTCGCGCTCACTGGGCTTGCGCACATCGTCCCAGCGGCCGGGAATCATGTGATCTGACAAAGCGCGCAGCGCGGAGAGCTTCTCTTCGCGTTCATCAACTACAGTCGCGCGGCCAAATACGACTACGGAGCGATAGTTCATCGAGTGATGAAAGGCGGAACGCGCCAGCACCAAACCGTCGATCAAGGTCACCGTCAAACAAACGTCAATTCCCTGCCCCAGCGTGCGCAGCATGCGGCTGGCCTGCGAGCCATGAATGAACAATCGATCGCCGGCGCGCGCATAGCCGGTGGGAATCACGTATGGCTGGCCGTCAACCGCAAAGCCTACGTGACAGATAAAGCCTTCGTCGAGAATCTGATTGATTGACTCACGATCAAACGCGCCGCGTTGCGGCAGACGTTTGAGAGTGGTGCGTGCGGTTTGGGTAAGCTTCTCCATTCAGTCCTCGCAGTCTTGAGTTTAATTGAGAATAGTTTAGGACCTGACCCCTGAACAAGCGCCAACCAGATTAGAAGCAAGATCCGCTCGCGTCCGCTTGACGACCGGCCGAGCCCGGGAGTAGTTTGCCTTTGTTCCAAATTGCTTTGTTAGTAGGAGTAGGAAAAGATGCGCATATCTCTTTCATCGGTTCTGTTCGTCTGCGTTCTGGTGTTGTTGGCAAGTCTGGTCCTGGCGGCCGGATCATCGGGTTATCACGTCGCCAAAAAGACGGTGCTGGGCGGTGACGGCGGCTGGGATTATCTCACCGTCGATGCGAAGGCGCGGCGCATTTACATCTCGCGCGGCACGCACGTGATGGTCGTTGACGCCGATTCGGCGGCAGTCGTCGGCGACATTCCCGGCACGAACGGCGTACATGGGATCGCGATCGCCTCCGACATGGACAAGGGCTTCATCAGCGATGGGCGCGACGGCAACGTGACGATCTTCGATACGAAGACGCTGAAGGTCTTGGGGACAACACCTGCGGGCAAGAACCCGGACGCCATTATTTACGATCAGGCTTCAAAGCGCGTGTTCGCGTTTAATGGCAGCAGCAAAGACGCGACGGCAATCGATGCGAAGACTGGAACGGTGGCCGGGACGATCCCGCTCGGCGGCAAACCTGAGTTCGCCGCGGCCGATGAAAAAGGTCACGTCTTCGTCAACATCGAAGACACCAGTGAAATAGTTCAATTCGATTCCAACAAACTGACAGTCGAGAACCGCTGGAAGATTGCGCCCGGTGAAGAGCCAAGTGGTCTCGCCATGGATCGCAAACATCGACGACTCTTTTCCGTTTGCTCAAACAAATTGATGGTGGTCGTGAACGCCGACACCGGCAAGGTCGTTACCACATTGCCCATCGGCGCCGGCACAGACGCCGCCGGCTTCGATCCCGAAACCGGATATGCTTTCAGCTCCAACGGCGAAGGGACGCTGACAGTCGTTCATGAAGACTCGGCGGATAAATTCAGCGTCGTCGATACTGTTCCCACGCAGGTGCGCGCGCGCACGATGGCTCTCGACACCAAAACCCATCAGGTCTTTCTGGTGACGGCCCAGTTCGGCGCGCCGCCGGCCGCCACTGCGCAACAGCCACGCCCTCGGGCGCCCATGGTTCCGGGCAGTTTCACGCTGCTTACGATGAGCCGCTAACGCGAACACGCTCGATGTTTTGCGGCTGATCTGATGAATTAACGAAGGGCCGACGCCAATCATAATGGGCCGGCAAGACAGGATAAAATCTGATGACTGCTCAGGAAAGACAAGAACTAATTGGCCGTTACCACGATGGCTATAGCCAGGTTGCTGAGAGCCTGAACGGCTTTCCCCAGGATTCATTGACTGCGCATCCGATTCCCGGAAAGTGGAGCGCGGCCGAAATCGTTCATCATCTCGCCGACAGCGAGACCACCAGCGCCCTGAGGTTGCGGCGCTTGCTGGTCGAAGATCATCCCTTGATTCAGGGCTACGACCAGGAAGCGTTTGCCGCGCGCTTGAATTACAACAACCGCGATATGGCTCCCGCATTGGAAGCGTTCCGCAGCGCTCGCGCCACAACGGCGCAACTGTTTGACTTGATGAGCGAGGACGATTGGCAGCGCGAAGGCACCCATTCGGAAAGTGGCGCTTACACACCCGAAGACTGGTTACAGATTTACGCCGCGCACGCTCACAACCATGCCGACCAAATCAGGCGGCTGCGCGACGCTGTGGCCAAATGATCCGAGTGAACGCTACAAGTTGTTAATCGATTTTCTCAGACGATCAGCGCGCAGACTTCTGCACTTCTCTCGCTCCGCAAATCGATCAGTTTTATTTCGCGCAAATTCTTGACAGCATCGGTCTGAATGAGCACAATCGCGCTCGCCAAATTTTTAATCTGAATCGCGAAAAAGAATATGATGTAATGGTTTCTGTTGCCCCCGTAATCGAAACTGCTCTTTCCGATCTTAAGCTTGTACGTCGTGGCAAGGTTCGCGACGTTTACGCCGTTACGGAAGACCGTTTGCTGATCGTTGCCACGGATCGCATTTCTGCTTTTGATTGCGTTTTGCCGACTCCAATCGAACAGAAGGGCGAAGTGCTCACGGCGCTCTCGCGCTTCTGGTTCGCAAAGCTCGCGCACATCGTTCCTAACCACCTGCTGACCACCAAAATCGAGGAGATGCCCGCCGTAATTCGCGATCACACGGGCGAGTTGGGCGGTCGTTCGATGCTGGTTCGGCGCACTGAAGTCTTCCCTGTCGAATGTGTCGTGCGTGGCTATCTGTCGGGTTCCGGCTGGAAGGATTATCAACGAACCGGGCATGTGTGCGGGCACAAATTGCCCGCTGATTTTCGCGAATCTGAACAGTTGGCCGAACCAATCTTTACTCCGGCAACGAAGGCCGAAACCGGACACGATGAGAACATTAGCGAGCAGCGCATGGCCGACATGGTAGGCCGTGAGACAACCGATTTCCTGCGCGACATATCCCTGCAGATATATCAGGAAGCAAGCACCTATGCACGCGGCCGGGGAATTATTATTGCCGACACGAAATTCGAGTTTGGCCGCGATCGTGACGGCCGCATTATTCTGATCGACGAAGTCCTGACACCGGATTCTTCACGCTTCTGGCCGGCCGACAGTTACCAGGCAGGCAAATCGCAGCCTTCGTTCGACAAGCAATACGTTCGCGACTATCTCGAAGGCCTTGACTGGAACAAACAGCCGCCCGCCCCGGTTCTGCCCCCCGAAGTGGCCCGGGCCACGACTGATCGTTACCTTGAAGCCTATCAATTACTCGTCGGCGAGAGTCTTTAGTTTTGAACTGGTGAGCGAGATTCAATGCAAATACGCCCACGATTGGAAGCTGTGATCGAAGAAATGCTGGACGGTCACATCATGCTGGACGAAGCTCTGCGGGAGTTCGAGAAGCTGTACATTCAGAAGGCCTTCACGCGCAACAAAAAGCGCATCACCAATACCGCCGACGCACTCGGCATCCATCGAAACACAATCTCAAAGCGAGTCAATTCGTATCGAGAACAGGAACGGGCTCGGCACCCTCGCCAAACCAGCCATAAAATGAGCCAGCCGGCACACTAGGCCAGCCTCCGTTACCGGAGCGCCAGAACCGCTTCGGTCTTTTCCGCTCGGTCAACGTCCCTTCCTCTCAAACTCCTTGTACCCTTCTACCCACCGCGGCGGTTGACAAGATCACCCCATCCTTTCTATATTCGTTGGCACTCAACTTTCTAGATTGCCAAAGTTGGCAAGCTGAGACGTCTGCAATTTTGAAGTACGGTTGTGTCCAAATCAGAGAGAAAAGGAGCATTTTCAAGTTATGGCAGTAAACATTAGGCCACTTCAAGACCGCGTGATTTTGCGGCGCATTGAGGAAGGCGAGCAGGTTCGCGGCGGGATCATCATTCCCGACACCGCAAAAGAGAAGCCCCAGGAGGGCGAGGTTGTCGCCGTCGGCGAAGGCAAATATCGCGAAGACGGGACGCGCCAGACGTTGGATGTTCGCGTCGGCGACCGCGTTCTGTTTGGAAAGTACAGCGGCTCGGAAGTCAAGATTGATAACGAGGAGCTCTTGATCATGCGCGAGGACGAGATTTTGGGAATCATCCAACGCGCGGCGAGCAAGAAAGGCGCCAAATAGGCCCTAAAGACTTTGGCCGCCTTTTTTTGATGTCAACGAAACTATTTAGTCAGGAGAAGAAAAGCAAATGGCAAAGCAAGTAGTTCATGGCGAGGAGTCGCGCGCGGCAATTCTGCGCGGTATCAACCAGCTCGCCGATGCAGTCAAGATCACTCTGGGACCCAAGGGTCGCAACGTCGTGATCGACAAGAAGTTTGGATCGCCGACGATTACCAAGGACGGCGTGACAGTTGCAAAAGAGATCGACCTGAAAGATCCGATGGAGAACATGGGTGCGCAGATGGTGCGCGAAGTCGCTTCCAAGACTTCGGACGTTGCGGGTGACGGCACCACCACCGCCACCGTATTGGCTCAGGCGATTTTCCGCGAGGGCGTGAAGACCGTCGCCGCCGGCGCTAATCCGATGGCGCTCAAACGCGGCATAGACAAGGCGGTCGAGCGGGCGATCACTGAGATTCAGCGCCTTTCGAAACCCGTCCGGGGCGATATGATTGCGCAAGTCGGCACGGTTTCGGCAAACGGCGACGCCACCATCGGCACGATCATCGCCGAAGCGATGGATCAAGTGGGCAAAGACGGCGTGATCACGGTCGAAGAATCGAGGACTATGGAAACCGCGCTGGAAGTGGTCGAGGGCATGCAGTTTGACCGAGGCTATCTCAGCCCTTACTTCGTTACCGATGCAGAGCGCATGGAGTGCACTTTGGAGAACGCGCTGATTCTGATCCATGAAAAGAAGATCAGCTCGATGAAGGACCTGCTGCCTTTACTGGAACAGGTTGCCAAGCTGGGCAAGCCGATGCTGCTGATCGCTGAAGACGTGGAAGGCGAAGCGCTGGCGACTCTGGTGGTTAACAAGCTGCGCGGCACGCTGAATATCGCAGCCGTCAAAGCGCCGGGCTTTGGCGACCGCCGCAAGGCCATGCTTGAAGACATCGGGATTCTTACCGGCGGCAAGGTCATCAGCGAGGACCTGGGCATCAAGCTCGAGAACGTGCAACTTTCAGATCTCGGCCGGGCCAAGAAAATAACGATCGACAAAGACAACACCACGATCGTCGAAGGCGCGGGCAAGCAAGCTGACATCGAAGGCCGCGTCAAGACAATCCGGGCTCAGATCGAAGAGACGACGTCGGATTACGATCGCGAGAAGTTGCAGGAACGACTCGCGAAGCTGGTCGGGGGCGTGGCCGTGATCAAAGTCGGCGCGGCGACCGAGACTGAGATGAAAGAGAAGAAGGCGCGCGTCGAGGATGCCATGCACGCGACTCGGGCGGCCGTCGAAGAGGGTATCGTACCCGGCGGCGGTGTGACCCTGGTGCGAGCTGCCAAGGTGCTGGAAGATGCTAAGGCTGTGATTGGCAAAGGTGGTGACCCGGATGAACAGATCGGCGTTTCGATTATCCGGCGTGCTTTGGAAGAGCCTCTACGTCAGATCGTTCAGAATGCGGGCAAGGAAGGCGCGGTTGTCATTGAACGCGTGCGCGGTGACAAGAACGAGCACTTCGGCTTCAATGCGCAAACCGAAGAATTCGAAGATCTGGTCAAGGCGGGCGTTATCGATCCCACGAAAGTTACGCGCACTGCGCTCCAGAACGCGGCTTCGATTGCTGGCCTCATGCTCACCACCGAAGCAATGGTAGCGGACCTCCCTGAAGAAGAAGGCAAGGCTCCGATGCCCGGCGGCATGGGCGGAATGAGCGGCATGGGAATGTGAGCCGCAAGCTCCGTTGGCAACAAAAGAAAGCGGCTTCGGGTCAACGAAGCCGCTTTTGTTATTAGTACAAGCCCTGAAAAAACGCGTGCCAGCTCGAAGGTGGTGATCACGGAGGGCGCGATTCGACGGCCGAGCTGGCACTGGCGGGCACTGTCTCTGTTCAAGCACCGGATAGCTGTCTTGCGACTGGCTGGGCTCTTCGAGTCAGCCCCACCCGGCGAGACGAATTATACTCCTCCATCGACGACAGTCAACGCCTTTGTTTGCGAGGCCGACCGGACCCGGTTTTCCTTGCGGAATTGGCGAATCTTAAAGCCCTCGGTCTTGGGAGGCTAACTCTTCATCAGAGCGGACTTACCAGGTTGACACTCTTCGGTCGCGATTTCTATACTGCAAAGTCTTCCTCGCTTCGGCCAGGTAGCTCAGTTGGTAGAGCGCGGCCCTGAAAAGGCCGGCGTCGGCGGTTCGATTCCGTCCCTGGCCACCAGTAATTTCAATAACTTATCGATAGCCAAAAACACGCAGATTTGGTCGCGACTACAATACGCGTACATCGCTTAGGCGACATTCGCCTTGTCGCAGGCAGGTTCAGGTAACTTCCACATTTCCCGCGCCGTGTCGCTCGTCCTACCAATGTGTTGGAACGCGAAGTGTTGGAACGCCAATCTGGCCATAACCTCCCGCACATCGAACGTTTCAAACTGGACATTCGTTGCCGAGTTACTTTCCAGCAGAGCTCGCCCGCTCCACCAGCCGACGGAGAGTCTGAATGAGCAGACTTAGTTTGAAAGGAAAAATCTTTGGACCGCAAGTGTGCGAATTTGAAGATTGTCTCAACAGAGGGGTTCACCCCACACACGAGAGTCCATTAAGAGTCCAATAAGCGTTCCCGTGAGTCCTTCAAGTGCGGTAGAGTGCTATCCATGCCGCGAAGTTTCATTGAATTACAGTGAATCGCTTCTCTTTCACGGCGGCGACACGGGTTCGACTCCCGTACGGGACGCCAAGATCCTCAGCATTTTTGAGATCTATTGTGGCATCGACTGGCCGACGCGTTTCTTAATGGACGTTTTGTGTGGACGTTTCCTGCACGCGGCGCTGCCTTTTACACAAGGAATAATTACTTCAAAGTCCAGTTTAATTCAGCCTCGATAGCCCTCGCTCCAACCATAAGCTCACGCCGGCAAAGGAGTTATGAAAATCCTCGTTTGCCGCGCGTCGTGGAGCTTCGACTGCCTTGCACTAAGTCGCAGTTAGCCCGAGACTCTCGCCTGTTACCGCAGCCCTGCGGCGGTAACATGACAGTCCTTATTTCTAGCCTTATCGGATTGTGCCGTCGCTCACCATTCGGCCACTTAGAACTGGGTGCGAATCGGGAGTTCCAAGGCGGCTACGTCCCCGCGGTGATGTTACATGAGGCGTTCCCGTTGACACCTGTTTGATAAAGCGTGGCCACACCCGTTTTTAAGGGACTCTTGGAAATCTGGTTGAAGTTCCCGCTGCCGTTGAGGACGCTGGCGTAGCCGGGAATCTGCACATAGATCCGCGAATAGAAAAGCCCGCCGTCGACGCGAACGATTGTCATTCGCAGCATTGGTCGTGTTGTTTTGGAAAGCGGCTAACGCGACAAACGCCAGCGCAGCTAATGCAACGGCGAGCGAAGTTCGACTAAGCAACCTTGATTCGTCGTCAAGTGTCAGCTTGGACCGACTTGCACTATGGTTGAGATCCGGTGCTCGGATCGTATTCAGCAAGGAACTGCTGAGCCTTGGCGCCCGGGCTGAGCAGCGCGACGCCCTGGCTGGAGTCATAAAGGCAAAATACTCCAACCAGCTCGCCGTCCCGGTCATAAACAGGGCTGCCCGAGAAACCATCCTGGCCTTCGATCTTTGCTGACCAATACTCACTACCGCCGAAGGTCGAACGCCCACTGAAGTTCCCCATGCGAACCACTTTCCATTCGCCTGGCTGAGCGATCATGAACAACTGTTCATCTCGGCTGGGTGTTCTTCCGAATGTCAGACGCCCGGCCGATCTTGGTGTGCATACGCTCAGCAGCGCGAGGTCCGCTTGTTCATCGACCTTGACTACTTTTGCCTGGCAACCGTTGACATATGCTCTAACCTCAATCTCGTCGTTCGGCTTGAATCCCAGTAACTTCTTCTTGTCCGCGCTGAGTTTTCCGGAGACAACGTGATAGCTGGTCATTACCAACCCATCACCGACGAGAAAGCCAGTGGCGTGCCCGTTAGGTTCCACGATCAAGGAAAACGTGCGCAAGATTAAGTTCCGATCTTTCTTACTGAATTTCAGCGCCACGGTTGTGGTGTAGGGTTTGTGCTGTCTTACGACTCTGGCCAGGTTGTCCTGGGCTGAACACTCGAGTGCGAGAAAGAGCAGTACGGCAGCTACTTTAGCGAAGTTGCAAAACCTTTCTGCCATCGTACTTCTCCCCGATTACTCTTTTGTGAGCAAGTTTCTTCGACACGGGCCCAGCACCGCGCAAAGCAAGTTAAAACGGGAGGGTCTTTCGGCCCTCCCATGGATTGCTCGCGATGCGAGTCGTCTGACCCAAACCAGATCGTTAGATCAACTTCCGTCAGACTACCGACCCGCACGCTCAAAACACAAACTTCGCACCCCACAGTATCTGCCGGGGGTTGAAGGCGGAAGTGAAACCGAGAGGGTCACTCAGCCTCCGATCCCTCTGCCCTGTAAGACGATTGTTGGTGGCAGCGGAAGCGTAATCCGCAGCCGCCAATGCGTTGGGAAACGTGAGCACGCCGGTAGCACTGACCGAAACCGGGAGCACCTCGTTCACAGCCGCGAAGTTCGTGCGGTTAAGGATATTCGCGAAGTCGGCACTCACTTCGATCCGCATCGGGCTGTCAGCCTTAAAACGAAATGCCTTACTGATCCGCATGTTGACACTCCGATAGTTTGGACCGATCCCGGTGTTGCGGCCGAAGCTGAAAAGTCGATCCGTGGGACTCCGCGTGTCACCGTTGATGTCCGTGCCCGTCCGCACCGTGAACGGAATACCGCCGCGGATGAAGATACTCGGACTGAGCGTCATATCAGCGAAAGCGCGCGAAGCGAAGTTGTGCCCGGGCCCGGCCTTGAACGGGCTCTGGAAAACGCCGCTGACGACGAAGTTGTGCCGGATGTCGAAGGTCGACAACGACCGCTCCGTCCTGAGCCGCGATGGAAAGGGCGGGGCAAAGGCAGAGTTGAAATCAGTATTATCATCAATCGCCTTGCTCCAGGTGTAGTTGGCCTGGAAGGAGAAGTGATCGCTGAAGCGCTTCGTCAGCGAGGCGGTCATGCCGTGATAGATCGAACTGCCCCGTGACTGGTAATCCGTAAACTGCGTGATGCCGGCATCGTTCACACGCCCGCAGGCAGTGTCCGCCGCGCATACACGATACAGCGGGCCGAGGCGCGGGTCGCGTTGCGAGAGCGAGTTTACCAGGGCTGCCGTGTTAGCAGCGCAGCCCGGCGTGCCAGCCTCGCAATAGTTGAGAGCTACCGGCTGCTGAATGTGGAGGCCGTGATACATCTGATAGGCGACCTCAATGCTGAGATCTTTGGTGATTTGGCGCTGGATGCCGAGGTTGGCTTGAATCGCGTAGTTGTTCTTGTAATCCGGGTTCAAGTCGAAGAGTACGCGGCCAGGCGACCCAGCCGCCGTCGCGGTTCCCAAGCAGTTGATTTGGGTCTCGGTCAAGACACCAAAAGGATAGGTACCCGCAGGGATGTTGCATCCGGCGTTCCCATTGGCGCCCGCTTGATAAATCGTGGTCACACCGCTTAGGGGACTCTTGGCAATCTGGTTGATGTAGGTTCCGCTGCCGTTGAGGATGCTGGTGTAGCCGGGAATCTGCACATAGATCGGCGAGTAGAAAAGGCCGCCGCCGCCGCGCAGCACCGTCTTGCTATCCTTCGTCAGTTGCAACGCAAACCCTAACCGTGGCGAGAAATAGGCGTGACGCGGCACTGGCTGCGGCTCGCCGTCCCAATCAATTCGGCCGCCAAGGTCCAGGGTCAGGCGCTG
>WNFB01005468.1_pt1 | contig 11346 bp, 9 predicted proteins | sample 5400501 | NCBI WGS metagenome assembly WNFB01 (sample SAMN13153341, study PRJNA577476) | soil metagenome | isolation source: 200 cm saprolite under Douglas fir tree site 2 hole 1 | place: USA:California | collected 2015-04-18 | reverse complement strand
CCATGGATCAAAGAGGGGATCACATGGCACCTCGGCGATGCCGGAGATCCGCAGATGGTCGACGCGCTGGGACCTCAGGACATAGTCGTAGCAAACCGGTTTCTTTGCCACATGGCTCCGCCGGATGCAGAGAGATGCCTCCGCAACATCGCACGATTGGTCGTTCCGGGTGGATATCTCTTTGTTTCAGGAATCGACTTGGACGTTCGCACGAAGGTTGCCAACGATCTTGGCTGGAAACCTTTGCGGGAATTGATGGAGGACATCCACGATGGCGACCCTTCTCTGACGGTCGTCTGGCCTTGCAAATACTGGGGGCTGGAACCTCTGAACAGGAGAAAGCGCGATTGGGAAGTCCGTTATGCCTCGGTTTTTCAGCTAGGTGAAGGCACTTGACCGAGGATCTTCATTCCCCTGCAACGTGCCACTGTGGTGCCGTCGCTGCGACCGTCGGCATCGGGAGGCCGTGCGACATGTCGGGAGCAATTAGTTCAGTCCGCGCTGGCTTCGCCGAGCGCCAAACCCGTGCTCATCCGCGCGGCCGCATCGCGATGGAAGAGCGTGGCCAGGGTCTTCCTGGCTGGGCGTATCGGCTGCTCTACCGAGCGCTCTTCCCACCGACCCTCTGGTACTACCGCCGACTCGAGAAATCGGCGCTCCATCGAAAAACAGAAAGGCCAGCTCAGTAATCTACAAGACGCGGCGTCTCATACACCCGTTGACAGTTTCCGCGCGGCCATGCTATGCACCGGCCGCCCAGGGTGGAGAAGTATCTCGAGGACGACGACGTGTTCCTCGCCAACTATAGCGATGGGCTCACCGATCTGCCGTTGCCCGATTATCTCGAGCGCTTCCGTGCGCACGACAAGGTGGGAAGCTTCCTCTGCGTGCGCCCCGTCCACTCCTTCCACGTGGTATCGCTCGATCAAGACGGCGACCTGCTCGACATCCGGGACGCCAGCGACACCGGCCTGAAGCGATGAGCCCAGTTGCCGCGACAGCGCCTCCGGCGAGCCGTCCGAATCCTGGTCTACTGTTTCGTGCCCGCGGGAAGCTCCAGGGATTGCGGTATCTCGGGGCGCTGATGCGCCTCACGGTGAATTGGCAAACGATCTGGAAGTATCGCCGTCAGAAGGAGCAGCTCCCGCCGTTGCGGCTCCGTAACGGTCTCGTGCTGCATCATGGACCGTACGACAGTCCACTGCTCCTCCTCGACGAAGCCTTCATCAAGCGTTGGTACGACATCGAGGCACGGCCGCCGGCGCACGCGGTGATGCTCGACATCGGGGCCAATATCGGCTCGGTCAGCTTGTTTTGGAGCGCCCAATCGCCGACGCTGCGCATTGACGGCTATGAGCCAAATCCCGCGGCCTACGAGACGTTGCGGCGCAACGTCTCGTCCAACCGGCTTCAATCGCGGATGAGGACCTTCCCTGAAGCTGTCGGCCGCGAGGCTGGCATTCTGCATCTCTGGGTCGATATCCCGACCGATCTGTCCACAGGTTATCTAGACCATTCTCCTCAGGAGGGTGGCCGGCGCATTCCCGTGCCCGTCGTGAGCCTGGACGAGGCGTGGCGACGTCTGAACCACGATCCGATCTGGCTGCTCAAGATCGATACCGAGGGTGCGGAAGTCGATATTCTGGAAGGCGCCTCACAAGAGCTGTTGGGCGCCGTCCAGCACGCTATCGTGGAAACACACGACAATATCTATCCTGGCGCCTTCACCCGCTGTCGGACGATTCTCGAGCATGCGGGCTTGACGTGTTGGGCGCGCATGCATCCTTGGGACGAAGCCATCATTTACGCCACACGGAAAATGGGACCATATGCTCGACGCGGCCTCGCGCGAGAGTCAGCAGGAAAGGACATCTTCGGTTACATCAAGGAAGGAGACGAGCTCGTTGAAGAGCCCTTCATTCGCCTCATCGCCGAGGAGCAGCTCATCGCCTACCGCTACGAAGGTTTCTGGGCGTGCATGGACACGTTCAAGGACAGGCAGCTCTTCGACGCGATGAACGCCCGCGGCGAGACGGCGTAGCAGGGTCTGGAAGTCACCTCTCTGGAAGCCGGTGTATCGGCTGGGCGCTTAACCTTAGTGATGTCCGCCTGGTGAAGTGCGACTACGCGACTTTTCCTGGTGTGAAGCAAGAGCGGGGAAATCGTCCGTCGCGTATGGCGCAGTCGCGGGCAACTTCTGGTCCTCCTTCGCTGCGGGCTTGTTCTACGCCCTGGCGCAGAAGCGCCATGGTCGGCTTTCCGACGCCATCCTCGCGCACGGAATCACGAACCTGCTTCTCGCGCTCTTGCTCATCGCATGGGGAAAACCGCCACCTTGGTCCTAGCCATCTGACCTTCGTCCTGGCCGTTGCCAGGACGGACCGATGTCTGTCAGGATGCACCCCGGATCGCGCCGCTCGCCGGGGGGACGAGCGCAGCGTGACGCGTCGCCGTCCCCGGCTTCGTTCGCGGACCGCAGTCCGGGAGGGTGGTCATGCACCGGCTCAACCGCGGGTGGCTTCTGGGCGCGTGGTTCGTGGTCGGGTGCGTCGAGCAGCAGGAACCGCGACCGGCCGCGACGTTCGAGCTGTCGGGCGTTTCCACTCCAATCATCGCCGGTACGCCGCAAAGCCTGACCGTTACCGTCCGCGACGCGTCTGGCGCCATCGCAACCGGATATCGCGGGACGGCCGCGTTCCAATCCAACGATCCAGCCGGCGTCGTCCCGGCGCCCTACGCGTTCAAGGCGGCGGACGCAGGGCAGCACACATTTCCCGGGCTCGTGGTGCTGAAGACCGCGGGAGCCAGGACGATCAGCGCGGCAGACACGGCGCAGCCGTCCCTCCGGGGAAGCCTCGTCGCGACCGTGCAGGCGGCGGAGCCGTCCGAGCTGCGCCTGTCCGGGCTCGATCCACAGCTCGTCGCGGGCCAATCGGCCACCACCACGACGGCCCTGTTCGATCCGTTCGGCAATCCCGCGACCGGGTACCGCGGGACCGTCAGGTTCACCTCCACGGATTCGCGCGCGACTCTCCCGGCGGAGTACCGCTTCACCGAGTCCGACGCGGGCGCGCACACGTTCACGGCGGGCGTCCTGCTGCGCACCATGGGCGTCCAGACCGTCACCGTGACCGGCGAGGCAACACTCGCCCTGAAGCACGCCGCGCAGACCGTCGCGGTCGTCTCTCAGGCGGCGCCGACCGGTTCGCAGACGGTCACCGTTCGGCCCGCCGCCGCGAGCACGATCGTGCTGTCGGGCTTGTCTGCATCCGTCCCCGCCGCAACGGCGTCGAGCGTGACGCTCACCGTGCGAGACCCGTTCGGCAACACCGCCACGGGGTATCGCGGGACGGTGCACTTCACCTGCACCGACCCGGCCTCTACCCTGCCCGCCGATCACGCGTTCACGGCCGCGGACGCGGGGGTCGCCAACTTCCCGGCCAGCATCATCCTGCGCACTGCGGCTACCCAGGTAATCACGGTGACGGACGTCGCGACCTCGTCGATCTCGGGGTCGGCGTCCGTGATCGTCAACCCCGCGGCTGCCACCTCGATCGTCCTGTCCGCCGCTCCGTCGGTCACGGCCGGCGCACCGACCTCGATGACCGTCACGGCGTTCGACTCGTCCGGCAACGTCGCCACCAGCTACAGGGGAACCGTCGCGTTCACCTCCGGCGACTCACAGGCGACGGTGCCTCCGCCGTACACGTTCGCCGCTGGGGACGCGGGAATTCACACCTTCTCCTCCGGCTTCGTCCTCCGGACCGCCGGCGCCCAGACGGTCACGGCGACCGACCTGGCAAACCTGATCAGCTCCGCCCACGTGACGGTGATCGCGGCCCCCGCGACGCGGCTGTCCGTGTCCGGTTTCCCGGCAACGACGGCCGGCGTCCAAGGGTCGTTCACGGTGCGCGCGCTCGATGCCTTTGGCAACGTCGACACGAGCTACGCGGGAACGGTGCGCTTCAGCTCGACGGATCCCCAGGCGACCTTGCCGCCGGACTCCACGCTCGCCTCGGGCACGAGCACGCTCACGGCCACGTTACGGACGGCCGGGACGCAGTCGATCACCGCCACCGACGCGGCACGGTCGACCATCACCGGCGCGCAGACGGGCATCTCCGTCGGGCCTGCTGGCGCGGTGCGGCTCGCCGTCGGGGGTTTCCCCGGTTCGATCACCGCGGGAACGGCAGCTGCGGTGCAGGTGACCGCGTTCGATGCGTTTGGGAACACCGCGACGGGGTACACGGGCGCAGTGCATGTCACCTCGACCGATCCCCAGGCGGTGCTTCCGGCCGATTCGGTGCTGTCGCAGGGGACGCGCAGCTTCACGGTGACGCTCCGGTCGGGCGGTACGCAGTCCATCGCGGCGGCGGATACGGTCAACGCCGGCATCTCCGGATCGCAGACGGGCATCGCGGTGTCCGCGGCGCCGGCCTCGGTCCTGGCGCTGCACGGATTCCCCGACGCCGTCACCGCGGGCGTGGCGGGGACGGTCTCGGTCTTCGCCCGCGACGCGTTCGGCAACCTGGACACCGGATTCGGGGGGCTCGTCCACCTGTCCTCGACCGACGCCAAGGCGACGTTGCCGGCGGACGCGCCGCTCACGGCGGGCGCGGGCTCGTTCCAGGTCACGCTCGCCACGGCCGGGACGCAGGCGATCTCGGCCGCGAGCGGAAGAATCAGCGGCTCGCAATCCGGGATCCTGGTCTCCGCCGCGGGCGCCGCCAGGCTCGACGTGACGGGCATCCCCGATCCGGTGGTGGCGGGGGTCCCATCGGACTTCACCGTCACCGCGCATGACGGCTTCGGGAACGTCGCCGTCGGATATCTCGGCACCGTGCACTTCTCCTCGACGGATGCGCTCGCGACGCTCCCACCGGACACGACATTCACGGCGCGAGATCGAGGCCAGCGACCGTTCCCGGGCGGAGTGACGTTCCGGACGGCCGGGACGCAGGCGGTGATCGCGACGGATACGGGATCGCCCTCGTTCCCGCAGATCGACATGGCGGCGTCGGTGCTTCAGTACCACCGGTCGCGCACGCGCGATGGCCTCTTCGTCGACGCGGCCTTCACGCGTGCGGCAGCCGGGACCGTGCTCCTCGACACGGCCTTCAATGCGCCGGTGACTGGGCAGATGTACGCGCAGCCGCTCTACGTCGCGCAACCGGGAGGCACGGATCTCGTCATCTCGGCGACGAACCGGAACGAGGTGACGGCTTTCGCCGCGCGGACGGGCGCGATCGTCTGGCGGCGCACCGCCGCAGACATCCAAAACCCGGTGCCGCGTACCTCCATGCCCTGCGGCAACATCGATCCGGTCGGGATCATCGGGACGCCCATCGTGGACGCCGCGTCGAGGACCGTCTTCTTCGACGCGATGACGACGCCTGACGGAGGCACGACCAAGAAGCACCTGATCTACGGGTTGTCCATCGACGACGGCTCCCTCCGCCCTGCCTGGCCGATCGACGTCGGGGCCACGGCGTCCTTCAATGGCACGACCTTCAATGCGCCGGATCAGAACCAGCGCGGGGCGCTGTCGCTGGTCGGAGGAGTCCTGTACGTCCCCTACGGCGGCCATTTCGGCGACTGTGGGAACTACCACGGCTGGCTCGTCGGAGTTCCCATCTTGAACCCGTCGCCGTCCGCCGTCATGGCCTGGGCGACCGCTGCGGGGGGCGGGGCGATCTGGGCGCCCAACGGGACGTCGTCGGACGGCGCGTCCATCTTCGCGGCCACGGGGAACACCTTCGGCGTAACCACTTGGGGCGGCGGCGAGTCGGTGCTGCGCTTCTCGCAAGGTCCGGCGTTCAGCGGCCTCGACACGGACCGCTTCACCGCCTTCGACTGGCAGGTGCTCGACCAGTTTGACGTCGACATGGGGAGCAGCGGCCCGTTGCTCGTGGACCTCCCCGGCAACCAGCTAGCCGTGCAGATGGGGAAGAACGGGAAGGTCTACCTGCTCGATCGGAACAACCTCGGGGGCGTGTCGAACGGGCTGTTCAGCCAGAAGGTTTCGAGTGGCCTCATCATGAACGGGCCCGCAGCCGTTCACGATGCCGCCGGGACGACCGTCAGCCTCTCGATGCGGTTCGGTTTCACGATGGGGTGCGCGGGGGACAGGAACCTGGCCGCGCTGCGCGTGTACCCGGGGTCGCCACCGGCGTTTGGGCTGGCGTGGTGCGGCACCGTCCCCGGAGACGGTCCATCTCCCATCGTGACCACGACGGACGGCAGCTCGAACGCAATCGTCTGGGTCGTGGGCACGCAAGGCGACAACCGCCTGCACGGCTACGACGCCGATACGGGGGCGGTCCTCTACGCTGGCGGCGGTCCCGCCGACCAGATGGGGGTGGTCCAGCATTTCAACACGCCGCTCGTCGCTCGCGGCTGGCTCTACGTCGGCGGCGACGGAAAGGTGTACGGATTCCACCCTCGGTGAGGTCAACGCTGCGCAGGCAGCAGCGAGGCCCCCGCGCGGCCGGCTCCTGGAGCGCGTCGCGGCCTGGGACGCGAAGGCGCGCGGCGATCCGGCGGGCTTCAACGAAGAGCGCCGGCGCGAGTCGCGCTGACTGGTCGATCGGCTGGACCTCGCAGCAGGGTAGCGCCACCCTGCCCTCTGTTGAAGAGGCGATGCTCTATCGTCACCTTTGCGACAGAGGAGGCGCACGATGGACGACACCAGGAAGCGGCCGCAGGGCGGCCTCAACGAGGGTCAAGGGAGCAAGGCGGCGGATGAGCACTACCGCCAGGGCGCCACCAACTTCGCGGAGCGCACGGACACGCTGCAGAAGGGCGTCGAGGCCGAGCGCGACGTGGAAAACTACCGCGACGAGTACGAGCGGGCCGAGGAGGCGGGCCGCTCGCACAGCGCGGGCGACCTGCCGAGCGATCTGGAAGGGAACCAACGACCGCCGCCGATGGCTACAGCTCATACAGCCGCAGCGTGGAGCGGAGCGGTCCGTTCCACAGCTCGTGGCGCGTCCGGGGACGGATCCCGAACGCGCTCTCGAAGTCTTCGCTCCCGCTGAGCACGGCCGCACGGTGGCCGGTCAGCCGGGGGAGCGACGTGCCCAGCTGGTGGTAGAACGTCTTCAGCTGCTTGCGCCCTCCGGCGGCGAGCCGCTCTCCGTACGGCACGTTGAGCAGGAGCTGGCCGGGCGGCGTGAGCGGCTCGACGGCCCGCGCATCGGCCTCGAAGGCGCGCACCTCGACGCCGGCGGCCCGCGCGTTGGCCTGCGTGGCGGCGACGGCTTCGGGGTCGCGGTCGGAGGCGAGCACCGGCGGCAGGCCCTCGGCGGCTCGGCGTGCGGCGCGCTCGCGCAGCTCGGCGCGGATGCGGCGCAGCGCGGCCGAGTCCCCGGCCGCGGTGCGGGGCCATTTCTCGCAGGCCAGCGTCCGCCGCTCGCCGGGCGCCCGCTGCGCCGCGAAGAGCGCCGCCTCGATGGCCAGCGTGCCCGACCCGCACACCGGATCGTGCAGCGGGGTGCGCCCTTCCCATCCCGAGAGCAGCACCACCGCCGCCGCCAGCGACTCGCGCAGCGGCGCCTCCACCGTGCGCACGCGATAGCCGCGGTTCGAGAGCAGATCGCCCGCCAGGTCCAGCGACAGGCTGCACGTCCCGCGCGAAAGGTGGGCGGCGACCAGCACGTCGGGAGCGCGCGGGTCGACGTCCGGACGCGCCCCGGTCCGCGCGCGCAGCGCGTCGACGATGGCGTCCTTCACCTTCAGCTCCACGAAATGGGTATGGGTGAGCCCGGGCGCGCGTCCGCTCGCCGTCACCGCGAACGTCTGCCCCGGCGCGATCAGCTCCTGCCAGGGCAGCTTCGCGGCGCCTTCGTACAGCTCCTCGGCGGTGGCGGCGGGGAACTCTCCGATCGGCTCCAGCACGCGCAGCGCGGTGCGAAGGTCGAGGCACGCGCGCAGCGCGGTCTCCCGTTCGCCGGTGAAGCGCACCCCGCCCTGGCCAGGCCGGATGCCTTTCGCGCCCAGCCCGGCCAGCTCGCGGTGCAGCGCCGGCTCCGCGCCGCGCGGGGAGGTCGCGTACCAGGAGCGGAACACAGCGGCGCACTGTAGCGGATCTGCCGAGGGCGTCCGGGCTAGACGGTCGTGAAGGAGCCCAGAGGCGTCTCGCGCTCGGTGAGCTGCTCCATCTGCCGGTCGAGCGCCTCGTACTCGGCCAGGCTCGCCCCCCGGAAGCGGCGGTAGGCGCCCTCGCTCTGCCAGCGGTCGACGGTGACCCAGCGGCCTTCGCCGCGCCACAGTTCGGTGCCGACGTACCCCTCGCCGCCGCGAAAGAAGTCCGCCCAGAGGCCCTGCGGCCCGTAAGCGCGTTCGAACTCGACCTCGCAATCCGGGCGTGCGACGAACTCCCAGACGATCACGCACATGCCCGGGACCCTACCAGATGGAGGCACCGGCCGGATTCGAACCGGCGAATGCGGGATTTGCAGTCCCGTGCCTTACCAACTTGGCGACGGTGCCGTGCCTCGAGGGTCCCGCAGGTATCGCGGAGCCCGACCGGCGTCAAGGTCCCCACTGGTTGGCGTGGTAGCGCGCGATCCGGCCCTTCGCGCCCACGGCGCACCACCGGGACAGCGCGTTCATGCCCGGGCCAATGGAGCGCCACCCGGTCAGGTCCGCCGATCCCGCGTCGGACGGTGGCCGCCGCCACCAGCCGACGATCTCCGCCGAGTCCGTGCCGGACGTGCCGGTGGCCACGACCCGGATGCCACCGAGGAATGCGACAGAAGAACGGTACCCCCCGGGCGGATCGCCCGGGGTTCAGGTGATCCCCCCGTCTTCGGTGGTGGCAAATGCACCCGGCTCGTCGGGCGCCTGGTAATCGCCTCCGACCAGCGCGCCCCGCCGTTCGTTGAGGAAGGCGAGCGAGAAGACCCCCCGCGACGGAGCCCCGCTCGGCGCGGGAACATCCGTCCCGCTCCACGTCCGGCCGCGATCGGCGGAACGGAAGACCCTGGCCGCCGATCCCCCGGTCGCGAACCACATGAGCTCGCCCCGGACCGCCAGGGCGGAGTTGCTGCCCGCGAATGCTCCTTCGCCCGGCCTCGCCTGCGGACCCGGCAGGCCCGTCCACGTTTCGCCCGAGTCGGTGGTCTCGAGCAGGACGAAGCGGCCCCCGATCGGATCGGCGAGCGCGTATCCGCGCGACTCGTCCGCGAAGCGGAGCGCGTCGAAGAAGATCCCGGGAGCGTCGTTCCGGTACACCTCGCGCCAGCTCACGCCGCCGTCCGCGGTCCGGAACATCCGCGCGGGCGAGCCGGCGCTCAGCACGATCGCACGGCGGCCGTCGAATGCCGCGAGCGACCGGAAATCGAGCTGCTCCGCACCGGGCACCGGCCCGGAGCTCCAGGTGCGTCCCGCGTCGATGGTGCGGAGCCATGTGCCGCCCGTCCCGCTCGCCCACGCGGTCTCCTCGTCGACCGCCATCACGGCACGCAAGTCCGCAGTGACCCCGGAGCGCTGCTCGACCATTTCCGGCGTGCGCAGCCGACCCCAGTTCCTCGTCGGAGATGGGCAGCCGGCGAACACCAATCCGGCAATCGCAGCGGCGGCTCGGATGCGCATGATCGTCGCCGCGGGCCGTCAGCCGTGCGGCGCCGGCGGCCTGCGCTTCGGCACCACCAGCCCCCGCGAGAGCCGGCGCAGGACGCGGCGCAGCTGGCGCTTTTTGTAGCGGGAGTGCGCGTTGACGCCGCTCTCGTTCGCCCGCGCCGTGTCGGCGTCCACCAGCTGCAGCTCCACCATGCAGAACGCGATGCGGCTGTCCGCGGTGTCCACGGCGCGCTCCGGGAGCCGGACCGGCAGGTCGACCACGAAGTTCAGCACCTGGTAGTTGTCGCCGCTGAACTCGTTCGCCGGAGGCGCGTTGCCCTCGCGCCGGTCGAGCTCCTCGAGGTGCAGGCCCGCCTGCAGCTCGGGGGCGAGCTTGCGCAGGCTGGGCGTCTCGCGCACCAGGCGCCGGAAGCTGAACAGCGTGTTCTGCGTCTGCCCGGGCACCACGAAGTTGAAGGGCACCAGCACGTCGCACAGCCGCACCAGGACCGGCAGCACGTCGTCCCGGTGCGCGGCGACCACGCGGTAGCGCACGCGATCGTAGATCTGGGCGGCCAGCGTGTCCTGCTTCGCGAGGAGCTTGGTGATCAGGCTGTGGCGGGTCTTCACGCTGCCGGCCGCCGACAGGATCGGCATGCTCGCGCGCCGCAGCTGGGCGATGGCATGATCCACGCGCGCGGTGACCAGCTGCGCCAGCTCGTCCTCGCTGACCCGCGCGCGGTGCAGCAGGCCGCGCGCCTCGACGTGGTGCACCACATGCATCACCTTGAGCACCAGGCAGGCGATGCGGCGCAGGCGCTGCGGCTCGCGCACCCCGGAGGCGAGGAGGAACAGGTCCTGCACCTCGCGCGGGCGCGCCACCTCCTCGGCCACGCGGTACCGGAAGCTGGTGCGCAGGTAGTCGACCGCCTCGTCGAGGATGCGCTGCAGTCGCGCGCGGTCGAACGGATCGTCCGGCTCGAACAGGCACAGCCGCAGGTAGTGGTCCACCTCCTCCTTGCTCTGGAAGTGGAGCCTGCGCCAGTCGATGACCGAGCCGCCGCGCAAGATGATCCGCATCCGTTCCAGGTCGCCCAGCGACCAGGACTCGGGGACGGGCAGCGGCGGACGCACGATCACCGCGGGCAGACTACCGCGGATTCGTCCGGCGACGAGACAATCGCACGGTAGACAGTGCGGGTGGCGCGCTTCTCCGGCACGCGGGTGTTCAGATAGGCTAGCGGCGTGCGATTTGGGGTCCTCATCCTGCTCGCCGCTGGCGGAGCGTCTGCGTCCGGGCCCACGTCGGCGCTGTTTGGCGTGCTGACTGAAGATCGCCGCCCGTTGGGGGCTGGCGGCGCCGTCGGCGCCGAAGCGCGGCTCGGCTGGTGGTTCGTCGACTCGGTCTCCCTCGAGACGTCCGCCGGGTTTACCCGCAGCGAGCCAGAAGGTGGCTGCTCTCCTCGCGACGTGCGCGGCCTGTGGCTCGGCTTCTCGTTTCGCTGAAAAAGGATCGGGGCGGCCGCGCCCGTCAGAGCGCGCAGCGCAGGGACGGGAGCACGGCGAGCCCCATGCCGGAGCGCACCGCGACAGCGTCGACCTCGAGGCCGATCGCGAATCGCTTCACGAACGGCTGGAAGAGGAGCTGCGCGCCCGCGAATCCCGCCGGCCCGGAGCCGCTCGGGGTCGCGGCTGCCCAGCCCGCGCCGACGCGGCCCCACAGCATCAGCTTGCCGTCCGGATCGAGCTGGAACAGGCGCGCGCGAGCCGCCAGGCCCGCGGCGA